>MDTD01015264.1_pt1 | contig 39402 bp, 27 predicted proteins | sample 811221 | NCBI WGS metagenome assembly MDTD01 (sample SAMN05326646, study PRJNA326480) | marine metagenome | isolation source: seawater | place: Pacific Ocean: South West | collected 2011
TATGCCGCAGATCCGGGTTGCCCTTCAGCCGTTCCAGCACAGCCCAGCCGTCAATGCCGGGCAGCCCGATATCCAGGATGATGGCGGAAGGACGGTAATAATCCGCATAGTGCAGACCGGTTTCCCCATCTTCGGCGATGACGCATTTGAACCCGCGCTCCCGGGCAAAATCCCGCATGATTTTGGCGGAATTGGGATCATCCTCTATGATAAGCAGGCTTTTTCCGCCCGAGGACAGATCCTTGCGGTCATCGGCAACAAAATCATGGACAGGGGACGGCGGGGCAGGCGCCGGCTCTGGTACAGCCACAGGTTGGGGATCCCCCGCCAGGATAATATCAGGGGCGTTTTCTCCGGAAGGCACAGGAGCAGGTGCCGGAACCTTGGGCACGGCTGATGCGGCAGGTGCAGAGCCTTTCAGGCGTTCGGGAATAATCACAGTAAATACCGAGCCTTTACCCTCCTCACTTTCAAGCATGATATATCCGCCCAGCAGCTTGCTCAACTCCCGTGAAATGGAAAGCCCCAGGCCTGTACCGCCGTATTTCCGGCTGGTGCTGCCGTCGGCCTGCTGAAAGGCTTCAAAGATAACGGCCTGCTGTTCTTTGGGAATACCTATCCCTGAATCACGCACCGCCAGAGACAGGGCCGCATCCGGTGTGAGGTCATACCCCTGGCACAGGGCCTCGGAAGGCCGTGAAATAATCAGGCTGACCCGGCCTTTTTCCGTAAATTTAAAGGCATTGGTCAACAGGTTTCTCAAGACTTGCTGGAGCCGCAGGGGATCGGTGTAGAGGACATCGGGCACTGTGGGAGCCACCTCAATGTCAAAGGCCGTTCCCTTGTCCTCGGCCAGATTTCTGAATATCCGTTCCAGATCGGCGATCAGGGTTTTGACTTCCAGATCCTCTAAAACCAGCTCCACCTTGCCGGCCTCTACTTTAGACAGATCCAGAATTTCATTGATCAGGGTCAGCAGGTCCTCGCCTGAAGAATGGATAGCCTGGGCGGATTCGATCTGTTTACCGGTCAGGGTCTGGTCCTTGTTGCCTGCCAAAAGCTGGGATAGAATCAGGATGGAGTTCAAAGGTGTTCTCAGCTCGTGGGACATATTGGCCAAAAATTCGGACTTGTACTTGGAGGCAATCTCCAATTCTTCGGCCTTGGTCTGGATGGCCTCCTGGGCCTCAAGCAGCTCGATATTCTTGGCCTGGATATCTTCTTTCTGTTCCGCCAGGGCCTGGGCCTGCTCTTCCAGCTCTTCGTTGGTAACCTGGAGCTCTTCCTGCTGGGCCTGGAGTTCCGCCTCGGATTCCTTGAGCGCCCGGGTCTGTTCCTCCAGTTCCTCGTTTACCACCCGCAGTTCCTCCTGCTGGGCCTGGAGGGCGGCTTCGGATTCCCGAAGCGCCTGGGTCTGTTTTTCCAGGGTCACGTTCTTTTCCAACAGCTCTTTCTGGTTGGCCTGGGATTCAGCCAGCAGCATGGTGATGGTCTGGCGGGATTTGGCCGTATTCATGAGGATGGCCGTACTTTTTACGATCTGATTCACATACTTCTTTTCCATTCGGGTGAACTTCCTCTGTGAGGCCAGAAGGAATACACCGAGCACCTCTTCCTCATATACCAGGGGAACGATCATATAGTATTTGGCCGTTTTTTCATCCACGCCGTAGTTGATGGCCGGCGCCTCATCGTCGCGGACATCAGTGAAAAGAATGGTCTCCTGCTCCATGGCGGCCTGCCCCACCATCCCCTCACCCAGGGCCAGGGTATTGTGATTGCCTTTCCGGTCGGAAAAAGCGTAGGAGGCGTATAGATTGAGCGTACCTTCCCTGTGAATGTAGAGTGCTCCCATGTCCGCCCCGATGTGCTGGCAGAGAAAGGAGATGAACCGCCGGCCCAGTTCCTTCTGGCTCAGTTCACCGCGCAAGGATTCGTCCAACCCTTCCTTGCCCTGCTTGAGCCAGTCGGACTCCCGCAGGGTTTTGGCCATGTGATTCAGGGCCCGGGCCAGTTTTCCCAATTCATCCCGCTGGCGCAATTGGATGGATGTGGAAAAATTGCCCTTTGTAATGGCCTGGGCAAATCGCACGGCCTGAATGATGGGTTTTGATATACTTCTGGACAGAAAATAAGCGCACAGGCCGATACCAACCATGAGAACAATTGACAACCCCAGGGTTTTACCAAGTATGTACCTGACGGTCTCCTCGACTTCATGCTTGTCTATCTTCGAAATCAAATACCAATTCAATCCTTTGATATCCAATGAATTATATACAACAAGCACTTCTGTGCCGGCACTGTCTTGGTACACACCTCGCCCTTGTTTTTGCATGGCGGCATCTGTCCAGTATGCCAAATCCCGATTCATCTTATAACCGGTGACGTAGCGCCCTTCCCCCATAGTCTTCACATCGCTTCGGAGCACAAATTCCGAAGCTTCTTCATCATGGTTCAGCAGATACGATTCCCCTGTTTTGCCCATGCCCTTTCGGGAATCCATGATCGCGTTTACAAACTCCGGGGTGATCTGAACCACCACCATTGCCACAATCTGTCCGGCATCATCGATAATCGGCTCGCCCATGAAGGCCGTTTCAACCCCTCCGCCGGGACCAAAAGGAGTGAAGTCCACGATCCAGCCTTTGCCGGACTCCCGTATCTTTTTCCAGATCCTGTTCAAGCCTGAGTCCGCATAATCCGCCCTTCCGACATTATTCCCAACATTCCTGATATCCTGAATCGAAAAAAGAATATTTCCATTCTCGGCATCTATAATTTTCAGATCCTGGCACCCATATGAGAAAGAAAAATGTTTCAATGGACCGGCATAATTGTTCGTAAGATTCTTATAGTTCAGGGTTTCAAAAATCCTGGACTGAATCCTACGCTCATAATACTCAGCGATCTCCTTGGTAAACAAAACCAGATTTGATGAGCTTGCCAGGTTTCGAAGGTCTGCAGACCGTTGCCGGAAAACCGATTCCAGCTGGCTGGTCCGGATGCTTTGCACCGCCTCCATCTGGTCGAAGGATTTTTCCATCAGGGCATTGGTGGCCAGGATGGAGCCGTAATAACCGGTGAGCAGGAGGGGCAGAATGCCGGTCAGGATGAATGCAATGACCAGCTTGGGCCGTATGGCCATGTCGTTGAGCTTGGCTAACATTTACGTATCCTTAAAGCTAAAAGTCATCCGGCTGGCATCTTTAGGTTCCCCCTGAAAAGGGCCGGGGAGCAAAACGCATCAACCAGGGATAATAACCTGAATAATTGTAAAATCTTAATCCCGGACCATAGCATAAAATTTAAGCGAAATGAATGGAAAACCACAGGCCTGTTTTTATACAAACACCGTTACAAATTGGCCCCATCGTGATAAACTTGCCGGGTTAGTTATAGGACGTCCGCCACAGCAGCCTAAAGGTGGTCTTAGATCCGTAGAAAGACATCAACTTTGGACACCCCCTTACGCACCGAGGAGACCGTGAAGTCAAAAGCCTTAGAGGTCAACCTGTCCGATACCCGGGCAGAGGTGGCCATAGATCAGCAATATGTTCTGCTTCTGGATTTTTTCCAGGGGTACGTGGGCATCGTAAGCCGTTTGGAAACCTTTCTCAAGGAACTCTCCCACCCCTACCGGAACTGGGGGTTCATCGTCGGTGAGGCCCGCCATTTTTCCCTTCACTATTTTCACCTGTACAAAAGCCAGGCCCGGGGCCACGAGGCCTTAGGCCTGCTCTGCGACATCCTGACCCAGGCATTTGAGGCGGCACCGGAAACGGACATAAAGATCAACGCGTCGGACAACCTCATGCTGGTGCTCCACCATATTGCCAAGGAGGGCGGCGAGGACACCGGACGCTTTCTGCCGCTGATGACCCGGGAAATTAACCGGGTGCTGACCCTGGATGACTCAGGCTTTTTCTATTTTGTATCCTCCTACTACCAGCCCGACCGGCTGGCGGCCATGCTCCTGGACCGTGAAATTACCACACCGGAAGAATCCAGTCAGGAGGCAGCCGAATTTATCCCTGTTTTGAACCGATTCTTAATCCGCTATTTCGATGCATCGTTCTCATTCTGGCTGGACCAGGATGATCCCCAGACCTGGATGCGGGAAAATATTGAAGAATGGCGGCTGGGCGGGGATATGGTGGCTCTTCTGGACCGGGTTTCCCATGACCGGGTCAGGGAGTGGCAGGCGGCACTAACCGAGCTGAAATCAAAAAAAGTAACATCCACGGACACCACCGTCCACCTTGTTCAGCTCACCGGCCACAGGGACTTTGTCAAACGGTTCAGGGACATGCCCCGGAAAATCCTCTCCCTGAGCGAAGGCCGGACCTACGGAAAATACTTCAAGCTGACCTTTCTTTTTTACATTATCCATGCCCCCGGGCTGTCCATGATTCACCGGGAGGCCTTAGGAGACATCCACCGCACCCTGATCCGGCTGATCGGGGAACGGGATTACAAAAAGGATATCCGCATTGTGGACCAGACCTTTGCCCTGCTCAAAGAGCATAAGGGGCGGTATCCGGGCACAGTGCTGGAGTGCATCCACAGAATCGGGGATGCGGTTTACAACACCGATGAAATCGAGCTGATCAACCACTTTATCGACCGCTCGGTGGACCATGGATTCCAGTTTCCCATGATACAGGGCACAGGGGACGACTGGCAGATCAAGGGCAATATGGCCCACGTGAAAAACATCCGGGTCTTTTTGAACCTGGTGGGCAAGCACCCTAAAAAGTCCAAGCGCCTGCTTTCCGCCCTGATCACCTCCCTGGCCGTGGGCGGGGTGTTTATCCGGGATACGGACCTTTTTCCCAGGGATGTCACCACCTTTTTAAATACCGACATCGCCCCGGTGTACAACCTGGTCAAGCAGCTGGCACGGCTGCTGCCCACATTTTTCAACGAGATCGGTGCCGAAGGGGAATTGCGGGACATCTCCACGGATTTGGACGAATCCTGCTTCCGGCGGGACCGGCTCATCCACTTTTTGCGCAAGCAGTGCCACGTGGAAAGCTCCAGCCGGATTGTGGAGTTCATCCAGGAGGTGATCAACTTCTGGAGAACCCGGGACAAATCGGCCCTGGCCCCCTATGTGCCGCCCTCCATATATGCGGAGATCGAATCCACGGGCCGGTTTATCGACGGTCCCCATGCCATATTCCAGGCCCTGGCCTACCAAAAGTTTGAACAGCCAAAAGATTTCCTGGTGGCTCCCCTGGATAAGCTGACCGCCATTGTGGACAAGACCGACGGGGTCACCGACCTGGACCGGAAACGGTCCAAACTGATGATCCGGTTTTACCGGCTGCTCAACGAAAAATACGGTACGGACTACCTGGAACTTGAAAGGTATCTTACCACCCACAGGTCCGAAGGAATGCCCGATCCGGCCGATGCCGTCAGCGTACTCAAAGAACCCGGCCTGGAAACAAGGATCGAGGGCCTTTTGGGGTATATGGCCGAACTCAAGGAGATCATCCTCTCCAAAGAGAAGTACCCGGTGAACGAGGTCATTTACCACAAGCGCCACTTTGCCGTGGATATCCCGTCCATGTACGGCTCCTACAACGAGGCCAAGTTCAACGCCCTAGGTCTCACCCTGAGGATCGAAAGCGTGGTCAACGTCCTGTTCGAAGATCTCATCAACAGCATTGATTTGCGGTTGATCACCAAACCCACCTTTGTAAAGATTTTCGGCATTTTAAAACTCTTCCGCCAGGCCCTGCTGCTGGACGGCATCGTCTCCCAGAAGATCGACACCCAGATGGAGTTCCTCAAGTACGCCATCAACATCACCACCTGCTCCTTTACCCAGTACCTGGATATTTTCAAGGGATTTACCCGGGCGGTGGCGGATGCCGTGAACGACAACTTTAACAACCTGCACTATAAAAATCTCACCCATATTGAAACCCGCATCGGCAGGGACAAGATCCTGCCCAAATACAGGCCGGAAGGGTATACAGGAGACGGAAAAAAAACAAAACCCTCTGCCCACAAGGCTGACAAGATGGCCAAAAAACTGGACCAGCGGGTGGCGGACATTTTCTTTCGTGACCGGATCGCAACGTCCCTTGGACTGCAGCAGCTTGACGTATTCTTAAACCAGATCCTTTCCACCTTGTTCCGTCAGTCAGAACGGCTGTCCCAGGATGAATTGTCCGCCCTGCTCAACTATGACCCCAAGGCGGCTGTCACCACCATCAACACCCAGGAGTTGTTCAGCCATAATATCATTTATCTCGGGAATAAAGGGCTGAACCTTATCAAGCTCAAGCAGTTCGGCATTGAAATCCCCGACGGATTTATTATCACCACCGAAGTGTTCAAATGCCTGGAACTAATCGATTCATACATTCCGGCATCGGTGAACTTCAAGCAGCTGGTCACCACAAGGCTCAAACAATTGGAAGAAACCTGCGGCACCCGGTTCGGGGACCCGGGAAATCCCCTGCTCCTGTCGGTCCGGTCCGGTTCCTCCATTTCCCAGCCCGGGATGCTGGACTCTTTCCTTAACGTGGGCATCAACGAACAGATCGCGGAAAGCCTGGCCGAAAGCTCCGGCAACCCCTGGTTTGCCTGGGACTCATACCGCAGATTCATCCAGGCCTACGGCATGGTATACGGCATTCAGCGGGACACCTTTGACCAGCTCATCAAGCGCCACAAGGAGCAGGCCGGCATCAACTTCAAGCGCTATTTCACCGGCGACCAGATGCGGGCGGTGGCCCTGGACTACAAACGACTGGTCACGGAGGCAGGGATCGACCTGATCGAATCCCCCATGGAACAGCTCTTTTTGGCCATTAAAAAAGTATTCTCCTCCTGGACCTCAAAACGGGCCATGGATTACCGAAAGATTATCGGCATCTCGGACGACTGGGGCACCGCCGTCACCATCCAGTGCATGAAGTTCGGCAACCGGTCCAGGGAATCGGGTTCCGGCGTGGTATTTACCCACAGCCCCAAACTCCCCGGTGACACCATCCGGCTGTGGGGGGATTTTACCATCGGCAACCAGGGAGAGGATGTGGTGTCAGGACTTGTGAAAACACTGCCCATATCCGAACTTCAGCGGGAGATTGAAAAGCGGGACACCAAGATCAGCATGGAAACCCGGTTTCCCAAAATTTTCGAACAACTCAGGCGCATTGTCCAGCAGTTGATTTATGAAGGCGGCTGGAATGCCCAGGAAATCGAGTTCACCTTCGAAGGACCTGAGCCTGAAAACCTGTTTGTTCTCCAGGCCCGGGATCTATCCTTGCGCGACCGGAAAAAAATCGCTAAGTTTGACGCCGGAAGTGACGCATTGGAAGCGGCCTTTTTAGGTCAGGGCATCGGGGTATCCGGAGGTGCCATGAGCGGCCGGATCGTCTTCACCTTAGAGGAGATCGACGGATTCCGCCGCCAGGATCCCAATGCCAAACTGATACTGGTGCGCAACGACACCGTGCCCGACGATATCCTTGAAATCGACGCGGCAGACGGTATACTGACCGCCCGGGGGGGCCTGACCTCCCATGCCGCGGTGGTGGCGTACAATTTAGGCAGAACCTGTGTGGTCGGGTGTGAAAACCTGATCTGCAATGAAGAGGATAAAACCTGTGAACTGAATGGGATCGTCATGAATACGGGTGATTTCATCAGTATGAACGGCTACAAGGGAACGGTTTACCAGGGACAGATGACCGTCGTATAACCCGTTCAATGAACCGAGGGTCAAAAGACCCTGGGGGGTTTACCGGCGCGTTATAAATCAACAACATCAGCAACACAGAACGGTTAAGGAAATTTACAAATGAGCACAGATGCAAAGGTCCTGGGCATTAACGGACTGGGAAGAATCGGGAAACTCTCCCTCTGGCACCATGCCGGCAGGAAGTACTTTGACGAAATCGTGATCAATGTGGGCCGGAAAGTAGGCACCGCCATGGAAGACATCATCCATTATATTGAGCGGGATTCCAGCTACGGACGTCTGGAAGCATTCCTCAACGGATATCAGGGGAAACCTGTCATCACGGACGTGGATCCGGAAAAATACACCCTGAACGTGAACGGGGTAAAGGTGAAAATCCTGACCAACCAGCGGAATCCCAGGGATATTGAATGGGCGGACAACAATGTGGAAATCGTCGTGGATACCACCGGCAGATTCCTGGATCCCAACATGGCGGCAGACGACCCCAAAGGCGCCATCCGGGGCCACCTGGATGCCGGTGCCCGCAAGGTCATTGCTTCGGCACCCTTTAAACTGAAACAAGGCGCCGTGATGCCTGATGATGCCGTTACCACGGTCATGGGGATCAACGACAAGGACTATGATCCGGTCCGCCACACCCTGATATCCAACGCCTCCTGCACCACCACCTGCCTCTCTCACATGGTAAAACCCCTGCTGGACGCTTTCGGAGTGGACCGGGTGTTGTCCGCTTCCATGGCCACAGTGCATGCAGCCACGGGCTCACAGCAGGTGCTGGACCGCCTGCCCGGTTCCGGTAAAACAGACCTGAGAAAAAGCCGCTCCATCCTCAACAATATCATCCTGACCACAACGGGTGCGGCCAAGGCCCTGCAGTTGGTCATTCCGGAAATGGGCCAGATCGGGTTCATCGCTGAATCCGTTCGGATCCCCACCTCCACAGGCTCCCTGATCATCCTGGTGATGAACTTCCAGGAGGAACTCAACGCCAAACCCATCCGCCGGGAAATGATCAACCAGGTCTACCAGGATGCCGCCGTAACCAACGACAACGGCTACCTGGTCTTCACCAACAAGCAAAACGTCTCCTCCGACATCATCGGCACCCCCAGGGCTGCCGCCGTGATCGAAGGCCACGAGACCCATACCCGCACCGGCGCCATTAATATCAACCTGGAGCAGGTCCGTGGCATTGACACCGAAGTGCTGGAAACCATCAAAGACCACGTGGGCAGCATCCAGGTCACCCAGGCCGTTATCTACGGCTGGTATGACAATGAAATGGCATCCTACGTAAACATGATGGGCGACCGCACGGTGAGCATCGCGGAAACTCTGGAATAAAAATACAGCACAACATTCTGTATAAGACCTGGTATACTTTCAGGTGGTATTGCAAAAGAAACGGCAGCGGCCCGGAGAAGGATCTTCCCCGGGCCGCTGTTTATTTTAGAGGTTTTTCTAAAGGATATTAAACCCGGCCTCTTTCCAGCCGTTAATGCCCTTATCCAGGACCTTTGCATTTACCCAGCCCTCTTTTACATACTGAACGGCAAGCCTTGCCGCCGATGAATCACCGGGTCAGCCTCAGTAAAAGATTACATCCGTACTTTGGGGCAGATCCGGTTTCATCCGCAAAAACTCACTCATGGGTACGGCCCCTTCCAGATGGGCCTGGCTGTGGAACTTGTCATCGTCATATATGCAGACCAGCAGGGCGAGTCCTGCATCTCTGCGGGATTTGGCATCAACTGCGGAGATTCTGTTTTCCATGGTCATGATTCCTCCTTGTATTGAAGCGCGTATGGAAATAGTATAGGGATGATTCCGGCAGTTGCAAATACCCCGGAAAAAACATCAAAAGGGAAATGCTATGGAAATCCAGTGGCTGGGCACGGCAGGGTTCAAACTCACAACGGCGGATACTACCCTTCTGCTGGATCCCTACCTGAGCCGTAATCCCTATGCCCGGCCGCAGCAGCGCCTGACGCCCACCGACCTTGGGCCTGCCCATACCATCCTGGTTTCCCACGGCCATTTTGATCACCTCATGGATGTACCTGCCGTATCCCGTGCCACAGGGGCGGATGTGGCCTGCAGCCCCACTGCGGCCCGGACCTTATGTGACATGGGCCTTTTCAGGGAGCACATCACCACGGTGGACCGTGACGGTTTTACGCTGAACCTGAACGGTATAAGGGCCAAGGCTTTCTACAGCAGGCATGTCCGCTTTGACTTAAGGCTGATGCTTTCCACCCTGGCCAGGGTCGGCAGGCGGTTCAGAGAGATTTTTCCCCTCTTTTTCAATTTTCCCTGCGGCCGGGTCTTAAGCTGGCGGATACAGGCCGAGGGGATGACCCTCCATTTTTTCGGTTCCGGCGGCTCTTCCCAAGCGGAACTCACCACCCTTGCCAGGACCCAGACGGATGTACTGCTGGTCCCCCTCCAGGGACATTCCCGTATATGTGATCTGGCCCTGAACTATGTCAAACACCTGCGGCCGGGGCTGGTCATCCCCCATCATCATGACGACTTTTACCCCCCGGTGTCCCAGAACATTGATATCAAAGTTTTTCTGAACGGTGTCAGAGAGGCAGACCCAGGTATACAGGTCAGGGAATTACACCTCAATGAAAGACTCTGCCTTGACAAAACCGGAAGTCTGTTAAAAATTTGTTAGTAGAATATTAAAATATCAGCTTGGGCGTATCTTTTTGAACTATTTTAAGCCCAAGGTTAAGAGGGAGGCGCTTATGGCAAAAGACAAATGCGCGGCCTGTGTGAAAAAACCCAAAGCAGATAAAAAAAAGGCCTGCAAAACCAAAGGAAAGAAAAAAGCGGTATACATCTGTACGGATTGTAACCGGCACAGCGTCGAAAAGGATACCCTCTGCGATCCCAAAGAAGTCATTCCTGCATTTCACTGTAAAAAATGCGGAGCCCCTGCCATGAAGAAAAAGTCGGTTTGCAAGCCCAAACCGGTCAAGACCTGAACGACCTTAAAATTGATGTCAGCCAGATCCGTCCTCACGACGCGTTCGCCCGGCCCCGGGTGACAGACTATGTTGGGTGACTATAATCAGGAACGCCCAGGGCCGGACCGGTTAAGCCACCTCCGTTTCCAGCTCATCCAGGCAAAATGCCCGGGTCCGCCGGTAACCGTTGGACACCATGGTTTTCACTTCCTCAATCAAAGCGTATAGCGTCGGCACCACCACCAGGGTGAGAATGGTGGAAATCAGCAGACCGAAGATCACCACAATGGCCATGGAGCGCCACCACTGACTGGATTCCGAAGCCCAGGACATGGCCATGACGTGGAAGTCGTAGGACACCCCGGTCACCATGGGCAGCAGTCCCAGTATGGTGGTGATGGCAGTGAGCACCACCGGCCGCAGCCGGGTGGCACCTGCCGCAACCACGGCATCCCTGACGGACAGGCCCCCGGACCGCAGTTTATTGGTGTAATCAATCAGGACGATGGCGTTGTTCACCACGACACCTGCCAGGGAAATAATCCCCACACCGGTCATAATTACCCCAAAAGGAGATCCGATCACGGACAGTCCCCAGAATGCCCCGCCCAGGGACAGAATAACGGAGGTCAGGATAATCACCGGCTGGACCACGGAGTTGAACAGGGTCACCAGAATCAGGAAGATCAGGAACAGGGCCACCACAAAGGCTTTGGACAGGAAATCCTGGGCCTGCTGCTGTTCTTCGTCCTCACCGGTGAACTTGTACTTGTATCCCGGCGGCAGTTCCAAGTCCTGCATTAGACGCATCACCTTTTCTCTAACAACGGCTCCCGTGGTTATGGTTTCATCCACATTGGCCTGGACCGTCACCACCCGTTCATGGTTTTTCCGGACAATGTCACCGATGGTGCCCCGGTAGCTGATCTCCGCCAGGGTGGTCAGGGGAACGATCTGTCCGTTGGGCGCAGGGATCATCAGTTTGTGAAGGATATCCGTTACCTTCCGGTCGGATTCGGCCAGGGTTACGGTAATATCGTAATCCTCGTCCCCCTCGTAATAGGTGGAGACATCGAGACCGTTGTAGGCAATCTTCAGGGCGGTGCCGATGGCCGAGGTGGTCAGGCCGAACAGCGCCGTTTTCTGGCGGTCGATTTTCACCTGCACAGAGGGCAGGCCGCCCTGGTAGTCGTCCCTTATATCCTTAACATGGGACACCCCTGCCACGATCTTTTTGATCTGCTCTGCAATCCGGCTGAGAACGGAGAAGCTCTCCCCGGAGATTTCTATATTGATGGGCGGCCCTGTGGGCGGTCCTTCCTTGAGTTCATCAACGGTGATCTTCACGCCGGGAATGTGGGCCACACGCCTCCGGATTTCCTCCAGATCCGCCTTGGTGGGGCTGGTCCTGTCCTCAAAATCAATGAACTGGATGCCAATGTGGTTGGGCAGGTTGGAATCAAAGATCGAGGCCCCGGCATTCTGAACCACCCGGGTGTAAATATGTTCGATATTGTTGATATCTGAGGGGGCCGAAAATACCGAACCGTCTGCCTGCGTGTGTTCCCTTGCCGAGACAGCCGCCTTATAATCTGCGATATTATCGCTGCCGCTGCCGGAAATGGCCATCTCCACCTGCTTGACAGTCCGGTCGATATAGTCCAGATCCGCGCCTTCGGGCACATCAATATTCACGTAGGCACTTTTGGGATCAATGGCGGGGAAAAACTCCACCGGTTTTTCAATGCCGATGCGCAGCATCCAGACCTGCCACAGTAAGACCAGCACGGCAAAGGATCCCACCAGAACAGTCAGCTTGTGGTTCAGGGACACCCGCAGCACGGCCGCATAGGACTTGAGTATCACCCCTTTTATCTCTATGGGCTGCTCTCCCTGGGCTTCAATTTCTTTGGCCGAAAGCTGTCCGGCCTGTCCGGCCTGCCCCGGCACCTTCATAAAAAAAGCGCACATGGCCGGGTTGATCACCAGGGCCACAAACAAGGAGGAAGAGAGTGTCACGATAAGGGTCAGGGGCAGGTAACTCATGAACTCGCCCATAATCCCGGGCCACACCAGCATGGGGGCAAATGCCGCAAGGGTGGTCAGGGTGGAGCCGATAACGGGCCAGGCCACTTCACCGGTGGCCTTCATGGCCGCCTCCACCCGGGGGACGCCCTGCTGCATGTAGCGGTAGACGTTTTCAATGATAACGATGGCATTGTCCACCAGCATGCCCAGGGCCAGGGTCAGGGAGAAAAGCACCACCATGTTCAGCGTCAGGCCCATGGCCTGGAGGATGGCAAAGGAGAGGAACATGGAAAAGGGAATGGCCAGCCCCACCAGGAAAGAGTTTCTTATCCCTAAGGCCACAAAGAGAACCATGACCACCAGGATCAGGCCGGAAATGATATTGTTTTCCAGATCCGCCACCATGGCGCGGATATCATTGGATTTGTTCATCAGCTTGGTGATGGTGGTCTTTGAGGGGAACGTTTGACTTGCCTTTTCCACCACCTCGTCGATCTTGTCGCTGATCTGGATGATGTTTTCCCCCACACGCTTTTTCACCGAGATATTGATGGAATCCACCCCGTTCAGCCGGGACCGGGAGGTTTCGTCCTTCATGCCGTCCCGCACCGTGGCCACATCTTTGAGATATATGGGATGGCCGTCATGGGTGGCCACCACCAGGGAGAGAATCTCTTCCGGGGTTTCGAATTCTCCCGGCACCTTCAGCTGGTACCGGCCATCGCCCAGTGTAATTGCACCGCCTGAGGTATTCTGGTTTTCCGTTACCACGGCGTCCTGGAGGGAGGTGATGGGAATCCGGTAGTAGGCCAGCTTATCCGTATCCACCTCTACGCGGATTTCCCGTTCCTGGCCGCCGGTGATTTCCACCTCAAGCACCCCCTGGACCGCTTCAATATCATCTTTCAGGTCGTCCGCAATCTTCTTGAGTACCCGGGGACCTGCATTTCCTGACAGGGAATAGACCACGATGGGCATTTCGGAAAAGTTCACCTCGAAAACCATGGGATCATTTTCAAGATCCGTGGGCAGGTCATTCTTGGCCTCATCCACCTTGTCTTTTACCTTGGTCAACACATCGTCGATTTCCGTTCCCGGCAAAAATTCAATATTGATCTGGGACAGCCCCTGGGAAGACACTGAAGAGATGTTCTTAACCTTGTCCAACCCTTTAAGTTTTTTCTCTATTTTCAGGGTAATGGAGGTTTCGATATCGGTGGCGGAAACACCCCGGTAATCGGTCTGGACAAAGACATAGGGAATGGTGATATCCGGATCACTTTCCCTGGGCAACGCCTTGTAGGCATAGAGGCCGATGCCGACGATGATGACCACCAGCACCAGCACCGATACCCTGTTTTTAATGGCGGTATCGGAAACGATCATTGGAGCAGCTCCTCCATATCACTGATGGTCCGGGTCACATTGACCTGCTCCCCGTCTTCGACAATACGGTGGCCCACCACAACGACATTCTCCCCGGCAGACAATCCCTGGGCCACAAGAATTTTCCAGCCGTCCTGAAACCCGGTCTCCACCGGCCTGAAGGAGACCCGGCCGTCATCTTCAACAAATACACCGGTATCCTTCTTCCGGGTCACCAAAGAGTAAATGGGAACGGCAAGTCCCTCGGGTTCACTGTTCTTGACTATGATCACCCGCGCAAACATATCCGGCAGGATCTGATAATCCGGATTTTCCACCCGGATTTCAAGATTGTAAAGGCGGGCCAGGGAATCAGAAGTCTTGTATAAATAATGGTACTTGCCTGTCACCTGCTTCCCGTCCAGGGCGTCAAAGCTCAGGTCGAACTCGGACAGCCGCCGCACCGCGGCCACATCCGATTCAGGGATGCCCACTTCCACCTTGAGCCGGTCCAGCTCCAGGATAGACACCACCGGATCACCCGCATCCAGAAAATTGCCGTATTCAATATAGGTGCGGTCCACCACACCATCCATGGGAGAGCGGATGGTGCACCGTTCCAGATTCAATTTCGCCTGCTCCAGCGCAGCCCGGGTGGTTTTAACCTGGGAACTGGCATCATCCAGCTGGGACTGGGTCACGAACTGTTTTTTGGACAGGGCCCTATAACGCTTCTCATTGATTTTGGCCGTGTCATAGTAGGCCTGGGCCGAAGCCAGGTTATGCCTGTAGTCCCGTTGATCAATGACGGCAAGAATATCACCCTTTTTCACCCGGGTGCCTTCCGCCACCTTCTTGCTGATGATCTTTCCCTTCACCTCCGCCACCACATTCATTGAAATCCAGGGTTTTACCACCCCCGGCAGGCTGATCCGCTCCATCACCATATCCGGCGCCATTGCCATGGTCACCACGTTGGGCAGGACCCGGGTTTCCTTCACCCCAAGCGCCTGCTGCCGCTCAAGGTCCGCCTTCTGGGCATTGATCTTCCCGAAAAGCGGAATAATCACCAAAGCAATCACCACCATGGTCACGGCAAAGGGAAATCCCTGCCAGATCAGGCGGAGAATCATTCTGGGAACACTTCTTTTTTTCCGGGTTGTATTTCCGGTTTCATTGCTGGGACTGTCTTCCATCACCTTAACACCTTCAAATTATTTGATTAAGATATCCAACACTATATCCGATCCCCCCTGTTTCAAGGCCCTGTAACCGAAACTTAACAGAAAAACCCGAAAAATAGTTGCTGAATCCCCGTTCAAAAAATAAACTCCTGAATATTTTATAGATCCAGATCTATACCACAAGCCGGTTAAAGTATAGAAGCAAATTGTAAAAAAATGTTTTCCCCTGCCAATCCTCTGATATTCTTCATCACCGCTGCTTATCCCGATAATTTCCGAACAAAAAACCTTAAAACAACGATATTGATCTCACCGTAAGTCATAGGATTCCTTTTATGCGTGATTTGATTGACTAAATGAATAATTTTTCATACAAATTAAAGAACTGCCGTTGGCGGACCTTGGGACGGAATACACCATCGGACCTTAATTCTTGATAAGGACAGGTTGTTATGAATGATTCCCTGGTGGGCGAAAAGACCATCGCATTGAGTATTGCGCAGGAAATACTTTCCACGAGTGTGGAGATCCCGGCCATTCCGGAAAATATCCGCCAGATATTTGTCATGGTGCGGCAGCCTGAGGAGAAAATCGATATTCCCGAGTTTGCCAAGCTGGTGGAGGGAGACCCGGGGCTGTTTACAAGGATACTCCAGCTGGCCAACTCACGGTATTACTCGGAGATGGAGCGGATCGTCACCCTTAGGGCGGCCATAACCCGGATTGGCCTGAAAGAAACGGTGAATTCCGTCTGCCTCCAGTTTTTCAGAAAGCTTTTACCCCAATTCCCGGATATAGACGGGCTGTCCTACAACGATTTCTGGGCGCATTCCTGGGCCTGTGCCGTTGCCAACCGTCGGCTGGGGCATCCCATGCTCGGTATGGATATGCTGCCGGGTGATCTTTATATGGCAGGCATGCTTCACGGGTTGGGCAAGCTGCTGATGGCCATCCACTTTCCGGAAAAATTTGCGGCGTGTGTGGCCAAGGCCAGGCAGTTTGAATGCCCTCTCCATGAAGTGGAGCGGGATATGTTCGGCACCACGGACGGTCTTGTGGCGGCCCGGGTGCTGAAAACCTGGCAGCTACCGGCCAATATCTGTGAAGGGGTGGGGTACTGGCAGATGCCGGCACAGGCGCAGCCGGAATATATCGTCATTGCCGGGATGACCCAATATGCCTATGCCATTGCCGGTCACTCCGGTGTGGGGGCAAGCGGGGATGGCTACACCCTGGACCTGTCAGAGACCTTTCTGGGGCAGAAGACCGCCTTGAGCCTGTCCAAGGAGAGCACCCAGGCCAAGTTGAAAGAAGAAATATTTGCTGCCCTTGAAGACAAGTCAGCCGCCCTAAACCCGGAAGGCAAACAGGCAAAGAAAGCATATGACGTGGCGGGCAGTTCACGGCCGGCAAGAAAAACCGCGCCTTCAGCCACACTGAAAAAACAGGTGAAACAACCGCAAAAATCCAAAGGGATGTTCGGATGGATTCGGTCCCTGTTCAGAGGGAATTGATGAATAAAAAGAAAAAAGAACGCCGAGAATTTGAACGATTTTCCCTGGAAGTACCGGCCAAACTGACCCTGACCCGGGAGGACGGTGCATCCGAGTCCGCGGAATACGTCACCCGGAACATCAGTGCCGGCGGTGCCATGATAAAAACGGACCATCCCCTGGATGACGGTACCCTGGTGGACGTCCGGCTGACATTACCTTTGGACCGGTTCCGGGAGCTGGACAGCCGCACCGTGGAAGTCCGCCTCTCCGGCCATGTGGTGAGGGCCGAAGAAAAGGGGTCGGTCATCGGCTTTGACCGGACATTTAAGGTCAGCCCCGTGGGACAGGTGGCCAAGCCTTCCCGGGAAACAGCGTCGGCCACCGCCGGACTGACCCGGCGGGAGGAGCAGATTTTAAACCTGATCGCCGGGGGCGCCTCAAACAAAGAGATCGGGCAGACCCTGGACATCGGGCTTTCCACAGTCAAATCACACGTCTACAGCCTCTATAAAAAAATCGGGGTAAAAAACCGGTTCCAGGCCATTCTCTGGCGGTCCAACCAAGGCTGATTCATCGTGGTACCCATAAAAAACATTCTTTGCTCCAGGGCAACATCCTGTGAGCAAAAAAAACACGGAGCAATCCTGAGACATCCACGCCATATGAACCGGCCTTCCCCCCCCTGCGGTCAGCGGGGTGGAAAGGCCGGGTAAAATGTTAACGGATGTTTACTCGATATTCGGCGCTAATTATACTGAGCCCGGATATCTTTTTTGGAGATCTTACCCACGGAGGTTTTAGGGATTTCCGCATCCAGAACGATCTTTGAGGGAACGCCGTATTTGGGGATCTGGCCGCTTTTCACAAAGCCCATGCAAAAGTCCTGGATATCCGCCTCAGTGACCTTGTCTTTGAAGGCGTCGTTCAGCACCACCATGGCCAGGGGGCGTTCCCCCCACTTTTCATCGGCGACACCGACCACCGCCACTTCCGTCACGGCCTCATGCCGGGAGATGATATCCTCCAGTTCCAGTGAAGAGATCCATTCCCCGCCGGTTTTGATCACATCCTTGAGCCGGTCGGTGATTTTCAGATAGCCTTCGTCGTCGATCACACCGATATCCCCGGTGTGGAGCCAGCCGTTTGCCCAGAGTTCCTGGGATTTGGCTTCATCCTTGACATACCCCTGGGTCAGCCAGGGAGAGCGGACCACCACTTCCCCTGCGGTCTGGCCGTCGTGGGGGACGGGGGTACCCTTGGTATCCACGATCTCCAGCCGGACATTGGGAACGGGCAGCCCGGTTTTGCAGCGGATCTCCACCTGCTCGTCCACAGATTTTTCCATGAGGTGGGGCTTGATGTTGGCCACGGTGAGCAGGGGGCAAGTTTCCGACATGCCGTAGGCGCTGTACAGATTGATCCCGTGCTCCAGGGCCGCCTTGCACAGCCCCTGGGGAAGGGCGGAGCCGCCGATGATCACCTTCCAGCCCTCCAGGTTCAACTGGGATATGGCCGGGCTTGAGACCAGCATATTGATAATTGTGGGCACGCAATGGGAATAGGTCACCTTTTCCGTGACAATCAGCTTGAGCAGCATTTCCGGCTCATAGCGGCCCGGATAAACCTGTTTGGTGCCCAGCAGGGTCATCAGATAGGGCATGCCCCAGGCATGGACATGGAACATGGGGGTCATGGGCATGTAAATATCGCTGGAGTTGACGCTGGCCTGGGCCTCATAGGCACAGAGGCCGGACATAAGACCGTAGGTGTGCAGCACGATCTGGCGGTGGCTGAAGAACACCCCCTTGGGCAGGCCGGTGGTGCCGGTGGTGTAAAAGGTGGTGGCCATCGTGTTTTCGTCAAAATCGGGGAAATCGTACTCAGGTGCCGTATCCGCCATGAGATCTTCATACTCGCCGGCAAAGGTCAGGTCGGACTGGGGCATCTCGGCGCTGTCCGTCAGCAGGACCACCTGCTTCACCGTTTCAAACCGGTCTTTCACCGATGAGAGCAGGGGCAAAAATTCCTCGTTCACCAGGATGACATCGTCTTCGGCATGGTTGATGGTGTAGATGAGCTGCTCCGGAGTCAGGCGGATGTTGATGGTGTGGAGCACGGCCCCCATCATGGGCACGGCAAAAAAGCATTCCAGGTAGCGGTGGGAATCCCAGTCCATGACGGCCACCGTATCGCCGGGTTTGACCCCCAGCCGGGTCAGCATGGCCGCCAGTTGCTTTACCCGCTGCCCGAAGGTTTTATAGTCATAGCGGCGCAGGTTCCGGTAGACGATTTCCTGGTCCGGGGAGTAGATCAAGGGTGTCTCCAGAAGATTTTTGATGAGCAGGGGGTAGCTGTAAGCGTCCTGGCAGGGTTCGATAAGCCGGGTCTTAATCTGGGTCATGGGATCTCCTTTCTTAAATTGAGGTTAAGTTATCGCTGTTAAAGGTTTTAACAAGCTCAGAAAAGAAAAAAAGAGGACAGCCCACCAAATACCTGTGTGGAAATAACCCAAACTGCTGTAGGTCCGGCACCTACAAGGAAGCGTCTTTCCCCCGAAACTCCCCGGTTTCCACCCAGATGACGGCGAACCGCAAAAGCTCACTTGCGTTCTTCAGGTTCAGTTTTTCCTTGATCCGCTCCCGGTAAGTACCTACGGTTTTAATGCTGATGTTAAGCTGCATGGCGATGTCCTTGGAGGAGAGTCCCCGGCCGATCATCTGAAAAATTTCCAGTTCCCGGTCGGTAATCCGGGCCAGGGGAGAGGCGTTTGTGAGACCGGGTTGCTTTCTGAACACGTTGAGCAGGTGGCTCATGATCCGGGGGCTGACGTGAATCTGCCCCTCCATGATGCTGCGGATGGCCGTGACAACGGATTCCGAGGCTTCCTGCTTCATGATATACCCCTTGGCACCGGCCATAAGACAGCGTTCCGCATGGAGGGCCTCGTCGTGCATGGAGAGCACCAGGGTATGGCAGAAATCGAAATCTTCACTGACAGAACGGACCAGGTCCATGCCGTTGCTGTCCTTGAGGGAAAGATCCACTACCGCCAGATCCGGCCGGCAGCTTCGAACCAGTTCCAGGGCAGTGGCCACATCCTCAGCCTCCCCGCAGACCCGCATATCCGGCTCATGGTCAATCATATCCCGCATGCCCATCCTGAAGATGGGGTGGTCTTCGACAATGAGTATATCCAGGGGGGTATCTGTCATGATGGATTCTCCCTTAGGGCCGGCAGTTCCAGGCACACCGTCGTGCCCGTCTCTTGGGTCCGCTCAATGGTTAAATTTCCGCCGATACGGCCGGCCCGGTAGGACATGATCCTGACGCCCAGCCCTTCGTGCCCGGGATCGGGGGCGTAGCCCTGCCCGTCATCGGAGACGCTCAGCCGGAGGGTATCGCAGGTTTCCTCCAGGCAGATGCGGATGGTTGCGCAGCCCGCATGCTTGGCCGCATTGTGAACCGCCTCATGGGCGATATAGTAAACGTGGGTGGCGATATTGTCGTCCTCAAAGGGCTGTGCAGCCCCATTGTCCGGGGTGCACGACAGGGTGCAGCGGATGCCGAACACCGCCTCCACGTAATCGGTCATATCTGCCAGGGAATCTTTGAACCTTGAATTTTCCAGGTTCACCGGGGACAATCCCCGGGACAGGATCCGGGTTTTTTCAATGGACGCCAGGATAAGTTCCCTGATCTTCCCGGCGCGGCCGGCCTCCTCCGCCAGGTCGCCCCCCCTGGTTTCAAGCCTTCGTCCCAGCATCTTGGTCATCACCTCGACACCGATGAGATGGGGGCAGAGATCATCGTGCAGGGCCATGGCAATCTTTCTTCGCTCGTTCTGGCTGACGTCCAGGATTTCCCGTTCCAGCCGCCGGGATTCGGTGATATCCGCCATGTATCCCAGGATGCATGCCTCTCCCCAGAGATCCACCCCCTCCCCTGAAATCAATGCCTGCCGCACCTCTCCTGCTGCGGTGAAAAAGCGGATCTCCCGGTTGACCACCGGCCGCCGCTTTCGTATATCCTTGAACAACGCCCTTCCGTCCTCGCGGTTCCTAAAAAATGAGATGCTTAAAAGTTCCCGGTTGATCAGGTCCAGCAGGCTGCGGCCGGTAATCCTAAGGAAACTGTCATTGACATTGATAATCTTCCCGCTGTCCAGGCTGGCAATGAACATGCCGGACGGACTGGAACGAAAAGCTTTGGAAAACATCTCCTCGGAGAGTTTCAGGGCCTGCTCGTTCCGTTTTTTTTCGGTGATCTCGGCCCGCAGCTCCCGGGAATAGTCCTGGAGTTTGTCCATGAACCGGTTGAAATAACCGGCCAACTGCCCGATCTCGTCCCTGGACCGCACGGGCATCCGCACGGCAAAATTTCCCGAGGCCCCCTGGTCGAACCGGTTCATCAGGGACCGCAGGGGCCTTACCACCGAGGCATTTATCCAGAAAGACATGGTGAACACCAGGATGGAAATGAGTACCACAATGGCAATGATCACTTTTTTCACGGTATTCAGGGGGGCATAGATTTCATCCAGATAGGTGGCGGATGAAACAATCCAGTCATACTCCGGGATAAAGTTGAAAATGACCAGCTTTTCCCGGGAGGCATTCTCCCCGGGGTTCTGCCAGGAATAGACGGCCTTGCCCGATTTCATCTCGCAGATCCGCCTGACCCAGTAATTGCCGTTTTCGTCCCTGGCATCGTAGTAATTTCCCGTTAAAAAGGGGTGAACAATCAGATTGCCGGCACTATCGTTGATATAGGCATAACCGCTTTTGCCGAATGTCAGGCTCAGGATGCTCTCCCTGAAATCTTCCACACGGACCAGCTCCCTGAATTCCTCCCGGTAGGAGGATACGGCGATGATCCAGTCCCAGGGCTCAAAATACGCCATATACATGGCCTTTGGCCGGACCCCGTCATCCTCCGGGTTCTGCCAGTCATACTCCAGGTACCCGCTTTTTTTCAGGACCATCTGATGGACAAAGGCCCGGTCCGTAAAGCTTTTACCCGCCACCCCGGGATTGGGATGTTCAATGGCGATCCCGGCGGAGCTGGCGCAGAAGATATACCCTGTTTTACCGATGGTCTGGGCAAAAAGGATTTTCCGGCACCGGGCTTTGGCCGCCGCTTCGGTGATCAGACCCGCCCGGAATTCGCCGTAAACAGAGGCCACCATATCCCGGTTTGTTTCCGCCACCGCCCTCAGATGGTTTTTAATGGAAGTTGCGGCCGCCGTTTCCACCATGCTGCGGATAGCCGCCGTGGCATTGGTCAATTCGCTCTCGATATGGGCATGGATGGTTTTCTCCACCTGGAAGATGATAATCCCCCCGCCGATCAGCAGCGCGATCAGAAAAGCGAAGGTATAACCGCCCAGAAGCTTGGACCGGATTTTAAGGTTGTTAAGGAATTGAAAAACACCGTTCATGACCTGTTCTATACGCCAGAGCGGTGCACCAGATCAATGGATTTTTAAACCGGCGGTTTTTGGCAACCGCTTTACCTGAAACTTAAAGAAACGGTGTCAAAAGGGAAAGGATTCTTTGCAGCGGTGCCACATCCCCTTCGTCAAACTGGGCCAGTTTTTCAGAATCAATGTCCAGAACCGCCACCACCTTCTCCCCTTTTTTCACGGGAAGAACGATCTCGCTTTTTGATCTGGCATCGCAGGCGATGTGGCCGGGGAAGGCCTCCACATCCTTTACCACCACGGGGGCGGCTGTTTCCACACCATGGAGGCAGACACCGGAATCCCGCAGGACCTGGCAGGCCAGGGAACCCTGGTAGGGGCCCACATGAAGTTCCCCGCTGTCCGAGGTGAAGTAGAAACCGGTCCAGAAATGATGGGGCATCTTATGATGGAGTACGGCCACGATGGTGGCCATGGCAGCGATGAGGCCGGGGGATTTATCCCGGATCAGGTCTTCCAGCTGGTGATAAATTCGATCGTATCTGGCCAGGCGCTTGGCATCTGTCATGGCGGAGCACTCCTATGGGTTTCGGTTTCAAGCCACACCTGTCCCGCATGACCGCGTCAGATCAAACGGGACAGGCCTGACTACTTTACATCTTCTGCTTTTTCAGGGCAATGGAAATACAGAATGCCGCCCCGCCCCAGGTGACCCCGAGGCCAAGAACCATCATGATGATTGCGGATGTTGTCATTGGACACCTCCTCTCTGTTTCAGGCTGTGGGCCTGGAAAATAAAGCTTAACACCACGATCCCGATCACCATCAGCCAGCCGAAGATGGCAAGGGAGAGAGCAGGATACCCGCCGTAGGGAGTGGAAAGATCACCGATCAGATTTTTGATGCTCATATACCCCAGAACAGCCGGGGTGATGAACTTGAGGCAGAACACCCAGAGGCCGCCCACACGAAAGTCCGAGGTTTTATTAATGTGTTCTTTGAAGACATCCAGTTTACAGACCCAGGTCAGGAAAATAATCTCCACCAGTCCGCCGGCCAGGACCCCGAAGTTGTTGATGAAGCGGTCCACGATATCCAACACCAGGAGGCCGGAATGGGAGGCGAAAATCGCACCGGATACAATACCCACCAGACAGTAAATGGTGACGGCTTTCTTCCGGCTGATGTCAAATTTTTCCATAAGCGATGCAATGGAAACTTCACAGATGGAAACCATGGAGGAAAGACCGGCAAAGATCAGGGCCAGGAAAAACAGGGTGCCGAACAGGGCAGGCCCGGGCAGGCTGTTGATGGCCTTGGGAATGGTGACAAAGGCCAGGCCGACACCGGAGCTGACCACCTTGTCCACACCGACGCCCTGCTGGGCCGCCATATTCCCCAGCACCGAAAAGACCAGGACGCCGCAGAGGATGGAGAACCCGCAGTTGGCAAAGGCGGTGATAAAGCCGTTGTTGGCCATGTCCGCATCCTCGGGCAGATAGGAGGAATAGGTCAGCATGATGGCAAAACCGATGCTCAGGGAAAAGAAAATCTGGCCGTAGGCCGCCACCCAGACCTTGACGTCCAGCAGCTTGGAAAAATCAGGGGCAAACATCCAGTTCAGGCCGCCGGCCGCCCCCTCCAGGAAAATGGCCCGCCCGGTGATGATCAGGACCAGGATAAACAGCACGGGCATGAAAATCTTGGAGGCGGCTTCAATGCCTTTTTTCACCCCTTTGAACAACACCACCCAGCAGATGAACCATGCCCCGGCCACCGCCGCCATGATGGGCCAGCGAAGACCCTTAAAATCCATGGGGCTGTCGGACAGCATCAGGTAGGATTTAAAAAAGTAGGTGCCGGTGTCGGTGCCCCACCCCTGGTTGAAGGCCAGAAAAAAGTAGGAAATGGACCAGCCCACCACGGCCACGTAATAGATGGAAATGGTAAAGGACACCAGTATCTGCCACCATCCCAGCCATTCCCAGCGGGGGGACAGCCGGGAAAATATCTTCGGTGCGGAACCTTTAAGTTTACTGCCGGCACCAAACTCCAGAATCATGAAGGGGATACCTGCGGTGAGCATGGCAAACAGATAGGGTATAAAAAAGGCACCGCCCCCGTTTTCATAGGCGACATAGGGGAACCGCCAGATATTGCCCAGGCCGATGGCCGACCCGATGGCGGCCAGGACAAAGCCCACCCGGCTTCCCCATTGTTCTCTTGTTTTCATTGGTATTATCTCCTCAAGTTTAACGTAAAACAACGGAGGAGAATTATGGGGAAAATAGTTGAATAGTCAACGATTTTTTAAATCTTTTTCCGATGGGATTATATCAGATGGGACAATACCGGTGCTTTAATTGGATTTCAGACTGTCGCCGATCATCTGCTTGAGTGCTGTGGCGGATTTTTTTGACGTTCCGGATTTTTTCTCTTTCACCGCATTTCTGACCAACTGCCGCAGGCGCTGGCGGTCGGTTTCCGGATAATCTGAAATAAAAGCCTCCACCGTATCCGGTCCGCCGTCGGTCATGCGTTCCGCCCAGCTTTTAATCTCGGCATCAATCCGTGACCCGGTGTTAAGGTCATCTGCGGTCATTGCCATTGTGGCCCGGATCTCATCCGGGTCCACATCCCGCATGAGAACGCCGATGTACTGCCGGTGGCGGCGGGCGGCCACATTGGCGGTGATGGTTTTAGAGTCCAGAAGGGCCTTTTCCAACTCTCCGGGCAGGTCCATGCGTTTCAGCCGGTGAACCGGCAGGGCCATGAGCTCTTCCCCGAGTTTCTGAAGCTTTTCAGCGGCTTTTTTTTTCTGGGTTTTGCTGATGTATTCGGTGTCGTTTTCCATATCCCGGCATTTAGCCAGGAACCGCCGGTTTTGTCAAGCCGACCCCGTCGGGTTTTCCTTCTTTCGCAACGGAGTACGGGGCATAGTCCTGGTAACAATTGACGATTCCGGCCATTGCGACCCCGTTGCTTTTTGCCGGATTTCAGATAGTATAATACCAATTTCAAAGACGGTATACAGGACCCTATTCTATCTAAAATGACAAGGAGGCGAGTATGTTCATCAACGGAGAATGGACAGGGGCGCAAGACGGCAGCAGCTTTCCGGTAACCAATCCCGCGGACGGCCATAAACTGGCACAGGTACCGAACGGCGGGAAAGCGGATGTGGAAAAAGCCATCTTAGCGGCAGCGAACGCCTTTGACTCCTGGTCAAAAACCACGGCCTACCAGCGGGCGCAATTCCTGCAAAAGGCCCATGGCCTCATGATGGATAACCTGGAACACCTGGCCCTTACCATGACCCGGGAACAGGGCAAACCCCTGAAGGCCGCCCGGAACGAGGTGAGGTATGCGGCGGATTTCATGGGCTGGTTTGCCGAGGAGGCCAAACGGATCTACGGCCGGACCATCCCCTCTGCCCGGCCGGACCAGCGGTTCATGGTGCTCCGGCAGCCCGTCGGTGTGGTGGGGGCCATCACCCCCTGGAACTATCCTGTTTCCATGATTACCCGGAAGCTGGCCCCGGCCCTGGCCGCCGGCTGCACCGCCGTGATCAAACCGGCCGAGGCCACCCCGCTGTGCGCCGTTGAGCTCTTCAAGATATTTGCGCTGGCCGGCCTGCCCGCAGGTGTGGCCAACCTGGTCACCGCCCTGGACCCCACCCCTGTGGGGGAGGCTTTTTGCACGGACCCGAGGGTGAAAAAGCTGACCTTTACCGGCTCCACCGCCGTGGGCAAGATGCTGGCATCAAAGGCGGCGCTCCAGATGAAACGGGTGTCCCTGGAACTGGGAGGCCACGCCCCCTTCATCGTCTGCCGGGATGCCGATCCTGTTATCGCCGCCAAAGGCCTTTCCCTGGTGAAATTCCTCAACACCGGCCAGGCCTGCATTTCCCCCAACCGGATCTATGTCCATGAATCCGGTAAAGAAGCCTTTCTTTGCGAACTGACGGCAAAGGTTGCGGCCATGAAGGCCGGCAGCGGGATCGAAAAGGGTGTCAGCATCGGCCCCCTGGTAAACGAGGCTGCCGTAAACAAGGTGGATAACCAGGTAAAAGATGCCCTTAAGAAAGGAGCCAAACTCATCACCGGCGGCAGACGCCTCACCGAAGACGGCCTGGACAGAGGCTGGTTCTACGCCCCCACCATTTTGGACCGGGTCACCGAAGATATGCTGATATACAGAGAAGAAACCTTCGGCCCCGTGGCCCCGGTCATCACCTATACGGATGAAGACCAGCTGTTGCACATGGCCAACGACACCACCTACGGGTTGGCCGCCTACGTCTACACACGGGATATCGCCCGGGCCATGAAAATGTTCGAAGGCCTGAACTTCGGCATCATCGGCATCAACGACATTAACCCCACCGCAGCCTCCGCCCCCTTCGGCGGCATGAAGGAAAGCGGAATGGGGCGGGAAGGGGCAATGGAAGGCCTGGACGAATACTTGGAAACCAAGCTGGGGGGATTTTCCCTGAGGTAACCCCTGAGCTAACCGGGAACATATGGAAAACACATCAGTTTTACGGGATTTTCTTGATTTTTTTCCGCCCTTGTTATAAGGATTTCTTTCAATTTATTAATAACAAATCGTTAGAATCCGAAAATTTTAACAGAGGATGCACCATGTTCAACAGGAAAACCAGCCTTTGGGCTGCCGTATCTGTACTGTCGATCATCGCCGGGCTGTGTGCCCCGATTTTCGTCTCCCTGGCCGGAACGTCATCGGCAACGGGATTTGCCGTCTTTTTTATTCTGTCCTTTGCCCTTGTGGGCGGAACCGCATTTGCCGTCCTGACGCTTGTCGGTCAACGGGTCGGGCAGATGAATCAACACGTGTCTGATCTGACCGCGGGCAAACTATCACTTGGCACTCCCATCCCATTGGATGATGATCCGGGCCTGGGAGAACTGTCCTCCCGGCTCAACAGGTATTTCCGCAGCCTGGACGACCAGATGAAAACTGTAAAGGGACACGCCAGCACGATCCAATGCGCCTCCTCAAATATGCTGGCCCTGTCCGCCCAGGTGCTTGAAAAATGCGACACCACCCAGAGCAATGTGGCGGCCCTGAACGGCGAAGGCACCCAGGTCAGCGACCACATGGTATCCGTGGCAGCAGCCACTGAACAGGCATCGGAAAATATCGACATGGTGGCTGCAGCTTCCGAGGAAATGCATACCACCATCAGCGAAATCGCCGCCGGTATGGACGCGGCACGGGAAGTCACCGGCCAGGCCGTTGACATTTCCGGCACAATGACCGCCTCCATGGACAAACTTGGGGAGGCCGCCGGTCAGATCTCCCAGATCACTGAAACCATTTCGGATATTTCAGAGCAGACCAACCTGCTGGCCCTGAATGCCACCATTGAGTCCGCCAGGGCCGGTGAGGCGGGCAAAGGTTTCGCCGTGGTGGCAGGGGAAATCAAAAGCCTGGCCGGACAAACCTCCGCCGCCACCCTGAAAATCAAGGAAATGATAGATGGCGTGGCCTCCCTGACCCAGGATTCCGCAGGCCACATCGGCCAGATCACCGGCATCATCGGTACCATGAGTGATACGGTCAATTCCATTGCCGCCTCACTGGAGCAGCAGTCCGCCGCCACCAAGGAGATCTCCGAAAATGCCCACCAGGCTGCCGAAGGCATGGGGGACATCAGCAGAAACGTCACGGATACCGCAGAAAGCACCAAACAGATGTCCGGCAGCATCCAGGGCATCCACACGGATTCGGATGAAATCGGCATGCGGATCTTCGAATCCCAGATCAACACCGACGAGGTAAACAACATCGCCGAGTTATTGAACGCCTCGGCCGGGGCTCTCCAGCGGGATGAACCCCTCTTTGATATCGGTAATGTAAAGCTGGCCCATATGGGCTGGCGGACCAACCTGGAAGCGGTGATGGCCGGCCACAAGCAGATGTCGCCGGAGGATGTAGCTTCCCACAGGGACTGCGCATTCGGGAAATGGTATTTCGGCGAAGGGCAGAAATTCAAGGAGATTCCGCTGTTCGTGGAAATGGGGGGTCACCATGAAGCGGTTCATGTCCAGGCCAAAAAGGTTATCCAGGCCCACAATGACGGAGATACCCGCGGGGCGGATACGGAAATGAAAAAATTCCTCGATGCAAAGAATAATATGTTTGAAAACCTGGACCGGTTGTACCTGGTCTGATGTCTAACCCTAAATGATAAAAGGCCGGGAACCGAAGGGGAGGTTCCCGGCCTTTTTTTTGCCCTTCTCATTCAACTCAACCGGGCACAGCGCAACACACTCAAAGAAGTCTAAAGCATTTCAATGGCACAGGCCATGGCAACCCCGCCACCGCCGCAGAGGGTGGCAAGCCCCAGGCTGTCGCCGCGTTTCTGCATGGCATAGAGCAGCGTTGTCATGATCCGGGCACCGGTGGAGCCCACGGGATGGCCCAGGCCGATGCCGGAACCGTTGATGTTGGTTATCTCGCGGTTCAGGCCAAGTTCCTTTTCACAGCCCAGGTATTGGGCGGCAAAGGCTTCGTTTACCTCCACAAGATCGAAGTCGGCGATGGAGAGACCGGATTTTTTCATCAGGTCCTGAACGGCAGGCACCGGTGAAATGCCCATGATGGTCGGGTGGCAAGCGCCCATACCGGAGGCCTTGATTCTGGCCAGGGGTTTGAGGCCCAGTTCATCGGCCTTTTCCCGGGACATGATGATCATGCCGGTGGAGCCGTCGTTGATGCCGGAGGAGTTGCCGGCAGTCACTTTTCCGGTTTTAGGAACAAAGGCCGCAGGCAGGGACTTCAGTTTTTCCATGGTCATACCTGGACGGAAATGCTCGTCCTTGTCAAAGATCAGGGGATCTTTTTTGCGCTGGGGCACTTCAATGGGGACGATTTCATCGGCAAAGCTGCCGTCGTTGGTGGCGCGTTCCGCATTGTTGTGGGAGCGCAGGGCCACTTCGTCCATCTCTTCTCTTTCAATTCCCAGGTGCTGGGCCACGAATTCCGCAGTGTGTCCCATGATGTAGGGCTTGCCCATAAAATAAGAAGCAGGGGCCTCCGCCGTATTCAGGGGTGTGGTCTCGTCAAAGGGAAGGATGTGGGAGCCGCAGTGCAGGGCATGGATCATGGCGTCCACGAACTGAGTGTCCTGGAGACGGCAGCCCCAGCGGGCTTTGGGTACGGTGTAGGGAACGCCGGACATGTGCTCGACACCGCCCGCCAGGATGACGTCGGCCATACCCGCCTTTATCATGGCAACGCCGGAGAGCACGGCTTCCATGCCGGAGATGCAGACGCGGTTGACGGTGGCGGCCGGAACGGTATCGGGGATACCGGCCATAAGCGCGGCCACACGGGTGGTGTTCAGGGTGTCGTGGTGCTCCACGCAGGTGCCGTAGCGGACATCATCGATGATGGCAGGATCAATACCCGCCCGCTTGACGGCTTCTTTCATGGTGACACTGGCGATATAGGCGCCGTTCAGGTCCTTCAGGGTGCCGCCGAAGGCACCGATGGCGGTGCGGCAGGCAGATACGATGACAACGTCTTTCATGGGTTTTCCTCTTATATAAATTTATTTTTTTCCATCCGGAATATATCCGGACATATTATCCGATATAAACATTCATGTTTTTACATTAATGGACCACACAAAAACCTGAAATCTTTCATTTTTTGCTATAGCAACGCTGTATAGTTCATGGGCGGCCCATGGCCGTTATTTGGATGCGAATGCCTCTTCTTCTATTTCCATGACGGCATTATCTGCAGCCATGACCGTATCCATTTTCCCCAGGGTGACAGGGAGGACGGCGGCCGTAAAATACCGGGCCGAGGCCAGGATACCGTTGTAGAAGGCCACATCCTTTTTCTTGGGTTTGCCGGCAAGCTTTTGAGCGGCGATAACCGCCCGCCAGACCAGCATCCAGGCCATGAGGACATCCCCTGTGACATCCAGGAATGGGTGGGCCTGGGCAAAGGCGCGCTCAACCCCGCCCTCTCCCAGGATGCCTCCCAGGGTTTTGGCGGTTTCCATAAGCTTGTTCAGGGCGGTTTCCAGGGTGGCGGCCATATCGGACAGGCCGTCGGTGTTTTTGGCCTCGGCCACGGTGTTGCTCACCTCGGCCAGGATATCGGTAAAGGCCTTGCCCTTGTTCAGGCCAAGTTTGCGTCCCAGCAAGTCCATGGCCTGGATACCGTTGGTGCCTTCGTAGATCTGGGTGATCTTGCAGTCCCGCAGCAACTGCTCCTGGGGATATTCCTTGGTAAAGCCGTACCCGCCGAAGACCTGGACGCCGTCGGAGCAAAGTTCAAAGGCTCGGTCCGTAATATACCCCTTGGCCACGGGGATGAGGACATCGATCAGCCCCTGGTATTTCATCCGGTCCGCTTCGGTTTCCGACACCTTTACCATGTCTTCCATCAGGCCCACGTAGTAGAGGATACTTCTCATACCCTCGGTATGGGCCTTCATGTTCAAAAGCATGCGACGGACGTCCGGATGCTGGATAATGGGAACCCCGGGCGAACCTTTGGCAGCGGTGAGTTTGGCACCCTGCACACGCTCCTTGGCGTAGTTCAGGGCATTGAGGTAGGAGGCAGAGGCACAGGCAAAGCCCTGCATCCCGACATGGAGGCGGGCCTCATTCATCATCACGAACATATGGCTCATGCCCTTGTTTTCCTGTCCCAGAAGAGTCCCGATGCATTTGCCTTTGCCGCCCAAGGCCATGGAGCAGGTGGGACTTCCGTGGATGCCCATCTTCTCTTCGATGCCGGTACAGACGATATCGTTGGGTTCCCCCAGGCTGCCGTCGTCGTTGACCCAGATCTTGGGCACCAGGAAAAGGGAGATGCCGGCGGTGCCGGCAGGGGCGCCTTCGATTCTCGCCAGCACAGGATGAATGATGTTTTCCACCAGGTCATTTTCCCCGGAGGAAATGAAAATCTTGTTGCCGGTGATGGTATAGGTGCCGTCGCCGTTGGGGACGGCCTTGGTGGTAAGCGCCCCCACATCGGAACCGGCTTCGGGTTCGGTCAGAAGCATGGAGCCGCCCCAGACACCGGTGTACATTTTTTTAAGATATAATTTTTTCTGCTCGTCCGTGCCGAACTCCTCCACCAGCTTGCCGGCGCCGTGGGCCAGGATGTTGTGGAGCATGAAAGGGTAATTGGCCCCATTGAAATAGTTGTTTGCCGCCAGGGCCACCGGTGCCGGCATCCCCTGCCCGCCCCATTCAGGATCATCGCACATGGCGATCCATTCCCCTTCGGCAAAGAGTTCGTAGGCCCGGTGAAAAGCTTTGGGTACGGAAACCTTGCCGCCTTCAAAGGTGCAGCCCTCTTCGTCCGCCTCCTTGAAACAGGGTAACAATTCTTTCAGGGCCAGGTTCCGGGCTTCGGAAACCACCATGTCGATGGTTTTTCTGTTAAAATCCTCAAAGCGTTCGTATTTACTCAAGGCTTCCACGTTAAACTGCTCGTGGAGCACAAAATCCACATCCCGGCGGTCCGCCACTTGCTGTGCCATATTGTTCTCTCCTTATTTGGTATAGTCGTAAAAGCCTTTGCCGCTTTTTCTGCCAAGATAACCTGCCCGGACCATTTTCCGCAGCAGCGGAGCCGGCCGGTACTTGTCTTCCCCCAGTTCCTTGTGAAAGCCCTCCAGCACCAGGAGCATGGTATCCAGCCCCACCATGTCGGCCAGGGCCAGGGGGCCGATGGGATGATTGGCCCCAAGGGTCATGGCATTGTCTATATCTTCAGGGGCGGCGATGCCTTCGGCCAGGACAAAGATCGCCTCGTTGATCATGGGGCACAGGATACGGTTAACGGCGAATCCCGGTGCCTCTTTCACTTCAATGGCGGTTTTGTTGATCTTTTCCACGAAATCTTTGGCCATGTTCAGGGTGTCATCGGAGGTGACAAAGCCCCGGATCAACTCCACCAGACGCATCACCGGCACGGGATTGAAAAAATGCATGCCGATGAACTGGTCGGGCCGTCCTGTTACAGAAGCCATCTCCGTGATGGAAAGACCCGAGGTGTTTGATGCAAACAGGGCCTCTTTTTTACAGACGGTATCCAGTTCCCGGAAGACCTGTTTTTTGACGTCCATGATTTCGATGATGGCTTCGATCACCAGGTCGGCGTCCCGGGCCGCCATGTTCAGGTCTGTGGTGCCGGTGATCCGGTCCATGACCACATCGGCCTCATCCGCTGTCATCTTTGCCTTGGACACGGCCCGGTCCAGATTAGACTTGATGGTGGTAAGGCCGTTTTCAACAAAGCGGTCCTCCATATCCCTCAGGGTGACTTCAAATCCGGCCTGGGCCGCACACTGGGCAATACCTGCTCCCATGATGCCTGCCCCCAGCACGGTTACCTTTTTCATTTCCATGGACTCGCCTCCTTAGATTTTGATAATTTGGATGAAAACGCCTATCCCCGGATAACTTGAGCAAAACCCATGCCAGGAATCGAGGGGCTTGCGGTGCGGGGGCCTAAGGATTTACAGAGACCCGCCCAGCCAATTTCTCTCCCATGGCAAAGTTTTTTCTGTCCTATTTGCAGGTTTTAAGATAATCTTTACCATAGCACAGAACACATATTCTTTCAGGAGGATGATATGCAGACGCCGCCCCCCATCAATGAGAATGATTTTTTCCGGGAAGCCACACTCAAACTCTGCGCCAGCCTGGAAATCGAACGGGCGCTTCACCTCTGCCTGGCCTACGTCCGCAAATTCATGCCCGCCCATCAGATGGGATTCCACGTCTATCACCGGGACGAAGGCGTTGTGGAAACCGTGGCCACGGCCACCCCGGAAGGGGGGCAGGCGGTGTCCGTAAAGATTCCCCTTTCCGGGGAGGGGCGGCAGCTTATCGAAGGCCGCCGCCTGGACCGGGTCCGGTCCATCCGGCGGCTTGGGGATGATCCCATCACCGGCCCCGTGGCAGAGCACCTGGATGCCCGGGACGTTTCAGCCGTGGTCATCGATCTGGTTCTGGAGCGGACCATGCTGGGGATATTCTCCGTATTCAACGACGGAAAGGAACCGTTTACCTGCGACCATATCCGCCTGCTCAGCCTGCTGGACAAACCCTGCGCCATTGCCCTGACCAACTCCCTGCGCTTCCGGGAACTCAACGACCTTAAAGAACTGCTGGCCGACGACAACCGCTATTTCCAGGCGGAACTGAACCGGATGGCCGGGGAAACCGTCATCGGTGCAGGTCAGGGACTGCGGCCGGTGATGAAGATGGTCCACCAGGTGTCGCCGCTTGAAAGCCCGGTGCTGCTTTTGGGGGAAACCGGGACGGGCAAAGAAGTTATAGCCAATGCCATCCATAACCTGAGTCTTCGCAAGCAAGGCCCTTTCATCCGGGTCAACTGCGGGGCCATTCCGGCCTCCCTTCTGGATTCGGAACTTTTCGGGTACGAAAAAGGGGCTTTCACCGGGGCGGTGGCCCGGAAGCGGGGGCGTATTGAACGGGCCCAGGGCGGCACCCTTTTTCTTGACGAAATCGGCGAATTAAGCATGGATGCCCAGATCCGCCTGCTCAGGGTCCTCCAGGAAAAGGAGATTGACCGGGTGGGGGGAACGGAAACCATCCGGGTCAATATCCGGATCATCGCCGCCACCCACAGGGACCTGGAGGCCATGATGGCGGAGGATCGGTTCCGTGCGGACCTTTTCTTTCGGCTCAGGGTCTTTCCCATTGCCATCCCGCCCCTGCGGGAGCGGACCTCCGACATACCGGCACTGGTGGAGCATTTTATCCTTAAAAAAGCCAGGGAAATGAAGCTGCCCAAAATCCCTGCCGTGCCGGCCCATGTCATGGACAGCCTGATGGCCTACGGCTGGCCCGGCAATGTCCGGGAACTGGAAAATGCCGTGGAACGGTCCATGATTCTGGACCGTTCAGGCCCCCTCTATTTCAAGGAGATAACAGCACCGCCGGTCCGGTCCTCACATCCCGGAGGCGGAAAAGACCTGCCGCCGGCGCCTCTGGATACGGTCATCGCCGAGCATATCCGCGGGGTCATGACCCGGTGCAGGGGACGGGTGGAAGGGGAAAAAGGGGCGGCACGCATCCTTAACATCCATCCCTCAACCCTGAGAAAACGAATGAAAAAGCTGAACATTCCCTTTGGGAAAACCGCCCGCTACTAGACCGGTCACGTGTTAACGTCCGTGGGTGCGTGAGTAGGAAGAAGGCTCAGGAGAGCTCCAACCGGCCAGAAGCTCTTCAGCCGGCCTGAAAATTTCCACCCGCAAGGGGTAGCAGGGGGCCGTATCGCTGGAATGTTCCGCACCGCAGTCGCCGCCGGGACAGGCGGACAGGCCCCCCAGCAGATCGATCTCGGCAAAAAACTCCAGAAAATCCCCGGGCCGCACGGGACTTGCCTTCATGAAGTACTGGTGGGTATCCAGGGTAAAGCCGGTGCACATGAATACGTTGAGCACATCATGGACATACACTTCGGCCTCTGCCGTGGTCAGGCCGGTTTCCTCCGCCAGGGCCCGGATCAGGTTCGAGTGGCAGCAATTGTGGTAATCTTTGCCCTGGAGCAGGCGGCCGGTATAGGGATCGCAGCGGGTGCCGATGACGTCGTGTACGCCGCCGCCGAATTCGTCAAATCCGTACCAGTCAAGGGTATCGCAGGTGATGGTGGCCATGGGCCGCATATGTGGAAAACTGCTCCACATCCGGTCCCCGGTACCCAGATGGGTACCGTGCAGTGCCCGGGTTTTGCCGCTGTAAAACCGTTCGCTCAGATCATGGGCGTTCCACAGGTTCAGGTCCCCCACCTGGGGGCCTTCCGTGCTGACGATCCTGAAAAAATGCCCTGCCGGCACTTTAAATACCGAGGCATCCCTGGGCCGGACAATCACCTCGTCAATCTGCACAAGTGTTTCCCTGGCGCTGGTATAGGCCGCCATATCCGGCAGCGGCAGGGTATCCACCGGGTAACAGATCACAGGCTTTACGGCTTTGCGCGCTTTGGCATCCTCAGGTGCGTTGTGCTGTGGTGTGGGTTTCATATTCCCCTCTTCGTTAGTTTTTTTTAAATATACGAGGACAGAATACCTGGAAATGATTAATTACATCAAGTCTTTTAGGTGTAAGGTATGGACAATTCCACAGGTTTTTTCTATGATCAGGTCAGGCATATCAATCAGTATGGATCCATCCATTCGGAGGGCAATCATGAAGGCAGTCCAGGCGGAATATACGACAGATCCAAAAGAAATTAAAATAAAGGAAAATGCCGAAATCGAAGAATGGCCGGCCGTGTGCCGCAAATTCGAAGACGATGTTGAACGGGTGTGCGATGTTGACCATATCCCGGGATACACCGGCCTCTACCAGTGCTTTGATGAAAAAAACAATAAAACATATTACCTGGTAAACGAAGACAAAAACCTGTTCAGAATGCGGCGCAAGAACTTTCTGGACAATATCGGTTATACGGATTAGACGGGGCCGGAACGCATCATGGCAAAAGATTTAAATGTAAACCTGCTTGATGATCACATCATCAACATACTGCGCAAATTCATGATTTTCGCCGATCTTTCCATGGATGAGATCAAAGATCTTTTGAGCTTGGAGGCCAAGTACCAGAAAAAAATCGCCAAACTCTGCATGTACAAGGAAGGGGAAACCGTAATAAAAGAGGGGGATTTCGACTGCTGGTCATTCTGGGTGGTCAAGGGCAGCTACGAGGTCATCCAGGCCGATAAACTGGTGGCAAGCTTTTCAAAGCCCGGGGAAATTTTCGGAGAAATGAGCGTTTTGGAAGGCATCCCCAGGACCGCTTCGGTTATCGCCAAAACCAAGGGGGTCTGTCTCTGCATTGATATGTCCGTCATCGAAAATTTCCAAGGCAGCCATATTGCCGACACGATATCAAAAGGATTTTACAATGTGATCCTGGGCCGTCTGAACCGGAGCAAAGACAAGATGCTGGAGGAAAAGCAGCGCCTTGAACTCAAATATGCCGATCTTCTGGATTTTGAACGAAGGATCCAGGAAAAGGCAAAAAAGTAATCGGCACCCCGAATCTCCGAACAAACTACCCGGCCAGCACCGATCGGATTTTCAAGGCCAGCTGCTGCTGGGAGTAGGGCTTTTGCAAAAAATTCACCCCGGGATCCAGCATCCCGTTATGGACGATATGGTTATCCGTGTGGCCGGACACATAAATGGCCTTGAGGGCGGGCACCAGCGCAGAGGCCTGCTTCACAAAGTCCTTTCCCCCCAGTTCCGGCATAATCAGATCGGTCACCACAAGGTCGGGCAGCGGCTGCCCGGCGCTCTTCCGGGATATCATCCATTCCAGGGCCTGGGACCCGTTTTCGGACGTTTGGGTCTCGTACCCGAGAGATTTGAGGGCATTGGCCGCAAAATCCAGCACATCCACATCGTCCTCAACCAGCAGGATCAGCTCGTCTCCGGCAAGTTGCCGGACTTCGGCCGCAGTTTTCCGGGCGGGACGCTCCCCGGCGATTTTTGCCGCCGGCCAATAGATCTTGAAAAGCGCCCCGTGCCCGGGCTCTGAGTACACGCGGATGCTGCCGCGGTTCTGCTTGACGATACCGTAAACCATGGCAAGCCCGAGTCCCGTCCCCTTGTATTTGGTTTTTGTGGTGAAAAAAGGTTCAAAAATCCGCTTGCGGGTTTCCCTGTCCATCCCCCTGCCGTTGTCAGACACACTGAAAAAGACATAGTCTCCGGCTTTAGGTATCCGGAGTTTGGCCGCGGTCTGGGAATCGATCCGGGTCTGGCCGGCTTCAATGGTAATCCGTTTTTTAAATCCGGGCTGGCGGATGCCGTCCAGGGCATCCCGGGCATTGATTACCAGATTGGTAAAAATCTGCTCCACCTGGGTCTGATCGGCGGAAATGGGACTGATTTCCGTGTCAATCCGTGTGTCCACAAGGATATCTTCGCCGATGAGCCGCCGAAGCATCCTTTCCATATCCCGGATGACTCCCGGAATCCTCAGGGTTGAAGGCGAATAAATCTGTTTCCGGGAAAAGGCCAGCAGTTGCCGGGTCAGCTCCCCTGCCCGTCTTCCGGCACTTGAAATCGCCGAAATCTTCCTGAAAAGGGGATCATCCGCATCTGTTTTTTTAAGCACCAGGTCGGCATAGCCGTTTATCACCGTCAGCAGGTTGTTAAAATCGTGGGCAATCCCCCCTGCCAGGGTACCTATGGACTCCATCTTCTGGGCCTGGAGGAGTTGGAGCTGCATGGCTTCCCGATCGGCCTCCGCTTGCTTTCGCTCGGTGATATCCCGGGAAATCCCCAGCAACTGCCTGCCTTGGTCCCCGGACAAAACAGAAACCCGGACCTCAATCCAGGTAAAGCTTTCGTCGGCATTGCGCTGCTTTAATTCCATCTCCAGAGTATGCCCACCGAAGGCTGAAACCTCCCTGTCAAACCGCCGGGCATCCCCAGGCTCAAGCAGGGTTAAAAAGGAACGGCCTTCAAGCGCTTGGGAGGCGATTCCGCTGACCCGCTCGATGGAGGGGCTGATGTAGAGAATCGACAGATCAGCATCCAGCAGCCAGATAATGTCGGAGATGTTTTCGGCAAGCAGGCGGTAGCGGTGTTCGCTTTTTTCCAGCTCACGGATTTTCTGCTGAAGCTGGGGATAATAGCTCTTTTGTACGGACCGTTCCCCCAGCCCCATGAGCCTGGCAATGGAGGGATCCATCTTTTTTTTGGGGGGGGCGTTTTCAGAGCGCTTCTTCATATATAACCTGAAGGTCCCTTTTATCCGCAGGTCTCGGGTTGGTCAGAAGACAGGCGTCGTTAAAGGCTTTCTCCGACAAATTTGGGATATCTGCCGGGCTGACATTCACCCTGCCAAGACTTTTTGAAATACCCAGATGGTACCGAAGATCCCTGATCTTTTTGAAAAGCGCCTTTTGAATCTGCCTTTCGGCCATGCCCCGGGTATCCACTCCCAGGGCCTGGGCAACCGGCAGAAAGCGCTCAGGCACCGCAGGGTAATTAAAGTTGACCACATGCTCTAAAAGCAGGGAATTACACTCCCCGTGGGGCAGGTCCAGCAGGCCGCCCAGGCTGTGGGCCATGGCATGCACCGCCCCCAGCACCGCATTGGAAAAGGCCAGTCCCGCCTCCATACTGGCCAGCATGACATTTTCCCTGATGGCCATATCATCCGGGGTCTCTTTTAGTTTCGGCAGATTGGCCTCAAGCAGCCGCAGGGCTTCTAAGGCATGGACATCGGTCATCCTGGAGCTGGCCGTGGACACGAAGGCCTCCACGGCATGGGCCATGGCGTCCATTCCCGTACATGCCGTAAGATAGGGATCCATGGTCAGGGTGGTTTCAGGGTCGATCAATGCGATATCCGGAATGACGATTTTACTGATAATGGCGATTTTTACCCGTTCGCCGGTATTGTTGATGATACAGAACTGGGATACGTCGGCGGATGTGCCGGCGGTGGTGGGGATAAAGATCAGGGGCGGCAGGGGGGCACCGATCTTGTCCACCCCTTCGTAATCAAGGATATTCCCTCCGTTGGAGGCAACCATGCCGATGCCTTTGGCACAGTCCATGGGGGAACCGCCCCCCACGGCAATAATGGCGTCGCATCCGGCATCAATATACACATCCGCCCCGGCCATCACCTCATGATCCCGGGGATTGGGTGTCACCCGGGAAAAAACCACCGGGATGATATCCTCGGCCAGAAGGCTTTCTTTGACCTGTTCTGCCCAACCGGCCTCAATGACGCCCGGGTCCGTGACAATCATCGGCTTTTGGATATAAAATTTCCTGCAATACTCCCCTGCCAGGAAACGAGACCCGTTGCCGAAGATAATTTCAGGTGCGACGAATTTTCTCAGTCCTTCTACAGAAACTGCCATGGCGGCCTCCATGGGGATACCCTTTGGTGGTTTATCCTAACACAATAGCAATATGGGACCTGTTATTCAAGGTATATCGTGTGCTCACTTGGCCGGATTTGTTAGCTTTTAACCGGTGTGTCCGTGCTAGGTTCCTGCCGGTGGGGGAGGGGTGAAGCGATGGGATATAATTACAGAGATCAAAGACGTGTCAGAACCGTCTTTAATTATCGTCGGAAGACTCATCTGGTAAACCGATAATATCCACAGCCCCTTTTTTGCCGGTGAACAGGCCCGGGCCCTGCGGCA
>MDTD01132547.1_pt1 | contig 39394 bp, 36 predicted proteins | sample 811221 | NCBI WGS metagenome assembly MDTD01 (sample SAMN05326646, study PRJNA326480) | marine metagenome | isolation source: seawater | place: Pacific Ocean: South West | collected 2011
AATATTTTAGCCCGGGTGGTGGAATTGGTAGACACAAGGGATTTAAAATCCCTCGATAGCAATATCGTGCCGGTTCAAGTCCGGCTCCGGGCACCATTCAATTAAGTAATGAAATATTGGCTAGTTGCAACGTATAAGACGAATGAAGTAAAAAGACTGGAACAGAATCTTTCAAATCAAAAATTTAGCTATTATCTACCAAAAATAACGACAAAAAAGTCTAACTCTAACCCCAAAGTGGAAGTGCTTTTCCCTGGTTACATTTTTGTCAATACTAGTTTTGAAAATTACTCAGCTCTGAAATATACGATGGGTATTAAAAGTATTATAAAATTTGGAGATAATATCTCTTTCATCTCTGACGAAGAAATTAAAGCAATTAAAAGGGTAGAGAAAAAATCAAAAATAGATCCAATTGCTACCAAAATACAAATAGGTCAAGATGTCATGATTGTAAAAGGCTCTTTCAAAGGAAGTATCGTCAAAGTTTGCTCGCTTCCTTCTAGAGATAGAGTTAGCATCCTTCTTTCCTTTCTTGGTTCTGTGAGGAGAGTAACTATCCCAAAAGAAGACCTTATTTTTTAAAATATTGACTATAAAAACACATAATAATAGAATACAGTTCAAGTGTTGAACGGTGCTAATTAGAAATATTATTAATTATAAATCCGTGCGGTAGCTATACAATCCCATTATTTTGACACCTAAATCAGTTCTAAAAAATTAACGGTCTTATGACAAAAAAACAAAAAATCACAGAAGATCAATTGGATCTTATGCACATAATTGAAAAAGATAGTAAAGCATCTCAAAGAATAATATCTCAAAACTCTGGCTTTAGTGTGGGAAAAGTTAATTATTGCCTTAAGGCATTAATAGATATAGGGTTTATCAAAATACAAAACTTTAGTAAATCAAACAAAAAATTAGATTATGCATATATTTTAACTCCGAGAGGTATTAGAGAAAAAACAGCTATAACGAAGGAATTTATTATCAAAAAGAAAGAAGAATACGATAAACTGAACTCATATATTAAAAAATAACTTTTATGCAAGAAGTACATAACAATATAGGTACCAATGATTTCGATGATGAAATAGATCTTCGAGAACTTTTTCATGTTCTTTTGGAAGGAAAATGGATTATTGTTTCTCTAACAACTTTTGCTTCAATTTTTGGAGTTATTTATAGCCTATCCTTACCAAACATATATGAATCTAAAACCATACTAGTTCCAGTTAATTCATCTAGCAGTGTTTCTGGAGCTTTTGCAAGCTATGGTAGTCTTGCAGGGCTTACTGGGATTAATCTCCCATCAAGCGGTGAAAAGAGTAACTCTGAAAAAGCAGTAAAAAAGATTAGTTCTTTGAGTTTTTTTGAGAAAGAAATACTGCCTAATATAAATCTGCCAGATCTTATGGCCGTTAAAAATTGGGACTCTCAAACAAACACTATAGCTTTTGATGAAACTATTTATGACACGAGCAGTAATTTATGGATTAGAGATGTTTCTTATCCAAGGCAAAAGATACCAAGCGCTCAAGAAAGCTTTAAAGTATTTACAACTCAACATTTAACTCTAAGTGAAGATAAAAAATCTGGCTTTGTTACTCTATCAATCAGGCACCAATCTCCATTTATTGCAAAGGAATGGGCTGAGTTGATTGTTAACAAAATTAATACTTTTTACAGACAAAAAGATAAATTAAATTCTGAAAAGTCCGTTAATTATCTTAATCAGCAGATTTCAACTACTGGTTTGTCTGAAATTAAGCAAGTTTTAGCTCAGTTATTGCAAGAAGAGACTAAAAAGTTAACTCTAATTGAAGCCGATCAATCTTATGTTTTTGATTATATTGACCCTCCGGCAGTAATGGAGCAAAAATCAGAGCCCAGAAGAGCTATAATCTGTATTATAAGTGCAATATTTGGAGGGATGTTAAGTGTTTTATTAGTTTTTATAAGGCGCTATGCTGTTAACGAAAAAACACCTTTAGTTTCTAGATCTTAATTCTTAAATCTTATAATAAGCTAAACTTTGATCAAGTAAATTATCAAATAATAGTTAATAGATGTATCAAAAAATCCTAAAGTCTATTGATAAAGGAATACCACTTTATGTTTAATGTAACTCAAGAGTTGTTATGAAATTGCTTATCCCTGGCGGTGCAGGTTATATTGGCTCACATATGGTCAGATATGCACAAGAGCATGGACATGAAGTAGTAGTGCTCGATGACTTCTCAACAGGTCATGACTGGGCAATAAAAGAATGTGAAATCCTTCGCGTAGATTTGCTTGATCGGGATAGGCTATCACAATTGTTAAAGGGTCGTGATTTTGATGGCGTGATCCACTTTGCTGCAAAATCACTGGTGTGTGAGTCGGTTAAAAAACCTGATCTCTATTACCGGAATAATGTGGTTGGGACACTAAATCTTGTCAATGAGATGCTAAAAAATGATTTAAATAATCTAGTATTTTCCTCAACAGCTGCAATTTTTGGTAACCCATTGACCGATAAGATTGCTGAGGATCATCCTAAAAATCCTATTAACCCATATGGTCAGAGTAAGTTAATGGTAGAAAATATTCTCCAGGATACTTGTAAAGCATATGATTTTAATGCTACATGCCTTCGCTATTTTAATGCTGCTGGGGCACATGAGTCCTGTGAGATTGGAGAAGATCATGATCCTGAAACACACCTGATACCCAATATTTTAAAGTCTGTAATATCAGCTGAAGCTGGTCTTCAAATTTTTGGTAATGACTATCCTTCAGCTGATGGAACATGTGTTCGCGACTATGTTCATGTTATAGATTTAGCTCAAGCTCACTTATTGAGTCTTCATCACATGGAGAGTATTGGAAAGGGTTTTTTGGAATTCAACCTCGGTAATGGAAATGGTTTCTCAGTAATGGAGGTGTTGAATTCTTGTTCTGAAATCGTTGGCAGGGATATACCATTTTTTGTCAGCGCTCGGCGACCTGGTGATCCAGCAATTTTAATTTCTGACTCTCATAAAGCGGTAAAAGATTTAGGGTGGTCCCCTGAATATAGTTCTCTTGAAAGCATAATTTCAAGCGCATGGATGTGGCATAAAAATCCTTTGTCAAGTGAAATCAGAACTCAATAACCGTTGTCCGATTAAATCGTGCAAAAATATTTCATCTTACTGGTATTCTCAAAAAGTATAACCAATAGTAAAGATGTTCACTGGAGAAAATATTGTGAAAATATGCGCTCTGTTACTAGCTAAAAGTAAAAGTAGTTATAAAGATAAAAATATCCTACCAATATTTAACAGACCCACGATGTCTTATCCAATGCTGGCAGCTAAGAATACTGATTTAATTTCCTCTTTTTATATATCTTCTGATAGTCATAAATATCTTGAAATAGCTAAAGATTTTGGTTACGAAGGTATTTTGAGACCAGATTATTTATCGACTGCCACTGCAAAAAGTGACGATGCAGTAAAGCATGCCTTTGATGAAGTCTCTGATATAAGAGACTCTGAGATTTTAATAGTGCAGCATGCAAATGTAGTTACTATCTACCCAGACTTGATTAATGAAGCAATTGAAATTTTAAAAAAAGATGAGAATCTAACTAGCGTCGTTCCTGCTCACGAAAATTTAGAATATAACCCTTATAGGTGTTTTTTTCTTGATGAGAAAAGTAACCTTAAGCCTGCCATGGATGACATGAGTCGAGCCTCTCCCAACAGACAAGATTTACCAATACCATTGTTTTTAGATCATTCATTTTGGTGCATTAGAACTAAAAATATAGAGAGCAATTTTGACTTTTCTCCTTGGAACTCTCTTGGAGATCGAGTAATGCCGCTGGTGCGTGAAGGCATGTTTGATATTCATAATGAAGAAGATGTGAATAGGGCAAAAGATTGGTTAATAATCAACAAAAAAAAGGTAGACTACCTATGGTAAAAATTTCAGATTTTGAGTTGGAGTTTACAAACATAATAGACAGGTGTATTGCTAAAAGTTCAAATTATTCTTTAAAAGACGACTATAGTCTTGTTACAAGCTCTGATGTTTTAGCAGAAAAAACCTTGATTTCTTATATCGAAGATAAGTTCCCAGATATATTAATAGTATCAGAAGAAAACTCAGCCAGTCACCAAGATGAGTACTTGCTAGATAATAGATTTGCAATTATTGATCCCATTGATGGAACAGAAAACTATTTTTTTACTAATCAAAACTATGGGTCTGTAGTAAGTGTTATTTATGATGAGTTTGTTTATCATGGAATTTATATTCCGAGTTTAAAAAGATTGATATCTACTCAAAATATTAATGATTACCGATTTTTGGGATCATCAATCAAATTGCTAAGTACCTCATGTTTAGGATCCTCGCCTGATAAAATTGAAGGATCCTATCAAAATTACAGAGTTTTGGGTTCCAGCTCTTATATGTTTTTCATGCTACTTTTGGGCCAGGCCAGTTCTTATGATTATTGTGGTAAGGCAAAGATTTGGGATTATTTTACTGGCATTAGTTTGGCGCTGGAAGCTCATGAGTGCTTTGAAGTTTTATTGGATGGAAATAAGGTTCAAAGTGGGTGGTTCAAAAATTCTAAGCTAAAGCATAAATCAACTTTCAATATTAACGTGGTAAAAAAAAATGATTAAAGAGAAAATATTAGTTTGTGGGAAGGGCTACTCATCAAACTATTACAATTATTCCGAACAAAATTACACTAAGCTATACGGTTATAATCAAGATGCTAAAAACACTAATTTTGATTGCTATTTTTATTCAAAATCTAAAGAAGATAGCGTAACCATTTCCCAAAATATGATTACCGAGTCATATGTAAATGATAAATATAATCTTTCATCTTTAGTTGTTGGAACAACTACCTTTGGTTTGTATCAGCTTTTATCATTTATAGAAAAAAATCATCCGGGTGCTCAGGTTCATTTAGTGGGATTTGACTTCAGGTATATTTATGAAGAGTCAGTAGACTTGTCAAATTTAGATATCCAAGCGTTCACAAATATTGAATCTCAAAAGATTTTCTCAAGTAGGCTTAAGAATTTGGTTTCGGATATAGACATTAAGATCATTGGCTTTGATGAGTTCTCAGATATTGATCCAAAAACTGGAAATCCAATAGACAAAACTACAAAAAATGTTGAGATTGTTGCAGAAATTACGACAAATCATTTTGGAGATACGAATAGGCTTATTGAATTGATCACATCTGCGCATTTAGCCGGTGCAGATTCAGTTAAGTTACAAATGCGTGATGTGGCGAGTTTTTATACTAAAGAGCAATTGGAAAGCAAATACGATTCTCCGTTTGGGGCAACGTTTCAAGATTACAGGCTAGGCTTGGAATTGAGTGATGAGCAGTTAGCACTTGTTGATAAACTTTGTAATGAGCTTGGTATTCATTATTTCTTTAGCACCTTAGATATAAAATCTTTTGAGCGTGTTATGACTTTACAGCCAACAAGAATAAAACTACCTTCCACAATTTCTAATAAGGTTGATTTTATAGACCAAGTATTTAAGTCGTTCACAAAGGAAATTGTAGTGTCTACAGGGATGACAAATCAGGACTTTGTTGATCATGTTAAACATATTTCAAGCAAAACCGAAAAACTATATCTTTTGCATTGTATATCATCATATCCTGTCAATATTTTTCACTCTAATCTAAAAATAATTGATAATTATGCCAATATGGCTCCAAATATTATTCCTGGGTATAGCAGTCATGATATTGGATTTATGGGCTCTATGGGCGCTGTTTTTAGTGGTGCTCGAATGATCGAAAAGCATATAAAATTGGGCAATTCAGATTTTGCACATTTTGATGAAACAGCCTTGGATGTAAATTTAGAATTTCCAGATTTTGTTGAAAAGATTCGAGCAGCAGAATTGATTTACGGTGAGGGCGAAAAAGTAATATTGGACTGTGAACATCATAAATACTAATACGAAAGAGGTTTTAGATCTCAGATCATCAAGCAAATTGACAAAAGCGCAATCACTTCTTTTGGATGAAATTGCAGAACAGTTAAAACCAGCTTACACAGATTTTGTATCTGAATTCTTCAAAAACACATCACAGAGTATACAGTGGCAACTTACTCCATTTATGTGTAGAAATACTAACGACTGTAATCTCTTTAAGGGTTTATGTGAACTTGAACTGGTTAAGCAATATTGCTCAACTGGTAAGCCGGGCACAATAATATTGGATAGTCCATTTTTCTTCAAGACTATAAAGAATATCTGCCATTCCAAAATTAAGATTGTAAATACAAAAGGTTGGCTCTCGAGTGTGTTGAGTATTGCCACAAAAAATATCAAACTTTTTATAGCTATGATGTTTAATTATTCGGCAAGATTTATTGCATCTTGGTTTATTGATGGAAGCATCCTACCTAAAGAAAAATCTAAGATAACGATAGTTGATACCGTTTTTTATAATACAAGTTTTAAAGAAAAAAAGTTTTATGATCGCCATTTTCCAGGAATTTTAGAAGGACTTAGTGCTGAAGAGATTGACTCTATTTTTTATATTGGATATTACTACCGTGTAAAGAATTTGCTCGATTATTTTAAAAAAATAAAATTTTCAACGAGCAACATTCTGATAATTGAACAATTCTTAAAGTTTAGGGATTATTTGTATGCTATTTTTTCATTTAGATTTTTGCTAAAAAAAAAATTTAAATTTGTTACATTTCAAGATTGTGATGTGACAAGTTTGTTCTTGGAGTGTTATTACGAAAATATTGTTAATGTTGGAACTAGTGAAGGACTTCTTAAATATAAATTTCTTTCAAGACTTGAACAAAGAGGTATCGAACTCCACTCTGTATTAATGTGGTTTGAGAATCAGCCAAACAATAGGGGTATGCAAATAGGTATGAATGAGTTTTATCCAAACACCCCTACAAATGGTTATATAGGTTTTTATAATTCTAATAATGTAGTAGGCGTCTATCCTTCTGCAGAGGAGTTAAGAGCTGAGGTATTGCCACATAAAATCTCTGTAATAGGTAAAAAAATAGTACATGAGATAAAGATTTTCTGTCCTGAGCTAAATGTAATGATTTCTCCAGCTCTTAGATTTCAGAATTTATTGAACTTTGGTCAAGTTCAGGAACCTTCAAAGTTTGTGCTTTTAGTGGTCCTTCCAATTTTTAAGCAAGAGTCTTTTACTATTCTGGAGTCGCTTCATTCGGTGGTTCGTCGAGATAGCAACATTACTTTGAGAATTAAAATACATCCAGGATCTGATATTAAATCCATAGTGAAATTTATATCAGATTTGGGTTTCGATAGTTGTATGACCGAGGCTCCTGTTTATGATGCAATATTGGCATCAAGTGTTGTATTGACCAGTGCGAGTAGTGCTGCAGTCGAAGCAGTTTTGCTAGGAAGGCCTACCTTGCTTTTGAGCGATTGTATGGGACCTACCAAAAATCCTATTCCAACCGGTATTCCAAAAGACTTATATGCAGTATGTTATGACACTAGTGACATTGAAAACAATCTTAAGCGCTTTATGGATTCTTGTAATGATATATTAGCATTGCGATCAGAGGCAGCATCACAATGCCGAGATAATTATGTTGCAATCTATACACCCGATGCTAGTAGGGAATTGCTGGGACTTGATGTCGAATAGTGTTGATATATTTCATTATCAAATAAATTTATCATGGGAAATAAATAAATGAATGTAATTCAGAAATCCTTGGTCTTGTTAGGTGAAGAAAAGCAAAAATTACCAATCATGCTTGCTTTATTTGTTTTTATCTCAATTATTGACGTTCTTGGTATTGGCTTGATGGGACCTTATATTGCTTTCGTAATGGATACTGAACAGCAGATTTTTGTGGCTGATAGTTTAGGGCGCATTATAGATAAAGAAATCTCAGTTCAGTCTAGTATGCTTTTCTTAGGCGTTTTTCTTATGTTTTTTTTCATATTAAGAGCTTGTTTAGCGATCGCCGCAAATGGCTACATAATAAGTTTTGCAGAAAAACAAAGATTGCGTTTAAAATTACATTTGCTCAAAGCATATCAGTCTATGTCCTCGCAAGTGTCTAGCGAAAGAAATACTGCAGAATATATTCAGGCAGTTCATACCTTAACTGGGTATTACTCTGCAAATGTATTGTTTTATATGCTCAAGTTTGTGTCAGAGATGCTTATCTGCATTGCATTAATATGTTTGCTAGCATTTCAAAGTATTGGTGTTGTAATAGCACTTGTTCTGTTGCTAGGTGGTGGTACTTTCGCATGGGATAGGTTCTCAAGAAAACGTTTAAGCTTTTTTGGAACGGAGATAAATAAATATGCTGGCCAGGCTCTTTCTCTCCTTCGAGAAAGTCTTGATGGGTATGAAGAGGTAAGGATCCTTGGTAAGACACAGATGTTCCACCAAAGATTCTCGGATAATTCTATCAAGCTTGAGAAATTTCAGAAAATAGCTGCTATTTATAATTCTGTACCTAGATATCTTTTAGAGCTTTTGATCCTCTTATTTGTGATTTTTATATGTACTTTCTCGTATCTTTTCACAGATAATTTTGTTGACTTTATTCCAATAGTTGCAGTTTTTGGTTTAGCTGCTATGAGATTGATGCCTTCAACTTCTTTGTTAGCTCATGCCGTTGTCTGCATAAGGCATAATAGTAATACCGTTTCGTTGCTATATGACGACTATATCAAAGGGGTACCTTCGAACAATTCTTCAGTGGATTCAGATAAATCTAAATCAGTTAAGAAATTTAGATTACTAGAAATAGATAATTTGTCATTTCGTCATAAAGGCCAAAAAGAATACTTATTTAAAGACGTAAATTTAACTATAAAAGCTGGTGAGGCCATTGGTATTGTTGGTCCTTCTGGATCAGGCAAATCAACATTAGCAGAGTTAATACTCGGGCTGATTGATACTGGTGAAGGATCTATAAAAATAAATGGGAACTCTATCAGTGACTGTAAGGATTCATGGCAATCTCATTTGGCGGTAATTCCTCAAAAAATATTTCTTTTAGATGAAACTATAGCGACTAACGTTACTCTAGAATTCGATCAAAATAAAATAGATATGTTGAAGCTTAAAAAATCTTTGGCTATGGCATCCATGGATAATTATGTAGAGTCTTTGGAAAATGGGATTTTGACCGAAATTGGTGAAAATGGAACATTTTTATCTGGAGGTCAGCAGCAGCGATTAGTTCTGGCTAGAGCTTTTTATCATGAACGTAACTTTATAGTTATGGATGAGGCTACAAGCGCTCTAGATTCTGAAACTGAGGCAAAAGTTATTTCTGAAATAATGAGCCTTAAATCGGAAATAACTATGTTTATTATTGCACATAGGATGTCTACGATTGAGCATTGTGATCATGTTTTTGAAGTAGCTAATGGTAAAATTAGTAAGCGAAAATAAATATATTATAAAGATAGAGCTTAAATAAAATAATCAGGAGAAACAATTATCATGTTAACTAATTCATCAATTCTTATTACTGGTGGTACCGGCTCGTTTGCCAAAACCTTTATTCCAATGACGCTGGAAAAATATAAACCTAAGCGTTTGGTAATTCTTTCAAGAGATGAAATGAAGCAATGGGATCTCGCTGAGCATTATTTAGATGTTCCTGAGGTAGAATTTGTAATCGGGGACGTGAGAGACAAATCTGCTATTCACAGAGCTTTGGATGGTATCGATTATGTAGTCCATGCTGCTGCTACTAAGATCGTCCCTACAGCTGAATATAATCCATTTGAATGCGTAAAAACTAATGTTATGGGTGCTATGAATCTAATAGACGCCTGTATCGATCAAAAAGTAAAGCGAGTAGTAGCTCTTTCAACGGACAAAGCTAGTAACCCTATAAATCTCTATGGTGCAACTAAACTTGCATCCGATAAACTATTTATCTCTGCAAACTCAATCAGAAATTACTCTGATACATTATTTTCAGTAGTAAGATACGGGAATGTAATGGGTTCAAGAGGCTCAGTAATTCCTTTCTTTATTAAAAAGATGGCTGAAGGAAGTATTCCGATTACAGATCCCCAAATGACAAGGTTCATGATTACCTTAGAAGAGGGTGTGAAACTTGTTTGGAAGGCTTTTGACGATATGTTGGGTGGTGAAATTTATGTCAAGAAAATACCTTCGATGACGCTGCCTGATATTGCAGAAGCAGTCGCTCCTGGAGTCAAGCAAAATATTATTGGCATTAGGCCAGGTGAAAAACTTCATGAGCAAATGATTGGCCTTGAAGATGCTCCGCATACATATTCCTATGATGGTTACTTCAAAATCCTTCCACAAATTAATGATTGGAGTAAAGATCCTGAACGAATTAAAGATGGCGCTGTAGTAGATTCGAGCTTCACTTATTCCTCTGACAATAACAAAGAGTGGCTTAGTGTAGAAGAGCTCAAAAGTTGGATTAAAGATAATAGCCACAAAATAGGCGTACTTTAAACATATGTTAACAAACGCTATTGTTACAGGTGGTTCTGGACTTCTAGGTTTAAATATTCTGCTTCATGAACCACAACTATATAAATATCATGCTCTTAGTCATAAAAGACAACTGAATCTTTTAAATGTGCAATTAATTGAGATGGATTTAGGCAGCCCCCAGTCTATCGAAAAAGAACTAAAGACTAATTCACCAAAAGTAGTGATCCATACAGCAGGAATGACTAATGTCGACGGTTGTAATGATGACCCGAATGCTGCTAACTATATCAATGGAATTTTGCCTGCGAACTTAGCTAAGGTTTGTCATGATCTTGGGATTAAGTTTGTGCATATATCGACAGATCACCTTTTTGATGGCAAAGAGTCTTTTGTAAGTGAGGAGGCTTCTCCTAAACCACTCAATGCCTATGGATACTCAAAAGCATTAGGCGAGGAAGGAGTTTTGAAAAATAATCAGGAGGCCTTGATTGTGAGGTGTAATTTTTTTACTTGGGGTCCATCTTATCGATTATCATTTAGTGATTTTATTTATAATAATCTCCTCAATAGACAACCGATTACTCTTGCTGATGACGTTTACTATACTCCAGTTTTAGCAAAAAATTTAATTAACGCAGTTTTTGCTTTGGTGTCTAAAAATGCTCATGGTATCTTTAATGTTGTTGGATCTGAGAGACTATCAAAGTATGATTTTGGAATGAAAATGGCAGATATCTTTAATCAAAGAAGTGATCCAATAAACAGAGGATCTTGGAGTTCGCTTGGAGCAAAAGCTCCAAGACCTTCTGATATGAGTCTGAGTGATCGTAAACTTCGTAAGTTTCTTGGTTACGATTTAGGCTCATCAAAACAAAATATACAAGACTTAAAGGCTCTTATGGGCACAAAATTATTCAATACAGTGAGAAGCTTATGATTCCCTATGGTAAACAATGGATTTCTCAGCAGGATATCGATGCAGTCGTATCTGTGCTAACCTCAGATTTTTTAACGCAAGGACCTGTTGTGCCTCGCTTCGAGAAGGCTTTCGCAAAAAAAGTTTCGGCAGATTTTGCGGTATCGGCTAACAGCGCGACTAGCGCCTTACATATAGCATGCATGGCATTAGGTGTGTCAAAGAATGATATAGTTTGGACTTCGCCTGTTTCATTTGTTGCCAGTTCAAATTGTGCTCTCTATTGTAATGCGACAGTAGACTTTGTTGATATTGATCCTACTACTTACAATATGTCAGTGGAGGCTCTTGAGCAAAAGCTGTCTGAAGCTAAAATAAATGGCACCTTACCGAAAGTAGTTATCCCTGTTCATTTGGCTGGTCAGTCATGCAATATGAAGGCTATTCATTCATTATCTCTTGAATATGGTTTTAAAATTATTGAGGATGCTTCTCATGCTACTGGTGGTAAATATGACGGGAAGCCTGTGGGTAGCTGTCAATACAGTGATATCGCTGTTTTTAGTTTTCATCCTGTCAAAATCATAACATCGGGTGAGGGAGGCATGGCAGTAACAAACAGTGAGGAAATCATGTTAAGTATGGCCTCATTGCGAAGTCATGGTATTACTAGGGATCCAGAACTAATGACTATAGAGCCTGATGGCGCGTGGTTTTATCAACAGCTTGAACTGGGCTTCAACTACCGAATGACTGATATTCAAGCAGCCTTGGGCCTTAGCCAGCTTGAGCGGCTTGATATGTTTGTGGAACAGAGACACTCTGTTGCAAATACCTATTTTGAAAAGCTTGAATCCGATAACATTATATTACCTTTCCAACATCGTGATAGTTTTTCATCTTTCCATCTTTTTATTCTTAATTTTACAGATCTAACTGGACCTCAATCGCGAAATGAGGTATTTAATCGAATGCGCCAGTCAGGGATTAATGTTAATTTGCATTACATACCAATCTACCGACATCCTTATTACAGCGCAATGGGCTTTGATCCAGGCTCCTATCCTGAGGCTGAGACTTATTATCAGCGCGCTATAAGTATACCTATGTATCCAAATCTGACCTCAATAGAGCAAGATTTTGTGATTGACGTAATTAGATCAGATACTGCAAAAACCTTTAAGACCCCATCAGGTTATCAGGATTTGTTCTAATATTATGAGCCTCGCAAAAAAATTAATTATAGGGACTGCACAGTTTGGACAAAATTACGGCATTACAAATGTTAATGGCAAGGTGCCCGAAGCAGAAATAAAATCTATATTTAGAAAAGCTAGATCTAATAAGATATATACCCTTGATACTGCTAGCTCATATGGGGACAGTGAGTTGGTACTTGGGAATATTGGAGTTTCTGATTTTGATGTTATTACTAAGCTACCAAGCTTAGGTAGTTGCACCTCTGACTGTTACGAAGTCTATAAAAAGTCAATTGAATCATCGCTTAAAGACTTAAAGATGTCACACATTGATACAGTATTACTTCATAGGCCAGAGGAACTTGTGAGCTCATATGGAGACACTATCTATAACGCTTTATGTAAACTGAAAGATCATGGCCTATTTAATCGTATTGGTATATCTATTTATTCCCCTGAATTACTGCATGATATTTTTCCAAAATATTTTTTTGATGTAATACAGGCTCCGCTGAATGTCTTTGATAGAAGGATTATTAGCTCTGGGTGGTTAAGCAGGCTATCTGAAATGGGTGTTTCCGTCATTGCAAGGTCAGTCTTTTTACAGGGAATCCTTTTAAGTAAAGTTAATGATTTGCCATCCTACTTTTCTCAGTGGCGCCCTCATTTCAAACAATGGATAGATTTTTATAAAAAAAATGGGTTGTCTGCCTTGGAGGCTTCTTTGCAGTTCACTTTACAAGTACCAGAAATAGATAAGATCATCGTGGGCGTTGAAAGTGAAAGTCAGTTAACTGAAATTGTAAGAGCAACAAACAACCCAGTAATAATTGAATCTAATGATCTTGAAACTGCTGATTTAGGTTTAATAAGTCCAGTTCACTGGCCATCCTAAAATGATAAGGAGTTAAAAAAATGAAAGTTGAAATTGTCGCTGAACTCGCTCAAGGTTTTGAAGGTTGCCCGGAGCAGGCAAAATTATTAGTCAAAGCAGCAGCAAAAGCTGGTGCTAATGCTGCCAAATTTCAATTAATTTATGCTGATGAGCTTGCTACCCCAGACTATGAATATTATGGTCTTTTTTCAAGCCTTGAAATGCATGACGATGATTGGGCAAATATTAAAAATATTTGCGATGAATATGATATAGAGTTAATTTTGGATGTTTTTGGAAGCACCAGTCTAGCGCTAGCTGAAAGATTAGGTGTTGAGACAGTAAAACTTCATGCAACTGATATTAATAATATTGGATTCCTTGAAAAATTGGCAAAGAGTTCAGTAAAAAGAATTATGGTAGGAGCTGGCGGTGCTTATTTAGAGGAAATTAGAAATGCTTTAGAAATTATTTCTATGAAACAGGTAATACTGTTTCATGGTTTTCAGGGGTATCCAACTCCTATTGAAGATAATCAAATTTCCAGAATGCAATTATTACAAAATGCGTTTTCAGACCATAAAAATGTAGTACTTGGGTTTAGTGATCATGTTGATCCGAATGACCCATCAAGCATAACCTTGCCATCATATGCAGTTGGGCATGGAGCAGTTGTATTGGAAAAGCATTTGACTCTCGGTTGTTGCATGGAGCTTGAGGATCATGAAGCTGCTATGAATCCAGACCAATTTAAAGTATTTGTAGGTGTTATTAGAGATATTGAATCAGCTCATGGGCAAAGTACTTTAGAAAATGATTTCGGTATGTCAGCGACAGAGAAGCAGTACAGAAAAAATATTCGTCGACATGTTGTAATGTCTGGCGATCTTCAGGCTGACAAGTTGATTGGAACTGGTGATGTTGTATTAAAGCGAACATCTTCATTAGAGGCATTTACAGATATTCAAACTGTCTACAACAAAAAGCTTATTTCCTCGCTTCAAGAGAATTCTCCCGTTACTAAAGGTGATATCGAATGAATGATAGAAAGCTCATAGCGGCTCTAGCCGTTCGTAATCAAGGTTCTAGATTGTATGCTAAGCCACTACAAAATCTTGATGTTAAATCGCGAACAACTGTGCTGGCAAATATTTTAGGGTGTCTTAGGTCGATTGAATGTATTGATGAGATTGGTTTAGCAATTGCAGAAGGCCAGGAAAACATTGTTTTTACTAAATATGCTGAGGATGAAAATATACCTTTCGTAGTAGGCGATGAGATAGATGTGCTAGGAAGGCTGATAGCATGTGGAAATGAAACTAATGGAACTGATATTTTTCGTGTAACTAGTGAGTCTCCTTTTCCATCTTATGATTATGTTCAGGAAGCCTGGAATCAACATATATCTGCTGATGCTGATGCTACTTTCTTTGATGATGTGGTAGATGGGTGTGGCTTTGAAATTATTCGTCTAGAAGCCTTAAAAGAATCCCATAAAAATGGTGAAGATCGTCATAGATCAGAACTATGCTCATTATATCTTCGTGAAAATGTCAGTAAGTTTATTTTGCAAAAGGTCGAATCTCCAAAAGAATTTGATAGAAAAGATCTTCGGCTAACCGTTGATAATCCTGAAGATCTGGTCCTTTGCAAGGCAGTATATGCAAAGTTTAGTGACTTAGCACCAAGAATTCCCTTGAACAAGATTATAGATTTTTTAGATAATAATAAAATCCTTACGGATCTAGTTGAGCCATTCACTGAATCCGGATATGATTCAATGTACATTTGGAGCGACGATGAAAAAGAATAGTGGAGTCGACTTGTGGGCGAAAGCAAAAGGTATTATTCCTGGTGGAAATATGCTTCTTTCGAAGCGATCAGAACAATTTCTTCCTAATATATGGCCATCATATTTCAGTAAAGCTAAAGGCTGTGATGTTTGGGATTTGGACGGAAATCGATTCGTAGACTTTAGCATTATGGGAATAGGTACTAACATCCTTGGATATGGCAATCAAAAGGTTGATGAAGCCGTACGAAATACAATAGATAGTGGAAATATGAGTTCACTAAATTGTCCGGAGGAAGTTTGGTTAGCTGAAAAGCTTGTATCTATGCATCCTTGGGCAGATATGGTTAAGTATGCACGCAGTGGGGGCGAGGCTAACGCTATTGCTATAAGGATCGCAAGAGCCGCTTCAGGAAAAGATAATGTGGCCATTTGTGGATATCATGGATGGCACGATTGGTATTTGGCCGCAAATCTCTCAAGTAGTGATGGATTGGATGGTCATTTATTACCGGGTTTAAAAACAGTTGGAGTGCCGCAAAATTTGAAATCAACGGTATTCCCATTTACATACAATAATTATTCTGAATTAGAGAATCTTGTAAAAAATCATAACATCGGCACTATTAAAATGGAGGTGTCTAGATCAGAGGAACCCAAAGATGGTTTTCTTGAGAAGGTCAGATCCTTAGCCACTAAAAATAATATAGTTTTAATATTTGACGAGTGTACTTCAGGGTTCAGAGAAACTTTTGGAGGTTTACATATCAAATATGGAGTCCAACCAGATCTAGCAGTTTTTGGCAAAGCCATTGGTAATGGATATGCTCTTACAGCAGTAATAGGTAAGAGAGCTATTATGGAACATGCCCAATCAAGCTTTATAAGTAGTACTTTTTGGACAGAGCGCATTGGGCCATCTGCTTCGCTCAAAACATTAGAAGTGATGGAAGATGTCCAATCTTGGAAGAAGATAACTAAGATTGGTAAAAAGATTAAATCGTTGTGGACAGAGATGTTTAATTCTCATGGAATTGACATCACTACTTGGGGTCTTTCAGCTCTGCCTGGATTTACAATAGAAGGATCGCAATCGCTTGCCTATAAGACATTGATAACCCAAGAAATGCTAAAAGATGGATACTTGGCGAGTAATACAGTTTATGTTTGCACTGAGCACACATCTGATATCTTGGATGGCTATTTCCAAAGGCTTGAGAGAATAGTCAAATTAATAGAAAAATGTGAGAATGGATTAGATGTAAATACTTTGCTCGATGACGAAATTTGCCACAGTGGATTTAAGAGGCTTAACTAATTTTTGAAAGCATTAATTAGGGTTGATTCGTCCTTAGAAATTGGTTCTGGTCATATAATACGGTGCCTTAATCTTGCAAAAAAGCTGCAAAGTAATGGTTTTACAGTAACATTTATTTGCCGGGATAATGTTGGAGGATACCATCACCTTGTCCTCAAGGAGGGGTTCGAACTAATTTTAATTACAACAGAGAACCATGAAGTCATTTCAAAAAACGAGGGTTTACATTACGCTGAGTGGTTGCCTGTTAGTCAAGAAAAAGATGCATATGATTGCCAAAACGCAATTAGAAATCGAACATTTGATTGGTTGATAGTTGATCATTATGCTCTAGATTTTCGGTGGCAGAATTTGATGAGAAGTCTCAAATTCAGAATAATGGTAATTGATGATTTGGCTGATAGAAAGCATCAGTGCGATGTACTCCTTGATCAAAACTTTTATACTGACATGGAAGATCGTTATATTAATTTGGTTCCAGATAATTGTTTAACTCTTTTGGGCCCAAAATATCTTCTTCTTGATCAGCAGTACGAAAAATATCATGATATTGAGAAAATTCGTTCCACTCCTGTTAATAAAATATTAGTTTTTTTTGGCAGTATTGATTTAGCTCAACAGACTCAACTAGTTCTAGATGCAATTCCTTATCTTGGAAAATATGCTGTAAGCTGGAATATCGTTGTAGGTTCGAACAACCCAGAAAGAAATGCAATTAAAAATTTCTGCGAGCAGAACGAAAATGTTCAATTCCATTGTCAAGTTAGTAATATGAGTGAATTAATTTTTGACGCTGATCTTGCTATAGGTGCTGGAGGTATGACTGGATGGGAAAGATGCAAACTCGGTTTGCCATCAATAACAACGATAGTTGCTAATAACCAAATAGAGGCTACAGAGAACGCAGAGCAAGTTGGCGTGCTCTATAATCTAGGTCATTATCATCAAGTTACCAAGAGCTCATACATCAATGCTATTCATTATCTGTTAGAAGAAAAAGAAGGGAAATTAAAGACCATGTCAGAAAATTGCTATTCAATTTTTAAGGATAGCGATGTTTTTGATATTCCAAATTTACTTAAAAATTATAGGAGTAATAAGACATGAAGAGTAACTTAATTGAAACAAAAACTGGGTACCTCTCTATTGAGCCAAAGCCTGATCAATCTGAACTTGATGCTTTTTATAGAGACTCATATTTTAAGCCAGGTGTAACATCTACATACCATACGTCTTATACTGAAGATGAAATCAAGTACAAAGAGAATAGAGCATCTGCAACTGTCAGATTTATAGAAAGTAATTCAAATAAGCGTGATTTAAAATTATTAGATATTGGAGCTGGTGAAGGGTTTCTTTTACGAGCAGCAAATGATTTTGGTTGGAAAGTAAAGGGAGTTGACTTTCAGCTTGAGCCTTGCCTTGCTTTTAATGAGGCTATAGCTGAGTTCTTTGAGGTAGCTAATCCTATGGAATTTTTAGAAAATAGCTCATCAATTGATGAAAAATATGATGTTGTCTGCCTACAAAATGTCATTGAGCATGTTCGGGATCCTGAAGCTCTAATTCGTTTGGCAAAAAAACATTTGGCTTCGGACGGTTGTCTTTTTATTCAGGTACCAAATGATTTTAGTGATTTACAAAAATTTTGTATGGATCAGAAATTTATTAGCGAGGAATACTGGGTAGCACCCCCACAACATTTGAGCTACTTTAGTAAGGAGTCTCTCGAGAATTTCCTTAAAGCTGAAGGACTAAAATGTCATGATTTTTTCTCAGACTTCCCCATTGAGTTATTGCTTTGTGGGAATAAAGATAACTATATCAGTGATTCAAGCCTTGGCCCTATAGCTCATAAGAGCAGAGTTCTACTTGACAATGAATTTTTCAACAAAGGTGTAGATTTATATATTAATTTTTATCGGTCCATGAGTCATTTGGGCTTAGGTAGAAATATTATTGCTATAGCCAAAAGAGAAAATATTTCTGGTAAGAAAGATCAATGAATGTTTTAGTGACGAGTGTGGGCAATAAAGTTCCCCTTATCAAGGCTCTTCAAGCAGCTACGAAGAGGATATCTAGAGATATTAAGGTAATTGGATGTGATTTAAGCCCTTTAGCAATTGCTAAACACTTTGCTGATGATTTTATAACTATGCCAAGCCTTGATGAGCTAAATAATGAACTCTTGCTAACTTTATGTAAAGAAAATCAAGTAGATGTCATTATCCCAACAAGAGATGGAGAGTTAGAGTTTTTTTCATCGAGACGCTCTTGGCTAGAGCAGAATGGAATTAAAATGTTAATAAGTTCCCCGGTCTCCATTAAAAAATTCCAAGACAAACTTAAGTTTTACCAGTTATGTAAAAATAAGAACATAGATGCTATTCCTACTTATGAGTGTATTGATGAAGTTTTCTGTCAGGCAGTTGTAGTAAAAGAGAAGGTAGGATCTGGGTCAATTGGCGTAGCAATTAATTTAACGAAAAGTGAGGCCATTGCTCACGCAAAAACTTTAGAGAGTCCAATTTACCAGCCTTATATTGAAGGTGAAGAGATAAGTATCGATTCATGGTGTGATAATGCCGGAGTGTTTAAGGGATGTATTCTTAGATACCGAAACTTAGTTATAAATGGAGAAAGTCAAATAACGACTACTTTTAGGAACCAAGAAATCGAAGATAAAATTGAAGTGATAATTAACAAGCTTGAAATTAAAGGTCATGCAGTACTTCAAGCTATTATTGATCGTGAAGGCAATATACATTTGATAGAGATCAATGCTCGTTTCGGCGGTGCTTCTACTGCCTCCATTGCAGCCGGCCTTGATACATTCTATTGGACATTATGTGAGCTTTATAAAAGAAGTATTCCAGATTTTAAAAGATCTGAGAAAGATATAACGCAGGTGAGATACTCGCAGGATATGTTAGCTAATGATAATAATTTTTGACCTCGATGACACACTATATGAGGAAAAATCATTCGTTTTTAGTGGTTTAAAAGCTGTTTCTCATTATATTGAAAAAAACTTTGGACATAATAGCTTATCAACTTATAAAGAGCTGAGAAATATTTTAGATGAATTTGGTAGGGGCGCAGTATTTGATAAGTGGTTATCGCAAAAGGCTCTATTGAGTAAGAGCCGGGTTCGTAAATTACTTTCTGTTTACCGAAAGCATAAACCAAGAATTGTCTTACCAAGAGAGTCAGTTGGCACTTTACTATCACTCAAAGATTTTCCAAAATATATTGTGACAGACGGTAATAAGATAGTTCAGAGAAACAAGGTTTTAGCCCTAGGTATTGATGAGTTCTTCAACGGAGTATATATTACTCACAGATTCGGTTTGGAGAACGCTAAACCTTCTCTTTATTGTTTTGACAAAATAAGACAAAGAGAGGGGGCTAAGTGGAATGATTTGGTTTACGTGGGAGATAATCCTAATAAGGATTTTGTTAATCTAAATTCAGTTGGAGTCAGAACTATACAGGTCATGACAGGACCATACTGCAAGGATAAGGTTAATAAATCCTATCAGGCCATGGAATCGATTAATAACATTGCAGAATTACCGTCAATTTTGTGTATTTAAAGTAACTAATCATATGAGGAAAATATGTTCAAAATAGATAATCGTGAGATCATTTGCGGAAGTAAACCTTTCATAATAGCGGAGATGTCTGGTAATCATAACGGTTCTATAGAGAGAGCTTTAGAACTAGTTGATGCTGCTGCTGATGCAGGGGCAGATGCAGTGAAACTTCAAACTTATACTGCAGATACGCTGACCTTAGATATAAAATCAGATGAATTTGTAATATCAGATGAAAATAGCTTGTGGCACGGTCGATCTTTGTATGAATTGTATCAGGAGGGCACTACGCCATGGGAATGGCATGGTGAAATTATGGATCACGCCATTAAAAGAGGATTAATATGCTTCAGTTCTCCATTTGATAATAGTTCAGTTGATTTCCTTGAGTCGCTTGGGGTCTCTGCCTACAAAATTGCATCAGCTGAAATAATCGACCATGGTTTAATAACTCGTGTTGCTGAAACTGGCAAACCCATAATTATTTCAACAGGCATGGCTACCTTAGATGAAATATCAGAGGCGGTTGCAGTAGCGCATGCTGCAGGAAATCAAAATATTGCATTGTTGCAGTGCACTGCAAGCTATCCTGCGAGTCCGGTAAACAGCAATATTCTTACGATACCTAATATGCGAGAAATATTTAACTGTGAAGTTGGGCTCTCTGATCACACTATGGGTGTGGGAGCTGCCGTTGGTGCTGTTGCGTTAGGTGCAACAATAATTGAGAAGCATTTCACATTACGCCGATCGGATGGTGGAATTGATTCTGCTTTTTCACTTGAACCAAAAGAATTAGAACAACTTGTTATTGAGACCGAAAGAGCAAGTCTAGCATTAGGATCAGTGTTCTACGGTCCTACTAAAAGTGAAATGGAAGGGTTAATGTTTAGGCGTTCTCTTTATGTATGCGAAGATATTAAAGCGGGTGAGGTGTTTTCTGAACACAATGTTCGCAGTATCCGTCCAGGATTTGGATTGCATCCTAAGTACTTAAAGAAAATAATCGGACGCAATGCTAAGTGTGATCTAACTAAGGGTACACCCCTTAGTTTTGATGTCATCTAAAAAAGACGAGTTTTGTTTATGAATTCTAGAGATATCATCATTCAAACATCTAGGTTTTTTCTAAGACCTTTGAAGGTTTCAGATGCTACTGAAAAATACCTAGGATGGATGAAAGAGGATTCTATAGCTAAATACATAACAGCTGCAGCAGATACTCAGTCGCTAGCTTCTTTAGAGGCATATATATTAGAGAAAAGCACCAAAGAAGATTGTCTTTTCTTGGGCATTTTTGATAAAGATAGTGACCAACATATTGGTAACATCAAGTATGAACCAATATGTTTTACAAAAAAAGAGGCCGTTATGGGTGTCTTATTAGGCGATTCTTGTTGGCGTGGAAAAAATGTGTTTAATGAAATATTTTTAGCCAGCCAGCAATGGCTTCTGGATACGTATTCGATACGATCTATTATGCTGGGTGTGGATCGGTCTAATACCGCAGCGATACGGGCTTATGAGAAAGCAGGTTTTTCTATTTATCTCGATTCAGATACTGACAATTCGTCTGCTCTAAAAATGGTTTTCAGGTCTTAATAAAATTTAACAATAAAAGGAGTCATTCATATGAAATTTTTACTTACAAATGCTAAATCAAACAATTTTGGAAAAGCATTATTTAATATAGACGCTTTATCGCCAAATAGTTCTTTAAAATTATCAAGCGACAAACCTTTATTGGATTGGAAATCAAAAGGTAATAGATTTATAGCCTTTGGAAATGTCATAGGTCTGCGTAATTCTGCTGGAGTTGTGGATAACTCAACTTCATCTGAAAGTTTAAGATCTGCATTAGAGAACCCATCTAAAGTGAGCAGTATCGAGGGCAGGTTTATAATTTTTAAATTTTCAGGGGACGGCATCATAGATATTTGGACTGATCAATTTGGTCGCATAGATGTTTATTACCAACAAGTTGGTAACGAAATATTTATAGCCTCTGGTCTTGATTTGATGCCAGCAAGCAAAGGAATCCAATCCGAAATAGACAATGTTGGAATGATGCAAGCTGCATATATATATGGCGGACGACCTGCTAAAAAGCACACATGGTATAAAGACGTTAAAAGAGTTGGCGTGTCTGAAGTTCTTACATGTAGCGTTGATGGCAAAATTACTTTAGCTGGAAATGCTAAGCCTAAGACAAAGAGCATGCAATATATTGAACCAGATTCATTAAACGATTATTCTGAAGCCTTTATTGAATCAATTCGCGCTAGAGCTTCAGTCAATGGAAACGTAGTGTTTTTGTCATCAGGCTGGGACTCTACGTCAATACTTGCAACACTAGTTCACCTTTTTGGAAAGTCTAAGACAAGAGCTGTAATAGGAAGAATGAAATATTCCGAACGAAGTGGTATCTGCAACACTTTTGAAATGGAGCGTGCAAAGAAGATAGCAGATTATTTTGGTGTTAGGCTTGACATTGTAGACTTGGATTATAGATCTGGAGCTAGAGAGTTAAAAGATAAGCTTCAGAATACCTACAGATCTCAGCAGTTTACAAATCTCACTGGTTGGAACCACTGGATGCTTGCTGAATATGCAGCATCAACGTCAAATGGAGGCGAGGTAGTTTTTGCAGGGGAGATGAGTGATGGCGCGCATAATTTCGGTTTTAGTCAGTACGCCAGCATCTTCCATCCAAATTCTTATGATTTCCGTGAGTACAGCGACAAAATGGGTACATACTTATTTGGCCCAACTTTCCTTAATGTACTTCTTAAAAGTGCTCAAAATGAAGACCCTGTCTGGAACTTGTTCAAATCGTCTAAGTCAGATGACTTCTTTGAGCCACTTGCCGAAAATGAATCACTTATTAAAAAGCAGTTTTTGACTAGTTTCTTCTTACGATCTGGAAGGATGCCTCTAGCAAAGAACAATTCAATGCTTTTAACTAAATTAGGTAAACAAGAGTTAGACGATGTTTCTTTCGAGACTTACTTGGAAAAATCATCACAAAATCTTTCTGAAGATAACTTATACTCAACTTACTTGGATTTATATAATAGTTTTCATTGGCAGGGATCGACAGTTTCAACATTAGACCATGCACTTGAAGCTCATAATATGGGTTGCGCATTGCCATTCCATGATTCTAAATTGATAGAATTTTTGTCTAATATGCCAGAAAATTGGGGTAGAGGGCTAGAATTAAAACCTACAAAGTATCCTCTTAAATGGATGCTTGCTAATAAGATTGACTATCCTATGGAGATGCAAAATGGTGCTCATTCCTATACTTATGATGTAGATCCAAGCTTTACTCATATTGGTGAATTAATAAATTACTCTTCCCTAAACAGTGTTTTCAAAGATTCCCTCTCAATCGGCACTTATAAAGATATTTTCTCACCAGAACATTTTAATCATGAATATATTGATGGATTGGTATCGAGATATTGTAAAGGAGAGGAAATATTAGGGTCTGAGCAGGCAGATCTACTTAATGTTGCTATGTTAAGTACTATAGGGCCTAGGCAGGGCTAAGAGGTAATGCTGGTAGTTGATAAATTAAGTATTTATTTATTTATTTTTACATTAATCAAAAGAAAGGAATGCCGAGAAATAGTATATATAGACCCAGCTACTTTGCTTCAAAAGTTGATGTGTCTTGTTCTAAAAATCTTTGGTATCTCAGCAAGAGAGCTTAATTTTCATCTTGGAGATATTGAGAAGAATCGAAATTCTAGTCTATATGTAAAAGGTATTAAATTAGCAGACAATTTAGCAAGACAACTTTCAAATAGAGTTATAAATGAACAAGGCCTTATTGATTTAAATGAAAAGATGGGCCGAAAAAGCTTACAGTTAAGCCTGGCAAAATTTTATCAAATTCAACTAACAGATTTTTGTTTGAGGCTTGTTTTTCTGCAGTCATGTCGTGATGACTATAAATATAGTCTAATTGAAAAACCTTACTTTCTTAATTCGGAGCACATTAAGAACTTTGAAAAAACTGATAGGATTTTCTTCTATTCAAAACCTTTAGCGGGATTAAAAGGAGTTATCATCTCTCTATTAAGAGTTTTTAAGATAATTGTTCGCTGTCTTTACATTGTTACTTTGTCATTGTTCAAGAGAGTTAATATTCCAGTAAGCTATGCTGATAATATAATTTTATCTCTGAAGGAAGATCCTATTCATGATCGTGCTGATCAGAGAAATCAACAGTTTTGGAATACGGGTAGTTCAAAAAGTTCTGTGCATTATATTCTAGATCAATCATGGAAGTTTAAAGATTTTAATTCTTTATCTTCATATGGACATACTCATAGCTTGCCTTTGAGTGCAGTTGGTTTAGCAATAAGAAAACATTGGAAAAGTCCTCTACTACAAAGGACTCCAAATATATTGATTAAAGAATTTTTTAAAAATATTTTAAATTTAAATGCTAGGGCTTGTGTTTCAGTTTTATACCTCATCCTACTTTTTCTTAAAAGTCGGGAGATTGGTGCACTTGCCATAATGCTTCAGGCAAATAGATATGTGTTTAAAGAAACTCATGGTTTGGAGAGTGATGCAATTCAACTCGTCAGCAATAATATAGGATTGACAACAATTGGAATTCAGTACTCCAATCTACCCGTAAAAAACTGCCTAATGGATTCTTCGCCAGACAAGTTTTTGATCTTCTCTGATCTTTACAAAACAATATTTTCAGATAAATATTTTTCTCCACATGAGTTTATTGTTACTGGATACCCCTATAGAAATGTTCAAAATTTTGTCCAAGCACCTGCTGTAAAGTTAAGAAAAGAATTACATAACAAAGGAGTTGATCTGATTATTGGATACTTTGACGAAAATGTTCTTTCAGGGAAATTTTCTCTTACAAACAAAGATCATCACTATGATGAGATTAGCCAATTAGCTAAGCTAGTGTTGTCCAATTCAAGCACCGCTGTGATCGTCAAGCCACAATTTGTAACTAATGCCACTAAAAATCTTTATCATAAAGATCCTTTAATAAAAAAGGCTTTTGATACAGGACGCCTATTTGATCTTTGTCGAGGTCAGGATAGAAGGAATAGGCTATATCCAGCTGAAACTGCACTGATTTGTGATATCTGTGTAGGAAATTTACTTGGTGGGACAGCAAGTCTTGAAGTTGCCGTAATTGGGAACAGAAGTGCAATGATTAACCCCTATAATGTTGATGCTCCTTGGGTTAATCTGCTTTCAGATCAAAATATAATATTTGGAGACTTAAGTAGTTTTTTGCAAGAAATTAAAAACATGAATATGGATAACTTACTTAAAACTGACATTGGTGACTGGTCTTCAGTAATTAAAAACTTTGATCCTTTTGACGACGAATTTTCGTTTAAGCGTATTCAAGAAGCTATTTTAAAATGACTCTATATTCCGTAAATCTTTATTTAAGCTTTTAAAAATATGGGAAATTTTCTTACTGTAGTAATTGCCACCACTGGGGAAACCACGCTTAACAGAACAATTAGTTCTCTAATTACCTCTAGCATTACCCCTGATCAAATTTTAGTTTGCATCCCAAAAGAAAAGCTAGGAGATATGCCGCAATTAGATGAGTTTGGTAATGTTGTTAAAATTATACCAACAGAGAAAAGCGGGCAAGTTTTTCAGCGCTCAATTGGATTTCGTGCATCAAGTTCAAAATACACTCTTCAGTTAGACAGTGACGTAATTTTGGAGAAACACTGTCTGAAAAGTTTAATCTCATTTCTTGAGGTTCATCCCAAAGCTGCGGTTTCCCCTCAAATATATAATGGAAAAACAGGCAAACATCATTCTTATTTATCGTTAGGCTCGAGTAAATTTTCAAGATTTGATCTCTCGTTATTATTTTATATTGCAAATGGAAGTGATGGCTATCGCCCTGGTTCTATATCCAAATGTGGGGAAAATTTTGGAACTATAGAAGGCGATGGTCCAACTAAATGTGATTGGTTGCCAGGTTGCTGTATTCTCCACCACAGTGAAAATCTGATTTTAGAAAATTATTTTCCTTTTAAAGGTAAGGCTTATGGCGAGGATGTGTTGCACAGTCACTTTCTTACCCTTAGAAATATTGATCTCTTTGAATTACCAAATGCCAAAGTCGAAACTTTTTTTCCTTCTAATCAGTTCTCGGGACTCCGTAAATTATTAAAAATTCAATGGAGAGCGTTTCGAATAAAATTCTACAATGCTAGGCTACTAAGAAAAAGTCGACTGAGGCTAGCTGTTTATACAGTGGTTTACCATATCCTTCTTATAAAGAGCCTAATTACGAAAGGTGACTAAACATGTATTTATTAAGGTTGTTATTAATTCTTTATCTAACTATAAAAAAGCAAGAGTGTAAGTAATTGAAAATTCTATATTTTACGACAGGCCTCGCTTCTGGTGGAGCAGAAAGGGTGGTATGCCGACTCGCTGATCATTATGCAGACTTAGGATATGAAGTCGTTATTGCAAGCTTGAAAACTCAATTAGAGATATTACCTTTTAATAGCAATATAAATGTTATTGATCTTGCTATGGAAAAAAAAACACCCTTTCATATTATGCGAGCGATTTTTAGGGCAATCAATCTTATAAGAACATTTAAGCCAGATATTGTTCATAGCCACATGTATCACGCTAATATATTTGCTCGGCTTTTGAGTATCATATTCCCATCCAAAAGGTTAATTTGTTCTGCACACAGCAACGTAGAGGGAGGATTATTGTGTGACATCTTATATCGACTTACCGATCATATTCCTTCTATTAGTACAAATGTTAGTCAATCGGCATGCAATAGTTTCTTTATTAGAAAGGCATCCAGTCCATCTCGAATGATTGCAGTTCCGAATGGGATCGATATAAGTCGTTATAGAGGTGGATATTCACCCCATCGTGATCCATGCAGAATTCTAGCTGTTGGTCGCTTAGTTCCTGAAAAGAATTTTGATATGTTATTTAAAGCTGTAGCGAATATTCTTCCGTCTCTTCAATTTGATTTAGAGATTTGGCTTGCAGGTGATGGGCCTGAGCGAGCTAAATTAGAGAAATTAGTCAATGATCTTGACCTTGAAAAAAATGTCACTTTTTTTGGAGATCATGATGCCCCAGAAAAACTTATGTCGTCCGTAACCCTTTTTGTATCAACATCTAATTACGAAGGTTTTGGGCTTGCTGTTGCTGAAGCGATGGCAGCTGGGATTCCAGTGATTGCAACAGATAGTGGAGGTGTCAGTGAAGTTATGGGAGATACTGGATGTTTAATACCTGTTGGAGATATATCAAGTCTTGGTGGTGAAATAGTTAGTCACTTGGAATGTAGTGATAACGAATTAATTTCTTTTGGATTTCTAGGTGCAAAAAGAGTAGCAGATAATTTTTCTGAAGAAGCATGGTTTGAAAAATGGACCAGCATTTATAAAGGTAATTGATAGGTACCTCAGCTTGTATATATCTCAACATAGATTTATTATGCACTTTAAAAGACTAAATCTTCTCCGACTGAAGTAGGAGGGTTTAAAGCCGATTTTTGGAAAAATAATTTAGAGATATGGAGACTTTTAAATGGAAGAATTAAATTTGAATTCATTTACGGCATCCTCTACTCTTGATTTCAGCAATTTATTAATAAATATTGCCGGCGTTTTACTTTTAACTTTCTTAGTAAAAATTCATTATCGACATTATTTTCCACCATTGTCGAAGTCGCAATCGATGGAAACTACTTTCGTTGCTATAGGCTTAGTAACGTTTTTAGTAATAAGCGTGGTTAAATCATCCCTAGCATTATCTCTTGGCTTGGTCGGAGCCCTTTCGATAATTAGATTTAGGACACCAATCAAAGAGCCACTTGAACTTGCATATCTTTTCATGGTGATAGCTATTGGCCTTGGTTTTGGTGCAGATCAAAAAATTACAACCGTGACCGCTACAATCGTGTTGCTCATTGCCATGGTTTTTTTAATGAGGAACAAAGAGCGACATAATACCGAAATGCACTTTATTTACATGACTATATCTAACAATGTGTCCACAAACAGTCTTAAAGATATGCTGTCTTCTCTTGGAGAAGAAACGGATCATGACATTATTCTTAGGCGATTGGATCGATCAGAAAATTCGACTCAGATAACAATGTGCGCTGTATTAACAAACACTGATCAAATCACAAGTATTACAGAAAAGTTAAATAACCTGTTCTCACCAACAAGCCTTTCAATTGTTGATGGACAGAAGTTAATGCCTTTCTAGGAATATGAAGTGCAAATTTCCAGACGAACTACTGTAAAAACAAAAAAGTTAAAATATTTAGGTCTATTTTTGATGTTGATATTTATAGTGATATCAATATTGATTTCTCAACGAAGCGCAATAACTTCATCTATTAAAGATAATATTATAATTAGAACACAAATTAAATCAGTAGGTATTGGAGGTATTGACAGAAATATAAACTTCTCTTCTCTACCCATAGATGCATATAGAAATGTCGTTTCGTTAATTGGTAATTTTAATAAGGAAAGCATTTCTCCAAAGCCAGTCATATTAGATATTAAATTTAAGCAGTTCAAAAAGCTTGAAAACAGTCGAGATAAAGCTTTGCAAGATGGAATGATTTATCATGGCCATCCGTCCGTTAAAGCAAAGTTACAATATTTAGATAATACTTATGATGTCAAGGTCGGATTAAAAGGATATTTTTTAGATCATATTGCTACCAAAAAGTGGTCACTAAAGGTTGGCTTTGATGACAAATCATTCCTTGGAATGTCAGATATATCTATTCAGGCACCCTTTACACGCGATTTTCAAACTGCTCCAGCCATAGCTTATGCCATGCAACAAAAGAATATTATTACACCGCGAAATGGATATCTTGATGTTACAGTGAACGGCCGTCAACTTGGGGTCATGTACTATGAAGAAAGACTTGGCGAGGCTTTAACCGAAGAATCAGGAGTTCCTTATGGACCTATTTTTAAATATGATGAGAAAGCGGATAAATTATTGTCAATAGACAAAAAAGCATTTTGGTCAAACAATTCCATATCTAGCTTAATTGGAGAGAGAATTGAGCCCCTATTGAATCAGCCCAATAAATATATACATTTGATAAACGAAAAGAAATGGGCGGAATATTTTGCTACTACGTTTTTGTTTAAATGCTTCCACGGTAGCCTAGATTTCAACTTAATTTATTATATGCATCCTTTAAAGCAAAAAATAGAACCTATAAGTAACGATCATTCATGCGGTCAGAAGGATGCTGCTAGAGAATTAGGATTTCTTCCAAAATCGGATGAAATTGCATACAGAATCCTGCAAAGTGGCAACATTACCAGTTTAATTAAAGATGAATTAGAATGGTGGCAAAATAGTGCTGAGGCTAAAAAACTTTTAAAAAGCATAAACGAAAAAAGTTCATCGGTAAAACTATTGCTTAGTAAAGAGGCTTTATTCCTTAAAGATTTTCAAATAGATACCTCGCATTTTGAGCATATTTATAATTGGTTGGATCAATTGCCTAAAGAAGAAACAATATTAGATTCAAAAGCAATGGATAATACAGAAGCTTCCGGTCTTGAACATAGAGAGCCACTCTTAGTGGTGCAACGTTCTTCAAATGGCTTGAGTGGTTATATTAGAGAGTTTGAAAAAAAATCTTACGAATTAAGACGCCTTGAATATAAAGATATAAATCAGGAAGCGATTCTTGAAATTAATAATGATATCTCTGATGAGGAAATTTCAGATTTTTTAAACAAGATGATTAAGAGTAAAGTTGTATTAACGTCTCCTAAGATAAGTATTTTCTATGATCAGGTTGGTAGTACAGAGCAAGTGATCAAACGGCGTGCTGTAATGACATACGAAAATCGTCCCATACCAATAACAAACTACAGCCCCATTAGTACTATTAAGAAATATTTTAAATATGACAAATCATCAAATTTGTTTTATTCAAATGATAATAGCGTAATTCAGATAGATGAGACATTAAGATTTCCACCAAAGCATACTTTGCGCCTGGGTAAGGGAACTAAAGTAACTTTTGTTGAGAATACTGGAATTGTAATTAATGGAAGTTTTTTTGCTCTTGGAGAGGAAAATGCTCGTATTACTATAAGAGGGTCCTCCAACTTGTGGAGTGGTGTTCATATCAATGGAGGCGGTGAGGAAAGTTTGATAACGTATCTAACTGTTGTTGGAGGAACTGGCCTTTTTGACGGTATTCAAATCAGAGGTAGCTTTACGATAAATGATGCATTTATTTCTGTTGAAAATTCACAGTTCATGAATAACTCTTCTGAAGATGCACTAAATTTGAATCAAGTTAATGGTATCTTGAGAGGTGTTGAAATTTTAAATACAAAATCGGATGGGCTTGATGCAGATTTTTCTGATGTTACGTTAATAAATTCACGTTTTGTAAATATTGGGTCACAAACTGGAGCAGATGCAATAGACATTAGTAGAACTAAACTTTCCGCCGAAGGTTTGGAGATAGTTAACGCTACAGATAAAGGTATTTCTATAGGGGAGGCATCGGAGGCTTACTTGGATAGATTGATGATTTCAGATTCTGTTGTAGGTATTGTTGCTAAGGACTCTTCAGATGTAAAAGTGAAAGATATAAAGCTTTCGAATATTAAGTTGGCTGACTATATGGCTTATAACAAGAAGTCTCACTATAGCGGTGCTGCAATAGAAGTTCTAAATCATTTACAAAATGAGCCTATAGCCATTGCTGAACATGGTTCGATTATAAAAATAGAAACGAGGCTAACCCCAACTCAGAAGTTAGATGTTGAAGAGCTTTATTCCAGCATTATGAAATCTATCAAATGACGGTAAGGACTGAAAAAAAATATACTTTCAATCAAGTAGAAAAAGATTCTGTTCGTGATTGGTTTCTAGCTTTACCTTCAGGTTTTCAAGAGGTATTTAGTAAACGAGAGATTAATTCACTCTATTTTGATTCTTATAATCACTTTTGTTATGAAGAAAACCTTTCTGGTGTGTCAAAAAGGGGAAAGGCAAGACTAAGATGGTATAACGATATTGATTTACCATCATCCAAAGTGACTTTTGAGATGAAAGTAAAATCTAATTCCTTTGGAAATAAGTTAAGTCATCAAATTAACTTTAAGGATTTAAATATTAGTAGCAGCAGTCATGACCTTGTCTTACAGCTGAGAAATTTGCTCCCAAATGATATATTGCCTTATTTTGATACTTTCACTGAGCCATCTCTATTAGTAAGCTACAAACGTGAATATTATGAAGACGTTCAGAGGAAAGTGCGCGTTACACTTGATGATGAAATAATTTTTTCAAAACCGAATTATGAAAATTTATTTTCTATAAATAGTAATCAAAAAATTATAATGAATCATGGAGTGCTTGAAGTAAAAATAGAAAATGAATCTGATGTTGAACTAAACAAGATGTTTTTTTCAAATAAACTAATTCGTGCAGGTCGGCACTCAAAGTATGCAATAGGAATTAATGCTACCAGTCCATGACAACTCTTCTAATTAAATAAAGCAGATGCATCATAACAAAGAAGATTTCTATAGACCTTGTGAGCTACAATTCAAACATGAAGATTAATTTAAAATCTCTTTTTGTTTTTTTGTTATTTTTTAATATAACAACCACAATGAATTTATGGACAGTTGGAAGAATTTCCCTATGGATTTTAATAATATGGAGTTGCTATATTTTATTCAAAAGATTTAAAATAACAGCATTATTCTTACTCACAACTGTAGTTTTAAGTAATCCAATTTCTGATATTTTTCCTGAATTCAGGATTGTTTATCAGGCTAGTCTAGCAACTTTGTTTTTCTTAACCGGCTTTGTATGTTATGGAAATAAACCACAAAAATTGAGAACAATATTAGTAGTTTATCTCTTTATTAGCATTCCTTTTTTACTCATGCAGATTACAGGCGCATCTCCACTCGTAATGACTTGGGGTACTGATTATCTACATAACGAGGGAATACTATCAATTGAGCAAGTGGGGACTTTCCAAAAAATTCCTGTATATCCTACATTCTTAGTTCCACAAGAAGAATTGGTTTTTATGATAGGGCAGGCTAGACCATCAGGACTTATGGCCGCAAACAATATTTTGTCAGTAATAGTGTGCTTCTCATTATTTTTAAATCTTCATCTAAGAAGAAGATCTGTTCTAAACGTAGGAGACCTAGTTATTAATTTTGTTGCTGTTCTAGTAATGAGTAAATTAGTTTTCGCAATATTATTTATCACATATGCCTCAGGGCTATTTAATAAAAAATCTTTCATCCGAAGGGCCTCGATGAAAAATTTTAGCCTTTTCTTTTGCTTTATTGGCATTTATTACCTTTCTTTTCCTGGTCTTTTTTTAAACCTTTTCAGTATTGATTCATTTGCAAGTAGCATAGGAATGAGGCTAATTGACATATTTGCTTCATTAAATATTTCAGATTGGGCTAGTGTTTTCTTTTTTGCAGCAGACGAATATAATTTGATGAGTTTGTCATTTGGATCAGATGAATTAGATCATGTCTCAGGAATAGCAAGAACTATATCATCACCATTTATAATACCTATAATTATCTTGATTTTTTCATTTCTAATAATTTTTAGGAAAAAACTTTTATTATTTAACAATTCGAATTACTTGAATGCGAATTTTTATAAAATGTTCTTGCTGATTATATTTTTAATATATTCAGTTATTGCTATGCTTTTTCAGTCGATTCTTTTTTGCTTTATTATGGGTATAGCGCTAAAACCTTTCTTTGCAAAAAGTCAAAAAATAACTAGAATTGCAACGGCTAACAATTGAAATGCTTGGGCAAATTCGAACATCGAGCGAACACACATCCAGCAAAACTGAGAACGTGGCAAGGGCATGAAAACAAATTACATGCATAATAAATTGTAAACCTAAACATAAAAGCAAGACCTTTCACAATAATAATGAAGTAGAATATATTGATGATTAGTACTCCATATAATTTTAAGGGTAATAGCTAATTGAAAATTGAAGATAGTTTAGTTTGCCCTGCATGCAAAAACGAGCTTGTGAGACATCATGACAAGTTTGGGTGCTCAAGTGAAAGGTGTATTCATTCTGAGCTTGATCATTTTTTTGTATGCACGGATGGTATTCCAATCCTTATATCAGAGCTTGCTTGCGATACAGTTTTCTCATATTCTCAGTCAAAACCTATGGTAGTGAGATCTGGGGATGGTGGTGCCTTTCGTTGGTTGAAGCGGCATATTGTAGGAGAATCCAATGTGACCAAGAATAATGTTTCACATTTCATAAGAGTTTTACTGAAAGATGCAAAAAAACCTCGTGTTCTTATTATTGGCTCTGGAGAAATAGGAAGTGGAATAGCCAGACTTTATTCATCCGATATTGAATTAATCGGTACTGATATTTACCTTAGCCCTCATGTAAATTTTGTGGCAGATTCACATTATCTTCCATTTAAAAATAAAACTTTCGATGGTGTTGTTATTCAGGCAGTTCTTGAACATGTTGTTGATCCGCCATTAGTAGTATCAGAAATTCATAGAGTTTTGAAAGCTAATGGCCTTGTGTATGCAGAGACACCATTTATGCAACAAGTTCATGAGGGAGCTTACGATTTCACAAGGTATACAGTTTTAGGTCATCGTTATTTGTTTAAGAACTTTGATAGGATAGATACCGGTGGGCTTGATGGTGTTGGTGTCGCATTAGCATGGTCTTTGAGATCTTTTATTCATGCTGTTACACGAAGTAGATTAGTTGCAAAAATAATCTTCGTGCCTTTGCGGTATTTCCTGGCGATTGTTGAAAAAATCGCTGATCCAAGGTCTCTTCATGATGCTAATTCGGGTTCTTATTTTCTCGGAAAAAAATCAAAAAAAACCATGGTTCATAAAGAACTTATAAAAGAATATCAAGGTTTTCAACGCTAAGTTTTCTCTTTGTTATAATTTTTTAATCTTTTAATTAAATTTAGGGTGATCAATATTAAAACAATTGTTATTTTTACAACAGACGCCTTCTCATTGATAAACTTCAGAGGCAAGTTAATCGAGGAATTAGTGAATAGATCTCATAAAGTTCATACAATCGCACCTGATTTTGACGCTAAAACTCGAGCGAAATTAGCTCAGTTGGGGGCAAAAACGCATGACTGTTATTTCGATAGGACTGGAACCAAAATATTCTCAGATTTAAAGGCTTCTTTTCATTTATATAGGTTACTCAAATCGTTAAAAGCTGACTGCATACTTAGTTATTTTGTAAAGCCTGTTATTTATGGGACCATTTGTGGTTTTTTTGCAGGTATACATCATAGGGTGGCGATGATTGAAGGACTTGGCTCAGTATTTTCACCTAGTCAAAAAAGCTTTGATTTTCGTAAATGGGTGAGGGTTAGTCTAGTGACAAGGATGTATAAAGTAGCGCTAATATTGGCTGCCAGAGTAATTTTCCTCAATCAAGACGACATAAATGAGTTTTCAAGCAGAGGTATTCTTAAGCCTAAAAATGCCTCATTATTAGGTGGAATTGGAGTTGATTTGGAAGAATGGGTCAACATGAATCCAATTCAGAATCCAGTCACATTTATCTTATCGGCGCGATTATTACGTGAAAAAGGTGTTGTTGATTTTGTTGATGCAGCCAAAAAGGTTAAATCAATGTATCCCGAAACTCGTTTTATACTTTTGGGCGGCTTAGACCCAAATCCTTCAAGTTTGAGTTTAGATGAGGTTACTGGTTGGCAGAGTAGTGGCGTGATAGAGTGGCCTGGTCATGTTGAGGTAAAACCATGGCTTGCCCAAGCAAGTGTTTTTGTTCTGCCATCATATTATAGAGAGGGTATCCCTAGAAGCTCTCAAGAGGCACTTGCTATGTCATTACCTATTATTACAACAGACTGGGTTGGTTGCAAAGAGACTGTTGTTAATAACCTTAATGGATTTTTAGTGCCGATCAAGAATGTAGAGGCGATAGTAGATAAAATGATCTTGTTTGTGAAGAATCCAGATTTGATTGTCGAAATGGGGAAGCATAGTAGGATAATTGCTGAGCAAAAATTTTCTGAGAAGGATAAGATAACTGCACAATTGCATTATCTAGACTGTTAATCCCTGACATTTATTGTTTTATTTCGTTCTCAAAAAAATTATTATTTTGAATTTTGTATTGTATATAATAATTTAGATGAAAAAGCCGCATATGATTGGAGTAACTGGGGCTAATGGCTTCGTTGGAGGCGCTTTAGTATCACGTTTAGTCCATGATGGAGCTCACGTTACAGCCTTTGCTCGTGAAACGAGCGCCATACCAGGCAACGCTGCGATGAACATTAAAAAGTTTCCAGATTTGGATCGAAGTTCTAATTTCAGTGATGTCACTAGAGATATTGACGTGTTGATTCATTGTGCAGCTAGGGTGCATATGATGAATGATAGTTCAGCTGACCCCTTGTCAGTTTTTCTTAACGCTAACTATGAGGCAACAGCTAACCTTGCTCGATCTGCTGCAAAATCTGGAGTAGTAAGATTTATTTTCATTAGCTCAATTAAAGTAAACGGAGATGTTACTAAAGTAGATGAGCCATTTACTGAACAGTGTTCCCCGAAGACTGAAGACCCTTATGGGATATCTAAATATCAAGCTGAAAAAGAGCTGATCAGAATTGCTGAGCAGACGGGAATGGAAGTCGTAATTATTCGACCAGTATTAGTTTATGGACCAGGAGTAAAGGGTAATATGTCTAGGCTAATTAAATTAGTAAGAAGTCAATGGCCTTTGCCATTTGGCAGCGTTGATAACAAGCGCTCAATGATTGGAATTACTAATCTTGTTGATTTAATCTTAACTTGCATTGATCATCCAAATGCTCGCAATCAAACATTTTTGGCATCTGATGGGAACGATAGATCTCTCTTTCAAATTTTGAAATGTCTTTCAGAAGCTAGTGATTCCCGGTCAATAATATTTAGATTTCCAGTAAGTGTTATCAAATATCTTTTATACTTTTGTGGCAAGAGAGATATTGCGGATCGCCTCTTAGGCTCTTTGCAGGTGGACATCTCTAAAGCAAAAAGAGAATTAGGTTGGAATCCAAAGATGGAAGTCGATAGTGAATTACGACGATGTATGGAATTTAAATGAAGCTGTTTTTACTAAGAATGATTGACACTGCTGACTATAAAAAAATTATAAGGAATCATTGTAAATGAACGTTTTACATTTAATAGGCCGCTCTAGCGATTTGTTTACTAGCGACATAGAAATAGTTGAGGATTTAATAACTACAGAGGTAAATAAAAGTCGTTTTTTAATCATTGGAGGTGCAGGGTCAATCGGTCAGGCCGTGACTGGAGAAATTTTCAAGAGAAATCCCAAATTGCTGCATGTAGTCGACATATCAGAAAATAATATGGTTGAACTTGTTCGTGAACTGAGAAGCACAGTTGGTTATGGTTCTGGTGATTTTAAAACTTTTGCACTTGATTGCGGCTCTGCTGAATTCGAAGCTTTTATGAAGAGTGAGGGCCCTTATGATTATGTTTTTAATTTGTCAGCTTTAAAACATGTTAGAAGCGAGAAAGACCCTTATACACTTATGCGAATGATAATGGTGAACGTATTTAATACTGTAAGAACACTAAGATTAGCAAAAGAAATGAACTCAAAAAAATATTTTTGTGTATCCACAGATAAAGCTGCAAATCCTGTCAATATGATGGGTGCTAGCAAGCGTATTATGGAAATGTTTTTGATGCGCGAGAGTTTAAATCAAAAAATCTCAATGGCTCGTTTTGCTAATGTAGCATTCTCAGACGGATCTCTCCTTCATGGATTTAACCAGCGGTTTTTAAAAAAACAGCCATTTTCGGCTCCAAATGATGTTCGTCGATATTTTGTAACACCTAAAGAGTCTGGAGAATTATGTTTGCTTTCTGGACTACTTGGAGGCAATAGGGATATTTTCTTCCCTAAATTAAGTGAGAAATTACACCTTATTAAATTCTCTGAAATAGCAATATGTTATCTTCGAGAACGAGGTTATGAGCCTTATGAATGTGAATCTGAGAATGAGGCTCGTGATAAGGCTGGAGAGTTAATAGCCAAAAAACAGTGGCCATGTTATTTCTTTAAAAGTGATACAACTGGTGAAAAAGATTTTGAAGAATTCTTTACTGATGCTGAAGACTTAGATATGGAGCGTTTTGAGACTGTGGGAGTTATCCGTAACCAGCCTAATTTTGATGAAGCTAAGTTAGACGAATTTTTTAAAGGAATAGAAGTACTTAGAGAAAAAGGTGCTTGGGATAAAGAAGACATTCTTAAATTATACTTTGGTCTTCTGCCTGAATTTGCTCACAAAGAGACAGGCAAAAACTTAGATCAGAGGATGTAATGATGGAGCGTTTTTTTGATATATTTTTTTCTGGTCTAGCATTATTGGTTTTATCTCCATTCTTAGTCCCAATTGTCTTAGTTTTAAAGTTTACCGGTGAGGGTGAGATCTTCTTCTTGCAGGAGCGAGTTGGGAAAGGTGGCCGGGTATTTAAGTTATTTAAATTTGCAACTATGCTTAAAGATAGTCCAAACATTGGGACTGGTGAAGTAACAATGAAAGGAGATCCTAGAGTATTGCCAGTAGGAAAGTTTTTGCGTAAAACTAAAATTAATGAATTACCTCAGTTACTAAATATCTTCTTTGGTGATATGAGTGTTGTAGGACCTAGACCGCTAACTGCTAAAACCTTTGATTCCTATTCGGCCGAGACTAAAGAAGTAGTAAAGAAAGTTCGCCCTGGGCTATCCGGTGTAGGCTCTATAATCTTTCGAGATGAGGAAGAAATTATGCATGGATCATTAGCCTCTGTTGATTTTTATAAGAACATTATTGCCCCATATAAAGGCTCATTAGAGGAGTGGTATATATCAAATAAAGGAATTTATATATACTTTTTGGCAATTTTTATAACTGTATGGGCGGTTGTTTTTCCAACTACAAAGATTGCCTGGAAAGTTTTTAAAAACTTACCAGAACCGCCTGCAGAACTAAGACAGGTTCTAAATTACATATAATGATCAAATTTAATAACCTAAATCAACAACCACCTTTTCTACTTTTTAAAAGTAAATATGATGATGCTTTAGAAGCTGGTCAAAAAGCTATAGAGGCTATTTCAATTTCATCCTATAACATAGAAATGCGAGAGGTTGATTCAAGATACGTAAACCTTAAATTCGTTAATGATGACGAATTTATTTTTTTTACCAATTATAATTCTCCGAAGTCAATTGCATTCAGTTCTCATGACCAGATCAGTGCCTTAATTTATTGGCCATCAATAAATATTCAAATCAGAATGAAGGCGAGAATCCAAAAAACTTCAAAGGAATTTAATCAAGAATACTTTAAAAATAGATCTTTAGATAAAAATGCTTTGGCTATAAGTTCAAATCAGTCATCATCAATATCATCATTTGAGCTAGTCTTAAAAAAATACAACAAAGTTAAAAAAGAAAAAGATTTAAAGATATGTCCTCAATACTGGGGCGGATTTTCATTTAGCCCTTATGAGATAGAATTTTGGGAGGGAAACACTTCCAGGCTTAACAAAAGAGATTTTTATAAGCTCAATGACAATATTTGGCATCACCGCATACTCGAACCATAAAATTGTTTAAAATAAGCGCAATTTGTTATAGAATCCACTTTTCATATGGTCAAAAATTATTATAGACAACAGTCTTTATTAGCTTATAAAAGGTAATCAATCATAGTTTCCAAGAAAAAAAATTCTGTACCTCTCAATGAAAGGATATCTGCAGATGTAGTCATGCTTATAAATTATGATGGAGAAAAATTAGGATCTTTTGGCCTTGAAGAAGCACTGAATATGGCCCAAAAGGATAATCTCGATCTAGTACAAGTTTCACCTAAAGGGTCTGAAACAGTTGTATGTAAGATTATGGATTATGGGAAACATATTTTTGCAAAGAAAAAAAGTGGTTCATCATCGAAATCAAAAGTCAAACGAAGGTCTGTAAAAGAAATTAAGTTTAGGCCATCGACAGATGTGGGTGATTACAATATTAAATTAAAAAAGATTAAAAGCTTTATTCTTGACGGAGATAAGACTA
>MDTD01179699.1_pt1 | contig 39384 bp, 25 predicted proteins | sample 811221 | NCBI WGS metagenome assembly MDTD01 (sample SAMN05326646, study PRJNA326480) | marine metagenome | isolation source: seawater | place: Pacific Ocean: South West | collected 2011
CAAAGAACGCGTGCCGATCGCGTCACATCGCGCGTACACGTACAAAACAAACATTGTTATTCACAACTCTCTCATCGCGTCGAGGAATCGAACCGTCGTCGCGTCGAAGAATCGCACTGTCGGTCGCGCTCGCGCGCGCATTTTTACACGATTGTTGAAGGCGCTCTTCGGCGGGAATTATCACGCCGAGCACTTGTCCGGTGGCGGCGCAGATCCAGACTTGATGTCGGCGACGCATTGCGGCGAGAAAATTTGACCTTGAGCAGAAAAACCATCTTCTTTGCTGGATTCGTAAAGCACGAGATCCGGGATATCGGCCTCACACGGTGCACTTAAAGTTGTGACGAGCTTGACAAGGGCATCGGGCTTCGGCACTTGATAGTACGCGCCGATGCCCGATGCTACCCCGGAACCCGTGAGAGAACACGCGGCGGGCTTATTTGGATAATCGAAATCGGTGAAATACGACTGAAGCGTGGTTTCACCGTCGAAACACTGCGGTGGGCTATCCATGGCAGCCGCGAACATGTCCATGCCGATTTGAGCGCCTTGCGAGAAGTATACCTGCGGACCGGAGCAGATTGCTCCTGCCCAGCACAACTCGAGTTGTACAACTGGGATCTCGAGCTCGGCGCCGACCTGTAGATGCGCCGATACAGAAGCTGCCAGCCCGTCTTGTTTGAGGACTGGCTTTGGAGGGTCGAAATAAACGGAGAACTTTCCGCTCTCACTCTTGATTCCTATCTTCATATCGGGAATGCTGAGTCCGTACTCGAGCTTAGTCTGCGCTTGGGCTTTCGCAAAATACGGCAACTTGAAGCCAACACCGAAAGCCAAGTTGAGGTAGAAGCCATACGCCACCATCACTGTTTTCCTGATCATAAAGGAATTATCGATCGGTTTCTTGGTCTTCGCCATGATCGCCTTGAAGAAATCGCCCTGTACGAAAGCATCACCGCTCAGCGCCGCTTCGAGCGATAGCTCAAGGTCTGAGGTAATGCCAATGTCCAGTTCGGTGTTTTTTAGTTCTGCCATTGCGTTTGTGAGCGCTTTTCGTGCAGATCGAAGTTTATCGACTGCATCACCGAGCGCGGCGGAGTCGTGGTTGAGTCCCATTTTCTTTGCCCGCTTTTCCAAGAGAGCGTCGTAATCCGGAAAAGCAGTCATCCTCTTCGGATCTCGAAGCAGAGGGTCGAGAATGAGTAATTCTCTGATGTTCTCGAGACCCAGCAGCACTCGATCTTCGATACGTTGCATGTGTGATTTGTACGCAAAATCGGCGTGTGCGATGGAAGCCGCCAAAGCTTCCGCATGCTGGCGAAGCTTGTGGTGATGCTCGGCGACTTCTTCATCGGAAAGCAAGCGGCGTCGACCAAACGCTTTAGAAATACTGGCCATGTGTTTCTGCGCTGTGCTGACGTGATTCTTGATAATTGTGATTTGTCCATCGATAGAGTTGATCGGCTCCATGATGGCATTCTTTGCCTCGGTCGCTGCCTCTGCTGCACTTTCCGTGACGCCATCAAAAAGCGCACCAAAGAAAAGACGAAACGCTTCAATGAGATCTGTGGCAACCTTGGGTGGAATGTTAAACTTGTTGATGCCAGCGCACGTTTCCCACGAGGCGGAGGGAAACCCAACATCAATTTGTGCAGGTGAAAATGGCGAGTCTCCCAGCTTTTTGGGCCAGGGCATTTCGTATTCTTGTGAAAATGCAGACTCTGGGAAAATGTCGCGCATCGGGGCATCGTAGCACACTTTGCTGAGACTTTTGATCGAAGTGCATCCCAGCTTTGCCGCTTCCTTATCGGTTGTGTTCGCAGGTAAGTTGTTACAACCCAGTTCCGTTGCACGCTTGTGTGCGGCACCAAGCTTGGAAACGTAACCCTTGTATAAAACCTGGCGAAGATCATCTCTCAGAACATCTTGATTCAGCTTACGAACGAGACTGCCGATCGCGGATATATCCTCAAAATGCGATCCTTCGCGTTGTTCTCCCAGAGACGCAGCCGGCATGAACTTGCCCGCAATGTCGCTAACCATGGCGCCAGCGTCCGTCGGAAAGAGCTTTCCGTACACCTCGTCGACGAATCCTTCAACTTTATCGGTGATGCTTCCGACAAGCTTCCCGACCTCGTTCTTCACACCGTTAAGCTTGTCTGGGAAAGAGTCTATTTCACTGCCCAAGCTGTTGAAAGCGCTTCCAACTTGATTGAAGGCGTTCTTACCCGCGTTCAATGTATCTTGCGCTCGTTTGATCGCGTTCTGCAGATCGCTTATGATATTCCCGAGATCTGAATGCTCGTGCGGCCCGTCGACTTCCGCGCTCGGCGTCGCTGCGCGCTTGATCGCCGCACCGAAGACCCCACCAACCGATCCCAACAGGACGAGGCAGGCGAGCGCACACGCGACGAGCACCCATGAATGTCGACGCGAACGACCGCCGAAGGACGAAATACTTCCACGTCCCCGCGCCATCGTAGATTGCGCGCGAACGTCGCCAAGTGACGCGCGATGCGGTGCGGCGAGGTGTTGGTGTTGATGTTGCTGACGTGCAGCAATTGAAGGTGGTTGGGCCTCACAACCCTTTTTCGCGTGTTGGCGCGACGACGACGTCAATTCGGCGTGCGCGCGAGGGCTCGTCCCGCGCGGAGGCGTTCTCAAAAGATATTCGCATTGACTGATCATGGTCGTGACCGGCGGAGATGAACGTCTCTCGCTCGCTCGCGGCTCGGCGGTGAGATACGGGGCGATTCCTGCGGAATCACCCAACTCCGATGCGCGTAAACACGTCGTTTGGCAACGTTTGCGCTGGTTGCGCACGGCGGGTGGTGTCGTCGTGATGGCGTGCATCACATTTCTTGCGTTTTATCAGCTGTTCACGGATGTCAGTGCCGTCCAGGTGGTGTCGTCCGTGGGCACTGTCGGGATGGGCTATGTGCGTTACCACCACGCAGTGGCAAAGCAACGCTTACGCTTCTCCGGAGGAATACCAGCGTCTACAAGTAATTTCAACGAGTTCGGAGACATGTTAGGTAATGAATCGGCGGCGCTCGGCGGCTGCAGCATCAGCAGTACGCCTGCCCCTGGGAACTGCGCATTACCAGAGCTTGCGACTCGCTCGTGCTCGTATACAGGAACTTGCGCCACGATCCCCTCGTGCGGATGGGGATACGTTCCGTCGGGTGGTAAGGGAGTGTGCGGACAATGCCGTACGTGCACACCTGGTTTTTGTTTAAGATGTTTGAAATGCCGCCGATGGAAGTGTCGTTGGCGCAGTTGCCACTGCGTTCCCGAAAAATGCTTCAGTGTCGATTGCAAGTGGCGGTTCAGATGCTCGAAGGCTGCAGCTGTCACGACTGGTAGATGCACCACCTGTGCGCCGTTCTTTGTGTCGCGTGAATCGAATACGAAATGCATCGTCGATCCGTCCCTCACTGCTGCATATGATTCTACCATCGGTATGGTAAACAGCGCCAAGTCTGCCGTCACAGATACTGTGAACGATATAAATGGGGTCATTAACGACCTGACCACGGCTATCCCGAACAAGGCGAACGAGATATCGAACAAGATAGGGTCCGTCGCCACGAGCATTCCGAACGCGGTTGAGAAAGTTGTCTCTCAACTTATCAAGGAAGCGTTCCCAGCAGATGCAGACAAGTTTATTAGTGAAATAACTGGCGTTCTTAAAACTGCGTCTCTTGGTGCGAACAGCGCTCAAGCTGGATCCCGCGTTGTGAATGGCAAGAGTGACCATTTCTCGACGGTGCTGGGTCACGATCGTGTGCGCGCGATGATCCGCGACGCTCTTGGCCGGGAACAGACGCACATTCCGAGTAAGGAAAGCGCAAACCTCGGTGGTAAGTGTGGTGCACCAGAGCTTTCCATCTCCTTACCTCTTGACGAGTATTTACCGGATTCAGTACTCGACCTGTCATATGATATGCCGTGGCCGAAAAAGCTTGGCGACAGTCCTTTCGCGCCTGCGACTCTCAAAGCTGGATTCCCGGATCCATCCTGGACCATGGGATTCGAAATAAGCGAGTTTTCATTCCCGAAAAAAGTGGCGACAGACATACTTGATGCGTTTACGGCATTTTTCACACCCTTGTTTCAATCGATAGGAGACGGCGTCGTGGATGCCGCAGGGGAAGTCAAAGATTCGATGATGAGTCCGATCGACACGCTGAAAGCATCCGTAAATACGGCCAAAAACACTGCTTACACGGTTAAGAATAAACTTGACTCTGTGACAAAGGCTCTTGGTGGTCGGAAGCTTCTCTCTGATGAGATTGAGACACACATGCATCACCTTCGCACTGCCCATGCAGCAACCAGCGCTCACCTCGAGTACGCTGAGAATGTGCACGACGAGTTTTTGGATAGAGTCGAGCACCTCGTCTTGCTCCAAGTCGCAAAAGTACGTACCGCCCTTGTGGAAGATCCTTGGCTCGAAAAGCCGCACACGATCGCACAGTTTCCGCACATGCACGCACAACTCGGCGACGCCGTGCTGCAGCAAGGTGCGGACGCCGCCAAGCAGAAGCTCATCGACGCGATGCAGTCTCTCAAGGAATTCACTATGAAAGCCGTCTTGTTCACGAGGATGCACGTCGAATTTGCAGTCGAAGCGCAAGCGTCGGCGTTTAAAGCCGGCAATGTGCTGGATCTTGTGAAAGGCTTGCCAGCATCTGCCTCTTTCGAGGCGGAAATGCCAGTTCCGTACACTCCGTTCACGATGAAGATGTCTTTTGGTGCCGAGCTCTCGCTGCCGTACTTCATGCAGGCTGAGGCGAGCGGTAAGTTTTCTTACAGCGTCGATGTCACCGGAATGGAAGTCGGCATCCAAGTGGCGGGGGGCTCGTTTAATGCCGTGCTGCCAGATCCGCAGGTGCAATTGACGCCCTATTTGGACGCCAAATTGGAGGCACACGCTCAAGTCGGGCTCGTTGTGACGGTGAATGATATAACCACGCAATTATGCATGCCCGGTATGGTCTGCAGCGGTCCAAAGATGACGGCGGAGCAGAGAGTATACGCGGGTGCGGACATGGCCGCAACTGTGAACAATCAAGGTGTACAAGCCTGCTCTGCGCTGAGCGCCAAGTTCAACGACTACTTCGAGTATGACGACGCGTACAGGGCCAAGCGTTGCTCGAGCGCGAATGTCGGTGGTATCCAGTGTAGCATCGTTGTTGGCGCGTACTTCCAAGTCCCAAAGACCGAATTCGACGTCAAGCTCAAGACGGATGTCGATGTTGGTGGCGTATCCGTCTGCGTCCCCGACGTCCAACTTTACAGCTTTCCCGGGAATACTGACAACCCGAACTTTTTCCTCAAGCTCGCATAAATAAAGACGCGCGTGCGCATGCAAAACGCGGCTCGGCGCGCCAGTCTGCGCGTCATGTTTGTAAGTCCTCGCGTGGTCGCGAGGTACAATTTTGTAACAGATGACACGTTCTTACATTACATGCGCTACTTTGTACAGATGATTGATACTACACTTGGATTCGCACATATTACGGTTCGTTGCCATTGTGAAGTCGACTGAGCTGACGACGATGGAGGATAACAAACTTATTGTGAATTGTTTGACGACGGCTACCACTCGCGCCGATGCGCGCATTTTTAAACGATTGTTGAAGGCGTTCTCGTGATGTCGACGCGTCGCTCGCGTCGCCCGTGCTGTTCGTTCGTTCATTCATCGTATCGCTATTTAAGAAAAGCGTCGTCAGCGACACACACACGCACACACACACGCACACACACACCGATGACGACGATACAATCCCCGAAGTCACCACTCCTCTCGCATGTTCAATCATTCTTCGGTGCCCCCATCCCCGCCGCGCGCTCCGCGTCTCTATCATCGTGCGGTTTCCCATCTCTCATCAATCGCTTCACCGCACGTTTATAATCCTTCGTCTTCATGTGCGACGCCAATCCCGCCTCGGTCGCGAACCGCCTCCCCGTCGCCACCGCGACGTACGCCCCCGCGTCCTCATCGATCGCCGTCTGATTCGCGTCGTCGATCAGCGCCAACGACGTCGCCCCGCGTCGAACTTCTCCGCCAGCCGCCACCATCGCCGCCGCGTGAAAGGCCTCATATCGCACGTCCGCGTGCGTCGACGAGCGCTCGTGCGCGCGTCGGATCGTCTTACACGCGTGCGTCTTCGTGTTTCGACCCGCCGTCTTGCGCTTCACCTTGCTCCCTTTCTTCGCGCCCATGTCTTTCCTTCGTCCGGGTCTGAGGCGTCGCAGCGGCGCGAGTTGTTTTTTTTCAATTATTCACGCTACAGAAAACAATGCTGACTCCTGTACTAACAAACGTCTAGGATATATAAAATCATCGCTCACTTTGCCCAGTGCACCTTTGCCGCGTGTTCGGCAATCTTCGCCGCGGTGACTTCCTCGAGCATGACGCGCGTGCACGCGCCGTCGTCGGAACCGTGCGCCGCCGCCTGAACAGCGGCGATCAGCTTCGAAATCTCGCGACCAGACAGCCCGTCCGTCGCCGCGGCCACGGCGTCGAGATCCGCGTCCGTGACCTCGCGCACTTCGACGGGACGCTCCGGCGCGCCGCCGCGTCGGAATAAACCCGCGAAGAATGACTTGGCGGGGTTATCGTCGCCCGCGTCGACGCCTCGAACAATGAGCTTGTCGAAGTACAGTCTCACCATGCGCTTACGCGCGTCGAGATCCGGCAGGCCGATTTCGATCGCTTCGTCCATGCGGTCGAGCACGGCCGAGTCGAGATCTTCCGGTCGATTCGTCGCCAACACGAGCGCGACGTCCCTGCTCATCTCGCCCGTTCTGTACAGGAGCGCGTTGAGCGCGGCGCGCGACTCGGTACCGACGACGTCGCTTCCGCGCTTCGCCAAGAAGGCGTCCGCCTCGTCGATGAAGAGAAGCAATCCTTTGCGAGAAGTCGACGCCCAATCGAAGGTTTCGTGAATCTTGGTCACGGCATTCGCGCCGAGCGGCGCGACGTCGCCGCCCGTCATGACGGCGTACTCTAAACCGCTATATCGCGCCAACCTCTTCGCCGCCATCGTCTTCCCAGTGCCGGGAGGTCCATGAAACAGAATGTTCCTGAAGGGCGCCGAGTGCTTCTTCGTATTCGCCGTCGTCACTGCCAATCTCTGCACGCGCTGTTGGAGCTTGTCGCCGAGAACGACGTCACCAAGGATGCCACCGCCTCCGTCGGCGCTCGATGACGCGGATTTCGGCTTCCAAAACGACCCTCTTGAAGTTTCGCGGATGAGAGACGGTTGACCGATGTACTTCTCCAACTGCCTAAACCCGAATCGCGCGCCCTCGCGCGAGGCGTACACGCCCGCGGCGAGCACCGTCGCGCTTCCCACGAACATGGCCAGTCGATCCTTGTCGTTTAAAATCGAGTTTACGCCGCCGCCGATGAGCGATAGCGTCTCGTTCACCACCTTGACAGCCTTCTCCGTCTCCGCCGTCACCTTGGCGATCATCTGGCGACGAATGACATCCTCGTTCTTTCGATTTTCCGCGATGCGGCCCTCGGCTTCGGCGATGGCTTTCGCGCGCAAGTTTTCGCGTTCGAGCTCCGCCCTGTAGCGCTCCGTCTCGCGTCGCTCCCTCTGAATCTTCTCCTCGGTGGCGCGCTTGATGGCTTCTTGCCGCTCGACGCCCTCCTCTTGCAACTTGACCATCTCGGCGTTTCGTTGTCGCCTCTGTTCGTGATCCGTCGCCAGTCGTTTACGAGCCAGCTCGTCGTCGTATTGTTTCAACTGCGCCGCCTGTTGTGACCGCTCCTTTTCCAGTCGCGATTGCTCCGACCACATGACTTTTTCTCTCTCCGTCGCGTGCGCGGCGGCGGTGGCGTTCGCCTCCGCTTCGCGCGCGCGAAGTTCCCCTTGTTTCGTCTGCTCTTGCGTGCGCGACAAGTCGAGAACTTTCGTGGCGTACGGACTCGCGTTAATCTCGCGCAGCGCCTTGGCGCCGCGCTCCAACGCCTCCGGGTCGAACGCCGCCGTGGCCCCGCTCTTGTTCCCTCGCGTAGGTTTGATCTCGCTCTCGACGGAGGCGTCCTTCTTCCCACCGCCCAAACCGAACGGCGCGCACATCGCGCTCGGCACGCCCACCGCCGCGACCGCCAGCGCCGAAACCGCCACCGCCACCGGGTTCGGGTTCGGGTTGGATGACGACGCCGATTTCGACGCCGATTTCGAAGACGTCGACGACGAAGACACCGACGACGAGGCGAACCTCGAGTCCATCCCGAGAAACGCTCGCGCGAGCGCGCGCACGTCTCTCCCTCCGCCTCGCGTCATCACCCCTCGCCTCGCGCGGCCCCGCCTCGTGGGCGTGTGAGGACGAACGCGCGCCCGACGAGGGACGACGGCGCGGGGCGATTGATTATTGATTGCGTGCGATTCGACGCCCCTCGTCCGCGCCCTTCCGTCGGCCCTTCCCTTCCTTTGCGATTTCGTTTCTGTATGGGGTTCGTGTGCGCCACTCTACAGTACGTGTTTTGTATCGGTGATGTCGTCGGACCGATGGATGCATGCCCGCCACGCGAATGATGCAGATGATTTAAAATGAATGCGATGGGTTGGTCGGGTGACGCGCACGCGCGATCGACAGGGTGCGACGGGCGCGATGGAGCCGCGCGAGAATGGATTCGCCGAGTCGAGTGAACCGTCCTCGACGTCGGCGTCGTCGGCGTCGTGGTGTTCGAGTGTTACCAGAGAGATGGACGCGGACGCGGTGCTCGAGAACGTGACGACGCAGCGGATGCAGGTGGCGATGCTCGCGCGAGTCGGTGCGACCGAGGGTGAAGGAACCATCGGTCCTCGAGTGCCCGGGTCGAAGATCGTTCGCGTCGATATCGATGGGATGGATGCGGACGCGTCGACGCGCGACGCGCGCGTGCTCGAGCGCTTTGCGCGCGCGGGGTGTGACTTGTCGAGAAAGCTCGTCTTGGTCACCGTGGACGGCGCCGTGGACGCGAGTGGGTCGGAGGCGATCGTCATCGAAGCTCTCGGACGCGCGGGCGTTTGCGCGATGGTGATGAAAGGTGGGATGAGGGCTTGGATCGACGCGGGATATCCCACGACGCGCGACGACGACGGGACGACGCCGCGTTCGGCGTCGACGCGTCTCATCGTGTGGGCGCCGCCTCGCTCGAGGTCGACCGCTTTCGAACGCTCGTTATCGAGGCACTCGCAGGCCAAGGTGCTGCACGAATTGCTCACGGAGCCGTTTTTGAAGGAGAAAAATCCAGGCAACTATCAAAAGATTATCGACGGTCAAGCGGAACAGGACGTAGACGAAAGTTGCGGATCGAGCTACGCGACCGCCCTCGAGGTACTCACCGCAGATTTTTCACAACACGGGAAGCCTTTCTTTGTATCTAAGGAGTTGTCTTGTTACTTTGACGACAATCAAATATCGGACGATTGGTTGTTGCGTTTTAAACACGTGGTCCTCGTGCGAGATCCCTTGGATGCGCTCAAGTCATTCTACAGAGTTTCGGTCGAGGGTGACGAACAGAGCTCGTATTTCGATGTGTCAGAGGCTGGATTCCATGAGTGCTTTGCGATTTTGCATCGATTGAATCGCATAGGCGCTGAATGTTCGGCGGTCGACGCCGACATCGATCTTATGAAAAATCCGGAATCGACCCTTCGACTCGTGTGCGATTTGGTCGGCGTCGCGTTTGAACCATCCATGCTTGAGTGGGAGCCGAAAGAATTGAAGTCGTGGCAAAAGTTTCGCGGTTGGCACGAAGATGCTTCAAACTCTACTGGGTTTCAAGCGATAGAAAAGGCGCCTCTGCAGTATCCGCCAGAGGTGTTCGCCGGCGCGAAGACGTGTCGACCCTACTACGAAGCCGTGCTCTGGTCGTCGTCCCGAGCTCTCAATCACTGGCCAACGCTTCGTCTGTTGAGTCCGATGGAACACAAATTTTCAATCGTATTGAGCGCGAGCGAAGAACACGTCGCTCGAGACATGCACGCAAAGTTCTTAGCCTCGCGTCTACCAGGAGCTAGTATTTATATGTTTCAGCCAAAGTGGGTGAAAGAAGCCGAGGAGCTGGGATTAGACTTTTTCGGGGGAGGATTCGTCGTGTGTGGAACTAGAGAAAAAGTGATGGAAATGGCTCGCGCGCTCGACGGGTGCAGAAAGTGCCAATCCACAAAAGTGGTCCGCGGGCTCATCATGCGCTCGTCGCCTGAGGAGACGAACGACAAGGATGACGTGACGCGTCTTCCTTTCCCTTGCACGCCGGTCGTCGCGAGCGTCGACTTCATCGATAGGATAGAATTTATTGACGAGTTATCACGGACGATCGAATGTGATCTCGGCGTCTGACGCTCAAAGTACTTATGATTACAAAAGTATTGTTGTTGTAGTGAAACGTTGCGTTGTAGATTCCGTGTGGACGCGTCATGTGGCGCGACCGAGCTTGAAAGTTCTTCTTTGCATTAACGAGGTACTGCGACTTATCTCAGCCTCACCACCGTCCTCCGTCAGAGATGCGGGAGCATTTTTCGCCATTTCGCTATCGAGTTCACTTCGCAGCGCCGCTTCCGCTTTCTGTTGCTTCTGGAACAGTATATTTTTAATCGTCGCCGAGACGACGAGCACAAAGATCATCAACGCGGCTCCGGCAACGACGATACCGACGGTTTGCTCGATGCCGAGTTGATACGAAATCGTCGTCGCGCTGTCGTCCGAGGCACATTTGAGAGTGGCGTATCGCGACTTGATCCTGTCGATTGTACCGTCCGCCGCCATTTCCATGAGAATCGTATCGATATTCCACAGAAAATTCTCCGCACAGCCGGAGTAGTGCGCGACAAACCCACCGCCGGATTGCAAAGCCATCGCGGTTTCCGTCACGCTACAGTCTGGTGATGACTGCACCACCTTGTATGCGTCGGTGGCTGGTATCAGCAACGCGTACGCGCCCGCGCTGGTGAGAAAGGCGTCCAAATCTTGCACCGCGAGAATATCAGTGCGCGGCTTCTCTACGATCGTTAACCAGTCGTACGCGATTTGCATCTGTGGAATGAGAGGATCGTTTTGGAACATCACGGCTGTCGACCCCGCGGAGCGCAGATCGTTCATGCTATTGATGGCTGAGTTACTCGTGCTCACTTCAATGATGAGCGCCGCGAGAGAGGCTGTGTACAGGGCTGTGAAACACAGCGTGCACATGCCCCAAATCGCTTGCAGAATCTTTGCGTGCGGTGAACGCGGCTCCGCGTCGAGACCGGACGTGAATCTTTCCCACGATAACCACAGAGACGTCATGAAACCTTCCCAAAAGTGTGGAATCTCCTGTTTAAAGTATTCAAATTCTAAGTAGTAGTAACACATCGCGTGAAACGTCGTCAGCGAGAGAAACATGACCCACGCCTGCCACGTGAACGGCTTGAGCAACAAGTCGGGTTGAAACGTCTTGGTCTGTACCGTCTTTTTGACGACGAGCATGCGAGAGAGGTCTTGAAAATACTGACTACTGGCGATGCCCATCGCGCGCCGTGCCGAGGAATCGGTCCACCACTGACCGGAGACGTCGTAGTTGAGCGTGATGTTTGTCACCAAATTATCGTACGTTTCCGTGCCCAACTTGTCTCTGAAGAGCGTCCAATTCGCTGTGAATCCACCACGCTGGGCAACCTCTTGAAAAATCGCATAGTCTGGCCCGTCCAAGTAGTCTCCGCACGCCGCGTTCCCCTCGCACACGGCGAACGGCGACGGCGTCGTCGTGTCCGTCGACGCCACGGCATCGGCTTTGACGACGCCCGGATCCCAGATCACTCCCACGTTGATCGTCTCTCCCGCGAACATCCTCGCGACGGCATCGTTCTGCCACGTCGACGCCGTTTTACGTGCCGTCGCGTACGTGAGCGTGTTCGTGAGCGTCGACGCCGTGCACCAATTCCGCGACCGCGCGGCTCGCGCGACGTCCGCGCAAGACACCGCGCAGAGCGCGGCCCAGATCCAGTACCGCGCTCCGCGCGAACCCATCGCGTCGCGGCGTGACGTGACTCGACGCATCGCCCCCGTCCCCTCTTCGTGTACAAAGTGAAGACGTGAACAAAGAAACGACTCATTTATGTAACGAAATGCGACGACGACGACGACGACGCGCGTGATACCCGAGCGCGTCGTCGGCGAGCGCGTCGGTGTCGGCGAGCGCGTCGACGTCGGTGATCGTCCCGGAGTGGAGGGTGTCGTCGGGCCGTCGGTGACGCGCGACGACGAGGCCGCGACGACGAGGATGGGGGGACGGCGAATGCGAATGAGACGCGCGCGCTCGTCGGCGTCTGTCGCGGTCGTTTGGTCGGTGGTCTGCGCGATCGGCGCGCGCGCGGCGTGGGGACAGATGCGTCCGGCACCGGGAGACACGTACGCGAACAGTCAATATTATATTCGCGACGTCGGCGTCGAGGTGTCGGATCTTCACGGGGGAAAATTCTGTTTTGCAAAAGAGGCGCGACACGAACGTCCAGACATTCCAGAGATGTTTCTGCGGTCGAAAATTCCGCTCGAGGTACGATGGACGACGACACGACCGCAAGAACTACGCCAAGTCACGTTTGGTCGACACGCACGAGCGGGTAGAGCGCGGTTATCGGTTCAATTCAACTCGCGCGCGCGCGGTCGGCGGACGGGACCCCTTTCGTGCCTCTCGGAACTCAAGTTGCTCGTGGAGATATCGGATGACTAACGAGCCGCGCGCGGTGATATTTTCGCGTTGGAACATAGATTATTCGATCATGGGCATCACAGCGCATGCTCACGCTCGCGTTTGGTATTTTGCTCACCGAAAAGTTGGGATACGAGGTCGAATACAAGTCGTGGGATTCCTCCCCGGGACAAGAGCTTTTGGACGATCACACCGTGACGGCGCGCGCGTATCAGAATGTTTTGCATGGAAAGTCTATGTTTGACTTGGAACTATGGCCCGTCAGTGGCAAGAAAGGAAAACAAGAGGCGATCAAAACTGCAAAAGGCAAAGTTTCCGATTTCTCTGTAATAGGCGAACTCGGACAGGTTGCGAGAAACGGTTGGTTCGTTGATGCGAGTTCAGTCGACGATCCATCTACATGGCATTCGCTTCCCCTTCTGAACGCATCGGGGGCTTTTAATGCTAGCTCTTCGAAACGTTTGATGCTCTCGAGGGAATTACCCGTGTTCGATTTGAGAACCAGCTTCAGAGCGGTGGATACGGCCCTGTGCGGTTCGAACGCGACTTTCATTTCTAGGTACGGTGGAATTCTGGATTGCGTCACGGGATCGTGGGCTCCAAATAACGCGATGTGCTGCACCAGGTATTTAAACAGAACGAGTGCATGCACGTCCTCCATGCAACCCTGCGTAGCGTTTGTTCAAAACACGCCGGCGTGGTTGAAAAGTGAGCACGAGCGCCGCGTGTCTTCAAGTGGACTTCCGTTGGAAATCGTGTACGCGAACGCGTTGCAGACGTCGGCAGATGCAGCGAGCGGTAGTTCGCCCATGCCTGTTTTGTTTTACTGGTGGGAGCCCGATTTAGGCATATCTCCGCAAAAGTACATTCGGCTCGCCATGCAAGATACTCTGTACTGCTCACAACCGTTCATAAACGTCGAAGGTGAGACGCAGGTCCCAACTCGCAACTCGTACTCTTACAAGTACAACAACTATTCATCACCAAGTACGTGTGATTTTGAGCGCGAGACTCTCGAGAAAGGAGCCCATGAACCGGGTCGAAACTATTTCGGTGATGCCTTTTACCTGTTTGAAAGTCTACTGTTTTCCTTCGTCGACGTGCAGAACATCTTGCAGCTTAGCTCAGATTATACGGCAAATTATACAAACATGACAAGTAATGAAGTCGAATTCGAGGCGGCATGCGCGTGGCTGAAAAGCAATGAGGACAAATGGTCGCCGTACATCGAGCCAGAGTCGTACATCTTTGCCACGCTTCCTTATACCCTTGGCGCGCTAGTCGTCGGGCTCATGTACGTCGCAATACAGCAGTTCCTGTTGTTTCGAGCTGGATCCTATTACAAATTACAGAAAGAAAAAAGTAAGGAAGTTTTGGCCGCGATGGTTAAGAGTCCGGTATTCATGCTAGAGGAAATGGAGCAGCGAGATGCCATTGGCATTGACACGCAGATAATCCCGCGTGAGCCGCCTGATGGCGCACCTCAGCTCACGTTCCTGTTGCGCGAGCTTCACGTGGGCGATGATGAACGCGCAGTTCAAATAACGATTGAGAGACACGCGTCTGGCTCCAAGGGAGCGTGCTCCGCCGAACTGTACTTTCACAGCGAAACGTGCTTCTTGGGGGAGGACTATGAACCTCCAGTAAAGGTTGGCGACGGACCAGGAAGTTTGAATGAAATAACCTCAGGAAGCGTACGATTTCGGCTTGAGTTTGAATCTGGTCAACAGGTGATGAAGATTGAGGTGCCCCTCTGTAGGCAAAAATGTTGGTCCCCCCGCCGCAGCTTTTTTGTATGCTTGAAACCGTTTCAGGCAGATAATTCTGCGCAGATTTTTCCTTTGGATCATCTTGCCGTGTTCATCCATCAAATGGGACAATTTCCTCGAAAGTACCGACTCAATACAGTGGACAATATCGGTGGATTTGCTAAAATCACGCGTTTCTTGCTGGCTTTCCTTCAGGAAACGATCGATGTGCCGTGGATTTTTCCGCTTGTTTGGCGATACCAATTGGCGAACATGTTCATGGCTGCTCTCGACACGTTCGTCTGGTCCATGGCGTTCGCGCAGCTGTTGAACGTCGGTTTCATTCAGCGAAGATCTGACTATTGCGGTTTGATCGCGATGGTTTATTTCGCCATCGAATTGTTTCGCTATCACATCGGCTTGCACTATTTCCCTGGAAGCTACGTTCTTCAGACCCATTTGGAGTGTCTTCTCGGGAAGAAGTTTTCCAGTCTTTCGGCGACAGATTTATCAAGCATTGGAAGCGCTGAATCTTTGTTTCGTGTGTCGGCCGCAACCGATACGCACACTATTCGCACGGACCTTTGGGCGAGACTCCACGCGGCGATTATCGAGTTTTATCGCTTAATCGGCGCCGCCGTGTTCACCATTTTCGCCTTCCGAGAACAAAGTTTGTATGTGAGCTGCGCTGTCGCCGTCGTCCTTTTCATCTTTTTCGCAGCGGTGCTATTCATTTCATTTAGGATCCGCGCTTCCTATCTCGCCGGCATCTCTGAGGATGAACTCGAGGTCATGGTGTACGATGCGAATCATTACTTGTATCGAAACACCGACATTGTTCGCGAATCGAAGACGGAATCGAGAACGTCGATGAGACAACACGAAAAATTGTGGCTCTTTCTAGACGGTGGGATTTTCGAACGGTGGTATCAAGACTATTTTAACAAGTGGGCAATGATGACGATCTTAGTACTTATGATTGCCTTTCTATACGCAGTGGCACCTCTGGCACTCGCAATTGATGGTATTTCAGTTGGTCTGTACATCGCCCTGGTGGCCTCGCTCACGCAGCTCGGCAATGCGGTGATCTCCATCGCAGATGGCATCGCAGTCATGCTCGCGTCTGTTTCCAAAGTGGCTCATATGTCAGAGCTTCTCAATATCAAATCTTCTCGAGGACGTCACATCGATGCCATGCATAAGCGATATCACGATAGAAAGGACGATTCTGCGGGCTTTGAGCGCGATCACGAGCGCATCACGCTCCAGATGTACGAAGGCGGCGACAGCAAAGCAGTCATATACCTGAACGATTTGACGATGATCCGCAACCATCCGAGTGATTCAAAAAGTAAGAGGCCTCAAACTGTTTTCAACGCGATGCATGCTGTGGACCAATCGGGAAATCAAGTGCACAGAATCGCCGCCGGTGGTTTTGTCGGGGTGAGGACGACGCGGGGAACGTTTTCGAGCACTTTTGTGAACGTACTGTCGGGAACAGACGTTGCGTACACGGGCACGGCGTGCATTAATCCTCGATACGTCAGTCGTACGATCGCAAAAGAGATTTCGTTTTTGATGAGCCAAACGTTCGAGGACAATCTCACCCTTCGATTGACTTTGGAGCGATCGAGACTTCCCGGCGGATGCAGGCGAGGCATCCGCATGGCCGAACTACAAAAACGTTACGACTCAAAGGCTCTCTATGACCTTTGCAAGAGATTTGAAGTCACAGATTCTATTCTAGGAGAAGGTTTCATGGAGGGTTGGGGTAGAGTGAGCATGACGAATGTTTCTTCGATCCTTGATGCGATTACGAGATTTAAAATAACCCTCATTCAGTGCATGCTGACGGAGCCCGACGTGATCATCGTCGATGGGTTCGGCGATCACCTCACGTGTGAAAACTTGCAAAAGATGGCGAATTATCTTCGTCTTTGGATAGATAGAAAGCTACCGGGTATTGACGAGGATTACATCAGCGGTCGCTTGCAAAGCAATGAACCGAGAACCGTCATTTGGCACGGCACTCCCTTGGTGCTGATTTCCACGCTGCGGCACGCGGAACCCGTCTTGAACATCGTTACAAAGGCGGAGATTTCGGTGGCGCCCTGCTCCGTAGCGTTCTCTGGCGTCAAGGCGAGCGATTTGACCCGTGTGATGGGCCGTATTCGGCCGCAACAAGACATCGTACATCCGGTTTGGAGTAACGTACAACAAATGTCCATGCGATTGACAACGCTGAGCGGTCTGAAACTCGCGGCGATGGAATCCCACTCGCAGCGGAGGCGCAGCATCAGGTCGGCGGCGCGAGTCGAACTCATGCACGCGCTGTCACCGAACTCTTCGAGAGGTTCCGAAGCGCCGTAATCGTCGCGAAACGTACCATCTGTCCACTACTAGCGTCGTCGTCGTGTGTAATGCACCAATCCATCCTAGAACGCCGCATCTCGCCAGTCACGCGATCCGTGTTGCTTGAAAGGAACGACTCTTTCGTTACAAACTTCCCCATTCGATGACATTCTTTCGCGACTAGACGAAGGTAATCGCGTATTCGTTCGCGGCGTGACATCGTCTAACGCCGACAACGGTGCGGGCCTTTGTGAGCGCCGCCGTACGTGGCGCATTCCAAAACATCCGTGAGAGTGATGACGTCAAACGCCACGTCGTCGTTCTCAGCAACCACGTAGACCCGCTGTTTGTACAACTTGGAAAACCACTGGTACTGAAAGAGACTTTCGACAGAAACTGTCAATACACCGGTTGGCTCGGCGTCACGCGCGCCGAAAAGATCTCTGCGACGGGGATCGATCGCGCGCGTGTGTTTCATCTTCTCTATTTGCTCGCGCTTAAACGTCCTCGACTTTTCAAAAAAGGCACTTTTTTGAAACGTTTCTGGCGTATTCGTGGACGCGAAACCAGCGTACGACGTGTTATGCGTGAGCGCTATGAATTCGGCGACAGGGAGCCCCAAAACGCTAAAGTATTCGGGTGTGAGCATTCGGAGATCGCCAAACGTGATGTCGGCGATGACGCTGCCTCCTTCTTCGACGACGACGGCTGCGCCGGAGACGTTTTTTTCCATCATTTCTTTGTAACACGCGATTGCGGGCGTGGACGCCTTCACAGTGACAAATTGCTGTCGTCTTTCTTCGCTTCCGAACCCTAGTTCGCGAAGGGATTTCGTTTCCAGTGAGTGTGAGAGCTTAGCGTCGTGCTCGGCGAGCCACTCCACGACGTCGGTTTGCGATATCAGTCGATGAAGCGCGCCGTTCGCGTCGAAGAGGACGACGCGATGAACGACGACGTCTCCGGATTTGGAGGAACCGAGGAACCCTTTCGTCACGAGATCAAACACCGACGTGATGCTCGCATTCGGCGTGTACATCAAGTCGACGTCGTGTCCCAGACATTGCATCAACGGCGCGCTTCCAATTTTTTGCTCGGCGAGCTCGAGATGTTTCAACCACCAGAGACACGACGAACCGGAAGCCTTGGAAAAATCAACGTCGCGCAAAACTGCGGTGACGGCGTCTCCCACGTCGAAAAAGCCTATCAATGTTTCCATCGGTTCCGCGTTTGAATCGTCATCCGGCAATCGAACGTCGAGCGCGGTGGCGAGCACCACGACTGGTGCAGACAAAATTTTGTGTGCGGTGAGCACGCGCAAGGCTTCAGCGAGAGTCGTGTTGTGAGCCAGCGACACGACCGGTCTGTGCCTGTTCACCTCGTTTATGAGCTCGAGTATCGTTGTCGATTTCATCAAAAGCGCGAGCGCGTCGCTCGTCGACATGATCGTCGAGAAGCGACCGGAACTGGCGCGAGGTTTCGAGACGAGAAGTGAACTCGTCAGACCGCGCCGATTCGAGCGCCGACGAAACCGAATCCCAGTTGCCGACACTTTCGCGGATTTCAATTACAAAGAACGCATGTCGAACGTAGGCGCCTGCTGGGACGTCGCGTTCTCGTACAAAAGTCGAGGCAACAACTCTTTGAATGGATCTGTCTCGCGCTTTTCGAGAAGGTAGTCGATTCCCGCGCCCACCTCGCCGTAGACGTCTTGGTAAATCGAGTTGACGTGGGATTCGTCGTTGAGATCCACGTCAGCGACATCCATCGGCGCCATGAACCGGAAGTAAAACCTTTGCGGCGTTCGCGGCACGAGTATCGGCTGAATGAAGAGTTCCTCCTCGCCTTTGTCGTTCGTCACGCGCGTGTCGATCGCTCGCGCACTCGGCAGTCTCGATGCTCGTTCTCGCACGGAAGTTCCGACGACCGGAGAGGTCAACAGGTCATTCGCGTCGGCGACGATCTCAAGGGAATCTTCCGCGCCGATAGCGGCGAAAGGGACGATGATCGCGTCGTGCTTGATTGCCATTCGAACAAACTCGCTCTTACTCGGCCAGAACAACTCGTACTTTTCATTCTTTCTTTTGAAAGCTTCTCTGACACCACCCGGGAAGAGCAAAACCACCTCACCCTGCTTCATGAGACGATAAAAGTTGAACGCGTTCACGGGAACGGCACCGAACGAGTTGAAGCTTCCAGCACCTCCGACGATGTTCATCGCTCGTCGAGGCGGCTTTGGCTCTCGACGAGGCAAGAATGGTTCCGCCGGTGTATTCTTCGACGCATCTCTCATCATGTCTTCGAAAGAACGCGATTCACTATTTTCATCGACGCCAGCCCGCGACACGACGGGGTGCGCCAGACCTCGCACGCACGTGTCGTATTCGCGCAAGAATTCGTCAACGAGAAATCCCAAGTCGGGCGCCATCGTCTGATGGTTGCCGACGAGTAGGATTGGTCTCGATCCGCGTTGTCTGATCGGCACGGCGCCTAAACCTCGCACGATTTTACCATCCGGTCGGGTGCTGAAGAAAACCGGCGACGTCGCCGCTCGTAACCCGGCGAGGCTTTCGCGCGCGCGCTCGATGTCCGCCGGCGAGGGAGGATCAAACTTATCGTCGCGCGTCATGATGGTCGCCTCGGGACGTTTCGGGAGAAACGCGTTGTTTCTCGCGATCGTCATCAAGTTCACGCCGGGCTCCTGTAATGCTGCGTGCGAGGCACCTCGAAGAACGTGAACCTTGACGCGCGGCATGAATTTTCTCAACCGCTCGCTTTCCGCCAGACTAGGAATCAAATTGTCATTTTCGCTCGCGACGACGAGCGTCGGCGTATCGATCGCGCGCAATCGAGCGTATTCATCGCGATTGAGGTACTCGCACCCGAGTCCCAACACTTTATCCAATCTGTGCGCGAGAGTGTCTCGCGGAATGATCTCCGCCAAGGCGCCCACGGCTGGAATGGACTCGGCGAGTTTGACGACGGTCGACGTCATCGCCTCCAAAGCCTCCTGCGGTTCCGCCGAGGCGATCGTTTCCATCAAACCGCTCGCCATGCGCAGAGGATCGAACAGAACAGGCGTGAGAGCGTACGGCAAGGCGCCCCAGAATTCGTTCGGAATCGAAGGCAGCGCGGGCCCGAGCACCGACCACGCCGACTTGTCAAAAGAACTCGCCGGATTCACCAGAATCAACCGCGTTATCAGATCCGGCCGTTCACTCGCGACACACAGCGACAGCAATCCCCCCATGGATTCTCCCACCAGGTACACTTCCGTGTTTTCTCCTCTCGCGCGCGCCCGCTCGACGTGCGCGTCCAAAAAATCCGTCACCGCGCCGACGAGCTCGAACACGTCGCTTCGATCTCCCGCCGGTACGTTCAGCGCCACCACCTCGAACTCGGTCGCCATGAACTCAAACTGCGACGACGCGCTGAATCCGGTGCCGTCGAGTCCCGGCAGATACGCGGCGAGCGGTCGACGACCGGACGAAGACGCCGCCTCGCCGCCCCTCGTCGTCGTCGGCGAGAACATCCTCGGCGGTCCGTCCGCGCCGCGCACGACATCCTCCAGCGCGACGCCCTTCACGCGACTCGTCCCGTTCCCCGCGCCCATCGTCGACGCCAACCGCACGAACGCGTCGTCACCGCTCAAGATGCCACCACTCGTCCCCATCGTCGACGTCGACGCCGATGCGCGCGTCCCCGCGCGCGACGACGCGCGACGACGACGCGCGCATCGCGACCGACCGGTCGAGTACAACGAATCACGCGACGAACGAACCGCCCGCTCGAATCGCGCGCTCGTCGACGTCGCCATCACCGAAAAAACAACACACTTCGGTCTCGCGCGCGGCCGCTCGGTGACGCGCGACGCGACGTGGATGCGCGCCGTCGGATGACGTCAGTCGACGGACGCGCCTCGCGGTTCGAGACGACGACGATGGCGTCCACCCTCTCGGTCCGAGTCCCCGTTCGAGCGAATAGACGCGCGAATAGACGCGCGAATAGACGCGCGATGACCGCGCCTCGCGCGTCGTCGTCGTCGTCGTCGTCGTCGTCGTCGTCGTCGTCGTCGTCATCATCGCTCGCGAATGAGAAAATCATCGTCATCGGTGCGAACGGGAAGACGGGGAGGCGGTGCGTGGAGTACCTGCGCGCGTCCACGGATGCGAGCGCGATCGTCGCGTGCACGCGCGGTGGTACGTACGAGGGCGGTGCGGTGGACGCGCGCGTCGAGAGCGCGGCGGTGAACGTGGCGACGGCGTCGGTGGCGGAGCTCACGAACGCCTTCGCGGGGGCCAAGGGGGTGATATTCGCCGCGTCGCAGTCGCAGAGCGGTGGTGACGCGTCTCGGGTCGATCGAGACGGTGTCATCTCGTGCGCGAGAGCGTGCTTACGAGCGGGCGTGGAGCGATTCGTCGTCGTGAGTTCGGGGTCGGTGTCCAAACCGTCGTCGCCGGTGTACGTGTTTTTAAACTTCTTCGGAGGCATCATGCGAAACAAGATATTGGGCGAGGACGCGGTTCGAGCGCTGTATTTCGATCGCGACGGTCAGTACTACACCGTCGTTCGACCCGGCGGTCTGTCGGAGGACCCCGCGCGAGGTCCGAGCGCGCTCGAGCTCAACCAGGGAGACGAGGTGAGCGGACGCGTCTCTCGCGACGACGTCGCCGCCATCTGCGTCGAATCCATCACGAGAGAGGACACAAAGAACGCCACGTTCGAGTGTTACGACGCCGACACCGCCAAACCCCTCGGTGAGGTTGGATTCTCAAACATGATGAAAGCCACCGGCGACACCGACGGCGTCCCGCGCACCGGTCTCGAGCGTCGAGGCCAAACGTGGGACGACATCTTCACCGGCTTAACACCCGACGCCCCCGGCGCCAAGCAACAGGGCGAGGGTTTCACGTTGTGACGTGACGCACGCATCGAGCGAGACGGACGAGCGCACATCTCGAATCGAGTCGCCCTCCTCCGCCTCGCGCGCGATCGACCTCGAATCAATCCACCTCGAATCAATCCACCTCGAATCACTCGACCTCGACGCCACTCTCACCCGCGACGCGCGTCCGCGTCCCTCGCGCGTTCGCCCTCGACGCGTCCTCGCGCATGTCGACCGTCCCCGCGTCTCACCCGCGTCTCACCCGCGTCGTCTCGACCGCACGACCGGGTCTGTGGCGGCGCACTTTCGGGTTAGTCGTCCCATCGGCAGCGGCGTCGTTCTCGCGCCCGTCGTCGACGTCCGTCGTCGACGTCCGCGCGTCGAGCGCCGACGTCGACGTCGTCTCGTCGGTGCGTCCCGGCGATGTCCTTCGATTCACCCTCGTCGACGACGACGCGCGCGAAGACGACGCCGATGATGGGCGTGATGATGACACCCGCGCGCACAAAGAGGTGCGATTTCTCGAGGTGACGGCGACGACGGCGACGACGGCGATCGGACGCTGTCGAGGACGGCGATGCGCGCTCAAAATCTCGGCGAATGAGACGTTCGTGACGTACGAGGAATCGAAGGAGGTGTCGAAAACGGACGAGTCGCTCATCAACGCGTTCCCGGAGTGGATGACGCTCCTCGAGGCGTTGGCGACGCGCGAGAGGTATCCGAGGAGGAGAGAGACGGGCGCGAGGAGGTGCGAAGACGTCGTTCGGGTGAAAAGTTTAGATGCGTTACGCGCGGACGTGGACGAGGACGCGAGTTTTTGGGTGGATGGAAGCTCGAAAGATTTTAAAGGTTTGAGCGCGGACGAGCGCGCGTTGCTCAACGCCGGGGAACTCGTCGCGTTTCAACGCGGACGTCAACCGATGTGCATGGTGCAGTTGTGGACGGGATGGAACGATGATGAGGTGGGGGATCAAAACATCGATTTGCCGTACGTCGTGCGATTGTTGCGAGAGGTGATCGAGGATGAAAAGATCGAGGCGATCACGACGGCGCCGCCGAACGCGACGGACGCGCACGGTCTCACCGCGCTCGTGTTCCCGAACCGATCGCCGTATCGCGAGCGCGCCGAGTTTTTGGCGTCGTTCGGCGCGCAAGCCGCCCTCGTGGCCGGATCGCCGTACTATCAAACGCTCATCGGAAGGTGTCTCGGGTACAAGGAAGAGAACATAGAGGCGCACGTGCGACAATACAACAGGGGCGCGCCGATTTCGAAACGCGTGAGCGACTCGGTCGACGAAGAGTTGCGGAGGATTTCACCCGTGCCTCCGACGAAGAATTGGCGCCAAGATTTTCCGGAGATTGAACGAAAGAAAAGATGGCGAAAGAAGAAGAAATCAAAGCGACGGACGTCGAGCGTGGAAGACGTCGAGATGATGTTCGGTCGGCGACGAAACAGGTGACGGATGAACGGACGACTCGCCGGCGTCGATGTTGTAATACGTGATGATTGATTGATTGATTTTACAGAGTGATATCGCTTCCGTCGTCGCGACACCGACGCAATAACCGTCCAAACTCGGGGTGAAGCGTGAGCATCCATCGTCTCTTCGCGTCCTTCTCGCGCGTCTCCTCGTCCGCCGCGTCCTCGTCCTCGAGCGCGATCCAATCCCCTCTGCGCCCGTTCGCCCGCACGACGTCACCTTCCGCGCGATGACCGACGATGTTCCCTCTCATCGTCGCCCTCTCTCGCACGGGCACGAACGGCGAGTGCGAGACTCGATAACTCGCGCCGTGCCGCGCGAACGGAAGCGCCGTGTGATCGCACGCCTCCGTCGCCTCCGCGCTCGCCAATCGCATCGTCGTCATCGGTAACTCGCGTCCACTCGCGAGTTCGAGCAACACACCGTGCTCGGGGTGTCTCGTCAGCATCCATCCCGCGCTTCCCTCGATGTTTTTACCCTCGTCGTCGTCTCCGCGCAATTCCAACCACCCGTCGCGCGTCACCGACGTCCCCGCCACGCGCTCTCCCTTTCGCGCGTACCGAATCACCGCGCTGTCCACGTGCGGCTGCGCGCGAACGGGCACACCGGGCGCGAACACCACCGCATACGTCGCCTTAATCTTCCCTCGCTCCACTCTGTTCGCGCGCAGGTGCCACGTCCCGTCGTGTCCCGCCAACGCCGACGCGATGCGTCCCACGTCCCACGCGTCATCCTCATCCTCATCCTCATCCTCATCCTCCCTCGTCCCCGTCGGACGTCGACGTTCGTTCCCGGGCATGACGATCCCACCGTCCGAATTCCGTTCCTCGTCCTCGTCCTCGTCCTCGGCTCGCGTCGTCCGCGCATCCCGAGACGACGTCCCCGCGTCGACATCATCATCGCGGTCGTCGTCGTCATCAAAATCATCATCATCAAAATCATCATCCTCCCTCGCGCGTCTCGTCATCCCGCGTCGTCGTCGCGGTCGACGCGAGGAAATCCACCGCGCGACGACACCGGGACGCGCGACGACCAGTCGCGCGTCCTTCACTCATTCATCGGAATGAAACACCCGACCGAGACGACACATTGTACCAAAAAACGCACGAAACGCCCCCACGCATCCGCCTCGGTCGCGAACACTCGAGACGAGAGCGACGCGCGAGACGGGAGAGGACCGAGGGCGCGACGACGGAGGAACCCGGGCGCGAGGGTCGAGTGGAGTCGATCCTATCGGGACGCGCGTCATCATTCATGCACGTCACCATCGCTCGTGGCATGGCGCATCCGCATCCGCAGACGACGACGACGATGATGATGTCGGATGAACGACGACGAACGCGAACGCGACGGGCGCGCGGACCTTTGACGCGCGGTTGTCTCGCGTGCGTCCTCGCGTGCGTCGTCGGACGCGCGATGGAGACGACGGGGGCGCGCGATGGGCCCAACACCCGTGATGATGGCGCGATGGTGTTGTACGCGCGAGCGCCCGTGGTGCGCGTGGGTGAGGGGAGGACGGTGGGGAACGCGATGGGGGCGCGTGAGAGCGCGGTGCTCGTGCGGTGTTTAGCGGCGATCGCGTCGGCGAGCGGGCGGGAGTTGGTGTTGACGACGGCGGAGGAGACGCCGGAGGGGGGGACGCGCGCGGCGACGCGATTCGTCGCGCCGACGACGGCGCGGTGGAGATATTGGCGGGAGGGGGACGATGTGAGGGTGAAAGATGGGAATGAGGATTGGTGCGTCAAGGTGAATCGAGCGGGGACGACCATGGGGGCGGCGGCGGTGGTGAAACGGTTCAAGAAGGCGCGCGAGGCGTGCGTGACCGTCGCGTCGGCGCGCGACGAGTGCGGCGACGAGGTGGAGATGGCGTTGACGTCCAGACCGAACGCGTCGGAGGAGTTACCGGAAGAGATTGCGGCGCTCGTGCGCGAGAACATCGTGCGGGACCGCGCGATTTCGGAAGAGGACGAGGGGCTCGCGCTGCAGAAGCGACGCCGCGAGGAGCGCGTCGAGGCGCGCAAAGCCGCGCGCAGAGGCGTCGACGTTTCGGGGTATCTCGGGAGATTAGAGGTGAACGCCACGGGCTCGATGTCGTCGTCGACGACGACGAGCGCGTCGGTGAAGGAGGGTATTCCCGAGTTGAAGATTCTCAGAGGCGCGGCGAGGAGAACGGGCGGAGGCGCCGCGCGCGCCGTCGACTCGTCTCGCGCGCTCATCTATTTCGCCGCCGCCGTGGGCGTGGTTGGATTTTTCGTCAACATGTTTGCGACGTCGCGTCAAACGTCGAAACGTGACGAGCTCGCGGCGCTCATGCTCGATCCGAACGGCGGCGCGGGGAAGGCGTACGCGTCGGCGCCGAAACGTCGAGAAAATCATCAACATTGCGCGGAGGACGCGTAGACGTCGTCTCGTCTGTCTTTGTAACCAACTGTACTGTATTACACGTCTATGTCTTGAACCAACCCGCGTCAGTTTTTGTACCGCGTCATTTTCATTCGACGTAAAACTGGCCCGCGGGATCGACGACGGCGGCGAGCGGCTTTACGAGCGCCGCCTTGTTATACTCTAAGAGCACCGTCACATTTCGGAACCACCGCGTCCACCGCGTGCCTTCATCACTGATTTGTTTCGCCTTTTCCGGATGCTCCTCGATCCATCGCACGCGCTCTCTGAGATCGGAGAGATCGGAACTGACTGGGACGTAGTGCACCCACGGGATCAACGAGTGGTGGTAACTATCCACGGTGGCCGTCTCGTGGTGTAACAACACGCCGGGCATGGAGAGTTTACTGATGGTTCCCGTGTACGTCGTTCCACCCGCGCCACCGATATCGATCTGATACTTGTACTTTCCGAGTTGTTCCTCCGTCACGCGCACGGCGGCGTCGACGCCGAGCGCTTTTCCGTTTCGCTGTCGATCCGGCGACGACGAGCCGGTGAAGTTGCCCCAATCGAAATATTTCGCATCGATGAAATCGGGATCTAATATCGACATAAACACCGCCTTCACGCGCGGTCCGCACCGATCGTTCGTCATGCACTCCATCATGACTCGGCGCCGCGCCTCGGGCGTCGGCGCGTTAGCCGCGGCGCGCAACGCTTCGTCCGACTTGCCCGTGCCCTCGCGATAGACGCGCGACCATAAAAATTCGAAATCGTTCCCTCGCCAAAACACCTTTGGGATCAAATTTTCCCACTCGTACGCCGACGTCTCGTTCTTATTCACGGCGCCGATGGTGAATAATCCACGCTGATACGGCGCGCACGCCCCGGATTGACTCAACGCCACGCACCGCGCCATATCCGCGTACTTTTTGCCCTCTGGGACGTAATTTAAAAATCCACAACTCGGCGTATCCCCTCTCTCTCGCATCGCCGTCGCGTTGTCGCGTATTCTATCGACGTAACAATCCGTCAGCGTCACCAACGGCGCGCGCACGAGCGACGGAATCAACGTCCAATCTCTCGGCGCGCTCCCAAAGGCGAAAATCGGACTCCACTCCCGCATCGTCGGACACTTTTCAGCCGCGAATTTCTCATCCAAGCACGGCGTGAACGGCGCGTCCGACGTGATGAACAACACACTGAACGGTTTTTGCCCATTGGCGAGTCTTCCCGGGTAATATCGCTCCACGCTCGCTCGCACCGCGTCTCGCGCCTTGGTTTCGAAATTACTCTTCCCAAACCACGACGGGACGAATCGTCCATCACCGCCCACGAGATAAAACCCCGTCCTCGACGTCCATCGAATCTCTCGAATGCCGTTGTTGCCACCCGATAACCACCCGTCGCCGTCGTACTCTCTCTTCGTCCTCCGCACGCGCGCGTCCTCCTCCCCGACGCCGTACGCGACGCGCGCGACGACGCGGTCGAGGGTGACGATTCCGAGCGCGCCGAGGGCGAGGGAAAAGACGACGGACGCGACGCGACGACGACCGCGTCGACGATGGGAGACGGCGCCGAGGAGGGATGACTCTTCGTCGTCGTCGAAAGTCACGCGCGACATCGAGAGAGCGAGACGCGCCGCGGTGTGTCGCGCGTCGCGGTCGATGCATCGACGCGCGCTCCGGGAGGGTGTTCCACCGCGCAACACCCGGCGGCGAGAAGAACCTGACGAACAAACTCGTCGATGACAAAGTCGGGGCTACGCATCGGTGAGACGCTCACGCGGAAGCGCGAGCGCGTCGAGAGGGCGGTCTCTTGCGCGTCAACTCGTCCGGGGTCTCGGTGAACGCATCCTCGGCGGCGGCGTCGCCGTCCTCGACGTCTCCGGCGCCGTCGTCGTCGCCGCCGACGGCGTCGCCCTTCTTGGCGTTTTCGGTGATGAGTTCGTCGCGGAAACCGTCCTTGGCGAAACCGGTGGCGTTGTCGTTGAGGGCGTTAGTGCGAATGAACTCGGCGGCGCCGGTCCAGTGAGGATCGTGGATGTGTTTCTTTTTCGGAGAGGCGGCGGCAGAGGCGAGCGTCGCCGGCTCGCCGACGAGGGACGCGTCGGACGTCTCTCGGTCGGCGTCGGCGCCGGCGTCGGCGTCGGGTTCCTTGGTGTGTTTGGTGAAGAAGGCGGTGTAGGGTTTCGTCGGCGTCACGGCGCAGTTTTTCTCGGTCGCGTGCGCGACTAAACCGCCCCAATTCGCGTCGCCTCGAATGCTCTCCGCCGAGCCGACGACGAAGAGGCTCGAGCGCGCGCGCGTCAATCCCACGTTGACGCGACGTTCGTCCGCGACGAATCCGAGCCCCCTCGCGCGCGCTCGAGCGCTATCCTGGGGCGCGCGCACGACGGAAAAGACGCACACGTCCTTCTCTCGTCCTTGGAACCCATCGATGGTGTTGACGTCGATGGCTCTCGCCTTGGCGACGCCGAGCTTTTCGCCGAGTTTCGCGCGAATCGTGTTCACCTGTGCCTTGTACGGAGAGATGACGCCGATCGATCGATCAGAACCGAGCTTAGGAAACCGTTTAAGCAGGCTTTGAATCAAACACACGCAAAATTCCGCCTCTTCGTCGTTCGCCCACGAGTGTCCCGACGTCGAGCGCTCCTTGCCCTTGACGTCGTAAAACACAAAGGGACGAAACGCCGAGTACGCGTGCCAAGGACGCGCGTTGAGCGTCGTCATACCCGATCCATCCTTCAACACGTCGTCGTAAAAGAATTTCGACGGGAACTCGCGAATCGCGGGGTGCATTCTGTATTGCGTCTTGAGCACGTGCACGGGATAGCCGCATCGTTCGAAACGCTTAAACATGGACATGTCGTAATCGTTGGCGACGGCGACGTTGCTCAACACGGTGGCGGGTAATTGTCTAGGATCACCGACGAGAAACACCTGTTTCGCGCCGTGACACAGCGGAATGAGCGTCGACGGCTCGATCGCCTGCGCCGCCTCGTCGATGATGACGGCGTCGAATTGTTTCGTCATTCGAGAAAACATACCCGCGCCGCTGTACGAGAGCGTGCTGCACACCACGCTCGCCTCGTCGAGAATGGCTTGTTTCAACTTTTCTCGCTCCACAGCGGCTTCGAAGCGACGGACGGAGTCGACGTGTACGCCCAATTCTCCGACGCGCTGCGAGACGAGCGTGTCCATGCTCACCGACTCCACCGAGTGGTGCACGTTGATGCCGACGCGCACGAGCGTCGGCGAATACGTGGCGCCCGTGGCGTCGAATAAACCGTTTTGCATGATGCGCAACACCATCTCGTCTAAAGCGCTGTTCGAAGGCGCGCATATGAGAATCTTTGAACGCTTGTAAGCCTTCGTTCCCAAGACTCGCGCGACGCAGTCGACGGCGCCGCCCGCGCGCGACTCGGCGGTGAGCGCGCTCGACGGCGGCGCGTCGCGAGGATTCATCGCACCGCTCATCCAGGGCGCGGCGCGGCTCCACGCGTCTCGCTTCTCTTCCGCCGTCATCACTGGGTGCGACTCGCGCATTGCGGCGTAGTGTTTGAAATCGATATCCGTCTTCGTCGTCGAGCTCGGAACGGCGTGCAACAACGCCGAGAGCAAGGAGAGAATCGTGCGCGTCTTACCCGTTCCCGGCGGTCCTTGAATCAACACCACCGGGTCACGGTTCAGCGCCGTTTTCGTCGTCTCCACCTGCGATTCGTTATTCGCGCGTTCGATGGCGCGCCGTAAACCGACGGGCAGCGTCCACGCGTCAGCCGCCGCCGCCGCCCCCGCCGACGCCGGCGTCCCGCTCAACACGACGGACGCGTAGGGAAGCGACGAAAAGGCGTGAATCGCCAACCACTCGCGCGTGACGGTGGACATATTGGCTAAATTCTTCAATTCCCAACACCACTCACCCTTCGACGCCGTCGCCGTGAGCGCGTTGCGCATCGCTCGAAACCGTTCCGAGTCGCCATCCTTCTTCGCGTTCGCGTTCGCGTTCGTCGTCGTCGTCGCTCGTCCCGACCTCGATCTCTTCGTCCCCGCCCTCGCCCCCTCCTCACCCATCCCATCCTCCGTCACCGCACCGTCCGGGAGATACAACCGCACTCGCACCCGTCCATTCGCGTCCCGTCCCTCGACGACGCCCAACGCGCGCGTCCCCGTCCCCGTCCCCGCGTCCCTCCCGTCCCTCCCGTCCCTCCCTCTCCCACCACCCTCCACCCTCACCAGCGACACCAGATCGTTCTCTCGAAACCCACTCTCCCCCCTCTCATCCCACCCCTCCTCCACGTCCAGCGCGACGACGTGAAACACGTCATCCTCTCTCGTCGTTCGCGTCGCCCGCGCGCGCGTCGCCGCCGTCGCCGCCGCCTCGCGCGCGCCTCTCCTCGCGATCGCCTCGCACTCCTCGAGCGCGAGCGCGGCGTACGTCTCCGCGTACTCGCGCGCGGAGGCGAAAGAGATCGGCACGCGCCCGCGTAAACCTCGCGCGGTCTCGTCGTCGTCGTCGTCGCCCGTCGTCGTCGTCGCACCGCCGCCGCCGCCGCCCACCGTCGAGAATGATGACACAGAGACGCCGCCGACGTCGACGTCGCGCGCGAGGAGGACGCGGTGAAGCGCGGAGAGGTGACGCTCGATCGTCGTCGTCGAGTCGCGAGTCGTCATGACGACGACGACGATCGAGAGAAGGGAGCGCGTCGACGAATGAGTGATGACGAGCGATGCGACGACACCGCGCGAGACGACAGACGGCGACGATCGGTGGTGAAAGACGTCGACGCGCGAGTCGTGGCGTGGACGATGGGGACGAAGACGTCGTCGTCGACGCCGAGGACGGGGACGACGCGCGAGCGTTCGACCGACGCGACGTCGACCGCGGCGACGAAGAGGAGGATGGTGAAAGCGACGCGACCGAAGAAACGGGAGGGGGCGACGACGATCGACGAGACGACGACCGCGAGCAGGACGATCGACGGGACGACGGTGCGTGCGTCGCGCGCGTGCGTCGACGCGGTCGCGACGACGACGACGACGACGAATAAGAAGAAGAAGAGGTTGAAGACGAAGACGAACGCGGCGGAGACGAAGAGAAAGCGAGAGAAAGAATCGCCGAAGACGACGACGACGACAAAGAAAAGGCGAGAGTGTTCGTCCGAGGATGGTGAGATACCCGACGCGACGGCGACGGAAGAGGAGATGATGAACGTGGAGACGGCGGCGAAGAGGCAAAACGCGCGTTTCGCGAAAACCGAAGACGACGACGACGACGACGAGGAGAGCGACGACGACGACGTGGGATTAGAAGGACGAGGAAACGAGGCGAACGACGACGAGGCGACCGTCGTGGCCGAACAGGACGAACAGGAGAACGAGTGCGTGCGAAACATATTGCGTCAGCCGCGGTACTTTGACGACGATTACGAGGCGGCGGCGTTGCGATGTTTTCGATGCGGGCAAGGGGGACACCGCGAGGCGGAGTGCACGCTTCCGGCGAAGAAAAAGGCGTGTCACCTATGTGGATTCACGTCGCACATCGCGCGTGATTGTCCTCACGGTTTATGTTTCAACTGTCTCACTCCCGGTCACCAGAGTCGAGACTGTCCGTACCAGCGCGGCTCCGGTCGCGACGCGCAAAAGCTGTGTTGCCTCAGGTGCGGGAAATCCGGACACGTGGTCGCGGATTGCGTCTATAGATTCGACGCGAGCGATCTCGCGCAGATTCACTGTTACGTCTGCGGTTCGTTCGGACATCTGTGCTGCGCCCCGCAAGACTCGCAGCCTCCTGGACGACCGAGTTGTTGTCGATGCGGCGCCGAGGGGCACCTGGACCTCGCGTGCGCGCACTCTCGAAGAGGATTCGGCGGTGGCGGTGCCCCCGAATTCGCATGTTTCCACTGCGGCGAGCGCGGTCACATCGCTCGCGAGTGTCCGAAGAGTTCGCGCGGTCCGTCCGCGCAACCGCCGGTGGACTTTTCGAGAGCGCCGCAAACCTTCGCCGTGGGTTCGGGAGGCGCGAGCGGAGGCGGGAGTTGGCGAGGCGGCGGCGGACGAGGACACGGCGGTCGATCGTCTTCCGGTCCATCGCGAGGATACGCCCAAAAGTACGGCGGACAGGGGCGGAGACCGACGAACACCGGCGCCAATTGGCGAGGCGGCGGAGGCCGAGGCGGCGGTTGGGGTGGCGCGCCGCCGCCACCACCGCCGCAAGGAGGACAGCGTCGACGATGGTAGGTAAAAAACAGATGTAGGTGAATGTAACATAGCGGTGCTCGTCGAGTCAAATCAATCAGTGCGCATCCGACGAGGCGCCGCGCGCCCGAAAGCTTCGCAACCGAAAACATTTAGTTAATTAGCGGCCCGATCACAATAATCGTCCACGAAAAAGAGAAAGGCTTCACACACATGCGCGTCTCACGGCTCGCGTCGACCACCTTCTCGAACGTTCGAACGGCGTCTTTCGCGCGCGAACGCTTTCGCGTCGAACGCAACCGTCTCCGCGAGCCTCGACCGCGTCTTCACTCGCGAGTATATTCCTCGAGAATCATGGCGTCCGCGGATGCGGATGAACGAGAGATTCGCGCGATTCTCTCCCGGGCGCTGTCCTACGGAGCGGGCGAAGACATGTACAAACACTGGGGAGAGTGCATCATTCGGCCCTCGGGGAACCCGATGAACTCGAAGATGTTCGAGGAGATGATGACCGGCGGGGACGTCGTGAACAAGGGTGGCGAGTTGCTGGACGTTAAAATCGTCGACGTTGGCGTCGATATGGCGTACGCGTGCTCCGTCGCGAGCGCGAAGTTTGAATATAAAGGCACGCCGAACGACGACGTTTTCGTTCTGACGACGATTTTCAAGAAGGATGCGGATGGGAAATGGAAAATTTGCTTGGCGCAACGTTCGACTGGAAGAAAGCCCGACGAAGAACCGCCGGGACCGTGGTTCACGCGTGATTGAGTGGCGACGAACACGTCGACGCGATCCCTCCACACGTAATTCCTCCGACGCCCAGGATACGCTCACCAAAAATAAAGTTTCAACAAACAGGTGATCATCAATGTAACAAAGATGGAATATCGTACGGGTAGTATATGGGTACTATATATCGTTCTACGTACAGTGGTACACGTAAAGGTGAGAGACGACTCGGCCGACGACGACGGTCGTCTCATCCGCGCGAGAGTTTACGCACGACGCACTCTCTGCTGACCTCGACGTACTTCTTCAAAACTCTCTTCAATTCCCCGAGACGTTCTTCGAGCTCTTCGATGGATCCCGGACCTCGGCGCAGCGCCCCGTACTGCTGGTTGACGATTGATTCGCGCATCGCCTCACACGTGTGCTGAATCCCCTCCGCGCCGAGTGTCGACGACGCCCCACGAAGTTTATGCAGCGTCGCGCGCGCTTTATCCAACTGCCCCACCGTACCGTCCGTCTTCACGAGCTCCCGGAGCTCGTCGAGCATGCTCTGCGAGTCGTCGCAATACATGTTCACGATGTCCTCCATGAAATCGGGCTCCGACTCCGTCTGTAAATCCAACAGTTCGTTAAACTGCGCTCGATTCAGTAAATTATTCTTCGGATCGAACGCGTGATTCTCCATGTCGACCAACGACGCCATCAACGCCTCGTCGCTCATCGTCGCCGCCGCCGTCTTCACCGCGCTCGCCCCACCGACGTCCCCCTCTATTCCCATCCCCACACCCTCGTTCGCTCGTCCCTCGGTTCGTACTCGCCGTCCCACTCTCACTCCACGCACATCGACCGACGCCTATGTCTCCAATGTCTCCTCACGATGACGGTATCTTTAATGTGTATCGTCTCGGTCCGTCGCGCGCGCGTGCGATTCGTGCGCGTGATTCGGTCCGTCCGTCTCGACGAGCGCGTCTCGATCGTCGACGGAGAGACACACGTCGACGTGCGGGGCGCCGCGGCACACACACACACACTCCCGCGCGTCTTCGTCTGTCGCACCGTGGCATCGCCGCCGTTGCGTATCTCGATCGATCGCATCCATCGTCCATCGATCGATGCAATCATTCGATGAAATCGATCGATGACATCCGATGTCATCGATCGGATGTCATCGATCGATTTCATCGATCGAACTCGAGATCGCGATCGCGATCGAGATTTGCGAATCGGCGAGTCGATGTGTGTGTTCGTGTGTGTGGGTAAACAGTGAGACAGAGATACTCGCACTCGAGCGAAAAAGCACCTCGACTCGTCGAAAAAGCAAATCGAATCGTCGTCGTGGGTGCTTGATGACACGCGGGTGTGAGTAGGGGTGCGCGGTCTCCGCGCGTCTCGCGTCTCGCGACGCGTCTCGCGACGAGTCCGCCGCGCGCGAGGCGACGAGGACGAGGACGACGTGAGAGGCCGCGTCGGGTCGGAGTTTCAAAGTTTGGCGAGAAATCCGCCGTCCACGGGTAAGACGACGCCGGTGATCCACGACGCGGCGTCGCTGGCGAGAAACGCGACGGCGCCGGCGACGTCCTCGGGCGTCCCGGCGCGACCGAGCGGGATCGTCTCGCGCACGATGTCCTCGCTCGAATCGCCGTATTTTTCGAGACCTTTGCTCATCTTGGTCGGCACGTATCCGGGGGCGACGACGTTGACGGTGATGGGCAGTTTTCGTTTACTCGCGAGTTCGTCGGCGAGTTTGCGCGCCAGGTGGTGCGCCGCCGCCTTGCTCGCGTCGTACGAAAACGTCGGGTACTTTTGAGGTCTGATACCGGCTATGGACCCTATGATGATCACTCTCGACGGATCCGTCGCGCTCGCCCCTCGCGTGAGCGCCGGTAAGAGCTCGCGCGTCAGACGAAACACGCCGAGCACGTTCAACGCGTACGTCCTGTCCCACCCGCGGTCGTCGTGCGTTTCCAACTCCGCCCCCCACGACGTCCCAGAGTTGTGCACCAACACGTGCACGCGATCATCTCCGTTCGCCTCGATCGCCCTCGCGCACTTTTTCGCCCCATCCTCCGTGGATAAATCCACCGCGAGCTCGACGACGACGCCGTCGCTCGACCTCCACCCGTCCCGCGCGCTTCTCGACGCGCTGTACACGCGCTTCGCCCCGTGACGCACGGCGAACGCGCGCGCGACGCCCAACCCGATCCCACGCGTGCCTCCGGTGACGACGATCACCTTTCCTCGCGCGTCGAACCCGTAATTCGACGAGGAGACGTTCGACGACGTCGACGCCATCGTCGGTCGCGTCATGACGTTCGACGACGCGATTCGCGACGGACCGACGCGTCGATCGCGCGAAGACGCGTCGTCGATCGAGGAGGACGACCGCGACGGAGGACCGGACGACGAGGAGTACCGTCGCGTGCTCGAATCGCTTCGACTCTCGGGAGAGGTGGCGGTGGATGATTCGACGACGAGGGTCAGCGCGCGCGAGAGAGACGTCTTCGAGGCGTGCGATGAGGACGACGAGGACGATGCGGTGGATGACGCGACTTTTGAATCGCGCGTGCGGGCGTTGATGGAGGCGAACGAGGACGTGAACGCGAGAAACGAGGACGGGGAGACGGCGCTGCACGCGGCGGCGCTGTTCGGGAAACTCTCGCGCGTGCGAACGTTATTGGACGTGGGTGGAGCCGACCCGACGGTGAGAGATGAGAGTGGTGGGACGGCGTTGCACGATGCGTCGGCGTCGGGACACGTCGAGGTGGTGCGAGCGTTGACGGAATCGGCGCGCGAGAGAGGAACGCTGGACGCGCTCGTCGACGCCGAGGACGAGGACGAGGAGACGGCGTTGCATCACGCGGCGAGGGGAGAGCACCGAGAGGTTGTGAAATTGCTGCTCGAACTCGGGGCGGATGCGACGAAACGGTCGAGCGCGGGAGCCACGGCGCGGGATTTAGTGGAGGACGCCGAGGACGTGCGAGCGCTGTTATAGTGAAAGAATATTATATATCACGTTCCGTACCCGACGTCGCCCTTGGCGAGGTACATGACGCTCTCGGACGCGTCGAACACCATCCGTCCTCGCCCGATGACGTCCAGACCGAGCGCCATGAAGGGCGAGACCGAGGCGCCCAAGGCGTTGAAAGCCGGTAAGTCCCCGACGCAACACATGCCTCGATAAACAGACTCGAGGTCTTCATCGTCTCCGAGGACGCGTAAATCGTACGGCGCCATGGACATGCTCACGTTATTCCCGTCCACGCCCGACACCTGTAATCCCCCAGACTTTACGCTCGGCGAATCCGGACCGACGCCCGCGGCGGCGCTCGCCATCCAGTTGACGACGGAGAAGAAGCTTCCCATGTCGACGATGGCGTCTACCGGCGCCGCGTCGTTCAGCGTGCACCGAACCGTCTTCAACCCAACCTTGTGCGTGCCCAGAGTCACGCGCACGAGCTCATCCACGTCGAGCGCCCCCCACGATACGGACCCTCTCGGCCAAAACGTAATGGTCGACGCCGAGAAATCAAACTCCACCTCGTACTTTCCCAACCAATCCAATCCGAGCAATCCACCTATGGTGGGCGGTAATCCCACCGCCGACAGATCGGTGACGACGGCGTCGAGATCAAACGTCTCACTCCCCAAACGCGCCTCCGTCACCGTCACCTTTTGTCGCAACGTCTCCCCCGTCCCCGTGAGTCCTCGCACCGCCGCCCCTTCGCGAACGCGTCCCGCGTCCAACATCTCCAGCACTTTCGGCGTGATCAACGCCGTCGTCGCCCCGGTATCGATGACAAAATCACACAGACCGATCTCACCCCCCACATCGAGCGTCACCACGGCGTAGCCCGATCTCGGCGACATTCCCCCCGCGTTCCCCAACTGCCGAAGGGGAAGACGCGCGGCTCGGTTCTCCGCGCGCGTCAACCACGCCCTCGCCGCTCGATCGACGAGCTCAGATTTCTCCAAACAATCGTCGTGACGAAGGTTCATGCTCGACAGTCGCTCCTTGAGCGTTTTCACTCGCATGGCTCGCGCGCGCGCGCGCCAACGTTCGAGACGCGCGCCGTCGTCGGTCGACTCGGACGAGGTCGGGACGTCGTCGTCGTCGCGCGCGGCACCGAACGCGCGAACGGCGCCGCGCGCGCGCCGGGCGAACGGCGCCGCGCGCGTCCGTCGCGCGAACGAGCGCGGAGACGCGACGTGCGTCGTCGACATGGCCGGGCGACGACGACGCGCGAACTCGTCAAAAAGTGACGCGTCGACGAACGTCCCGAGAGGGACGACGACGCGGGAGGAGGACGCGCGAGCGGTGCGCGAGGACGCGAGGTGGGCGACGCGCGGTGCGTCTCCGCGCGCGACGCGACGAGAAGGACGACGACGAGGGTGGTGAGACGCGTCGTCGCGATGACGGCGGTGTCGGCGGTGTCGACGCCTTTTTTGCGATTCGCGAACGGTTCGGTGGTGACGTGGACGCGCGCGGGTGGATGCGCGCGTGCGAGGGCGGTGCGTGAACGTCGCGTTGCGTTCGCGGCGCGAGGGGGAGGCGCGGAGGACGATGGTGGACGGGGGGAGGCGACGACGTCGGGGGACGGAGGCGGGTCGGCGGCGCCGCTGCGGTCGACGATTCCCGAGGGTGGTTTGAAGATTGATCGGTTGTTGGACACCCTGAGCGGGGACGCGGAGGGGAAATTGAGCAATAGGGCCAAGTTTCGCGCGCTTCCGATCGACGGGGCGATCATGGGGAGGATTAAAAAGTATAATTTGGCGACGACGGCGTCGACGGCAGGACGAACGGCGCGGGTGTTGAGAAATCGAGAGGAGATCAGCGAGGTGACGGCGAGATACGCGATGTACGACGTGGGAATGTTGGATAGTCGGACGCGGAGTCTTCTCGGTGTGGGTCGATCGAAGCGGACGGCTAAGTTTATCGCGGCGGCGGCGAAGGAGGGCAACGAACCGCCGGCGCACGCGGTGGGTAAGGGCGCGAGTAAGATTAAGGATGACGTCCCGGAGATTGCCTTCGCGGGCCGTTCGAACGTGGGGAAGAGTTCGCTCATCAATGCGTTATCGCTAAGTTCGGTGGCGCGCTCGAGCGACGTGCCGGGGAAGACGCAGAGTTTAAACTTTTACTCGCTCGACGAACGCGTGCGTCTCGTCGACATGCCCGGGTACGGATTCGCGTTCGCGAAACAACATCGCGTGGAGACGTGGAACGAATTGATGGACAAGTACCTCACGTCGCGTCCCAATCTCAAGCGCGTGTACCTCGTCGTCGACGCTCGACACGGTTTGAAGGCTTCCGATAGGGAGATGTTGGCGTTCCTGTCCAAGTACGGGCAGGCGCAGTGCGCGGTGATTCTCAACAAGTGCGACTGCGTAAACCCGAACGATCTCGCGCGACGAGCGTATTTGATTCAAGAGGAGCTTCGATACACGAAACGCGCGCGAACGATGGTTCTCATGGCGTCCACGTCCACGGGTGCCGGCGTGACGGAGATTGCGCGGGAAATTTTCGACATGGCGCTCGACGATCCCGACGGCGGCGGCGCCGAGGCCGCCGAGGACGACCGATCGTGGGGCGACGCGTACGACGACGACGACGATGGTGAATGCGACGAAGGTGGGTACGAGAGGTCCGGCGGCGGCGGGAAGTCTCGAGATAAGACGGAATTTTACGGCGGCGAGTGGAAGCCCGGCCAGACGAAGTCTCGAAAGTTTACGCCCGCGGCGGCGAAACTCGGCGGTGGCGGACGCGGCGGCGGACGCGGCGGCGGACGCAGCGGCGGACGCGGCGGCGGACGAAGACGAGGTCGCGGACGCGGGAAGGGATTCACCAAGGGCACGCCCGGGTACGATTGATGTATGTATAAATTAAATGTCGTTTTCAAAACTCCCACGCGTGATTGAGCTGGAACGTCGGGTTTTGCAACCCTTGCGTCGAGAGCACGGATTTCGCGACCACCTCCCATCCTTTCAACTCTTCCGTGAACTCGTATCCAATCTGAACCTCGAGCTCGCGAGCGGCGACGCGCGACGTCGCCTTGCCGCGAAAGTGTTTGGCAAACTGGCGCCCCGCGCTCAGTTCCAACTCCATGCCCTTATCCGTCTTGAAGTGCGCCCCTAAATCGTATTCACCCTTGCGTTGCGACCAGCTCGCGCGCCAACACCCTCCCGGGTTGATGTCGAGCCGTTCCTCCGCCACGGTGTGCTGACTGACGCGCTGCACCGACACGTCTCCGTACTCCTCGTGCGTCGTGCTCACCTCAAAGTCCAAGTGATCGACGGACACGGAATCTCGCACCATGGTGTACTTGGCGTCGATCGCCACTCCGTCGATGTCCAACGACGTCTCCAACGCCGGATTCCACTTCGTCTTTCCGTTCCAAGGAAACGGCGGCGACGGCGTCACCGCGAGCGTCGGCGCCTTGGCCACGCCGAGCAACTTCTCCAAGTGCGCTCTCGCCTTGAACACCAACAGTTCCCCCTTGAACGGACGAGACACCAACTCAAACCCAAACCCACCGATATCTTCCCTCGTTTTCACCTCGACGGCGTTCAAATCTGGAAATTTCGCCTCCATCACGCTCCTCGCCCCCGCCAAATCAAACTCGGCGCGCGTGGCGCTCTCGTACGCGTTCACCTCGATCGTTTCCTCCACCGATCGCAATCGAAACCACGTCGTCTCCCGAATCAAATCTCTCACGCAATCCTTAAACCTCACGTCGAGCGGTTTCATCACCTCTCCCGCCAGCGCGTCTCGCTCGCGATGCGCGTCCACGACCTCTCGCTGCAGACGCGCGATCTCTCGCGCTTGCGCGCGAATTTGACCTTGCAACAGGTGCACCGTTCGTCGCGCGTCCTCATCACCACCGCTCGACGACGACGACGACGACGACGACGACGACGA
>MDTD01016288.1_pt1 | contig 39377 bp, 33 predicted proteins | sample 811221 | NCBI WGS metagenome assembly MDTD01 (sample SAMN05326646, study PRJNA326480) | marine metagenome | isolation source: seawater | place: Pacific Ocean: South West | collected 2011
CACTATATATTGCAAATTCAGAACCACATACGGCTCTCAACTCGGTCACTTCTTCTATTCTACCGCTTGCAGCCTTAATACTGACAATATTTGAATATTTCATAAGTTTCTTTACAGTATCAGGAGAAAGATTACATCCCGTTCTCCCAGGAATGTTATATAGCATTAATGGCATATCAGGAGATGCCTCGGCAATAATACTAAAGTGTGCATATAGCCCCTCTTGTGGTGGTTTATTGTAATAAGGGACGACTACCAATGCGCCATCTGCTCCTGCTTTGTATGCTTTTTTAGTAGCTTCCATTGCTTCGAAAGTACTATTACTTCCTGTTCCAACCAAAATTTTTGCCTTGGATTTTAAAGAACTCTTTATCGCTAAAAACAAATCATGTTGTTCTCTCCATGACAAGGTAGGAGACTCTCCTGTGGTCCCACATAAAACTAGTCCATCAGAACCATTCTCAATAAGATAATTTGCTAATTGAACAGCTAATTCATAATCAACACTCCCATCAGCTTTAAAAGGTGTAACCATTGCTGTGAGAATATCCCCAAAAAGAGATTTACTTTTAACAAGATGATCTACCATGATTTTTTAAAGTAATAATTCTGCTATTTGGACTGCATTAAGTGCAGCACCTTTTCTAATTTGATCTCCACATAACCACAATTCTAATGCATTTGGATTACTAAGATCTTGCCTTACTCTACCAACTGCAATATTATCTTTTTCTGTTACGTCATCTGGCATAGGAAATCTATTTGCTTGGAAATCTTGTATTAATTCTATGCCCTCAGATTTTTTCAATTTATCAATAGCCTGCTTTACTGAAATATGATCATTGAACTCTATATTTACTGACTCTGAATGTGATCTTAGAACAGGAACTCGAACACAAGTCGCAGATAACATAAGGTTTGGATTATTTAAAATTTTTCTTGTTTCATTAATCATTTTCATCTCTTCTTCGCAATAATTATTTTCTAACATTGGAGAATTATGCAGAAATAAATTAAATGCTAAAGAAAAGGGAAGTATTTTACTTCTCTGAGGTTCTCCTTCTATATATTTTTTCGTCAAAAATTTCAACTCTTCCATTGCCAGCTGTCCTGCACCACTAGCTGATTGATAGGTTGAAACAATAACACGTTTAATACGTGAAATACTATTTAATGGAGCAAGTATCAAAGTGAGTAATATAGTTGTGCAGTTCGGGTTCGCAATTACACCATTGTGAGAATGAACCATTTCTGAATTCACTTCTGGAACAATAAGTGGAACGTCATTTCGAAGCCTAAAAGCACTTGAATTATCAATCAAGATTGCATTTTCTGCTTGGATAAATGGTAGCCACTTCTTTGAAATAGATCCTCCTGCGGATGCAAATACGAAATCTATATTTGAAAATGATTGTTTATTAACTTCTTGAATAATAAGTTCTGAATCTTTCCATAGGATCTTTTTTCCTGCTGATCTTGCAGAGGAAAGTAAACGTATATCAGATATCGGAAAATTTCGTTCTTCAAGAATTTTCAGTAATTCAACACCAACGGCACCTGAAGCACCCAAGATGGCAACTTTATAAAATTTTTTTGATTCTATGGAAGCTTTTCTCAAAATTGTCAAAAAATTATGAAATTAATTAAAAATATGTTTCTTACTTTATCAAAAAAGGTAACTTTAAACTAAAACACTTAATGTGAAATAATTAAGTTTCGCTTATTGAAGTAATCAAAAGTTGCACATGTCTAAAAAATCATTAATCGTTAAAACAAGTCCCTTGCCCCAAAGTAGAATTGCGATTGAACTAGAAATCGCATCCAACACTTGCAAATCAATTATTGAAGAAACAATTACTACTGTAAGTCGTTCCGCAAAACTACCTGGATTTAGAGCAGGGAAAATTCCAAAACAAGTCCTTATTCAAAGAATTGGATTAACACAAATTCACGCTTCTGCATTAGAAAAAATAATTGAGAGAAATTGGAAAGAAGCTTTAAAAATGAAATCCATAGAACCATTATGTGAACCAGAACTAGTTGATGGTTTTGAATCATTATTAGCAAAATTTGACCCTGAAAAAAATTTAAAATTTACGCTACAAACTGATATTGCACCAGAATTAAAACTAAAAAAAACAAAAGGCATTAAAGTTACTTTTGAGAAAAATAAATTCGATCCAAAAAGTGTTGATGAGGCTTTAGAAAAATCTAGGATGCAATTAGCAACAATAGTTCCCATAGAAAATCGTCCAGCCAAAATGGGTGATATCGCTGTAATTAGTTTTAATGGAATCTACAAAGAATCAAAAAAAGAGATTGAGGGAGGTTCTAGCGAATCTATGGATCTTGACTTGGAGAAAAATAAAATGATTCCAGGCTTTGTAGAAGGAATTGTTGGAATGAACTTAAATGAAAAGAAAAAACTTAATTTAAAATTTCCTGATGAATATGCGCATGAAGCCTCAAGAGGTAAAGAAGCTATTTTTGAAATTTATTTAAAAGATCTTAAGAAACGAGAACTCCCAGAGTTAAATGATGAATTCGCTAAACAATCAAGCGACAAGAAAACTCTTAAAGACTTAAAAAAAGATATTGAAAGTCAATTAAAAGAAAATTTTGATCAAACACAACAAAATTTAAAAGTAGAAGCGCTAATAAGTGCGCTTTCAAATGAACTAGACGTAGAAATACCTCAATCCATGATTGATATTGAAGTAAAAAGGAATATTGAGCAAACTGCACAAAGATTTGCGCAACAAGGAATGGATATCAAATCAACTTTTACTCCTGAATTAGTGAAATCACTGGCTGAATCAAGTCGTCCGCAAGCAGAAAAGAATGTATTAAGCACCTTAGCTCTACAAGCACTTGCAAATCAAGAGAATATAGATGTATCAGATAGTGAAGTAGATCTTAAATTGAAAGACTATGAAAATGAAATTAAACAATCTCCAAATAAAATCAATGTGAACAGATTAAGAGAAGTTATAAAAGATGATTTGATCAAATCAAAACTAATTGAATGGTTAGAAAAAAATTCTGAGATTGAAGAACAAACTTCTGCTAGTTCAAAATCCAAACCCAAAAGAAAAGTTTCAAAATCTCAAACTAAAAAAGAGGTTACTAAAGCAAAGAAAAAAACAACTAAGCCTAAAGAAAAAAAATAATTTATAAAAAATTTAACTAAATTTTAAAAAATCCCTTAAATTAAAAAAAGTGTTACTTTTAAATTTATTTTGTTTCAACCTTTATATTCAAACCTAATAACTAGCTCTAATGGAAAAACAAATAATAATTATCCTAGTGCAGCACTTCCAACTGTAATTGAACAATCTGGTAGAGGAGAAAGAGCATTTGATATATATTCAAGACTTTTAAGAGAAAGGATCATATTTCTTGGAACGGAAATTAATGATCAAGTTTCAGATTCATTAGTAGCTCAATTACTTTTTTTAGAAGCTGAGGATCCTAACAAAGATATACAAATTTACATTAATTCCCCAGGGGGATCTGTTACAGCTGGATTAGCTATTTACGATACAATGCAACAAATCAGTCCAGATATTGTCACTATTTGTTTTGGAGTCGCTGCAAGTATGGGAGCTTTTTTGCTCTCTGGAGGTACTAAGGGCAAAAGGTTGGCACTCCCAAATTCAAGGATAATGATTCACCAACCTTTAGGAGGGGCACAAGGTCAAGCAGTAGAGATTGAAATACAAGCAAAAGAAATTTTATATCTCAAAAAGACACTTAATTCTCTTTTATCTGAACATACAGGTCAAACTTTAGAAAAAATTACTGAAGATACTGAAAGAGACTATTTCTTGTCTCCATGTGAAGCTGTTAATTATGGTCTTATTGACAAAGTAATTAAAAATGACAAATAAAAGATTTAGCTTAAGATATTGATGACGAATCTAAGTTTATAAGCAATCCTTAAATAGAGGTTAAAAGCCTTTTTAAAATCAAAATAATTTCTATCTACGATGGCTAAATTTGACGCCCATCTTAAATGTTCTTTTTGTTCTAAATCACAAGATCAAGTAAGGAAGCTAATTGCTGGACCTGGGGTGTATATTTGTGATGAATGTATTGATCTTTGTAATGAAATACTTGATGAAGAATTAATTGATTCACAATCTAAAATCAATCAACCTTCGTCTCAGGTAAAGAAAAAACTTACAAATAACTATAGTGACAGTCATGAACCTCTAAAGATAGATACAATTCCAAAGCCAATAGAGATAAAGGGGTTTTTAGATAAACAAGTTATTGGTCAAAATTCAGCAAAAAAAATACTTTCTGTGGCAGTATATAATCACTACAAAAGGCTTGCATGGAAAGGAACAGAGAAAGAATTGAAAAATAATATATCAGAGGATTTTCAAACAACTAAATTACAAAAATCTAATATATTATTAATCGGGCCAACTGGTAGCGGGAAAACTTTATTAGCTCAAACGCTTGCTGAGTTTCTAGATGTCCCCTTCGCTGTTGCAGATGCCACAACACTGACTGAAGCAGGATATGTTGGAGAAGATGTCGAAAATATCCTCCTAAGACTTTTACAAAAGTCAGAAATGAATGTGGAACTTGCTCAAAGAGGCATCATATACATTGATGAGATAGATAAAATAGCAAGAAAAAGTGAAAATCCATCAATCACAAGAGATGTCTCAGGGGAAGGCGTGCAGCAAGCTTTATTAAAAATGTTAGAAGGAACCATCGCTAACGTTCCACCCCAAGGTGGTAGAAAACATCCCTATCATGACTGTATTCAAATAGATACAAGTCAAATTCTTTTTATATGTGGAGGCGCTTTTATTGGGTTAGAAGATATAGTTCAAAAAAGGCTTGGCAAACATTCTATAGGGTTTACAACAACACAAGAATCACAGGAAAATAATTCTAATAAGACAATTGATTCAAGAGAATCATTAAAAAATTTAGAACTGGATGACTTAGTAAAATATGGTTTGATTCCTGAATTTATTGGGAGGATACCAGTATGTGCAGTATTAGATCCACTAAATGAAGACACCTTAAAATCTATCCTTACAGAACCAAGAGATGCATTAATTAAACAATTCAAAGCTTTGTTAAGTATGGATGATGTGAAATTAAAATTTGATCCAGAAGCTGTAACCGCAATAGCAAAAGAGGCCTTTTCGAGGAAAACGGGTGCAAGAGCATTAAGGTCAATTATTGAGGAACTGATGCTGGATCTTATGTATTCATTACCTTCTCAAGAAGAAGTAAAAGAATTTACAATTACAGAAAAAATGGTAAATAATCTTTTTTCCTCTAAAATCGTTGAACTTCATTTAAGTAAAAATAGGATTAGAAAAGAATCTGCTTGATAATTAAACTATAATTAAAAATTTAAACAATATAAAATAATTTTTAATGACAAAAAGTCATCAACCCTTTCACCAAAAATATAGACCTAAAAGTCTAGATGAACTTATAGGACAAGAAGTTATCTCTCTGACGCTAAAACAAGCTTTATCGACTCAAAGGATAGTCCCTGCATACTTGTTTTGTGGGCCTAGAGGAACAGGTAAAACATCAAGTGCTCGAATATTCGCTAAATCATTAAACTGCCAAAGTTACGACAAACCAACTCCTTCCCCATGTAATAAATGTGACTTATGTAGAGATATTACGATAGGTAATGCCCTTGATGTTGTAGAAATAGATGCTGCTTCAAATACAGGAGTTGAAAATGTCAGAGAAATTATTGAAAGAGCAAATTTTGCACCAGCACAAGCAAGATGGAAAGTATACGTAATTGATGAATGTCATATGCTCTCAACAGCAGCATCAAATGCATTATTAAAAACAATAGAGGAGCCTCCACAAAAGGTTATTTTTATTCTTGCTACTACCAATCCTGAAAGAGTAATTAAAACTATTCAAAGTAGGTGTCAAAAATTTGATTTTAAAAGAATAAACTCTAATGACATATACTCACATCTTATAGAGATTGCAAAAAAAGAATCAATTGAGTACGAAAATTCTGCTATTAAACTAATTGCCAAGCGATCTAATGGTGGGATGAGAGATGCTCAAAGTCTTCTAGAACAATTAAGCTTAATTCCAACAGGTATCAAAAAAATAAATGTTGAAGAAATATTAGGTGAAGTCTCAGAACATGATTTAATCAATTTGATAAATTCTTTAATAAAAAATGATCCCAATTTATTAATCACTAGTTGCTCTGAGCTCTATGATGCAGGTAATGAACCCATTGCCATATTAGAGGGGCTACTTAACATAACTAGAGATCTATTATTAAAAACAACAACAGACGAATATTCTGAATTATTTCATACTTCAAATGATTTTTATTCGGAATTAGATAGATTTGCGCAATTGGTAAAGAAAGAAAGAATTATTGAATGGCATCGTCAACTTAGAAATTTAGAGTATCAAATAAAAAATAGTAATCAACCACGATTATGGCTAGAAATTAATCTTAGCAGTCTTTTAAATATTGGAAAAATAATTAAAGAGAATGAGAATATAAAAGAATTACATGGTAAAGCGCCAAATAATTTAAATATCAGTCAACAGCAAATTGAGGAAAAAAAGATTGATAAGAATATCATAAAATTTGAAGAGAAAAAAATAAACTCTAATGTAAAGGATGAAATCAATGACATCGAATCAATTAATTTAAAAGAAAAATGGTCGTTAATTCTCTCAAAAGTAGAGTTACCTTCAACAAGAATGTTACTTTCGCAGCAAGCAGAACTACTAAGCATTCAGTCAAATCATATCGAAATATGCTTATCTCCGAACTGGGAAAATATGATTAAAAGTAGAAAAATTGTGATTGAAAACGCAGTAAAAAAAATATTTGGCGAACACATGGCTGTTAATTTTACAGGAAAAAAAAATCTAATAATATCTAAATCAACAGCTAAACAAACAAGCGATATTTCAAAAGACCAAATCATAAAAGATATTAATAAAAAAACAAGTTTCAAAGGTGACAATATAGTTGAAAAAAATAGTTCGAAAAATTTAGCTGATTTTTTTAATGGTGAGATTATTGATAAGTTTGATTAATGCTAACCTTTATGCAATGTTTTCTTCCAAAGTAATTTTTTTTGTAAAATTGACATTTTTAATGTTACCAAAGGGATGATAATGAACCAATGAGATAGATATATTAAGAAAATAACTATTTTTGACAAGTCCCTACTTGGTAAAACGGGGCCCTCATGATTCCTCTTACAACCAAACCAAGCAGCTATTGCAGAAAGCATAAATGCTGTAATCGAAATAGGCCAATAAACTGGTGAATGAAAATGAATAAAAGCAGTAATTAAATCAATTAAGGAAATTATTGGTAATGCATACTGCAAAACAAAAAAATAAAACAAATCAAATTTTTGTATTGCTTTTAACTTACCAAAAATTAAACTTCCATCATAATCAAAGAATCTTTGTAAACCACCTTCTGCCCACCTTTGCCTTTGTGCAAATAATGCCGAGAGGCTTTCAACAGCTTCCTCCATCACTGGAGGATCCCATAATATACCTATTTGCGCATCTGAAAGTAATAACCTTACACTTAAATCTAGATCATCTGTAACAGTCTCCTCATTAAAAGATCCACAATTTAATAAGGTTTCTTTCTTGATTAATTGACCATTACCTCTAAGTTCAGAATTACCGACTGCGTATAATCTCCCATATTGAAAAAAAGCATCCATAGCCATTTCAATTGCCTGACAATTTGTAAGAAAATTATTATTTAAATTAACTACAGATTTTCTTAATTGAACTGCTTTCCATGAGCCATGGACGGCATAGTGTAGCATTCTTAAGAGAGTATCTTTTTTGAGCTGAGCATCTGCATCTAAAATTAGAACCCAATCTCCATGGATAAATTTAAGTGCATGATTTAAAGCACCCGACTTCCCTCCTCCTGCGTTTTTATTTCTTCTAATGATTTTCAATTTTTGAAATTTCTCAGATAATTTTTTTAACATTTGAGGGGTATTATCTTCACTACCATCATCGATGATAAAAATATTTAACTTTTCTGATGGATAATCTAAATTAAAAAGTCTCTCAACTAGTCTTGATATTACATTTTGTTCATCTCTAGCCGCGACAAGAATATCAAGATTAGGAATATCTTGTTCAAAATTTGATTGGTTAACGTTCTTATCAAATAATTCAACTTTTCTATTTTTGGAAAGTACCCAAATCCCATAGAATAAAATTAAAAATGAAATTGCAAATAAAATATATATCGAAGGCTTCTTGTTAAATAAATGAGGAAAAGTTGCAATCAATGTGCAAGTAGCTAGAAATAAAAAAGATTTGAACCTACGATTCTTTGAGAAATTTACTTCCTTTGTTCTTAAATTTAAATCATTGTTTTTATTCATAATGATTATTTCTTCAAATCCATAATATTCTGAATTTCTGTTTGTTTATAATAATGTTTTAATATTTTTTTATATGAATAGCCTGATTTAGCCATGTCAATTGCACCTGATTGAGATAAACCTACACCATGGCCAAAGCCGCCACCTTTGAATTGCGAAAAATTATTATTTAAATTATCAATAAAAAATAAATTACTTGGCAAAAATTTCAAGAACTTTCTTATTTCATCCTTAACTAAATAAATTACTTCATTTGAATTTTTAAAATTGACCTTTAATTTTGTGACTCTCCCACTAGGTCCTCTTTCAACAACATTTAAAGATTTAATTTTCATATTTTGTAAAATCAGATTATTTCTTAACAGTAAATCTTGAATGCGATCATTAGAAACCATTCTTTCCCAGCGAAATAAGTAATGTTTGTTTCCAAAAAATATATCATTATCATATTTTAAAAATTGCTTCAATTCATTTCTTTTAAACTTTGAAATTTTTATTTTTACAGATTTCCTTAAATCATATTTTGAAATCAGATAAGGATAATCATTTAATGACCATGATTCACTAGCCTTAGCTGTTATTCCGCCATTAGAGGCATGATAAAAAGCATTAATTGGTTTATTGTTAAAGACAAGGATCTGATTCTTGGTTGAAATAATGGCATCATCAATATTTTTATATTTTTTGGAAGGTTTATATACTTGACATTGCGTGGTAACACATAGATGAAATTTATCAACTCTAAAACGATTAGAATTATAGAATGCCCATGTTCTTGCTATTACTGCCTGAGCTTTCAATGCTTCGATGGGGGAATTTGACCCAATTTCATGAGGTATAACTCCTTTTAAGTATTTTTCAAAAGAGATTTTTTGTATCAAAGTCCAGCTTCCATATGAATCTCTTACTAAGAAAAAATTCTTTCCAAAATTTATATTATTAATTTTAAAATCTTCAAATGAATTGATAGAAATTGGACCATCAAGTTTTTGGTATGTGAATGCATTTACTAGGTATGGAATAGTTAATTTTTTAATACTTATTTTCTTTAGTTTAAAATTTTTATTTATTTGATCTTTTTTATCTATTGGCAACCATAATTCCCAGTCTTTAGGATTTGCAATAACAGGGTTTAAGCCATTCTTCTCAAATAACTTAGATGCATGCTTAGCAGATTCAAAACTTGAGAAAGGACCATAAACTAGCCTTTCAATTATGTATGGATCTTTCAAAGGAATTTCCTTAAAGATTATTTTAAAGTTATTTGATTTGTGCTGAATTCCATTAGCAGAACTTAAATTAATAAAAGTATTTTTAGAGTTAAAATCTAAAGATCCAGTATTTGAAGATTCTTTATTTTGTTTTTTTAAATATTGCTTTATTCCAATTAATAAATTTCCTTTACTTAATTCATAATCAAGATTTATATTTTCAAAGTTTTCAGCTAAGGTTTTATATGAATAAGATGTTACGATGAAAAATAAAGTGAAAGCATTTAAAATCCAATAAATAAATTTAAAATTAAGTTTCATAAGTATGTTTATAAAATAAACCTTTTTCATTTCACAAACTATATTTGCAACTCTGCAATAATAGGTTTAGATTATTACACTAATAATAAAGGATAAAATGACAAAATTAAAAACACGCAAATCAGCGGCCAAAAGATTTAAAGCAACCGCTACAGGTAAATTCATGAGAAGAAGGGCTTTTCACAATCATTTGCTAGACCATAAAAGCTCAAAATTGAAAAGACATTTATCGACAAAAGCTGTTGTTGATGAAACAGACGCTGATAATGTAAAATTAATGCTTCCCTACGCTTAAATTTTTAATTAGAACTTTACTGAATCATGGCAAGAGTAAAAAGAGGAAATGTCGCAAGAAAAAGAAGAAATAAGATCTTAAATCTTGCAAAAGGTTTCAGAGGGGGTAACAAAAACCTTTTCAGAACTGCTAACCAAAGAGTTATGAAAGCTCTTTGCAACGCATATAGAGATAGAAAAAGAAGAAAAAGAGATTTCAGAAGACTTTGGATAGCAAGGATTAATGCCTCTGCGCGGTTAAATGGAACAAACTATAGTCAGTTACTGAGTAAACTTAAAACAGCTAATATAAAATTAAACAGAAAAATGCTTGCTCAACTTGCATTAAATGAACCCAAATGTTTTGAAAAAATAGTTTCATCCGCCACTAATTAAATAAAATTATTAGGATAGATTAACTATTGTAAACATTGATTTATGGAGATAACTTCTTTTCAATCTTATTTACTAATACTGTTTATTTTATTGATTATTATCTCCTTTTTTGTTTTTAAGCAGTTTTTTAAAACAAGAAATGAAGAAATCAGTTTGGTCCAATTTGAACAAAAAGGCATTGAGTTATTAACTGCCCCACAAGAACTCTATGAATTTGGCTCAATACAAATCAAGAAAAGATTATATCCTCAAGCTACTCAGACATTTTTAAAAGCAATAAAGAATTCTAAGGATGAACCTGATGAGGGTAAAGCTATTATCGAGAATGCCCTAGGTTTCTCTTATGCTGCTCAAAAAGAATATAAAAAAGCTATTAAACATTACCAAATAGCTTTAAGCACATTACCAAAATATACTGTAGCTTTAAATAATCTTGCTTCTGCTTATCAAAGTTTATTCAATTATAATGAAGCGTTTAAAGTTTATAACAAAGTATTAGAAATTGATCCTAAAAACAAAACTGCTCTTAAAAAAACTAAAGAATTGGAAAAAAGAATCAATTACAAACCATTTACGGAATCTACAACCAAAGGATTTGAATAGTCATGAATCACGACACCTTAGTTATTGGTAACAAAGAATTTTCAAGCAGATTAATGCTTGGTACAGGGAAATATAAAACACATCATTTAATGATAAATAGTTTAGAAAGCTCACACTGTGAAATTGTTACAGTTGCAATTAGGCGAATTAAAAATAATGAAAATAAAAATAATTTACTTCAGTTTATTGATTGGAAAAAATATTGGATGTTACCAAACACTGCAGGATGTACTGATTCGGAGGAGGCTGTAAGAATAGCCCTGCTTGGAAGAGAATTAGCTAAATTGTCTGGCCAAGAAGATAATAACTTTATAAAACTTGAAGTTATTCCTGATACAAAATATCTCCTGCCGGATCCAATCGAAACTCTAAAAGCTGCTGAAATTCTTGTCAAAAAAAATTTTACAGTTCTTCCCTATATAAACTCAGATCCATTATTAGCAAAAAACTTAGAAGAAGTTGGATGCTCTACTGTAATGCCATTAGGTTCACCTATTGGATCTGGACAAGGTTTACTAAATGCTTCAAATATCTCTATCATCATAGAAAATTCCAAAATTCCTGTAATTGTTGATGCAGGGATTGGAGTTCCAAGTGAAGCTTGCCAAGCAATGGAAATGGGAGCTGATGGGGTTCTCATTAATACTGCTATAGCATTATCAGAAAATCCAATAAATATGGCTAAAGGAATGAATCTTGGTGTAGAGGCTGGTAGGAATGCTTTTTTATCGGGTAGAATTAAAAAATCACTTTTTGCGGCACCAAGTTCACCAACAGAGAATATTTCAAAATAAATCAATAATTTATCTGAAATTACTAATTATTCTTAATCAAGAAAAAAGTTTTGAAACTTTTTTAACTATTTTTGAGCGAATTGATAGGTCACTGTAGTAATTTAATAAATAATGCAAGCAAAATTTTAATCTGGAGTTATTGGTGAAAGTAATTGTTCTTGGTGGAGATGGATTTTGTGGTTGGCCTTGCGCAGTCAACTTAGCTGAACAAAATCATGATGTAATTATCGTCGACAATTTAAGCCGAAGAAAAATAGATATTGATCTGGAGGTAGAATCACTAACTCCTATTGCATCAATTAATGAAAGACTTGATGCATGGAAAGAGATAGGTGGAAAACCTATCAGATATATAAATATTGATATATCGAAACAGTATCAAAAACTTCTAAATATCTTAATTGATGAGAAGCCAGATTCAATAGTTCATTTTGCTGAACAAAGAGCAGCTCCATACTCAATGAAATCGAGTTTCACAAAAAGATATACAGTTGATAATAATGTAAATGGCACCCATAATCTTCTAGCAGCTATCGTTGAAAGTAATTTAGACATACATATTGTTCATCTAGGCACAATGGGTGTTTATGGTTATGGCTCCCATAGAGGAGCTACTATACCTGAGGGATATTTAAAGGTAGAAGTTCCTCAGCCTGATGGTAGTAGGTTTGAAGAAGAGATTTTACATCCTGCAAGCCCAGGCAGTGTTTATCATATGACTAAAACTTTAGACCAGTTACTATTTCTTTACTATAATAAAAATGATTTAATAAGAATTACAGATTTACACCAAGGAATTGTCTGGGGGACTAATACAAGTGCAACTTTGAGAGATCCCAGATTAACTAATAGATTTGATTATGATGGTGACTATGGAACTGTTCTTAACAGATTCTTAATGCAAGCAGCAATTGGATACCCTTTGACCGTGCATGGCACTGGAGGCCAAACAAGAGCTTTTATTCATATAAAGGATTCTGTTAAATGTGTACAGCTAGCTTTAGAGAACCCACCCAATAGAGGTGAAAGAGTAAAAATATTTAACCAGATGACAGAAAGTCATCAGGTTGGTGAACTAGCCAAAAAAGTTGCTAATCTTACTGGAGCAAAAATTAATTATTTACCAAATCCTAGGAATGAAGCAGTTGAAAATGATCTGATTGTCGATAATAGATGTTTTATTGAATTAGGACTAGATCCAACAACTTTAGATAATGGGTTACTAGAAGAAGTACTAGAGGTTGCAAAAAAATATGCTAATAGATGCGATAAGAAAAGAATCCCTTGCATTTCAGCTTGGACTAAAAAACAAGAACAAGCTATAAAATCAAATTAAAAGATTTTAAAAATTTCTAAATTAACGTGAAAATTGCATTCTTTACTGAAACTTTTCTACCTAAAGTTGACGGCATAGTAACTAGATTAACAAAAACAATTGAATACCTTGTTAAGGATGGCAATGAGGTTATTGTTTTTTGTCCAGAAGGTTCCCCCAATAATTATAAAGGTGCAAAGATTATAGGAGTTGCAGCTATGCCTTTACCCCTTTATCCAGAATTAAAATTAGGACTCCCAGGACCTGCCGTATCTGATGAAATTGAGGGTTTCAAACCAGACCTTATACATGTAGTAAATCCTGCAGTGTTGGGACTCGGAGGTATTTGGTTGGCTAAAACTAATAGTATTCCTTTAATTGCCAGTTATCATACTCATCTTCCTAAGTACCTTGAACATTACGGTATGGGAATGCTTGAACCACTATTATGGGAATTATTAAAAGCTGCTCATAATCAAGCATTATTAAATCTTTGTACTTCAACTGCAATGGTAAAAGAATTAGAAGGGAAAGGAATTCGCAGGACTGCACTTTGGCAAAGAGGTGTTGACACTGAAAAATTTAAGCCAGAATATCGTAATCAAAATATGAGGAAAAAATTACTTGGAAATTTTCCTGATACTGGCTCTTTATTAATTTACGTTGGAAGATTATCCGCAGAAAAACAAATTGAAAGAATTAAACCTGTTCTTGAAGCAATACCTGAAGCGAGCTTAGCACTGGTTGGAGATGGACCATATAGGAATCAATTAGAAAAGATTTTTGAAAATACAAAAACAAATTTTATTGGATACTTAGCTGGAGAAGAATTAGCAAGCGCATATGCCTCAGGCGATATTTTTTTATTCCCATCGAGTACAGAAACTCTAGGACTTGTATTATTAGAAGCTATGGCATCAGGATGCCCTGTCATAGGAGCTAACAAAGGAGGTATTCCTGATATTATCAATGATGGAATTAATGGATGCTTATATGATCCTGACCAGGAAGATAATGGAGCAAAAAGTTTAATTTCAGCAACTAAAAAAATTCTTGATGATAGTTATCAAAAAGAAGAAATGAGATTAGCAGCAAGAAAAGAAGCTGAAAATTGGGACTGGAATCAAGCTACATTGCAACTTAAAAATTTTTATCAACAAACTTTAGAAAACTCTTAAGAAATATCTATTTAGGCAACAAATGGCGGAGGGGTAGGGCTGCTAACAGAGGTTATAGGAAGTATTAAAGTTGCAATATTTTGATTTTTTTGAGGTCTCTTTTTTTTTGATAATCGCACACCAAAAGGAACTCGAATAACATTTGTCCCTTCTACAGATAAAACTTGATGATTTTCTGGTGATATGAAATTTGGTAAATCAACAGAATTGTTCGACAATTTTTTTAATCTACGATCCTTTGATGAATCTTTGCTCATAGCTTCAAATACCCCAAAAAAATTTGATGCTTGATAATAATAAGAATAAAAACTAAAAAACTACTTTAAGAAAAAATTAATTTTTTTAATTTAACTTGAATATAACGAGAATCTGAAAAAAAGCTAGCCCTTTAAGCACATTTTTTTTCATCAATCAATGCATCATTTTGCAAACTACATGAACAGACTAAATTCCTATCTCCATAAGCATTATTAACTCTGGAGACAGGTGCCCAGAATTTGGTATTTTTCGAATATTTATAAGGATAAGCTGCTTTTTCCTTTGAATAAGGTTTATTCCATTCATGTAAGATTAATTGATCAAGAGTATGAGGGGAATTACTTATAACATTGTTATCAGAAGGATAAATATTATTTTCGATTTCTAATATTTCTTCTGATATTAAGACCATTGCTTCGCAAAAACGATCAATCTCCTTCAAACTTTCACTTTCTGTAGGCTCAATCATGATTGTTTCAGCCACAGGCCAGCTAACAGTTGGAGCATGAAAACTATAATCTATTAGTCTTTTAGCTATATCATTAACACTCAAACCAGTTCTAGACTTTAAATCTCTAAAGTCCAGGATGCATTCATGTGCTACGAAATTATTAATACCTTTATAAAGAATATTAAATTTATCCTTGAGCATGAAAGCAATATAATTTGCAGATAAAATTGCATGGGAACTTGCTTTACGCAAACCTTGGAATCCAATCATTTTTATATACATCCAACTTATCGGGAGAATACTAGCACTCCCATATTTAGCTGCAGAAACAGAAAAAATTGTTTTATTACTATCATCAAATCGTTTGAACGAATGTTTTGGTAGAAAAGGCTTTAGGGTTTCAGAAACCGCAATAGGTCCTATCCCTGGTCCTCCTCCTCCATGCGGAATACAAAATGTTTTATGTAAATTGAGATGACAAACATCGACACCATATTCTCCAGGTTTACACAAACCCACCTGTGCATTAAGATTTGCTCCATCTAAATAAACAAATCCTCCAATACTATGAATTAGATCACAAATTTCTCTTATTTTTATTTCAAATACTCCGTGAGTTGAGGGATAAGTTAACATTAAAGCTCCAATGCTTGATCCAAATTCTTTAACATTTTTCAGTAAATCATCGAAATCGACATTACCTTCATTATCACAATCTATTGAAACTACTTCAAAACCTGCCATCACTGCACTAGCGGGGTTTGTACCATGTGCACTTTTAGGTATTAGACATTTGCATCGATCAGAGTCATTAATAGAGTTAAAATATGATTTTATTGCTAAAAGTCCTGCAAACTCTCCTTGGGATCCTGCATTAGGCTGAAAAGAAACGGCCTTTAAACCAACTATTTGACTAATCCAGCGCTCAAGATCTGAAATAATTTTTAAATAACCTATAGTTTGTGATTTTGGTGCAAAAGGATGAATTTGACAAAAATTGTTCCATGAAACTGGACTTAATTCGGCTGCAGCATTTAATTTCATAGTACAACTCCCTAAAGGAATCATTCCATCTACTAATGAAAAATCTTTATTTGCTAATTCAAAGATATATCTCATTAAGTCAGTTTCACTTTGATAATCTTCAAAAACATTTTGTTTCATAAATTCTTCCTCTCTTAGAGGAATCCCCTCTAATTTGAATTCATTATCCAGAGAAAGCTGTGCGATATTCAATTCTTCATTTATTGCATCTGCGATAAAATTCAAGATGTTAATAATCTCTTGCAAATTACTTAATTCATCAAGAGAAATTCCAAAACCTTTTGAATTATCAATAGTTGCACCTAAAGGTAAAATTCTTAAATTATATCCATTTTTTAAAGCCTCCTTATGAATTTCCGGAGCGTTTTCAGAATAGATATCAATACTATCAAACCTAATACCCTGATCAATCTTAAATCCAAGTTTATGTAAGCCTATTTCTAAATTTCTTCGTAAAACTGTAATTCTCATAGCAATATTAGACAAACCTATTGGGCCATGATAAATAGCATAGAAAGAGGATATGATTGCAAGCAAAGATTGTGATGTACAAATATTACTCGTAGCTTTTTCTCTTCTGATATGTTGTTCTCTAGTCTGCAAGGCAAGTCGTAAAGATTTTTCTCCATCTTTTGATATGGTCTCGCCTACTATTCTCCCTGGTACTAATCTTCTAAACTTATTACTACATGAAAAGAAAGCAGCATGTGGTCCACCAAATCCAACTGGTACTCCGAATCTCTGCATTGTTCCCACTGCAATATCAACACCAAATTGAGAAATAGGTTTAATTAAAACTTGAAGAAGAGGATCAATAATCGAGCAAACAGTTAGACCATTTTTGCGAGCTTTAGAATTTAAAAAAGAAGGATTAAATAATTCTCCATTTTGACCAGGTAGTTGAATAAGTATTCCAAAAGCGGATGAATCAGTATCCAAGTTATTATTAATTATTTTTAACTTGATTCCCAATGGTTTAGCTCTTGTCAATAAAACATTATAAGTATGGTTAAAAACAGATTCATGCACTAAGAAAACATTAGAAGACTTATTTGATCTAGCAGCAAATGCTACTGTCATAGCTTCTGCTGCTGCTGTTGCCTCATCCAGTAATGAAGCGTTAGCTATTGAAAATCCTGTTAATTCACATATAAGAGTTTGAAAATTAAATAATGCTTCCAAGCGTCCTTGAGATATTTCTGCTTGATATGGTGTATATGAAGTGTACCAGCGAGGATTCTCTAAAACATGTCTTTGAATAACTGTTGGAATATGTGTCCCGTAATAACCTAAGCCTATTAAGGATCTTTTTAAGTCATTTTGTTCAGATATTAAATTTAACTCTTCTAAAGCCTCTTTTTCAGAACAACCTTTAGGAAGTCTATCTATTGTATTAGTTGTTCGAATATCATCAGGAATTACTTTTTCTAAGAAGTTATCAACATTATCAAAGCCAAGTTTCTTAAGCATTACTTGCTCATCTTCTTTTCTTAGTCCCAGGTGTCTTTTTTCAAACAAATCAGAGCTATGAATAATTTCCATATATGGTGTTTTTTCTTAAAATAGCCTATTTTTCAAAAGTTGTTTTATTTTGGTGTCACCTTTGACTGATATTCTTTAGAATCCATCAAATCACTACCAGAAAATTCTTCATTTGGCTTTACAATTATTAACCAACCGGCATTTAAGGGGTCATTTTGCAGTATTTCAGGATTCTCAATAACTGATTCATTCCTCTCAATAATTTGACATGAGAAAGGAACATAAACTTCCTCAACAGCCTTAACAGATTCTATTGTTCCAAAAGTAATACCTTTCTGTAAAACTTCTCCTTTCTCAACTAACTCAACAAAAACAATATCTCCCAGTTGATCAATCGCAAATTCACTTATTCCAATTTTTAAAAGGCCCTTTTCTTCTTTAATATACTCATGAGTATCAGCGTACTTCAGGTCATCCGGGAAAGAGTAAGTCATAAAATTTTAAAAGTTTTTTCTATCAATAAGATTATTTTCTATTAAATCTGATAATAACCTAACCAATGCGATCTTGACATGTGCAATATTCGAACCACCTTGAATAAAAATATTATAAGGTTCTCTCAAAGGACCATCTGCGGAGAATTCACTTGTACTTCCCTCTATAAATGTACCCCCTGACATAATTAAATTAGATTCATATCCATTCATTAGAGCTGGCATAACTCTAACAAAAGAATCAACAGGTGATGAAGATTGAAATGATTGACAAATTTTTTGAACCAATAAAGGATTATTCAATTGCACAGCTTGAATAATATCTGATCTATATTCTCTTGGGTGTGGAGAAACTTTAAACCCTAACTTCTCAAATACTAGTGCTATCAAATCTGCACTATTTAGTGATTGATTTATCATTTGTGGAGAAATAAATAAACCCTGTAAGATTTGTCTCCCAAGTCCAAAATTAATACCTGCATTAGAGCCTATTCCTGGAGCTGTCAATTTACAACATGCTAATTCAACTAATTTGGACTCTCCAGCAACATAAGCTCCTGTTGGGACAACTGTACCTCCCAGATTTTTTATTAATGATCCAGCTATGATATTTGCACCATTTTGAATAGGTTCATCGTTTTCTACCAATTCTCCATAGCAATTGTCTACAAAACAAATACAATTAGGATTAATGGAGTGAACAACTGAACAAATCTTTCTTATATCTTCATTACTTATTGAGCGTCGCCAAGTGTAACCGCAACTTTTTTGTATAAATATTAGTTTACATTTATTTTTTTTTAGAAAACTCGAAATTGCAGAAAAATTAAATTTATTGTCTAAAAGATCAATCTGCTCATAATTTATATGAAACTCTTTTAGAGAACCTTCATTATTATCCCTTAAGCCAATAACTTCTTCTAAAGTATCATAAGGACTTCCAGTAATAGACAACATGGTATCTCCAGGTCTTAACACACCAAATAAAACAGAACTAATAGCATGAGTACCACTTACATATTGAACTCTCACTGCTGCTTTTTCTGATAAAAAAAACTTCGCAAATATATTATCTATTTTATCTCTTGAAATATCATCAAGACCAATTCCAGTTGAGCTTTGAAAATGAGTCGTTGATAACTTTTCCTCCTTAAAAATTGCCAAAATTTTTCTTAATTTAAAATAAAACTGATTTGCTCTAGATAAAAACAGTTCATTGAGTTCATTTTCTGATGATTTAACAAAACTTTCAATCATCTCAAGATCACTATTGTTGTTATTCACTTTGGGAAATCCTTGATTCTTTTAATAAAACCATATTTCTTAATTCTTTTAAAAAATTATTTGGTCCCCCTTTTGAAAATAATGATAATTTACGCGACGCCTCATATAAATCAAATAATTCTCCATCTAATTCCTCTGCAGTATAGTCTTTTAATCCTGCCATAACTTCTGCGAAACGTTCTCTTCTTGAATTCTTTGTGACTGAATAAGCATTCATAATATCGTTTTTACAATGCCTCCAAGGTCGATTTTGACAAAAATGATCTGATAAAACTTCGCTTAACTTTGAAGCCTCTTCATCTTCAATAAACCAATCAAACGATGAAGGTAATGGTTTTAAACCAGCAAAAATCTCAAATAGCTCACCTGCAGATAGTGGATTGCCCTCATTATTTTTTAAAGGGAAAGAAGATTCTTGAAGCACTTTCCATAATTCAGGGTAAGAATCCTCTAACTGATCCCTTATCGATTCTACTCCTTGATAAAGAATCTGATTTACTTGAGCCAAAGCCAAAAAAACTTCTGGCCCAGGAGAAGATAATTTCCCATTCCTGAGATTTGATATTTGCGAATTATGAACTCGACCCAAATCCAGTATTTCTGACATTAAAGGTAATATTTTATGAGACCAAGCATTTCTTTCATGCCAAACATGTATCAAATGAGCCATTGATCTACGACCACTTGATAATTTATCACGATAACCTTGGCTCACAGATCAGTAAACGAATCAATAGTATAGTATGATAATATTTCATATCGGCACATTTGAAAACTATTTAATATTATGAATAGACTTCTTTTCCAAGAGACTGCAAAACTCTCAAGACCTGTACCTCCAGAGAAAGTAATAGATTTACATAAAAAATTTCTAGCTCCTTCAAAGCAATCATCAAAATATCCTCCGAAACTACATAAAACTTGGGGAACAATATTTTTTATGTTAGCTATTCATTTATTGTCAATTGTTGCTTTACAGCCAAAGTTTTGGAGTACTCCTGCAATTGTGACTCTCTTTTTCTTCTATTGGCTCACAGCTTGCCTTGGAGTTACACTCGGTTATCATAGATTGCTTTCACATAGATCATTCATTGTTCCATTATGGCTAGAAAGATTTTTTGCTACGTGTGGTGCTATTAGTTGTCAGCATGGTCCAATTGACTGGGTTGGATTGCATAGACATCATCATTCTTTCTCTGACACTGAAGTTGATCATCATAATAGCAAAAGAGGATTCTGGTACAGTCATATGGGATGGATGTTTAAAGATGTAGAAGCATTAAAAGCGGTTCCAAAACTTAGTAGAGATTTAATAAAAGACCCTTATTACAGATTCTTAAATAAATATTTTCTATTTCTACAGATTCCTATTGGATTATCTTTATTCCTTATTGGGGAGAAACTAGGAGTTGGTGGATGGGCACTTGTTTTATGGGGGATCCCTTTAAGACTTGTAGTTGTTTACCACATCACATGGCTAGTTAATTCTGCAACACACTGCTGGGGAACAGTAGCTTTTGATAGTGGAGATGAATCTCGAAATAATGCTTGGGTTGCAGCACTAACTTTTGGAGAAGGTTGGCATAATAATCATCATGCTTTCCCTAATTCTGCAAAGCAAGGTTTATTTAAAGGTCAAATAGATCTTACATGGGAGCATATAAAATTTCTTGCAAGATTAGGTTTTGCAAAACGTATAAAATTACCCTCAAGGTCTTATTATTAATTTAAAGTGTACAATTAAATTATGTCAAAAAGAGTTCAGGTTGTTTTAACTGAGGCAATATCTAGCCTTGGGAAAGATGGAGATATCGTAGACGTAGCTCCAGGGTATGCAAGAAACTTTTTATTTCCTACAGGAAAAGCAGTTAATGTAACTCCATCAGTTTTAAAGCAAATAGAAAGAAAGAGGGAAAAAGAAAAAATTATTGCAGAGAAAATAAAAAAAGATGCATTAGAATTCAAGACAGCCTTAAAAACAATTGGAAGATTTTCTATCAAAAAACAAGTTGGAGAAGATGGTGTTCTTTTTGGTACTGTTACGAATGGCGATGTAGCAGAGATTATTAAAACTTCTACTAAGAAAGAAATTGATCGAAGAAATATTCAAGTTCCTGAAATTCACACATTAGGAACTTATAAAGTCCAAATAAAATTACATAAAGAGGTTGAAGCGGAAATTAATATTGAAGTTACAAGTTAATATATTTGTTGCATATTTTGAAAAATTAGCCAGAGTATATATCTAAGTAATTAAAAAATATGGTTTCAATACCTTTTCCTAATAGTGGATCAAATAAAAATTTTAAAAATGATTTCAAGAATGAGAATGGTGGACTTGTGCCTCCTCAAAATATTCAAGCTGAAGAATCAGTCTTAGGAGGAATTTTATTAGATCCTGATGCAATTGGAAGAATTGCTGATTTACTGAAACCAGAAGCTTTTTATTTAAATGCTCATAAAGAAATTTATAAGACAGCTATAACATTGCATACTCAAGGCAAACCAACTGATCTCACTGCGATGAGTGCATGGTTGGCTGATAATGGTTCTTTGGAAAAAGTTGGAGGTAATAATAAGCTAGTTGAATTAGTAGAGAATGTCTCTTCAACCGCATCTATAGAGCAAGTCGCAAACTTGATAAGTGATAAATTCTTAAGGAGACAACTCATTCGCTCTGGGAATGAAGTCATTCAGCTTGGTTTTGATCAATCACAAGCTACTGATGAGATCCTAGACAAAGCAGAACAAAAAGTTTTTGAAATAAGCCAAGAAAAACCTTCCAAAGGACTTACACAGGCAGCAGAAATATTAACGAGTACATTTAATGAAATTGAATCAAGATCTCTTGGGACATCGGTAGCTGGAATACCAGTTAATTTTTATGACCTTGATGCAATGACTCAAGGTTTTCAGAGAAGTGACCTTATTATTGTAGCTGGCAGACCTTCAATGGGTAAAACTTCGATGGTACTTAACTTAGCTAAAAATGTTGCGCAGTCTCAAGATTTACCTGTTTGTGTGTTTAGTCTAGAGATGAGCAAGGAACAATTAACCTATAGATTATTATCTATGGAAGTGGGTATTGAAAGTGGAAGATTAAGGACAGGAAGATTACAGCAAGATGAGTGGCCTTTATTAGGTGAGGGTATCAACTCATTGGGTCAATTACCAATTTTTATTGATGACAAACCAAATTTAAGCGTTTTAGAGATGAGATCACTTTGTAGGAGATTAATTGCAGAGCAAGGCAAAGAGCTTGGCTTAATTGTTATTGATTACCTACAGCTTATGGAAGGAACTACCCCTGACAACAGAGTTCAAGAATTATCTAGAATAACTAGAGGTCTTAAAAGCATGGCCAGAGAATTAAAAGTGCCTGTAGTCGCTCTATCTCAACTCAGTAGAGGAGTTGAATCAAGAACTAATAAAAGACCTATGTTAAGCGATTTAAGAGAATCAGGATCTATAGAGCAAGACGCAGATTTAGTTCTTATGATATATCGAGATGAGTATTACAATCCGGAAACTGAAGATCGAGGAATTACTGAAATTATTGTGACCAAACATAGAAATGGTCCTGTTGGAACTGTAAAATTATTATTTGAACCTCAATTTACCAGATTTAGAAATCTGGCAAATTAATAGAAGATTTAAAATGAATAATAATAATTGCTATAACGAGTCATTTGACATCATTGTCATTGGAGGAGGACATGCAGGCTGTGAAGCAGCAATTACTTGCGCTAAATTAGGATTTTCAACGGCTTTATTTACAATAAATTTAGATCGCATTGCATGGCAACCATGTAATCCTGCAGTTGGAGGGCCTGCAAAAAGTCAATTAGTTCATGAAGTAGATGCTTTAGGAGGAATTATTGGGAAAATAGCTGACGCAACAGCTATTCAAAAAAGAGTTTTAAATGCGAGCAGAGGCCCAGCTGTTTGGGCTCTAAGAGCACAAACCGATAAAAGAGAATATTCACGAAGAATGATTGAGATACTTCAAGCTACAGAAAACTTAACTCTGAAAGAGGCAATGATTACTGAATTAGATATTGAAGAAACTACTCACATAACAAAAAATAATCATATTTCTAAAAAAAGAGTAAAGGGAGTTAAAACATTCTTTGGGAGTAATTATTCTGCAAAGTCAGTTATTATAACCGCTGGTACTTTTTTAGAAGGTAAAATCTGGATAGGAAATAAATCTATGTCTGCAGGAAGATCTGGTGAGCAAGCAGCAAGTGGTCTGACTTCTTGTTTACACAAAATAGGCATTAAAACAGAAAGGCTTAAAACTGGCACACCTGCTAGAGTTGATAGAAAAAGTATTAATTTTGATAATCTTGATGTTCAACCAAGTACAGCCTCTAATAGATATTTTTCATTTGACCCAAGTACAAAAAATAATTTAAAGCAAGTTTGTTGTCACTTAACACGAACAACAGAAATAACTCATAAATTAATTAAAGATAATTTGCATTTAACTCCAATTTATGGAGGATTTATTGATAGTAAAGGTCCTAGATATTGCCCTTCTATTGAAGATAAAATTGTCAAATTTGCAGATAAATCATCACATCAAATTTTCTTAGAACCGGAAGGTATTAATACTCCGGAAATATATGTTCAAGGATTTTCTACCGGTTTGCCAGAAAATATTCAATTGGAATTATTAAGAACACTTCCAGGTTTAGAAACATGCATGATGCTTAGGCCTGCATATGCAGTTGAATATGATTACATTCCTGCAACACAATTAAAATCATCTTTAGAAACTATAAAAATTGAAAATTTGTTTAGCGCAGGTCAAATTAATGGTACAACTGGCTATGAAGAGGCTGCTGCTCAAGGACTAGTTGCTGGAATAAATACAACAAGAAAATTAAAAGGATTAGATCCAATTATATTTTCAAGAGAAAGTAGCTATATAGGAACAATGATAGATGATTTAATTACTAGAGACTTAAGAGAACCTTATCGCGTGCTAACTAGCAGAAGTGAATATAGATTAACACTTAGAGGAGATAATGCTGATAGAAGGTTAACTCCTTTAGGTTATAAAATTGGTCTTATTGATGAAGAAAGATGGATTACATTTAATCAAAAAATAAATACTATTGAAATTGAAAAAACAAGATTAGAAAAAACTCGTTTAAAATGCACTGATTCAATCTCTCTCAAAATCCTTAAAGATCACGGTATTAAAGTCAAAGGTTCAGTGACTTTAAAAGAACTGATAAAAAAACCAGGTTTTCATACAGAGCAGCTTGTTGAATATGGATTAATGAAAAAAAATTTACCAATAATAATTAGGGAGGGAGTAGAAATTGACATAAAATATGAAGGTTATCTTAAACGGCAGAAAAATGATATAGATGAATTAAATCGTCAAAGATTAAAATTCTTACCCAAAGAAATTGATTACTCTAAGATCGATACAATATCTTTAGAAGCAAGAGAAAAATTAAATATAAACAAACCTAATAGCCTTGGAGATGCGGCTCAAATACCAGGAGTTAGCAAAGCAGATTTAACTGCATTAATTGTTTGGCTGAAGATACAAGAATTAAAAAACAAAAGTCTTAATGATTTATCCAAAAAAAAGTTATCATCACCAACAGAATTGTTTGCCTGTGAATAATTCATTATTCCAATCACCTGATATTTTATGGGAGGAAAAAGCCTCCTCCTTTTTATTGGAGAATTCTTTGCCTCAAATACCAGGTGCTTGGAAATTAATGCTCTTAGGAGATGGCAGCCCAACAAGACATTTACAGCTTTTAACTAAGAAAGAAACAAAAATTGAATTAATTGGAATGAATTTAGATACACAATCAAAAGTAGAAAATCCTTTAGAAATTAATCAATTAAAAAAACCACTTATAAAAAGACAAGTCTGGATAAAAAATGATTTAACGAAATTAGCCTGGGCCGAAAGTTGGTGGAATATTGAAGCAGTAAATAAGAATTTAACTAATAAGAAAGAACCTATTTGGAAAAATCTGACAAAAGATCGATCAGAATTATTCCGTGAAGTGGATGCTATTTCAATAGTTAATTCGAATTGGCTACAGAAAGAATTTATAAATCCAGGTCCTTTTTGGGCCAGAAATTATAGATTTTTCAGGAATAAAAAACCATTAACAATTATCAGAGAAGTATTTAATCCTCATATCGAAACTTGGTTAGGTGATTCAGGTTTAAAAAATTATTTAGAATTAACTTCTTCTTCTTCTTGAACGAGGCAAATTCCTAACATTTTGGTTCTGACTTTGACCTTTAATATTTTCAACATCATTTAATTTTTTTCTATCAGAAGATCTTTGCCATTTATTAACCCGAAAAAAAGATTCCTCTTCCCAGTTTTCATCTACATTAATATCTCCAGGAGATAATTTTTTTTGGTCATCAAATTTATCTTTTTCTCTTATTCTTAAAGAAATTGCATTTAATGGCCTCTTATAGTTGAGCCTATGATCTCTAGGATCCTCTTCAATTTTACTGAAAGATTTAAATTCATCATTTAATTGATAATCACTAGACTGATTCCAATCATAATCCTCATCATCTTCAAATAAAAAATCCAATTTATCATTTACCCAATTTCCAACATTTTTGACATTATTTCTAGAAAATGCTTGAAAACTAGATCTTTTTCTAGTTCCTGGTCTAGTACCTGCAACCCCATCAACTAATTGCCTTCCAACTTCAATAAATTGATCTACTTTTTTGTCTAAATCACCTCTATCAAAATTATTTTTATTGCCTCTTCTAGATGATGCCATAGAATTTTATTTTCAAATTACTCTAAAAATTTTTAAAAAGCGAAGTTTTTTTAAGAAATAGAATTTTTATATATATTATCAGAAATTATTAAGCACTTATTTTCCAGCTAAGCAAGAAAAAATAAATTACAACAATCTTTACAAACATTACTTTTTATCATTTGTAATGATGAGCTAAATCATTAATAAACCTCCATTTATATTTTTAGTGTTGGCGTTTAAATACATTAGTATGCCTAAAAAAATTTGAAATTAGCTTTTTGAAATTATTTGGTATATTTTTTCTTTAAAACCCACTCTATATATTTCATTTGTAACCTTCCACCTAAGGATAAATAATCTGACAACACATTTTTATTTGATGATCCTAAATAGATAATTCCTTATAAAATTAAGTAGCATAAAAACTATTTCTAAAACTATATTCCCATTAATTATTTTCATTTATAAAAACAGATTAAGATTTTATTTTTTATCTATCCATCATTATTTTTACGCAGTGTTCTAACCCCTTGGATAAAATGCAAATAAATAAAGACTTTGAATTTAATAAATAATTAACGAAGTAAAATGACAGTCATTAAAAATTAAATTTATTATTATTTTGACAAATATAGCCATCAAAAAGGAATTATTTTCTTAAAGTAATAAAAAACATTAAAAATGGATGCAACTTTAGTTAAAGATATAGGAGTAAAAGCACTCTTAGTTGGGGGAGCAGTATTAATATCCTTTTGGACTTTTAATGCTGTAAAACTGGTTATTAAAGCAAGAGGAATAAATCCTTTGGTAAGAAAATTTTTTGATCAAATTGCTGCTGGAAGAATTGATGCAGCGTATGGCTTAACAAGCAAAACTTATAAAACTCATGTAAAAAGACAAGACTTCTTAAAATTTTTAGCGAGTTTAAATTTGAATAAATATAGAAATCTTAAATCTGGAACTCCAAGAATTCAAGAAGATCAAATCATAATAACCCTTAATTTAAAATCAGAAGATAAAAAAGAAGAATTACCACTTGATTTTACATTTTCTCAAATTGATAATGACTGGAAAATAGACAGAATAGCCAAAGCTTCAAAATAATTTCAATATTGTGAATTTAGAAGAACTCAATAAACAAAGAATTATTGAATTAAAAAAACTAATAGATAATGCTAATTATTATTATTACACCTTAGATAAACCAGTTATTGAAGATTCATTATATGATAGTCTTTATAGAGAATTAATAAATATTGAAAAAGAATTTCCTCAACTCAAGAGTCATGATAGTCCCACAAATAGATTAGGAGGAGAGACTGCTAAAGGCTTCAAAAAAATTGTTCATGATATACCTCTCTACAGCTTAGATAATGCTTTTAATTTAAAAGAAGTTCAGGATTGGATAGCAAAAACAGAAAAATTACTTGCACAATCAAATAAAAATTGTCTTGTAGCAGAATTAAAAATAGATGGAAATGCGATAGCTTTAAAATATCATGATGGAATTCTTCATACTGCTGCTACGAGAGGAGATGGCAAAGAAGGAGAAGATATTACAAATAATATAAAAAGGATAAAATCAATTCCTTTAAAACTCAGGATAGACAAACCCCCTCAATGGCTAGAAGTTAGAGGAGAAGCCTTTATAGATCTTCATTCTTTTAAGAAAATAAATAAATTAAGAGAAAAAAACAATCAAACACTTTTTGCAAACCCAAGGAATGCATGTGCCGGCTCACTGAGACAATTAGACCCTAAAATAGTATCAGAAAGAAAACTAGATTTCTTTGCCTATCAAATATTCTTCCCTGATAATTTTAAAATTTGTGATGTAGAAGATAATCATTGGACAAGATTGAAATTCCTTAAAAATTGTGGCTTCAAGATTAATAATCATTCATCTCTGATTTATAACACAGAAGAATTAACCAACTATTGTAATTTCTGGGAAAAAGAAAGAGAAAAAATTAATTTTGATACAGATGGCATTGTTTTGAAAATTAACAACATTGAGGATCAAAAAAAACTTGGATTTACTCAAAAAGCTCCAAGATGGGCAATTGCATTAAAATTTCCTGCAGAAGAAGTAAGTACAAAAATTTTAAACTTAAGTTTTCAAGTTGGAAGAACGGGTGTTATCACTCCAGTAGCAAATTTCAATCCAGTCCAATTAGCTGGAACGAAAGTGTCAAGAGCTACTCTTCATAACTTAGACCGGTACCAAGAACTAAATATTCATGAATTAGATACAATAGTTGTTAGAAAAGCGGGAGAAATAATTCCAGAGGTTGTTAGAGTAATAAAAGAGCTTAGGGTCAGTAAAGCCGCTAAAATTCCTTTTCCAGTTATATGTCCATCTTGCGGAGAGAAGCTTGAACGACAGCCAGAATTATCTGCAACGAAATGTACTAATAAGAGATGCGATTCAATCAATATTGGAATAATACAACATTGGGCTAGTAAATCAGCAATGAATATAGATGGTCTTGGAAAAAAAATTATTGAGCAATTATTTGCAGCAAATTTAATAAGTAACATAGCAGATTTATATACATTAGATAATAAAAAATTAATGACTATTGAAAGAATGGGAAATAAATCTATTAATAATTTATTAAAAGCAATTGAAGAATCTAAAAATAAGTCATGGAGTAAAAAATTATTTGCCTTAGGTATCAATCATATTGGTCAAGTAACAGCTCAAAGTATATGTAATAAGTTTGATAACATTATTAAATTAAGAGAAACAACATTAGAGAATCCCGAGAGAATAAAAAAAATAAATGGAATTGGTGAAGAAGTTATTGAATCCCTTAAAAATTGGTTTTTAGATGATACTAATTCATCATTAATTGATAATCTTATCAATCAAGGTGTGCATTTCTCCGATGCATTAGAAGATATTACGCTTAATTTAAATCCTAAAATTAATCAAAAACAATTTGTTATTACAGGAACTTTAAATTCCATGCAAAGAAGTAAACTTATAGAAAAAATAGAAAAAAATGGGGGCTTTGTCAAAACATCAATAAGTAATAAAATTAATTATTTAATTTCAGGAGAAAATCCAGGCAGTAAATTAATAAAAGCAAAACAAATTGGTGTTAATATATTAAGTGAAAAAGATATAATTGCCTTTTTCTCTGATAATTAAAAAATGAATAAAAAATTTATTTATAAATTAATTAAGACAGAATGCGGAAGAGCAAAATATGAAAATTTAGCATCAAATAAAACATCTTTTGGGGTTCTCAGATTATATTGGTTCATCATCATTGCAGCAATCAGAGATCTTAGAATTAAAAATTAATTTTTTGTATTTTCATTAATCACTTCATTAGCATATTTAGTCAATAAATAAATTACAATAGAAGTTGAAATAATACTGACTAATGTAGTAATTATATTATTATCTAATTTTAAATTTTTTATTTCATTTAAATTATTGGCTAAACCTCCCAAAGAACAATATAAGAAGGTACCAGGCAATATAAAGAATAAACCTATTGAGAAATCCTTATAGTTTATTTTATTAAGTCCATAAAAATAATTCAAAATGCTAAAAGGAAATATAGGAGATAATCTTGTAAATATTATTAGCTTTAAACCTCCTTTTTGAATAACTTTTTCAAGGAGATGAAACTTAGAAAATTTACTAATAAGTTTATTAACCTTAGTTGAAAATAATTCTTTAGCTAAAAAAAAAGAAATTGTAGCTCCAAGAAATGCGGAAATAAATACAATTAAAGATCCTTTATATGGACCATAAAGGAATCCTGCAATAAGGGAAAGCCATGAAGCCGGCAAAAGAAATATAACAATTAGTATGTAAATAATGGCATATAAAAAAAGACCAAAACCCGAATCTAAATAAATTACTAGCTCTTGTATTGCTTTAAATGAATCAAACATTAATTTAATAAATTCAATTTACTTGAAATCATTGCAGACTGAGATTTTGCTTCTTGTAATTTAAATTGACATTCTTTCACAACTTGCTCAGGAGCTTTTTTTAAAAAATTACTATTTGAGATTCTTGAATTCAATACTTTTATCTCTTTATTAACTTTATCAAGATCTTTTAAAAGTCTTTCTCTTAACGAATCTAGATTTGTAATTCCTTCGAAAGGTAAATAAACTTGAATATCAGAAATAATTCCTGAAAAGGATCTTACAAAATTATTTTTATCAAAATTACTTTCATTTAAAATATACAAATCAGAGCAATTTATTAAAGTCTTTATATCATTATCAATATTATTGAGAAATTCTAAAAAATTATTATTATTTGAAATTAAATAGATAATAATCTTTTGAGAAGGTTTTAGAGCTAATTCAGCCCTTAGATTTCTAATAAGTTTAATTATTTCAAACAATTTATCAAAAGACTTTTCAAGATCTGTGTTTAAATAATTTTCTTGCACTACAGGCCATTCCTGAAGTGATAAAAGTTTTTCCTGAGAATTACCTTGTAATGCATGCCATAATTCCTCTGTAACATGAGGCATGAAAGGATTCATCATAATCAAAATGTCATTTAATATTTCATAGAGTATTCTTTCAGAGATAGTCCTTTTCAAAGAATCTGACTCCTTAAATCTTGGCTTCACAAATTCTATATACCAATCACAAAAATCATTCCACACAAATTCATAAATAAATTTTGCTGCCTCACCCAGCTTATGATCATTCAAAAGTTCTGCTAACTGCCTTTTAGTGTTATTTAATTTAGATAAAATCCATTTATCAATTAAATCCAAATCGCTTGGTTGGTTTTTCAACAAGGGATCAGAACTTTTGATTGAAATATTCAACAAAGCAAATTTAGTTGCATTCCAAAGCTTATTAGCAAAATTTCGTGAGGCTTCAATTGTAGATGAAGTTTCCTTTTCACGATCATAGTCAAGCCTAATATCTTGTCCAGCTCCTGCAACCTCACGAACAAGTGCAAATCGCAACGCATCTGAACCATACTTATTTATTAAAAGTAATGGATCAATTCCATTGCCAGCACTTTTACTCATTTTTTTATTATTTTCATCTCTCACTAAACCATGAATATATACATTTTTAAAAGGAATCTGAGAAGTAAGATTCAAACCCATCATTGTCATTCTGGCCACCCAAAAAAAGATAATATCAAAGCCAGTTACTAAAAGACTATTAGGATACCATTTTTTAAAATCCTCATCATTATCATTAGGCCAGCCCAAAGTCGAAAAAGGCCAAAGTCCACTTGAAAACCATGTATCTAAGACATCTTTGTCCCTGACAATCTTTACATTAGAGCCATATTTATCTTTACTATATTTAATTGCTTCATCCTCATTACGAGCAACTATATAAGGTGTGCTTTGTGTTACAGAATTTTCAGACTCTTTTAATACATACCATACAGGTATTTGATGCCCCCACCACAACTGTCTACTAATGCACCAGTCATTTATATTAGTAAGCCAATCACTATATACCTTTTCCCAACGTTTAGGAATAAAACTAGGTTTCCCCAGATTTAACTCTTTTAAACATTCAGATGAAATCTGATCCATTCTTAAAAACCATTGCGTTGAGATAAGGGGTTCAATAGGTACTTTACCTCTGTCAGAGAAAGGAACAGTATGGGTATAGTCTTCAATCTTTGTTAATAAACCAATTTCATCTAACTCTTGAATAATCTTTTTTCGTGCTATAAATCTATCTAAGCTCTCAAACTTCCCAGCATTTTTATTAAGAGTTCCATCCTTATTCATAATATTAATTTGCTCCAAATTATGCCTTTTGCCTATTTCGAAATCATTTGAATCATGGGCTGGAGTAACCTTTACACATCCAGTTCCAAAATTCATATCAACATGAGAGTCTCCAATAATTGGAATACATCGATTAATAAATGGGATTTTTACTTGCATACCTATAAATTGTTTATATCTTTGATCCTCTGGATTAACAGCAACTGCAGTGTCACCGAGTAATGTCTCTGGCCTGGTTGTGGCAACCTCAAGAAAATTACTTTTTGATTCAAGATTTTCATTAATTAAAGGATACTTAAAATACCAAAGATTTCCTTTAACTTCTCTCATATCAACTTCTAGATCACTAACTGCGGATTCAGAATATGGACACCAATTTACTAAATATTCCCCGCGATATATATACTTTTTTCTGTATAAAATATTAAATGCCTCAATAACAGCTTTATTTAGATTTTCATCTAAAGTAAATCTCTCTCTGCTCCAATCAACAGAATATCCTATTTTCTTAAGTTGCGAGACGATTGTTCCACCGCTCTCACTTTTCCACTCCCAAGCTTTCTCTAAAAATTTCTCTCTTCCGATATCATTTTTATTTAAACCTTCTTTAGCAATTTGCTTCTCAAGAATAGTCTGAACAGCTATTGAAGCATGATCAGTACCAGGTAAACATAATACATTTTTACCAACAAGTCTTTGAAATCTTACAATCACATCTATTAAAGTTGTATTAAAAGCATGCCCCATATGCAGTGATCCTGTGACATTAGGAGGAGGAATTACGATACAAAAAGGATCGCCTTTCTTTCTAATATCAGCATTGAAAGCCTCTAAGTCTTCCCAAATATTTTGCCATTTTTCTTCTATATCCTTGGGTGAATAAGTTTTTAAACAAAAATCATCATTTAACTTATCCATCATTAATTAATCTTGAAATTGATATTTATTATTTTATATTGATTTGTGCAAATAAAGTCTAAAATTCATTTTTAGAGCTTAGAAAAAAGTATGTCTATATTTTTGATATTTAATTTTAGCTTTATGAAATTTGGATTTGATAAATAAAAATAAACCATCACTTAAATTTTTTAAAAAACAACTTATCATATCTAGATTCTGAAAATAAAAAATTAAGATGGGCGATCCAGGGTTCGAACCAGGGACATCCTGCTTGTAAGGCAGGCGCTCTACCGCTGAGCTAATCGCCCATATAATTTATTCTAGTAGATTAATTAATAAGTTTTAAAAATATTCTTTAAATATTTCATGATTAAGGCAAAATTGAATTAATTTCTGAATATTTTCTATGGATAAAAAATATATCAAAGAAACGACAAACAATTCTAATTCAGTAAAAAATTTTGAGGAACTTCTTACAACTATTCATCTATTGAAAGATAAAAAACATGGATGCCCTTGGCAAAAGTCTCAAACTCATAAAAAACTAATCCCTTATTTATTAGAGGAATGTTATGAATTGATAGATGCAATTAATAATGAAGATAGATTAAATACTATTGAAGAATTAGGGGATATTTTATTTCAAGTAATGCTGCATTCAGAGATCGGTTATGAAAACAATGAATTCAGCATAGAAGATATTATTCTCTTTTTAAATAACAAAATTAAAGCAAGAACTCCATATGTATTCGATGAAAAAAGGAGAATTTCAATTGATGAAGCTGAAAAAATTTGGAAGACTATTAAACAAAAAGAAAAAAAGAATACCGTAAAAGGGAAAATCTCAAATAATTTATATTCAAGAATAAAAAATTTAAGTCCAATTGAAGGGGTGCTTACAATCTCATTAGAAATTCAAAAGTATGGCTTTAAATGGAAAAACAAAGAAGAAATACTAACAAAACTAGATGAAGAAACTAAAGAACTTCAAGAAGGTATACAAATCTCCAATATGAATAATATTGAAGAAGAAATTGGAGATCTTTTTTTTACACTAATAAACTTATCAAATTATCTCAATATTAGTCCTCAAAAAGCAATTAGTAATGCTAATCAAAAATTCCTTAGACGATTTTCAATTATAGAGGATATTGTAGGTGATAAAATATCAAAGCAATCAAAGGCAGAATTCAAAAAACTCTGGCAAGAAGCTAAGGGGAAAGAATCTTTAGAATTATATGATGAATGATTATCAAACCTGGATAGATGAAATTCATAACAATTCAAGATATGGAATTAAAGGCAAAATACTAGTAAAGAAAAAAAGTAATTTCCAAGAAATTATAATTTTGAAAACAAAAAATTATGGAAATGCATTAATGCTTGATGGATGTTGGATGACATCAGATAAAGATGAAAAATATTATCATGAGTTACTTGTTCATCCTGCTTTGAGTAGTAAAAAAAATATTGAAAAAATCTTAATTATAGGAGGCGGGGACGGTGGAACAGCAAGAGAATGTCTCAAATATAAAGGAATTAAAAAAATTGACCTGATTGAAATTGACTCCGATGTTATTGATTTATCCAAAAAATACCTAAAACAGATAGGGGGGAAAGTTTGGTCAGATGCAAGGCTCAATATACATATTATGGACGGCTTAAAATGGGTAAAAAAAACCAGCTCAAATTATTATGATGCCATATTAATAGATTGTTCAGATCCATCAGAGTTTGCAAGTGGATTATTTAGCTTAGAATTTTATAAGGAGTGTTCAAGGATAATTAAAAGCAAAGGTATTTTTGCTACTCAAAGCGAATCACCAGAATCATTTAAAAAAACACATTTAAAGATTCTTAATAAATTAAAAAAAATCTTTAAACATACATCTACGGCTTATTCATTTGTACCTTTTTACCCAAGTGGAATTTGGAGCTGGACCTTCGCCTCAAATAATAATAAAAAATTTTTAAACTCTAATTATAAAGATATTAAAACTATAGAAGAGAGTTGCGAGATTTGGAATCAAAATTTTCAATCAGGGGCCTTAAAAATGATGCCGAGTAAAATTATGAGAGAAATATCTTCTAACAAGCTATGAAAGATAATAATTTGTTCAATAAAGAAAGTTCAATTTATATGGGGGCTCAGACAATTCAGGAAAAGTGTAATATTGGAATCTTTGGGGTTGAATTTGATGGGACTACATCTTATAAGCCAGGCGCAAGATTTGGACCAAATGCAATTAGAAATGCGAGTCAATGCTTAGAAACATATTGTCCAGAATTGAAAAAAGATTTAAAAGACATGAAATATTATGATGCTGGATCTTTAATTTTAGATTTTAAAAACACCGAATCAACCTTAAAAAATATTTATAATGGTACTAAATATATTCTCAATAAAAACTTAAAGCCTCTAATTTTTGGAGGAGAACATTCTTTAACAATTGGAGCAGTCCAAGCATTGGCTGAAAGATTTCCTAATTTAGCCTTAATTCAATTGGATGCTCATGCTGATCTAAGAAATTCTTATCAGAATAATAAATATAGCCATGCTTGTACGATGAGAAGATGTTTAGAACTTTTAGAAAAGAATAAAATTTTTCAAGTTGGTATTAGAAGTGGTACGAAGACAGAATTTGACTTCATGACAGAAAATAACCAACTTATTAATTTCAAATCTTGTAATAAAAATAACGATATAGGAAATATATTCCAAATACTAAAGAATACTCCAGTTTACTTAACAATTGATTTAGATTGGTTTGATCCAAGTTTAATATCTGGTACTGGCACTCCTGAACCAGGTGGATATTTCTGGCAAGATTTTGAGCATATTATTAAAGCTTTATTTGAAATTAATATTGTTGGTGCTGACATTGTAGAACTATCTCCAGATTTAGATATAAGTGGAGTAAGCAGTATAGTGGCTGCCAAAATTGCGAGAAGCTTAATTATGACTTTAGACAAAACTTCATAAAAAGAATTAATTTAATTAAAAGATTAAAAATAAACTATTTAGAAAGAATTATGGATTATTTACAAAGCCCCTTACTTCATAAATACAAAAAATCAAATGCAAAAATAATTAATTTTGCTGGTTGGGAAATGCCTATTTCATTTTCAGGATTAATCCAAGAGCATGAATGTGTAAGGAAATCAGCAGGTTTTTTTGATATTTCACATATGGGAGTAATCTCTATCAAAGGAGTAAACCCTAAAGAATTTATTCAAAAGTTCTTTCCAACAAATATATATTCAATTTCTCAAGGTCAAAGTTGTTATTCATTATTATTAAATGATTCAGGAGGAATAATTGATGATTTAATAATTTATGATTTGGGGAAACATGAAGAAAACACATCCGAAGTAATATTAATAGTAAATGCTAGTAGAAACAAGAAAGACTTAGAATGGATAAAAAATAATTTAGAAAATGCACCTATTCAAATATCTGATGCAAAAAAGAACAAGGCTTTAATAGCTATTCAAGGGAAAAATGCCTTTAAATATTTTGAGGAATGGGCAAACTATTCAATCTCGCATATTAAAAAGAATGGATGCGAGTACAAAAAATTAGCTAAATATAAAAATGATGAAGAAATATTCTTTGCCAAAACGGGTTATACAGGTGAAAATGGTTTAGAGATATTATTGCCTATCAAACTAGCAGAAGATTTATGGGATTTCTTGATTTCTAAAGGGGTAAATCCATGCGGATTAGGTGCAAGGGATACTTTAAGGCTTGAAGCTGGATTGCCTTTATATGGACATGAATTAAATGAGACAACTAATCCTTATGAGGCGGGATTAGGATGGGTTGTTAATTTAGAAAATAACCATTTTTTTTATGGAAGAGATTCTTTAGAAAAAATCTCAAAAAATACAACTAAAACAAAATTAGTTGGCATAGAAATTAAAGGAAAAGCGATAGCTAGAGAAGGTTGCTCTATATTCAAAAATAAGATTAAAATTGGCAATATTACAAGCGGAAGTTGGTCTCCTTCAATGCAAAAACCTATTGCACTAGGTTATGTAAATACAAATTGTGCAAAAATTGATGAAGAAGTCGAAGTAGTTATAAGAGGAAAAACTTTCAAAGCAATTATTTCTAAAAAATCTTTCTATAAAAAAGATTGACCTAAATTAACACTAAAAGAATTATTATAAGAAATTATTGTTAAAAACATTGTTTAAATGAGAAACAAAATTTGTACGGACCTTACAGATAAAGATATTGGCAGAGAAATAGATCTATGTGGCTGGGTCGATCGTAGGAGAGATCATGGAGGTGTGATTTTTATAGACCTTAGAGATCATAGTGGATTTTTACAACTAACTTTTAATCCTGATGAAGGGAAAGAACTATTTAACAAAGCGGAAAGGTTAAGAAATGAAACCGTTATATTTGTAAAAGGAATTTTAACTGAAAGACCTCTTGATTCAATAAATAAAAATCTTAGTACAGGTAATTTTGAGCTTATTGTTAAAGATTTAAAAATCCTTAACCAGATAAAAAATAATTTGCCGTTCCCAGTTTCGATACATGATTATGAAAATACGAAAGAAGAATTAAGATTAAAATACAGGTATTTGGATATCAGAAGAGGCAAATTATTAAATAATCTAAAAATAAGGCACAAAATTTTAAATGTCGCAAGAAAATTTCTCGATGAGAATGGATTTATAGAAGTTGAGACGCCTTTATTAACAAAATCCACCCCTGAAGGAGCTAGAGATTTTTTAGTCCCATCAAGATTATCAAAAGGAGAATTTTTTGCGCTCCCGCAATCACCACAACTTTTCAAACAGCTTCTCATGATAGGAGGATTAGATAAATATTATCAAATAGCAAAATGCTTTAGAGATGAAGACTTAAGAGCTGATAGACAACCTGAGTTTACTCAATTAGATATTGAAATGAGTTTTATTACAGAAGAACAGATAATAAGTTTTAATGAAAATCTCATAAAAACAATTTGGAAAGAAACTTTAGGAATAGATTTAAATAACAATTTTGAAAGAATGACCTGGCAAGAAGCAATTGATAATTATGGAACCGATAGACCGGATACTAGATATGGAATGCTTTTAAAAGACGTGAGTGAAATCCTTGGTAATATTGGATTTAATATTTTTTCAAAGGCTGTAGAAACTGGAGGTTCAATTAAATGTATTAATGTTAAGGGAGGAAATGACAAAATAAGTAATGTCAGAATAAAACCTGGTGGAGATATTTTCAAAGTTGCACAGGAAGCAGGAGCTGGTGGATTAGCCTTCATTAGAATAAAAAATAGTGATATTGAAACAATTGGTGCTATTAAAAATAATTTAACGGAGGATTTAAAAATTAAACTATTAAAAATATCTGAGGCAGAAGAAGGAGATTTAATTTTATTAGGTGCGGGAAAAAAAGAAATAGTTAATCAATCATTAGATAAAGTAAGACAATACATAGCTAAAGATCTTAATTTAACAAAAAAAAATCAATGGAATTTTTTATGGGTTACTAATTTTCCAATGTTTGAGGAAAACGAAGATGAAAAAAAATTACAAGCTCTTCATCATCCTTTTTGTTCTCCTAAAGGAATAAGCGATGAGGCAGAAGATTGTTTAAAATCACTACCAACTTGCTTAGCTGAAGCTTATGATTTAGTACTTAATGGTCTTGAATTAGGAGGGGGATCTATTCGTATTCACAAAGCTGAACTGCAAAAGAAAGTGCTAAAAGTTGTTGGCTTATCAGACAATGAAATTAATGAGAAATTTGGTTTTTTAATAGAAGCTCTAGAACTAGGGGCTCCCCCTCATGGAGGAATTGCTTTTGGTCTTGATAGAATCGCAATGCTAATAATTGGATCTGATTCAATTAGAGAAACTATAGCCTTTCCAAAGAATCAACAATCAAAATGTCTTTTAACTAATGCCCCTTCACACGTCTCAGATTTGCAATTAAAAGATTTAGATATTGAAATAACAATTGATGAATAATAATATTTATGGTTGTTAAATGATTTTTTTGGTAAAAAGAAACAAAGGGAGGTAGTGCTTTTAAAAAGAATATTTAATGTCAAAATTTGTTTTTGTAACTGGTGGCGTAGTTTCTAGTATTGGAAAAGGAATTGTAGCTGCGAGTTTAGGAAGATTACTAAAATCAAGAGGTTATAGTGTTTCTATATTAAAGCTTGATCCCTATTTAAATGTTGATCCAGGGACAATGAGTCCTTTTCAGCATGGAGAAGTATTTGTAACTGAAGATGGTGCAGAAACAGATTTAGATCTTGGTCATTATGAAAGATTTACGGATACAGCAATGTCTAGGCTGAACAGCGTGACAACTGGCTCAATTTACCAAGCTGTAATTAATAAAGAAAGAAGAGGAGACTACAATGGTGGAACTGTTCAAGTAATACCTCACATCACACGGGAGATA
>MDTD01140065.1_pt1 | contig 39349 bp, 37 predicted proteins | sample 811221 | NCBI WGS metagenome assembly MDTD01 (sample SAMN05326646, study PRJNA326480) | marine metagenome | isolation source: seawater | place: Pacific Ocean: South West | collected 2011
AAAAACAAATTTAAAAAATTTGGATATCATCGGTTCCAATGTTGATTTATCTGGATTAGAAGTTGAAACAGCAAATGATTCTAAAAGAGCATTTATATTAAAAAATATTTTAGATGAAAATAAAAAAGTAATCTCAAATTATGACAACATTTTTATAGATTGCCCTCCATCTTTAAGCCTTCTAACAATTATGGCTCTTGTTGCAGCGAAAGAAACATTAGTGCCATTGCAAACTGAGTTTTTTGCTCTTGAAGGTGTTACACAATTAATGAAAACAATAGATAGGATAAAAATTAATCTTAATCAGGAACTAAAGATGAGAGGTATCCTTTTAACGATGTTTGATAAAAGAAATAAATTGTCAACACAAGTAGATACAGAGGCAAGAAATCATTTTCGAGATAAAGTGTATACAACAGTTATACCAAGAAATGTAAGACTTTCTGAAGCTCCGTCCCACGGTCAGCCTTGTGTAATATACGATAAAAATTGCCCAGGTAGTAAATCCTATTTTGAACTAGCAAAAGAATTTATGAATCAAACTGAGAAACTTGGGAGCGCAGCTTGAACGCGAAGGCAAAAAAAGGGCTAGGAAAGGGGCTTTCTGCGTTATTTGGGGATCAAACAGATGAGAATTTGGTTACAAAGAAGCATTCTACAAAAAAAGTGCCTATAGCAAATATAGAAAGAAACAAATACCAACCTAGATTAAATTTTGATGAGTCAAAATTAAACGAACTTGCATCATCAATAAAAAAAAATGGAATCATTCAGCCCATAGCTGTAAGAAAAAAAAAGAATGAATCAGAAATATATGAAATTGTTGCAGGAGAAAGACGCTGGCTCGCGGCCCAACGAGCTGGCCTTCATGAAATTCCAATTGTAGAGCTAGATTTAGATGACCGCGAAACATTAGAAGTTGCAATAGTTGAAAATATTCAAAGAGAAGATTTGAATGTAATTGAAGAAGCAAAAGGTTATAAAAGACTTCAAGACGAATTCGGTTATGATCAAGAAAAGATAGCTAAGTTCATGGCTAAGAGTAGAAGTCATATAAGCAATACACTTAGATTACTAACTCTTCCAAGCGACATAGTTATGATGTTACAACAAGGAGAGATTACTGCAGGTCAAGCTCGTCCTCTAGTTGGACTGCCAAATGCATCAAGCATAGCAGAAGAAATTGTATCAAAAAAATTATCAGCAAGATCTATAGAAAATTTAAAAAAATCTAAAAGAAAATCTTTTACTATTGATCCAAACATTTTCGATATACAAAGGGAACTAGAAAGAAAGATTGGTTTAAAGGTTATAATAACTAATAAAAAAAATAATTCTGGTAAAATTTCGATAGAATATGGAAATTTAGAACAGTTTGATTTAATTACTGGTCTAATCAAGAAGTTTTAACACTTAAGTTGGATATTTCTAAAAGTAATTTCTTCAATATGATGTCTTTTCTCTCTATAGAGCTTTTGCGTATATTAATGTTTGAAAAGTGTAATAATTCCAATGCTTTTGAAAGATTGCTTATTGACCATTTTTTTATTTGATTTTCAACAACTAACTTTTCTTTCCAAAAGATTTTGGGTTTAAAATTATCAATTTCAGATTGTAAACTTGTTTTTTTTAATAAAGATTGTTTATGAATATCATATAGTCTCGAAATCTTAGTTGTTAATAGGTTTAAAAAATAATCTATTTCATCGTATTGTATGTCTTTTGTGTCTAAAATTCCGCTAAGGTTATTTTTTTCTCCCAAAATCGCCATATTTAATATGTCGCTAATATCTTTTACTTTTTTGTAATTTAGTAGTTCTTCTAATTCTTTTAAACTAATTTTGTTATCTTTAGCCGAGAAAGATAAAATCTTTTCTATTTCCGATTTTATTAATTCTCTATTTTTTTCAGAATTTTTGATTATAAAATCAACCATATCGCTATTTAGTTTAGAAATATTCTTTAGTTTTTCCTCAATGTATTTTCTTAGCGTAAACTCAGTGTCCTCATAACATGCACAAATAATAGTATTTGGATTTTTTTCAAATAGGTTCCTTAATTTAGATTTTTTGTCTAAATTATTAGAGATAATAATAATTTTGATATCATTTATTTTCATTTGCACAATTTCATCTATAAGATTAAATGCTTTATCATTTACATCGTACATTAAAATAATTTTAGACTTTGAAAATAGTGATCCGCTCTCTAAATGACTTAAAATTAAACTTTGGTTTTTCAAAATTTCGTTTTGAAAATAATTATAATACTCTGCTTGTTTAAATTCTTTTTTTACTAGTTTTACTATATCTTTTTTTTGACCTTCATTTTCACCATAAAGTAACACAAAATTTTTATTAATTACTTTATTTATGTTTTTTTCTAATTCGTAGTTTTTTACAATCACTTTAATTTAATTGGTTTGATATATAGTTAATTATATCTTCTGCGAGTTTTAATATGGAGTCTTCTTTTACTTTTTTTAGATTTTGTAATGTGTCGGAGTAGTTATTAGCTGCTTCGTATTCCGATGTTTTTGAGAATTTTTGTGAAAATATTTCTTTAGTTTTTAAATTTTCAAGTTTTAGTTGAATTTCTACAGTTAAATTGTACCTTTTAACCGTGTTTGTTATATCTTTATCTTTGACTTCTTCAATACTTTTTATTTCTACATCTAAATTAATACTATTGGATGCTTGTTCCGAAGAGTAATTAATTAGCTCGTTTTTTAGTATAAATGTTTCCCTACCAGCATTATTTATTTTTAAGTTTTCAATTTTAAAATTATCGGCTAAATTTAAATTTTTAAAACCACAACTTGTAATAAACAAATATATAAAAATTGAAACTAGGGTTTTTTTCATTATTTACTCTAATATGTAATTTATTATTTTATTCTTTACAAATATTGTTTTTTTTATTTTTTTGTTATTAAAATAATTAGTAAGGTTTTTAATTTTTTTACACTCATCGTTTACCAATTTTTCCTCTGAATCATTTTTAATTTCAATAATTGACCTAGTTTTACCATTAATTTGGACAGCCATTCTTACTTTTTGATCTTTCAAAAGACTAGTGCTAACTTTAGGCCAGATAAATTTTTTTTCGTTTGTTAGTTGAGATAGGCACTCGTGTGATAAATGAGGCACAAACGGTATTAAAATTACAAAAACATCTTTTAATATTTCTCGCAAAGTAGCATTACTTACATTAAGTTTAATATATTTTGTTAACAAAGAATATATTTCGTAAATACTTGCAACAACAACATTTAGTGAAAAGTTGTCTATTAGATTATTTATTTTATTCAAATAATTATTAAAAGTTATTTTCAATTCTTTTTCAACTTTTTCAGAACCCCTTTGGTTTTTTCGATTTATAATTTCATCGTTTAAATTATATAATTTTTGAAGAAATTTGTTTGCAGCAATCAGACCATTGTTAGACCAAAGTATTTCTTTTTCTGGAGGACTATCAGATAAAATGAACCAACGTACAGCGTCAGCCCCATAGCTTTTAATCATTTCTTCTGGATCAATGACGTTCTTTTTTGACTTAGACATTGCCTCTGGCGAGCCCACTTTTACAGTGGTTTTATCATTTTTTTTTAAAACTGTTCCTGATGAATTTTTTTCTACCTCATATGGGAAAAGCCAATTGTCCCTCTCATCTTTGTAGGTTTCGTGACAAACCATTCCTTGAGTAAATAAACCCTTAAAAGGTTCTTTTAATTTTATTTCCTTATTACACTTATTAAGCGCTTTTACGAAGAATCTTGAGTAAAGAAGATGAAGTATGGCATGTTCTATACCTCCAATGTATTGATCCACTGGTAGCCATTTATTTATTTTTTTAACATCAAAAGGGCCACTGTAATTTGGTGAGCAAAATCTCATGAAATACCAGGATGAGTCAACAAAAGTATCAAGTGTGTCGGTTTCCCTTTCCGCCTCTTCACCAGTTTTTCTATAGATGGTTTTTTTCCAAGTCGGATGAGCATCCAAAGGATTTCCGTTAGTTTCTAAATCTATATCATTTGGTAATTTAACAGGGAGTTCACTTTTATCTACTGGGACCATTTTACCATTATTTAATTTAATCATTGGGATTGGGCATCCCCAATATCTTTGTCTAGAAATACCCCAGTCTTTTAAACGATAAGAAATTTTTTTCTTACCTATTTTTTTGTTTTCTATCTCAGTAATCACTTTATTTTTTGACTCTTCTATGCTGAGACCATCTAGAAAAGCTGAGTTAATTATTTTGCCAACTCCCGTAAAAGCAGATGTCAGATCTTCTTTTTTATTATCGTCAACTACTTTTAAAATATCTAAGTTGTATTTTTTAGCAAAATCAAAGTCTCTTTGATCATGAGCAGGGCATCCAAAAATTGCACCAGTTCCATAATCCATAAGAACAAAATTTGCAACAAACACCGGTATTTTTTTGTTCTTAATAAAAGGGTGTAAAGCACTCATGTCCGTATTGAAACCTAGTTTCTCAGCGTTTGCCATCGCTTCTTCTGTTGTACCAATTTTATGACACTCATTTCTAAAATTTTTAAATTTATCATTATCTTTAAATCTTAAGCAAATGGGGTGATCTACCGAGATAGCAATAAAAGAAGCACCGAAAATAGTGTCAGGTCTAGTCGTAAATATCTTAATTTTTTCTTTTTTATCTTCCAAATAAAAATCAATTTCCGCACCATATGATTTACCTATCCAATTTTTTTGCATTGTTTTAACTTTTTCAGGCCATTCTTTTAAATCATCAAGGTCAGTGATTAATTCCTCAGCAAATTTTGTTATATTAAAAAACCATTGCGAAAGCTTTTTTCTTTCTACAACAGCATTTGATCTCCATCCTCTTCCATTAATCACTTGCTCATTTGCTAAAACTGTTTTTTCCACTGGATCCCAATTAACGTAATTTTCTTTTCTAGAAACAAAACCATTATTATATAAATCAATGAATAATTCTTGCTGTTGTTTGTAATAGTCCTCATCACAAGTAGAAACTTCTAGATCCCAATCTATCGAGAGACCCAGCATCATTAATTGAGATTTCATTTGGGATATATTTTTCTCTGTCCAATCTTTAGGATTTAGATTATTTTGTTTTGCAGCATTTTCTGCAGGTAAGCCAAAAGAATCCCACCCCATAGGATGTAAAACGCTATAACCATTCAAAAACTTATAACGCGCAATAACATCTCCAATTGTATAATTTCTTACGTGGCCCATATGAATCTTTCCAGAGGGATAAGGAAACATTTCTAAGCAATAAAACTTTTTTGCAGATATATTCTCCTGATAAAGTTTTTGCTTTAAAAAATGAGCAGACCATTTCTTTTCGATAGACTTAAAATTAACTCTTTCCATTTAGTTCTTTTTTTTACTTTCCTTTTCAATTAAGGCAGCGTTTCTGATAATGGATGTTAAAAGCTTTTCTTGTATTTGAGAATCAATTTTATTTACAGAACAACTTGTAGAATCTTTACAAGTTTTTTTATGAACAATAATTTTTAAGCTATTTGTTTTTATTTCATTAGATAAAAATCTAACTGTAATTTTTATTGCATCATTTGAATTATTTTCGTTATACCAATCCGTGATTATCACACCGCCAGAGTAGTCGACAGTTGTTAATGGTAAAAAGTCTAAAATTTCAAGCGAAGCTCTCCACAGTGGGTTTGACGAACTAAATTGATAGGTTGTTGCTCCACCTTTGCCCAGTTTTCCGATTGAAATACCACGACCCTCTTTTATATTTTGCAGAGCTCTTTCTCTGGCATTAACTGGCCTTTCTCTTGAATCTACATATTTTGGTTTAAATGCATTACAAGCATACAAGTTGAATATAAGGAGAGAGATGAATATTAATTTTAGAAAATATTTAAACATATTAATATATTGTTAGAACTTTATTTGATTTTTACACTGATTTTAGCTTATTTGAACCCTCTAAAACATTTTTCATTAAAACCTGAAATTCACCAATTTTTGAATGAATAAGTGTTGTATATATGCAACATATGATTAAAAAATCAGCAATTATTCAATAAAAATGACATTTTTACTGCCTTAAAATGTAAAACAGTTGCAGTTAAATTATTTAACTTAACAAGAAGGATAAACAATGAAAACACTAAAAACTATATTGTTGTCTTCAGTAATAGCTGTTTTGGCTTTTGCTCCAGTTAAATCTGGTGAAGTATCTGTTTCTGGAAGTATGGAAATTTCTAATACAACTGGTCTAACAGGTTCTAACGCAGGTGGAAAACTTGGACAAGAAAACGAATTGTCAGTTACAGCATCTACTGAACTAGATAACGGTACGACAGTTTCTTACAAACAGTCTATAACACAAGACAATGGAAGAAACGATTCTGAACTAAAATTCGGAACTTCATACGGAACAATAGCAATGACATCAACAGGTACACCTATTGATGCTATTGATAACATTGTACCAACAGCTTTTGAAGAAGCATTTCACGGTGCAACTACATGGACAAACGTAGGATCATTAGATGGAACTTTTGGTATCAGATTTACAAACTCTGATGCATTACCATTAGGTCTAACTATTGATGCAATGTATCAGCCACAAGCTGGTGCAGGCGACGCAGCAAATGATGAAGGTACGTCAAGTACGGGTCATCAGTACTACGGCGATGCTCATGACGTTGTGATTAAAGGTCCAGTACCTTTAATAGATGGTGCAAATTTTGCAGTAGGTACATCGAATACAGAAGGTCTTAATGCAACTGAGCGTGGTGATAGAGACGAATACACTGCAGCATTAACATACGCATTCGGTCCAGTATCAGTTGGTTTCCAAAAAGGTTTAATACTTTATGATTTGGAGAGCAACGTAGGTACAGATTGGATTAAGAATACTTACTACGGTATTGCTTACGCAGTTAATGATAATCTTTCAGTTTCATACCAAAACAACGAATCACAGAAGAAAGTATCTGTGAACGGTGTTGCTGGTGCGACTAAAGGTTCATCTAGAACAAATACAGCACAAGAATCAGAAGGATTCAGTGTTGCATATACAGTTGGTGGTTTAAAAATCGCTTACGTAGATAACTCTCACGACAATGAGTCATATGGTTCAACAGAGAAGGACTATAGACAAGTTGTTCTTGGTGTATCGTTCTAATAACTAATATTTAATTTAAAAAAGCCGGCTAAAAATTTTAGCCGGCTTTTTTTTTATCTCACTTAAAATCGCTATAAAATCAGACCTAAGTAGCTTTAGTTTATTGATATTATTTAACCTAATACCTCCCAAGGCAATAATATCTTTATAACTATTATTGTTAAATTTAATTAATCCATAATAGCCTTTTTTCTCTCTATAATCCGTTTTGAATAAACGAGACAAGACTATTCTACGGCATCCTTCCCTATTTTTTTGATTGATCTCTTTATGGTTATGAGCACTGCCTATTTTTTGATGGTAACAGTAATTTCTCTTGTTATTATAAGAAGATATATATAGTCCATCAGCCTTAAGATTTGTGCATAATCTTATATCATTGCTGACATAAAACCCAATAGACTTAGATTTACATTTTTTCCTAAACCTTAATAAATTATCAAATTTTTCTTCTGGTTTATTAGAATTATAAATTACAGTAAATTTATTTCTTTTTTTTATTCTTTTTATATCTAAATCTTTTGTATTTTTAATATATAAATAGTACTGTTTCTTTAAAACAAACATTAAATGACAATATTAGATAATTACAAAAAAATAAAAGATAATATTAAAAATAATTACCCTGAAAATGACCCAGTCATTATTGCTGTAAGTAAAACATTCAATCTTGACTATATATATCCACTTATAAAGTATGGACATAAACACTTTGGGGAAAATAAAGTCCAGGAAGCGGTTGCAAAGTGGTCTGATTATAAAAGAGAGAACAGCGATATAAAATTACATATGATTGGCAAACTACAATCTAATAAAGCAAAAGATGCTTTTAAATTATTTGATTATATACATTCATTAGATAACCAAAAATTAGCATTAAAACTAAAAAACTTAGAACAAAATTCAAATAAAAGATTGAAATATTTTATTCAAGTAAATCTTGGCGATGAGGAACAAAAATCTGGGATAAGTATAAACGAACTCTCAGATTTTCAGAATTATTGTAAACTTGATATTGGCTTAAATGTAATCGGCTTGATGTGCATTCCCCCGCAACATGAGGGAACTTCGAAATATTTTGCTGAGATTTCTAAATTGAACTCACACTATGGCTTTAATCATTTAAGCATGGGTATGACATCAGATTATAAAGAGGCTCTAAAATATAAATCTACATATCTTCGTATTGGCAGCGCAATATTTGGATCAAGATACTAAAATATTTTAATAATTGTTTTTTTCATAATTGCTTTCAAAAAAACTCTCATATCTCTTTTACTTATTGCAATACATCCTTTTGTTTTTTGATATTTTTTCTTAGCGATATGGAGAAAAATTGCACTTCCTCTTTTCTTTACTGTTGGATTACTGTTGTAATCGGTAACTACTACAATGTCATACATATTATCTTTTCTATACAATTTTTCAGATCGATAATTAAAAGGATATTTGATAATTTTATTATATCTACTTGATCTATAATCATCACACCACCCCATGTTCTTTTTTATAATGACTTTTTTAAGCTTAGATTCTAGATTTCTAACTCTATCTGATCTATATAAAACATATTTCAATTTAAGAGCAGATTTCGGTGTTGTTAAGTCTCCCTCTCTCTTTTTTGCATTAATTCCCCTTTTACCAACAGAACATTTTAATTTATAGTCATTCAGATAAAGATAATTTTTTATTAATTTAACATGCATAAAGAATTAAAGAATACCGAAGTAATTTTATTTAGCAATACAGAATTTGAAAAACTGATATTAGAAATAAAAAACTTTTTAGATTTTAACCTTACGATCTACAGCGAGAGCTTAAATATTACTGAAAATCATATTTTTCTAATCACGTGTTCATTCTTAAGAAACTTAAAAGAAGCTCCAAACTTTGAAAAAAGCAAAAATACGAAAGTAATTTTATTTGATAAACCTGAGAAATTAAACTTTACTTATAGTCAAAAATTAGACATGCCTATATCACTATCTGATCTTAACAGTGTGATCAGAAATCAAAGTGTGAAAAAAAAATTTTCATTAAATTCCTCCATCTCAATAAAAGATTATATTTTAGATAAAAATGAAAAAAAACTAATTAAGAACAATCAATATATTTCTCTAACTGAGCGGGAAATTTTGTTATTAGAGATATTTTTACAAAATAAAATTCCAGTTACAAAAAAAAAAATTTTAAAACAAGTTTGGAGATATTCTGACGGAGCCGATACTCACACTGTTGAGACTCATGTATACCGTCTACGAAAAAAAATCAAAACTAAATTTGATGATGAAGAATTTATCACAAATTCGAAGGACGGATATTCAATTTGAAAAAAAGAAACAAATTTGCTAAAGATTTATTATCCACTAAGTATCGGCCTAGAGTCGTAAAACCAAAAAAAGGAAAAGGAAGTTATAGCAGAAGACGCAGAAATAATTTTAGATCTGGTTAAATCTATTTATTCAGAGCGATTTTACAAAATATTAAAGTTATAGCCTTGCTCCTATTTTCTGGATTATTTTTGAAGATAGTTTTGTTCCGTGAACTAAACTTTCTTTTAATGTTAGTTTGTTTGCATATCCATGTAAAAATCCAGCAGCAAATAAATCTCCTGCTCCAGTAAGATCCTTGATTTTGAGATTATTTTCGGCTTTACAATTTTCAACTTGTCCATTATTAATCGCAATAGATCCATTCTTGCCTCTAGTTATAACTATTAGTTTTTTAATTTTTTTGGCAAACTCAATTACATCATTAAAATTTTTTGTTTTTATTAAAGCCATAATCTCTTGCTCATTTGCAAAAGTGATATCTAACTTGTTTGTAACTAATTCGAAAAAAAATTCTCTGTGTCTATCAACACAAAACAGATCTGAGAGAGACATTGCTGATTTTTTCGCACAACTTATTGCTTTACTAAAAGCTTTCTGCGGGTCACCTCTGTCCCAAAGATAACCCTCAAGAAATGTAATTTGGCTTTGTTTTACAATATTTTCATTAATATCATTCTCATTTATTTTTCCAGCAACACCCAGAAATGTACACATTGTTCTTTCGGAGTCTGGGGTTATCAAAACTAAACAAGTGCCAGTAGGTATCTCTCCAGATTTGACATTGTAATGAAAACTTACATTTTCTTTTGAAAGTCCTTCTGCATATTTTTTTCCTAAGTTATCATCATTAATTTTACCAATAAAGCCAACTTGATTTCCCAATTGCGATAAACCGACAATAGAATTTGCTACAGAACCACCAGAAACAGTTTTCTCAATTTTTAGTTTATCAATTAGTTTCTTAAATTCCTTTTCATCAACTAACTTCATTGTGCTTTTTGACAAATTATTTTCTGTCAAAAAGTCTTCATTAATTTTACAAACAACATCAACTATCGCGTTCCCTATACCTAAGACTTTCATATTATGCTTTTTTTGCAAAAAATTTTCTCTTTCTATTTGGATAGCAGCTCTTACAAATTTTACAAGTAATTCCGTAACAATCTCTAGCTTTACAATATTCCCTGCCATACCAGATTATTTGTAAATGAAGTCTATTCCAATTTTTTTTTGGAAAAACTTCTTTGAGATCTTTTTCGGTCTGCACTACATTCTTGCCATTACTTAATCCCCATCTCTGAGCTAATCGATGGATATGAGTATCCACAGGAAATGCCGGGTGACCAAAACCTTGTGACATTACTACGCTTGCAGTTTTATGACCAACCCCAGGCAGCTGTTCTAATTCCTCATAAGTATCAGGAACTTTACTACTATATTTTTCAACTAATGTTTTTGATAGAAAATAAATACTTTTAGCTTTTACTCGAAAAATTCCAATTTTTTTAATTAAGCGTTCGATTTTTTTTCTACCTAATTTTACAAAGTGTTTTGGATGATTATATTTTGGGTAAATATTTTTAGTAACATTATTGACGTTAACATCAGTGCATTGAGCAGAGAGTAATACTGAAATCAAAAGTGTAAAAGTATTTTTGTAACTTAATGGAATAGGAACTTCAGGATATATTTCATTAAGTATCCTTTGGATTATCTTAGATTTTTTTTTACTGTTCACTTAAAGTTTAATAGATCTCTCATTGAGTAAAGACCTGGTTTTTTTTTCATTAACCATTTTGAAGCCACTAGGGCCCCTTCTGAGTATAAAGCTCTATCAAAGGATTGGTGATTTAGTGTCACAATTTCTTTGCCACTTGAAAAACTCACTTCGTGTAAACCAATAACATTTCCTTTTCTAATAGAATTAAAGTTAATCTTTTTATTATAGGGGAATTTCTTTTTATTTAAGAATTTTTTCCCCATTAGTTTATAAAAATTCTTTTTTTTACCAATAGCTATACCTTTGCCCAACATAAGTGCTGTTCCTGAAGGATAATCTTTTTTAAATTTATGATGTATTTCATATATTTTAGATAAAAAATTGTCTCCCAAAGACTTAGATGCAATTTCGGTTAAATACATTAAAAGATTTACTCCCAAACTCATATTGCCTGCTTTTAGTATTGGAATTTTTTTTGAAAAACTTTTAATTAATCTTTCTTCCCCTTTTGAAAAACCAGTAGTTCCAATTACTACCCGTTTTTTTAATTTTGCTGCAATTTTCAAAATATCAAGTGTACATTTTGGAATTGTAAAATCTATAATTACATCAGAATTCTTGAAAGCATTAACAGTATTCATCTCAGGCCTGACTCCGTAAATTTTTTTTTTAAAACTTTTACTTTCTGTTAATGACACTATTTTAAAAATTTTATCTTTTTTAGAAGACTTTATGAGTTGCTGACCCATCCTCCCTAAACAACCGGTTATTGTTAAATTGATTTTTGTCATTATAAAATAAAATTAATGATTACAATAATAATAAGAACAATAATAGTCCAAATAGAGAAATTTTTCATGAATATTTTAATTTTATTATTACTTGATAAAAAGGCTGGTAAAACCAGTACTAGGACTGCAATTAAAAAAATTGCAGAAACTGTTTGGCTTGCTATCATTTATAATCAATTTTTCCAAAATTTTTTAGCTTTGTCAAAAAAACTTCTTATAACAGGATTGGGTTTCTCATCCTCTAATTTTCTAAATTCTTCGAGAAGTTGTTTTTGTTTTGAGCTTAATGAAGTTGGCACCTCTGTAACTATTTTTATATAAAGGTCGCCAAATTGATTTTTACGTAAAAAAGGCATCCCCTTGCCTCTCAATCTGAGTTGTTTTCCATGTTGAGTGCCTGCTGGAATTTTTATTTTCGTTTTTCCACCATCGATCGAGGGTACTTCAACTGAAGTTCCAAGAGCAGCATCAGAAAAAGTAATTGGCAATTCATAATATAAATTTTCTTCTGCTCTTTTAAAAATATTATGTCCTTCAATAGAAATAAAAAGATATAAATCTCCATTATTTCCCCCTTTTAACCCAGCCTCACCTTTACCGGAAAGTCTAATTCTAGTTCCATCATCAACACCTTTTGGTATCTTCACAGCCAATGATTCTTGAGATTGCATTTTTCCGTTGCCATTACACTCTTTACAAGGGTTGTTAATAGACTCCCCATAACCACTACATTCAGGACATGTTTGTTGAATGGTAAAAAATCCTTGACTAGATCTTATTTTTCCTTGACCTCTACAATAACCGCAGGTCGCTGGCTTGGATCCAGGCTCAGACCCTTGACCCGAACATCTAGAGCACCTTTTATACGAAGTGTAATTAATTTTTTTGTTAAGACCTTTATAAGCCTCCTCTAGTTCAATATTGATGTCGTACCTTAAATCATTTCCCCTATTAGAACCTCTTCGACCAGATCTACGCGATCCACCAAAAATATCATCACCGAAAAAATCTTCAAAAATGTCTGAAAAAGATGATCCAAAATCAAAATTACCGAATCCCTGGTTGCCACCACCTTCAAAAGCTGCATGCCCAAATTGATCATAATTAGTTTTTCTCTTATCATCCGACAATACATGATAAGCCTCGCTCGCCTCTTTAAATTTTTCTTCTGAAGCTTTGTTACCCTTATTTTTATCTGGATGGTATTTAAGAGCGAGTTTGCGATAAGCTTTTTTGATTTCTTCCTTCGAAGCTGACTTATTAACTCCTAAGATTTCATAATAATCTCTTTTTGCCACAAGAAATTGCTCCTTTTTTTAATCTTAGGCGCTTTTTTCTTTATCTTCTTTTACATCCTCGAAGTCCGCATCGACTACATTATCTTTATCGTCTGACTTAGACTCGTTTTTTGGATCCTTTTTATCTTTATCTTTATTATCAGGTTGATTTTTTTGCTGACTCTTGTAAACAGCTTCCCCAAGTTTCATAGACACTTGAACTAGATTTTGGGTTTTTTTCTTTACTTCTTCTGTATCAGTTCCTTTTAAAGCGTTTCTTAGATCAGAAACTGAAGTTTCAATTGATTTTTTCTCTTCCTCAGTTATTTTATCTCCATGTTCTTTTAAACTTTTTTCTGTTGAAAAAATTAAACTGTCAGCTTGGTTTCTAGCATCAACAGTTTCTCTCTTTTTTTTATCAGCTTCTTTATTAGCTTCTGCATCCTTAACCATTTTAGATATTTCATCTTCAGACAATCCTCCAGAAGCTTGAATTTGAATTTTTTGTTCTTTACCAGTACCTTTATCTTTTGCAGAGACACTTACGATGCCATTAGCGTCGATATCAAATGTTACTTCGATTTGAGGCGTTCCTCTTGGCGCAGGCGGTATTCCTACTAGTTCAAAATTTCCTAACATTTTATTGTCTGCAGCCATCTCTCTTTCACCTTGCAAGACTCTAATCGAGACTGCAGGCTGGTTGTCTTCAGCTGTTGAGAAAACTTGACTTTTTTTTGTTGGAATAGTTGTATTTTTATCTATTAGTTTTGTAGAAACTCCACCTAAGGTTTCTATTCCTAAGGACAGCGGCGTAACATCTAGTAAAAGTACGTCTTTAACATCCCCTTGTAAAACTCCAGCCTGAATTGCTGCACCCATTGCAACTACCTCATCAGGGTTTACACTTTTGTTTGGCTCTTTACCAAAAAAATTTTTAACCGTCTCAATAATCTTTGGCATCCTAGTCATACCGCCGACTAAAACAACTTCGTTTATTTCTGCAGCCGAAAAACCAGAATCTTTTAAAGCAAGTTTACATGGCTCTAAAGTTTTATCGACTAATTTTTGCACTAGAGCTTCCAACTTTGCCCTTGTAAATTTTAAATTTAAATGTTTTGGCCCAGATTTATCTGCAGTAATAAATGGTAAATTGATTTCTGTTTGAGTTGCGGAAGAAAGTTCAATCTTCGCTTTTTCTGCAGCTTCTTTTAATCTTTGGAGCGCAAGCTTATCGTTTCTTAAATCAATACCATTATCCTTTTTGAATTCGTTAATTAAATAATCTACAACAGCATCGTCAAAATCTTCTCCACCTAAAAAAGTATCTCCATTTGTCGATTTAACCTCAAATACGCCATCACCTATTTCTAAAATTGAAACATCAAAAGTCCCTCCACCTAAATCATATACTGCAATTTTTTTTCCACCTTTTTTATCCAACCCATAAGCTAGGGATGCAGCTGTAGGTTCATTTATTATTCTTAATACTTCTAGACCAGCTATTTTACCGGCGTCCTTAGTCGCTTGTCTTTGAGAATCATTAAAGTAAGCTGGAACAGTTATAACAGCTTTTGTTACTTCTTGTCCCAAATATTTCTCGGCTGTTTCTTTCATTTTTTGAAGAACGAATGCTGAAATTTGAGCTGGTGAATATTTGTTTCCTTTTCCTTCAACCCAAGCATCGCCGTTTTCTGATTTTATTATTTTGTAAGGGACTTTAGAAATATCTTTTTGAACAGACTCACCATCAAATTTTCTTCCTATTAACCTTTTTACTGCAAATATTGTATCACTTGGATTTGTAACAGCTTGTCTTTTGGCTGGCTGCCCTACGAGTTTCTCCTCTTTGTCCAAAAATGCTACTACAGATGGAGTTGTTCTTGCACCTTCAGCGTTTTCTAAAACTTTAGCTTGCGAACCATCCATAATGGCTACACAAGAATTTGTTGTTCCTAAATCTATTCCGATTACTCTGCTCATAATGATTTATATATGGGTGCTTTTTCTCTATCTACAAGCCTTCAAAAAGCTTTTTTTAATCTTTTTTGTCATTTTTTGAGGCTTTTTTCTTTGAAATTCCTACAAAAGATGGTCTTAAAAGCCTTTCAGAAAACATATATCCAGGTTGAACTTCTTGAACTACCATACCAGCTTCTTTCTCGTTATCTTCAATTTCAAGCATGGCCTGGTGAAAATTTGGATCAAATTTCTTATTTAGACAATCAATTTTTTTAATTTTATTTTTTTCAAAGGTAGAGATTAGGTCTTTTTCTAATATCTCAAAATATTCTAAAAATTTATTTAAATCTTTACTATCTTTTAAATTTACATCATTTTTTATAGACATTTTAGCTCTAGTCAAATTATCTAATAAAGCTAAAGTCTCTTTTGCAAAATTAAATCCCCCATATTCTAAAGTCTCTCCTATTTCCTTTTCGAATCTTCTTCTTTGATTTTCAATTTCTGCAAGAGAGCGCAAAAGTTTTTCCTCTGTATCCTTTAATTTTTCCTCTAAATTTTTGTCATTTTCAACAGGTATCTCTTGATCATTATCACTTGTTTCTTTATCACTTTTATTATGTATTTCTTTTTCATCCATAATATTGCTATATAGTATCTTAAGTAAAAAAATCTAGGTCAAATGGTAAAAATTGATAAAATTTTAATAGGAACCCATAATAAAGGAAAATTCAAAGAAATAAGCCAATTACTATCAAAAAATATAAAAAAATTCTCACCCATTACTTTAAAAATCAAAAGTCCGAAAGAAACTGGAAAAAATTTTAAAGAAAATGCAGTTTTGAAAGCTAATTTTTTTTACAAGAAGTCTAACATACCTGTTATATCAGATGACTCGGGTATTGAAATTTCGGCTTTCAAGGGAAAACCAGGAATAAACTCTGCAAGGTGGGCGAAAAAACAAGGCGGTTTTAAAAAAGCCATGAATAAAATTTTAATAAATCTTAAAAATAAGAAGAACAGAAACGCAATATTTGTGTGCTGTCTTGCACTTAAAATTGACAAAAAGAGAGCTTTAATCGTTGAGGGAAGGAAAATCGGAACAATTGCTAAAAAAATTGTTGGAAAAAATGGTTTTGGTTATGATCCAATATTTGTTCCAAGAGGAAAAAGTAAAACTTTTGGCCAGATATCTAAGAAATTAAAAATGAAAACTGATCATAGATTTCTAGCCTTCAAAAAATTAAAAAAAAAAATTAAAATTTAGTAATTTTTTTATCTTCTAGTCTATAAATGTCTAGCTCTTGTAACACCTTATAATTATTGAAACTGAAATTTCCAATTTTCCCTTTAATCTTTTTTTTAATAATAAAATCTTTAGTAGAGTTAATTTTTTTGTTTTGTTTCCAGATATAATAAATCAATCCTAAAGCATCATATGTTAAAATGCCGATTTCCTTTGGATTTTCTTTGAAAAGTTTTTTGTATTGTTTTTCGTATTTTTTGAAATTCTTATAATTAACTGATGGGTAATAAATTGTTTTTAAAGAATTTTCGTAAAATAAGCTTTCATCAAACCACTGATTAACAGTTGTAAAAAGTACATCGCTTTCGTTCACATCTGAAAATATTAATGAAGTTAATATACTTTTAAGTCTATCCCCATAATCAATTACTATTACCGAGTCAAAATTAACTTTTCCAAGAGTATATCTTTGCTCGAGTATTTCTAACTCTCTTTTAGATGATAAATCGTCTTTTGTTTCTAAAATCTTCTTTCTACTCTCTAAATTTCTTTTTCTTTGTGCATAATTAGTAATTTTTTCTATTTGTCCAGTCAATATTTTTGGGTCTGAACTATATTTGAAAATTTTATGAAAACTTAACTCTAACTTTTTTATTTTAGAGGATATTAATTTGGCACTCTCATCGTCAGGATAAAGTACTAAAGTTTTTGTTTTTTTTTGTTTTTCTATAAATTTGTTTATAGCCAGCAATTGTGACTCTAAATTTATACCAATACTTATTGTATTATCAGATATTACTGAATTTATATTTGATGGTGATATAAAAACCATATCTTTATATTTTTTTAAAAACTTTAAATCATCATTAGTAATTGGTCCAATTACAATCTTTGCCCCATTATTTTTTATGTCTTCAATTGATGCAATTAATTTTTCTTTTTCGTTAAGACCGGAGTCTCTTGGAATAAGGATAATATTTTTATCATCAATTTCATTTAGAGCTATCTGAGTAGAGTAGAGCATAGAGTTACCAATCTCTTTATATTCACCACTAAAAGGGGCTAGTAAACCTATTTTTAGTTGCTTACCATTGACGTCAGAAATTAGATTATTATTAAAAAAAAATATTATATAACAAAAGAATAAAATAATTAATTTTTTCATACAATGAACTCGCTATCTAAAGGCTTATACATCGTTTCAACCCCAATAGGAAACCTCGATGATATATCATTAAGGGCAGTTAAAGTTTTAAGTAATTCTGACATCATTTTATGCGAAGATACCCGACATTCCTTAAATTTATTAAGACATCTAAATATAAAGAAAAAATTAATTTCATATCATAAATTTAATGAAAAAAAAGTCACAAGCAATATAATTGAATATTTAAATGAGGGCAAAATTTTGTCTCTTATTTCAGATGCGGGGACCCCTACGCTCTCCGATCCAGGAAACATCTTAATTAACGAGTGCATTAAACATGAAATAAATATTTTTCCAATACCTGGACCCTCATCTATCACCACAGCTATGAGCATATCAGGATTTGAGTCAAAATTTATCTTTTATGGCTTTTTACCAAAAACAGAAAATGAACTAAATAAAGTAATTAAAAACTTAGCAAATCTAGATTTCTCACTTATTTTTTTTGCACCAAGTAACAAAATTAATTTCTATATAAAATGCTTTAAAAAACATATGTCCGATAGACAAATTATGATAGCCAGGGAATTAACAAAGAAATACGAAACCATATATCGTCATAATTTAAAAAATATAAAGTTGTTCAAATCTAAAATTAAAGGTGAGTTAACTATTGTAATTTCAAAAAAAAGCAATAAAGATAAAAAATTCGACACAAACCAAATTAAAAATATGGCAAAAAAATATATGTTAAAAAATACCTTAAAAGATGTTGTTAAGATAATCTCAGAAAATCACAAATTACCGAAAAAATTAATATATAAAATATGTCTAGAAATCAAAAATGAGAAAAATATTTAGCTTTATTTTAATAATACTTTTTTTAAATTCTTGTAACTCAATGGGACGGTTTAGCACTGGCGTTAATATTACATTTGACCCAAGAACAATAGGAATGCAAATCGATGATACAATTATGCAAAAAAATTTGGTTGCAAGACTATCTCTAACAGAAAAGAAATATTTTTTTATACAGGTGGAAGTTCTGGATGGGAGAATATTTTTAGCTGGTAAAGTTGATGAGCCTGAAGATAAAGTTAAAATAACTAAAATGGCTTGGGAAACTAAAGGTGTTAGATCTGTGAAAAATGCGATTACTATTAAAGGAGAAAATAGCTTCAAAAAAACAGCAAAAGATGTTCTTATTACAAGTCAACTTAGATCTGCATTAATTTTTAATAAAAAAACTAAAGCTAGAAATTACACAATTGAAACAATAAATAAGAATATTTATATTTTTGGTATAGCAATGGACGAAGATGAGAAAAAAGAAGTCATTAAAGAAGCAAATGAAATTTATGATGTGAATAAAATTATTCCATCAATTTATTTGGTTTCAGAATTAAGTAGAAGTAAATTTTAGTCTTTATTATAATCAATCACGTCTGACGAATAAGCTGCTATTGAAGCTAAATTGAGTATATCAGAGGTACTCGATCGAAGGGGGGCAACTTCTATTGGCAGGTCAAGTCCAATAAGGAGCGGTCCTATAAGTCTAGCTCCACCAAATGATTTCATTAATTTTGTTGAGATAGCCGCACTGTGTAAAGCTGGCATTATTAAAATATTTGCATTGCCGACTATTTTAGAGAATGGGTAAATCTCCTTATAAATTGGATTCAAGGCTACATCTGGCTGCATCTCTCCATCAAAATCGAAGTTTACTTTTTCTCTTTTCAATAATTCAATCGCTTCTCTAACATGTTTTGTATTTCTTGATATAGGTTTTCCAAAAGTTGAGTGAGATAAAAATGCAACCTTAGGATCAAAACCAAATAATTTTGAGACTCTTACACAAGATTTAGCTACTGCAACCAATCTTTCAGAAGATGGAAAGTCTTGAACATTAGTATCTGCAACTAAAATCGTTCTCCCTTTGAAAACAATCATTGTCATGCCAAAAATAGGCTCACCTTTTCGAGCATCACAAACATTTTTTAATTTTTCTATCGAAGCAGCGTAATGTCTAATATTTCCTGTTACCATTGCATCAGCATCCTTACAGGCGACCATGGATGATCCAAAGGCAATACGATCATTCCTTATTAATCTATCAACATCTCTTTCCAACTGTCCAGTTCTTTGAAGTTTTTTATATAAATATTTTACATATTTCTCTCTTTTAATTTTATCAGTTGAGTTAACTATTTCTATTTTAAAATTCTCATCTAAACCAATGCTTTTAAGAGTTTCTTTAACTCTTTTTTCATTCCCTATTACAATTGGTTTACCAAGTTTGTTTTTACCAAACTCGATCGCAGCCTTAAGCATATTTTGGTCTTCACCCTCTGCGAAAACCACACTTTTTGGATTATTTTTAACTTTAGCATTAATACCCTGCATTAAAGACATTGATGGATCAAGCCTAGCAGTCAATTGATCTTTGTAAGTTTCTAAGTTGTTAATTTTTTTCCTTGCCACTCCTGATTTTATTGCAGCTTCAGCCACTGCAAGTGGAATTTCACTTATTAGTCTTGGATCAAAAGTTGAAGGAATAATATAATTTTTTCCGTATTTTGGTCGCTCTCCACCATATGCGGAAACCACCTCATCAGGCACATTCTCTCTTGCGAGCTTAGCGATTGCATTAACTGCAGCTATTTTCATCTCTTCATTTATCTCTTTAGCCCTAACATCTAGTGCGCCTCTGAAGATATATGGAAACCCAATTAAATTATTAACTTGATTTGGATAGTCAGATCTACCTGTAGCAATTATTGCATCATCTCTCACTTCAAGTATTTTTTCAGGTTTTATTTCTGGATCTGGGTTTGCACATGCAAAAATTATTGGATACTTTGCCATCGATTTTACCATATCTTGAGTGACAACATCTTTGGCTGATAAACCTAGAAAAACGTCAGCATCTTTCATGACTTCTTTAAGATTTCTTTTACTTGTCTCTGAGGCATGAGCAGATTTAAATTGATCGACATTATCTCTACCTTTGTAAATAACACCTTTTCTATCACACATCACAACATTTTCTTTTTTAACTCCAAGAGATTTAAATAAATTTGTGCAAGCTATTGCAGATGCTCCTGCTCCATTTACTACGATTTTAACGTCTTTAATTTTTTTTCCAGATATATCTAATGCATTAATTAAAGCTGCGGATGTAATGATCGCTGTTCCATGTTGGTCATCATGAAATACAGGAATATCTAAAATTTCCTTAAGTTTTTGCTCTATTATAAAACAATCTGGCGCTGCAATGTCTTCTAAATTTATTCCCCCAAAAGTACCTGCAATATTTTTTATTGTTTTAATAACATCATCTACATTTGAGCTATCGACCTCTATGTCAATTGAGTCAATATCAGCAAATCTTTTAAACAAAACAGCCTTTCCCTCCATGACAGGTTTAGATGCTAGTGATCCTAAATTACCCAAGCCTAATATTGCAGATCCATTGCTAATTACTGCTACCAGGTTTCCTTTTGAAGTATAATCGTAAGCTAAATTCGGGTCTTTAGAAATTTCCTTGACTGGTGCAGCTACACCTGGTGAGTAAGCTAAAGATAAATCTCTTTTAGTTGTTAGAGCTTTTGAGGAGTTAATCTCAATTTTGCCAGACTTCCCATTTATATGGAAATCTAAGGCTTCTTTATCTGAATAATGATCAATTTTTGATTTTTTTGTCATCGAATTATGTAATATGAGATTAAATATATCACTTATAAATATGACTTAAATATGAATCTTTTAAAATCTACATACGTTTTTAGTTTTTATACTCTGATCAGCAGAATATTGGGTTATTTAAGAGACATTTTAATAGCTGCAACACTTGGTGCCTCAGTGTTCGCTGACGCTTTTTTTGTGGCTTTCAGATTGCCAAATACTTTTAGGCGATTGTTTAGCGAGGGTACGTTTAATGCTGCCTTTGTGCCAAGCTACTCTTCTGAAATTGCTAAAAATGAAAAATCAGGAAAGAAATTTGCAAATGAAATATTTACTCTTCTTACGATCATCTTATTAGCTATTATTTTGCTTGGAGAAATATTTACGCCTTTTTTAGTTTACTTAATTGCTCCAGGATTTTTTTCAGACCCTGATAAATTTAATTTTGCAGTTCAATTGACTAGAATAACATTCCCGTTTTTATTATTTGTTAGTTTGTCATCTTTTTTTTCTGCAATTTTAAACACACATAATAAATTTGCAGCAGCAGCGGCTGCACCTATAATCTTAAACGTAGTTCTAATTATATCTCTAATAATTTCCTATTTATATAAATTTGATTACGCAATCAATTTATCATATGCAGTCTCAATTTCTGGCTTTATTCAATTATTATTTTTGATTTTTTTTTCAAAAAATTTTTACAAGCCATCATTTTCCCTTAAAAGCTATTTTAATAAAAAAGTTAAGTTTTTTTTTAAGAAACTGCTACCGAGTATCTTTTCTTCTGGAATTACACAGATCAATATTTTCATCGGTACAATAATTGCTTCCTTTCAAGCTGGAGCCGTATCATATTTATATTATGCTGATAGAATATATCAAATTAACTTAGCAATAGCGGGGATAGCGGTAAGCACTGTTTCATTGCCTGCATTAACTAAAGCCATAAAAAAAAATTTTTTGAGTGAGATAAATAAGATTCAAAATAAATCTTTTGAGATATCATTACTATTCTCTTTACCAGCAAGTTTTGGATTAATAATTGGATCTGAAGAGATAGTTAACGCGCTTTTCGGATACGGATCTTTTACTAAAGGTGATATTGTTTTAACGGCTCAAGCATTAAAAATATTTGGCTTCGGTATACCTGCCTTTGCATTAATAAAAGTAATGTCGAATTTATTTTTCGCAAGAGACGATACAAAAACCCCTTTTTATATTTCATTAATTATAGTTACAGTAAATTTATTTATTAGTTTAATTTTTTTTAGAGAAATTGGTTTTATAATTATTCCAATAGCGACCTCAATATCTACTTGGGTCGGTGTGTTTATTTATTTTATTTTATTTTCAAGATTTAACTTTATAAAGTTTGAAAATTTATTTTTTCTAAATTTTATTAAAATACTGGTAACTACATTGATAATGAGCTTTTTACTGTACTTTTTATTGGAATATTTTAAAGACTTTTTAACTTATACGAATAGTTACAAGTTATTAATACTTATAATTATTATAAGTTTTGCAGCTACATTTTATATGTTAATCTGTTATTTTTTGGGATTATTAAAATATAAAAATTTCAAAGCTTAAACATGAGATACAAAAATTTAACTTTTTCTGGAGTACAGCCAACAGGCAACTTGCATCTTGGCAACTATCTAGGAGCTTTGAAGAATTTCGTTGATTTACAAAATAAAATGGAATGTATCTATTGTGTTGTAGATTTGCATGCTATAACTGTTTACCAAAAGCCATCAGAACTAAAAGAAAATATTCTGGAAACTACCGCTGCATTTTTAGCTTCTGGACTAGATGAGAATAAAAGTATTATTTTTAATCAGTCTTCAGTGAGCGGACATGCTGAATTAGCGTGGATATTAAATTGTGTATCTAGAGTAGGATGGTTAAATAGAATGACACAATTTAAAGATAAAGCAGGCAAAGATAAAGAAAAAGCAAGTGTTGGATTGTATATTTACCCTAATTTAATGGCTGCAGATATTTTATTATATAAAGCAACTCATGTCCCTGTTGGCGAGGATCAGAAACAACACTTAGAACTGTCAAGAGATATTGCACAAAAATTTAATAAAGATTTTAATGCAGAAAATTTTTTTCCTCTTCCTGAGCCAATAATACAAAAGAGTATATCAAGAGTCATGAGCCTTAGAAATGGTTTAAAAAAAATGAGCAAATCCGAGGACTCAGATTTTGCAAGAATAAATCTAAAAGATTCTAAAGATTTAATTATACAAAAAATAAAAAAAGCTAAAACTGATTCAATGGCAATACCAGAAAAATCTAAAGATTTAATTAAGCGCCCAGAAGCGCTCAATCTTTTAAATATTTACTCAGACTTAACAAAAAAATCTTTGGAGGTAACATTAAATGAATTTCAGGGTAAAGATTTTTCAGTATTTAAAAAAAAACTTTCAGAAGCTTTGATCGAAACCATATGCCCTGTTGGGGAAAAAATTGAAAGATTAATGAATGACAAAACCTTTTTACAAAAAGTGCTTCAAAAAGGCACAGAAAAAGCTAAAATAATTGCTGAGGAAAACCTGAAAAAGATACGTGAAATAATCGGTTTATTATAATATAAATTATCGAAAAAATTATGATACAAGTAGAAAATACACCAAATCCAGACTCATTAAAATTTTTGTCTGAGTTCAAAATATCTGCCGTTGGAACGGAAGAATTTCAAAAAAAGGATATAGATACACAAGATAATATGTTTATTAAAAATCTACTTCAAATTAATGGTGTTGAACTTATCCTACTTTCGGAAAACTTCATTACAGTTAAAAAGGAACAAAGAGTTGACTGGGATACACTTAAGCCAATTATAATTTCTTATTTAAACGATTATTTCCAAAATCATAAAGAACCAATTTTATCAAAGCAATTAAATAGTGAGGAAAAGTCTAATACTATCGATGCGGACGACATAGAGGAAAGAATTAAACAAATACTAGACAAAAAAATAAGACCTGCGGTAGCTAGAGACGGGGGAGATATAAAGTTCAAGTCCTTCTCAAAAGGCATTGTTAAAGTTGAATTACAAGGCAGCTGTTCAGGATGTCCAAGTTCATTAATGACCTTGAAACAAGGTGTTCAGAATTTATTAAAACATTATATTAAAGAGGTTCAATCGGTAGAAGCGGTTTAAAATGGTAAAAAATTTATCTTACAGAGAAAAACTTCTTGAGTTGGCAAGAATCTATAAAATATCTGAGATACAAAATTATCTGAGAAATAAAAAAAATCTGACTACTTCACAACTAGAACATCTTTTAAAAAAAAATAAAGTTCCTATACCAAAAGATTTTAACGTAGGTTTTTTTGCAAAAAATTTTTCGAAGCCCATATCTAAAGCAGGAAGAGGAGTTTCTAATATTTACGATGATACCACGGGTGGCATTGGCAGGATGATAAAAAATTCTGGAAGAGGTGTCTCCAATATGTACGATGGCACCACCGGGGGTATAGGTAGATTTTTTAAAAATATTTGGAAAATGTTAGGCAATGCAGGCTTAGGTGTTTTGAATACTTTTCCAATTCTTGGTTCTACAGTTTATAAGTTTTTATCAAATATTTTTGTTGATTCATTTAGTAGCTTTTATAACCCGGAAATAAATGAAAAAAGAGCCAATAAAATTTTATATTATTTAAGCTCCATTGTAATAATTGCGGCTTTGGGTATCGGAGGTGTTTATGTATTTGAAAATTATGATAGGGAAGACGTTGTTAAAAAGAACATAAGTGAAAAAAATATACAAACGAATAAAAAAATTGAAAAGAGTAAAAAAAAAGAAAAAGAAGTTAAAAAAAGCAAAGAATTATTATCGAAAAAGCCTGATCAAAACGCCACGCAAAACAGAAAATCAACAACTGTACCTGAATTAGTATTACCGAATCTTAATTTAAAAACCGAGACAGTACTTAGCTTGTTCGAGGACGTTGAGTATGATTTAAAATCTGTAAGAAGCAAGAAAACTGTTAAACCAATTTACTTTACGCAGTTTCCTAAAGATTTAGATGAGATAAAAGATGTAAAACTAAAAAAAGAAACATTTATTAAAATTGTTTTACCTTTAGTAGTTGCTGAAAATGAAAAAATTTTAAATGATAGATTGAAGCTGAAAAAAATTTTAGCAAAAAAAATGACCTCAGACAAAGAAAAAAACTGGTTAAGAGCCAAATTAAGAGAGTATAAAGTAAAGAAATCAGATTTTAAAGAACTTCAGATTAGAATGGATATTATTCCTGTTTCAATAGCCTTGGCTCAAGCTGCGAAAGAAAGTGGTTGGGGCACATCAAGATTTGCTTTAGAGGGAAATGCAATTTTCGGTCAATGGACTTGGACTGGTCAAGGAATAGAGCCATTGAATAAAGGCAAGCATGAGGGACACAAAATATTAAGATTTCCAATTTTAAGAGCCTCAGTCAAAGCATATAAGAATAATTTAAATACTCATAAAGGTTACAAAGATTTTAGGGAAAAAAGATTTACAAAAAGAAAAAGAAATGTGAATGTAAAAGGTCTGGATCTTACCGGTACTCTTGATAAATACGCTGCTACAGGGAAAGAATACACTAAAAAGTTAAAGCAAATTATTATTCAAAATGACCTATCGGACTTTGAAACTGTAAGACTAACTAATTCAGTTATTAAAAAACAATTGGATTTATAATTTACTTATCAGCAATTACAAACTGCACACCAAGCCACCTAAAAAAATTTCCCTCTTTAAGGGAACAATTAATTCTACCTCTCTCTGTTGTAAATTTTCCTTCAAGCCTAATTTCAAGAAGATTCTTTTCTTCAAATGAGATTATTGAATTACGCCATTTATCTTGTTCGTTAGAAAAACAATTAATCGAATTAATATTTTTATATAAATTGTAAAATTTAATTTTGACGATAGGCGGATTATCTTTATCTTGTAAATATTTTTCTTGAGGTTTAATATATTCGTATTTAAATGGTAAAGTCTTGAGAATAGTTGAAAATCTGTCTAGCTTTCCGTATTTTTCATTAATAGGAAACCTTGGATACTCTAAATTATCTTTAGTTTCATCGATTACCCCTGAATGTTGTCCAAAAGCAAATTTAAAACCTAAATTTTTTACGATTTCCTTAAATTCAAGGCTATATTCGCCAAAAGGGTAAGAGAAATAGGGTGAATTTTCACCAAGATTTTTTCTAAAAATATCTTTTGATTTTTTCAGATCACTTATAATTTCGTCACTACTTCTGTCAATTAAATATTCATGGGAGTCACTATGATTACCTATAATTCCTAATTCACTTTCGTGTATTTCTTTAATCTGATCCCATGTCATATAGTTATATTTTCCTATCTCTCTCGTACTTATAAATAATAAAAAAGGAATTTTTTGATTTTTTAGCAAAGGCCAGGCGTTATTATAAAAAGATGAAAACCCATCATCAATTGTTAACAGAGCTTTTCTAGTCTTTTTTTCCTTCTTTATCTCACTTTCTAAATTATTAGGGTGAATAAACTTAATACCCTCACTTTTAATCATTTCTATATGGCTCTTAAATTCTTTCATCCCAATATTAGTTGATGGATATTTTCCTTCTCCAAATCTATGATACATCAAACTTATTAAACCATAGTCATCAATTTCATTTGCTTTTAAAATGGATTTGTAAGAAATTAATACAAAAATTATACTAGAAAAAATAATGAAAAGTTTTTTAATTTTAAATATCACCGGTAAAAATGACTCATTAGCTTTAAAAATAAATAATAATTTTTTTATACACAAAATTTCACAAAAAACTAGAAATAATGATCAACTTGTTAACACAATTTTGAGTTTTTTAAGTAAGCATAAAGTTAAAATCAATAAAGAGCTTTCAATAATAGTAAATTTGGGTCCAGGAAGATTTTCATCTATAAGAATTTCATTATCTATCGCTAAAGGTATTAAATTATCTAGCGGTGCTAAATTAATGGGATATAACAACGATGATTTAAAGGAATTAAACCTTGAAAATATAGGGATTTTAATTAATAAAAATTTAATAGAAAATAAATTGATAAAACCTGTCTATGAGATAAATTAAAAATTAAATGAACAATATTGAAAAAAAATGTAAAGAAAAAAATGTTAGGCTTACTGACCAAAGAAGAGTTATAGCTAAGGTAATGTCTGACTCTAAAGAAATTTATGGCTCAAAAGATCATCCAGATGTAGATGAACTACATAAAAGAGCTTCTGCGATAGACAACAAAATTAGCATCGCAACAGTTTATAGAACCGTAAAGTTATTTGAGGAAGCTGGAATTGTGGAGAAACATGATTTTAAAGGAAATAAGGCTCGCTATGAGAAATCACCAGATGAGCATCATGACCATCTCATAGATATAAATAGTGGAGAAATTATTGAATTTGTGGATAAAGAAATTGAAGAGTTACAAGTAAAGGTTGCTCAAAAACTAGGATATAAATTAGTAGATCATAAGCTTGAACTATATGGATCAAAAAGAAAAAAATAAAACATTAAAAAAAATTTTTATCAAGTCTTTCGGCTGTCAGATGAATGAGTACGACAGTCAAAGAATGTACGATATCACATCGAAAATTAATTATAAAAAATCAAATGAATTCAACAATAAGGTTAATTGTGTGGTTTTGAATACTTGCCACATACGTGAAAAAGCATCAGAAAAGCTTTTTCATGAAGTTGGGAGAATAAAGAAAATTTTTAAAAATACAAAAAAACCAATAGTCATCGTTGCCGGTTGTGTTGCTCAAGCAGAAGGCAATTATATTACTAAAAGAGAAAATTATGTAGATGCTATTGTGGGCCCTCAATCATATCATAAATTAAATCGTATAATTAAAGAATTAGAAAAAAAAGATGATATAATTAACTTAACAGAATTTGATACAATTAAAAAATTTGATGAGTTACATAAAATAAGAAATAAAAATAATAATGTTTCTTCATTTTTAACAATTCAAGAAGGATGCGATAAATTTTGTAAATTTTGTGTGGTGCCTTACACTAGAGGGCCAGAGTGCTCACGCTCTTTCTCTAATATTATTCAAGAAGCAAAACAATTAGTTGAAAACGGGTCTAGAGAAATTACATTATTGGGTCAAAATGTTAATGCATATAAATTTGGGAAAAAAAAATTATCGGATTTGATCTACTCGTTGAATGAAATTAAAGAATTAGATAGAATAAGATACACTTCATCTCACCCTAATGATGTTACTCCTGATTTAATAACATCTCATAAAGATTGTAAAAAATTGATGCCACTATTACATTTGCCTGTTCAGAGTGGATCCAATAACATTCTTGAAAAAATGGGTCGCAAACATACTGTAGAGCAATATATTGAGATAACTCAAAAACTTAAAAAAGTTAGACCGGAAATTAAGTTTTCGAGTGATTTTATTATTTCATTTCCCGATGAGACTGAGAAAGACTTTAATGATTCTATTAATTTATTACAAAACATTAAATTTATTAATACGTATTCCTTTATATATAGCTCAAGACCTGGTACGCCAGCTTCAAAATTAAGTGAAATTTCAAGATTTATTTCAAAAAAGAGGCTAATTAAATTTCAAGAAGAAGCTAGTAAAATAAAGAAAAATTATAAAAAATCTTTAATGGGTACTTTTACACGTGTTTTATTTGAAAACAAAGTTGATGATCAAAATTATTTCGGAAGAGACGAATTTTTTAATTCGGTTATTGTTAAAAGTAAAAAAGATATAATTGGGAAGGTTAAAAATGTAAGATTAGAACAATGTAACCAAAATACTTTATTCGGTGAGTTAGTTCAAAATAATCAGAAGGAGAATGTCGCAGCTTAAAGAAATATGTCAGAAATTACAAATTTAGAGCAGAATTTAATAATAAAAAAAATAGACAAACAATCTATAAATATACAAGTTTTTAAAAATGAAATTTTATCTTCTCTTGTTGGTGCTTTTAATCAAAATTTAAATGAGTTGGAAAAATTAACTGATACAAAAATATTTTTTCGAGGAAACTCAATAACTGTAAAAGGCAAGGGCAGTAATACGCTTAAAGTCTCAGATGCAATAAAATTTTTAGTCAATAAATTAATTTTAACCAAATCTATAGATAAGGATGATATAATAATGTCTGTAAATGGAGTAAAATCAGTGGACAAACAAAGCAATATTCATTCCTTAAAACAATTAATTAAAACACCACGACAATCAGTTATAGCAAGGTCTAAAAAACAATCAGAGTACATAGACGCACTACGAACAAGTGATATAGTAATGGCTCTTGGTCCAGCGGGTACAGGAAAAAGTTTTCTAGCAGTATCAGTTGCGATAACTATGCTAATTGAAAAAAAAGTTGATAAGGTTATTTTATCCAGGCCAGCTGTAGAGGCAGGAGAAAAATTAGGTTTTTTACCAGGTGACATGAAAGAAAAGGTAGACCCTTATCTAAGGCCTTTGTATGACGCTCTATATGATTTATTCGGTTATGAAAAAATTCAAAAAAAAATTGAGACAGGAGAAATTGAAATCGCACCATTGGCATTTATGAGAGGCCGAACTTTGAAAAATTCTTTTGCAATACTCGATGAAGCACAAAATGCTACACCAACACAAATAAAAATGTTCCTAACAAGAATTGGGGAAAATTCAAAATTAGTTGTTAATGGAGACCCATCTCAAGTTGACCTAATTAATAAATCGAATTCTGGTCTAGTTTATTCAAAAAAAATCTTAAAAAAGATAAAGGAAATTAAAGTAATCGAATTTTCCTACAAAGATGTTGTTAGGCACCCTCTTGTGTCTAAGATTATTCAAGCTTATCAAAAAGACTTTGATGATAAGAGCTGAGGTAATTGTTAAAAATAAATCTTGGAAGGATTATTTAAAAAAACCAGAAACCTATTTTCGCAAAAGACTAAGTTTGATCGATAAAAAATTTTCAAATTTTAGTAAAAAAAAATTTTATTTTACTATTATGTTAGCTGGAAATGTAGAAATTAAAAGATTAAATAAATTTTTCAGAGATAAAAATAAGTCTACAGATGTACTATCTTTTCCTCATTACCAAATTAAAGAACAAAAAAAATTGATTAAAAAAAAAACTAAAATTTATTTAGGCGACATAATAATTAATTATTATAAAATTAAAAAAAATAAAAAAAAAAATTTTTACAACCAGCTAGATAAAACTTGGATACACGGTTTTTTACATTTGCTCGGCTATATTCACAAGAAAGATATTGATTACGAAAAGATGAATAAATATGAAAAAAAGTATTTTAAAGAGATACAAAAACTGAATGATAAAAAAAATTTTTAATTCTAGAATCTCTTTATTATTTATTTTACCATTTTTAATTGGTTCTCTCTCTGTACTGACATTTAGCCCTTTCAACTTAACCTTGCTTAATTTTATTTTACTTCCTGCAATATTTTTAATTATGACTTACGTTAATAAAAAGTCAAAAAATGTTTTTAGAAAAAAACCATTTTTAATAAATTTCTTTTTTGTAGGATATTTTTTCGGATTTGGTTTCTTCTTATTTTGTAATTATTGGATTTCTTATTCACTCACTTTTGATGAAAGTTTTAAATGGTTGATTCCTTTATCTTTATTGCTAATTCCAAGTTTTTTAGCTTTATTTTTTGGGATAATTTTTTTTTTAATTGGGCCGTTTTTAAGAAATAATATTCAATCAATTCTAATTTTTAGTTTAGCTTTGTCTCTCATTGATTATGTTAGAGGTAAAGTATTAACAGGTTTTCCTTGGAATCTGTGGTCTTACAGTTTTTCATGGTTCACTGAGCTACTACAAGTTCTAAATTATATCGGGTTGTATGCGTTCAACTTAATAATTATATGTATATTCTGTTTACCTGCTTACTTCTTTTTCAGACATTCAAATAAAATTTATTTACTTTGTTTTTATACAACATTTTTTTTAGCTGCTTACACTTTCGGCTCCTATAATATTAATAAAAATGAAAATTATTTAAAAAACTTACCTGAGGAACAATTATTAAATATAAAGATAATTTCACCAAATTTAGATCTCAAATATAATTTGGAAAATGAAGAAGTTAATAAGATATTGGACGATCTCATTAGATACAGTGAACCTGATAAAGATAAAAAAACAATTTTTGTTTGGCCCGAAGGTGCCTTTGCAGGGTTCTATCTAAATGATCTTTATGAGTACAAAAATAAAATACAAAAAGCTTTTTCGTCGGAGCATTTGATAATATTTGGAAGCAACACATTTGAGCTAGAAACTCAAAAAGTTTTTAATAGTTTAGTTGTGATCAATAATGAATTTAAAGTTATATATCAGTATAACAAAAGAAAACTTGTACCATTTGGCGAATTTTTGCCCTTTGAAAATAAGCTGAAAAATTTTGGCTTAAAAAAAATAACCGAGGGCTACGGTTCTTTTAGCAAAGGAAAACAACAAAAAATCTTTAAGTATAATGACGTATTTTTTTTACCTTTAATATGTTATGAAGTTATTTTTCCAGAATTGATACAAACTACTCAAAATAATATGAACCTTATAATTAATATTTCAGAGGATGCATGGTTCAAAGACTCTATTGGAATTCAACAACACTTTTCAAAAGCTGTATTTAGATCAATAGAGGCAAATAGATTTTTGATAAGGGCTGCAAATAAAGGGATAAGTGCATTTATTAATAACAAAGGCATAGTGATAAAAAAATTAGATTTTAATGAGAGAGGAAATATTGAAATGAATGTTCCAATAATAAATAATCAATATAAAAATAAAAATGATTTGATATTTTACATTCTTTTATTTACATTTATTATAATTTTTCTACTAAAAAAAAATGAGTAAAAACTATCTATTTACAAGCGAGTCAGTATCAGAAGGTCACCCTGATAAAGTATGTGATCGTATCTCTGATATGGTTGTGGATTCATATTTGCAAAATGATCCTTACTCAAGGGTTGCATGCGAAACTCTTACAACCACCAATAAAGTTGTTTTAGCAGGAGAGGTAAGAGGTCCAAAAATTGAAAAAGATGAAATTATCCAAAAAGTTAGAAACTGCATAAAAGATATCGGTTACGACCAAGAAGGATTTAGTTGGAAAGAAAAAACAAAAATAGAAACTCATTTACACTCCCAATCCTCTGATATAGCAATGGGAGTAGACTCTAAGAAAGATAAGGATGAAGGAGCAGGCGATCAAGGAATCATGTTTGGATACGCATGTAATGAAACAGAAGATTTAATGCCTGCCCCAATTTATTTTTCTCATAAAATTTTAAGATTGATGGCTCAAGATAGAAAATCTGGTGCGCTTAAAGGCATTGAGCCTGATTCAAAAAGTCAAGTTACGATGGAGTATGAAAATGACAAACCAGTTAAAGTTAAATCTGTAGTAATCTCCACTCAACATTCTAAGGACTTAAAACAAAATGATGTTAAAAATTTGATAATTCCCTATATAAAAAAATCAATCCCAGAAAATTTTTTAAAAGATTTGAGTCAAGATGAAATATATATAAACCCGACTGGACAGTTTGTTATTGGTGGACCGGACGGGGACACTGGTCTGACTGGAAGAAAAATCATTGTAGATACTTATGGTGGAGCAGCACCACATGGTGGTGGAGCATTTTCAGGCAAAGACCCAACCAAGGTTGATCGCTCTGCTGCTTATGTATCAAGATACTTAGCCAAGAACATTGTAAGCTCTGGTATTACAGACAAGTGTTTAATCCAATTAGCTTACGCTATAGGAGTTTCAAAACCATTATCAATTTTAGTGCAATTAGATGAAAAAAATAACAAAAACGCACCTGAAGTAATTAAGATTATAAAAAAAAATTTTGACTTGTCCCCTAGGGGTATTAGAGAAATGTTAAACCTTAATAAGCCAATTTACGTGCCAACTTCAGCTTATGGTCATTTTGGAAGAAAACCAACAAATAATGGAGAATTTTCTTGGGAAAAAACAGATAAAACTAATATATTTAAACGGTAATCTTGAATAATTCGAAGATATAGAATAAAACATTATAAATTATTAAAAATTCAAAATGGGCAATAGCCCATTTTTTTTTAGGAGAAGATAAATGTTGAATAGAGGATTGGACAAATTAGAACTATTAAGAATAGTCGAGGCAGTTGCTAATGAAAAATCTATAGATAAAGAATTAGTTATTGGTTCGATGGAAACTGCTATTCAAAAAGCTGCATTAACAAAATTTGGAAATGACAATAATATTGAAGTCAAAATTGACAGGAAAAGTGGAGAAATTTCGATAAAAAAAGTTTTAGAAATAGTTGATCAAGTTGTAGATCCTGGCAAAGAAATAGATGTCAAAACAGCTATTTCAAGCAATAAGGAGTTAAAAGTTGGTGATAAAATTTTTGAGGATCTTCCTCAGATAGATTTTGGTAGAATAGCAGCTCAAAGCGCAAAACAAGTAATTAGTTTTAAAGTAAGGGAAGCAGAAAAATCTAGACAGTATGAGGAATTTAAAGATAAAGAAGGTCAGATACTCAGTGGAATTATAAAAAGATTAGAATTCGGCAATGTTATAGTTGATCTTGGCAGAGCAGAGGGAATTATTAAAAAGGATGAATTAATTCCTCGAGAGATGATAAAAACTGGAGATCGAATTAAAGCTTATTGTTTTGAGGTTAAAAATGAATTAAAAGGTCATCAGATATTTCTTTCAAGAGCACATCCACAATTTTTAGCGAAACTATTTTTTCAAGAGGTTCCCGAGATTTATGAGGGTGTCATTGAAATTAAATCAGTGGCCAGAGATCCTGGTAGTAGAGCAAAAATTTGTGTGAACTCTAAGGATACTTCTATAGATCCCGTGGGTGCTTGCGTAGGAATGAGAGGTAGTAGAGTTCAAACTATAGTAAATGAACTTCAAGGTGAAAAAATTGACATTATTAAGTGGACTGAGGATATTCCTACACTTGTGTCTGAGTCTTTATCACCAGCTGAAATACAAAAAGTTTTAATGGATCAAGAGAATAAAAAAATTGAAGTTATTTTATCTGAAGAAAATCTGAGTAAAGCAATTGGAAGAAGAGGTCAAAATGTGAGATTAGCATCAAAACTTACAAATTATGAAATTGATATTTTAACTGACAAAGAAGACTCTGAAAGAAGACAAACTGAATTCAAGGATCGTACAGAAAATTTAGTTAAAAATCTCGAAGTAGACGAAACTCTTGGACAGCTTCTAGTTTCCGAAGGGTTTCAAAGCATTGAAGAAATTTCTCAGTCTAAACCTGAGGATATAGCTAAAATCGAAGCGATTGATGAAGAAACGGCTAACGAACTTATAGCGAGATCTAAAGAGAATTTAATTAAGGAAAAGGAAGAAGTAAGTAAAAAACTAAAAGAACTAGGTGTCGAAGAATCTTTGATAAATTTAAAAGGAATGACTCAGGGAATGTTAGTTATACTAGGACAAAAAAATATTAAAAAACTATCTGATTTTGCCGACCTATCTTCAGATGAATTAATAGGTGGCTATGATGAAATCAAAGGTAAGAGAATAAAAATTGACGGTTATCTTGAAGAATTTTCTCTTACTAAAGATGAAGCAGATCAACTAATTATGTCTGCAAGGGGGATAGTCTACAAATAAAATGGACAAAGATAAAAATAAGAAAAAAACATTAAGTATATCCTCAAATTTTTCAAAAAAAATTGATATAAATTTTAAGAGTAAGCAAAAAAAAGAAGTATTTAATATCGGAAAAAAAAGACCCTTTAAGCCAAAGAATATTGATGGTTTTTTAAAAAATCCTAAAGCTTTTAATAACCAAAGCCCAAAAAAAAATTTTGCTAGGAAGTTTGTTGAAAAGCAAGCAACTAAAGAATTTATAAAAAAAGACAATAAGCCAGCTGGAAAAAGTACTCTTAAACTAAAAAGTCCAATCGCTAAAAGAGATTTTAAATTAACAGTATCTAGAGCCTTGAATGTGGAAGAAATTGAGATTAAACAACGAAGTTTAGCATCTGTTAAAAGAGCAAGACTAAAAGAAAAGAAAAATGTAAACGAAGTTGAGGAAAAAAAAGAAGTTAAAAAAATACAAAGGGATGTCAAAATTCCTGAACAAATTTCAATCCAAGAGCTTTCGAATAGAATGGCAGAAAAATCAAGTGATGTAATAAAGTTTTTACTAAATATGAAAGTTATTGCTACAATTAATCATGTTATTGATAAAGATACTGCAGAATACATTGTCAAAGAGTTTAAACACAATCCTATTTTAGAAGAAGTGCCAAATATTGAGCTTAATAAGAAAAAAAATTTCGATCAAGATACAAGTTTAGAAAAAAGAGCGCCAGTAGTCACAATTATGGGCCACGTTGATCATGGAAAAACTTCATTACTTGACTCATTAAGACAGGCGAATGTTGTTGAAAATGAATTTGGCGGGATTACTCAGCATATAGGTGCATATCAAGTAAAAACTGAAAAAGGTGAGCTAATAACTTTCATTGACACACCAGGCCACGCGGCCTTCACTGAAATGAGAGCTAGAGGTTCAAAAATTACCGATATAGTTGTGCTCGTAGTAGCTGCTGATGACGGCATCAAGCCTCAGACAATCGAAGCTATAAAACATGCAAAAGCAGCAAAAGTACCTATTATTGTAGCAATAAATAAATGTGATTTACCCAATAAAAATTTAAGTAAAATTAAAAATGACTTGATGCAATATGAGTTAATCGCTGAAGAATTGAGTGGAGAAACTCTTTTTGTCGAAGTTTCTGCTACTAAAAAAACAAACTTAGATAAATTAAAAGAGAACATTATGTTGCAAGCAGAAATACTCGATTTGAAAGCCTCATTGAAAGGACCAGCCTCGGGAGTTGTTATAGAATCAAAAATAGACAAAGGAAAAGGACCGGTATCAACAATATTAATAACTAATGGGAGATTAAATAAAGGAGATTTTTTTATTTGTGGAAATACATGGGGAAAAATTAGAGCAATGATAGATTTTGATGGAAAAAATGTTGATCACGCTTTGCCATCTATGCCAGTAGAAATTTTAGGTATGAACGATACAGCATTTGCTGGGGCTGAATTTTTAGTAACAGAAAACGAAAACGAGGCAAAGAAGGTATCTGAGTTTAAAAAATCTAACAAATTACAAAAAAATAATTTGCTTAGCAAAGATAAAGCTACGCTATTTGAAAATAAAGATGAAAAAGATACATTAAATATAATTATAAAATCTGATGTACAAGGCTCAAGCGAAGCTATCAAAATGGCCATTAATAAAATTCAACACAAAGAAGTAAAAGCCAATTTGATACTTTCAGATATCGGTATGATCAATGAAACTGACGTTTCTTTAGCTAAAGCTTCTAATGCTATACTTATAGGTTTTAACGTAAAACCAAATAGGGAGGCAAAAAAATTAGCCGAGCAACAAGGAATTGATATTAAATTCTTCAAAATTATATATGAAGCATTAGAATATGTTGAAAAAGGTTTATCCGGTCTTCTTGAACCTGAATTAAAAGAAAAGATACTAGGTTCGGCAGAAATCCAAAAAATATTTAAAGTATCGAATGCAGGCAAAATAGCAGGTTCAAAAGTTTTGGACGGTGAAATAAAGAGTAAGTCAAAAGCTAGATTAATTCGAGATGGCGTGGTTGTGTACGAAGGTGAAATAATAAGTATTTTTAGAGAAAAAAATGCTGTAAAAGAGGTTAAAAATGGCCTCGAATGCGGTATCGGACTTAAGGATTTTATAGATTTTAAAGAAAAAGATATAATAGAATCTTTTACAGTTGAAAAAATAGAGAGATCAATATGATTAAGCAAAATTTACACACAAATTTTAGCCAGAGACAGTTAAGAGTAGGCGAATTAGTTAAGCAGAATATTGGTGAAATTTTCATACGTAATGAAGCTAAAATACCTTCATTTAACTCAAAACTTATAACAGTTACTGAGGTGAGAATGACTCCAGATCTAAAAACAGCAAGAGTTTACGTAATTCCACTTGGTGGAACTCAATTAAAGGAAACTGTAAGTGTCTTGACTGAATACTCTCATCTTGTTAGAAAAGCATTGTCTAAAAAACTGGATATAAAGTTTCTTCCTAAATTAACTTTCGTTGAGGATAAATCTTTTGAATATGCAGAGAAAATTGAGAAAATAATTAGACAAAACAAAATAAATGATAAAGAAAAAAAAAGATATAATTAAAGAGTTGGCACAAAACAAAAACGATGTCGGTTCAACAGAAGTACAAATTGGTTTACTAAGTAATAAAATCGATGAACTTGCAAATCATTTTAAGAAGTTTAAAAAAGATAAGCATTCAAGTATAGGATTAGCAAAATCGGTTAATAGAAGAAAAAAACTTTTAGCTTACCTTAGAAAAAAAAATTTAGACTCATATAATAACGTAATTAAAAAATTAAACTTAAGGAAATAATGTTTGAAATAAAAAAAGAAGAAATTGTCATTAATGGTAAAAAAATAACTTTAGAGACAGGTAAAATAGCTAGACAAGCAGATGGAGCCATAATAGCAACATGCGGTGAAACCGTAGTTATTGCAACCGCAGTTGGAGCAAAAAAAGTTGCAGAGGGTCAGGATTATTTCCCGCTATCTGTAAATTATCAAGAAAAATACTATGCTGCCGGAAAAATACCAGGAGGATATTTTAAGAGAGAGGCAAGACCAACTGAGGCTGAAACTTTAATTTCTAGGCTTATAGATAGACCTATTAGACCCTTGTTTCCCTCAGGTTTTATGAACGAAGTACAAGTTTTACCAACTGTTTTATCCTATGATGGCGAAAATCAGCCTGACATTCTGGCAATGATAGCCTCCTCAGCAGCTTTGGCAATCTCAGGACTGCCTTTTCAAGGACCCATAGGTGCAAGTAGAGTGGGATATAAAGATAATAAATTTTTATTAAATCCTTCTCAAGAAGAACTTCAAACTTCAGAACTAGATTTAGTAGTGGCAGGAACTAAAGATGCGGTTTTGATGGTAGAGTCTGAAACCTCAGGCCTTTCAGAAAAGACAATGTTAGATGCAGTTAAATTTGGTCATGAAAACTTTGTTCCAGTTATAACTTCGATTGAAAAGCTTGCAAAAAAAGTAGGTAAACCAAAATGGGAAATCGAAGAAATAGATCATTCAAGTGTAAAAAAGAAGATTGCGAAGAAATTTGAAAAAGATCTTAGAGCAGCTTTTAAAGAAATTGATAAAAAGAAAAGATCAACTGCTATTTCAGATATTGATTCAAAATGTAAGGAGATGTTCTCCGAAGATGAAAACGTGACTGAAAATCAAGCAATGGCACAATTAAAATCAATCGAAAAAGATATTGTCAGAACTTCAATTTTAAAAGATAAAAAAAGAATCGATGGAAGAGGCTTGGCTGATGTTAGAAAAATTCAGTGCGAAGTTGGTATCCTTCCTAGAACACATGGATCAGCACTATTTACTAGAGGTGAGACTCAAGCCTTAGTTACAACGACTTTAGGTATGGCAGACGATGAACAAAGATTAGAAAGCCTAGATGGAATGCAAAGATCCAACTTCATGCTTCATTATAATTTTCCACCATTCTCAGTTGGTGAGTGCGGAAGAATTGGAACAGGGAGAAGAGAGATTGGGCACGGCAAACTAGCTTGGAGAGCTATTAAATCTTCTTTGCCTCTAAAAGAGAATTTTCCTTACACAATAAGAGTTGTTTCTGAAATAACAGAGTCGAATGGATCGTCTTCAATGGCTACAGTTTGTGGTACGTCTTTATCACTCATGGATGCTGGTGTTCCAATAAAAGAACCTGTAGCTGGAATCGCAATGGGCTTAATAAAAGAAGGAGATAAATTTTCAGTTCTTTCTGATATTTTAGGAGATGAAGATCATTTAGGTGATATGGATTTTAAAGTTGCTGGAACTAAAGATGGAATAACTTCATTGCAAATGGATATAAAG
>MDTD01096564.1_pt1 | contig 39343 bp, 33 predicted proteins | sample 811221 | NCBI WGS metagenome assembly MDTD01 (sample SAMN05326646, study PRJNA326480) | marine metagenome | isolation source: seawater | place: Pacific Ocean: South West | collected 2011
GATTCAAGGGAGAAGCATAGAGTCGGTAGAAGTTTTTGTATACAACAGGTGGGGAGAGTTGGTTTGGGAAGGAAATGCTTTGGGGCAGTTTTGGGACGGTACTTACATGGGTAAACCTGCTCAAGAAGATGTTTATGTATATTCTCTTTCTTACACGTATTATAATGTGAACAACAAATTGCAACGAAAGAAAAGGCAAGGTTGGGTTACATTACTCAGATAATCAATTTCTTAAATTAAAATTAATTTCACTTTTATGGTTAAAACTGTTAATTTTGTTCAAAATTTTAACAGATGACAAAAATCAAATTCGGTACCGACGGTTGGAGGGCTATAATAGCAAAGGAATATACTGTTGAGAATGTAGCCAGAGTAACATTGGCAACTGCTCAATGGCTAAAAGATAAATACGATAATCCTTCGGTTATGATTGGTTACGATTGTAGATTCGGAGGAAAAATGTTCGCAGAAACTTCTGCAAAGGTTCTTGCCTCAGAAGGTATTAAAGTGTATTTGTCTTCTGAGTTTGCATCTACACCAATGGTTTCCTTAGGTGTTGTTAAAAAAGAAACGTCAGTTGGGGTTGTTATAACTGCTTCACATAATCCACCTGAGTATAATGGCTTTAAATTGAAAGGGAGTTACGGTGGACCAATGTTAACAAGTGATGTTGACGATATTGAAAAAATAATTCCTGAGGTTTCTAATTTCGATGTTAATATGTCAATAGAGCCTTTTGTTGAAAAGGGAAGTATTGAATATATCGATTTAGAGGATATGTATATTAAGCACGCTGAATCTGTTTTTGACCTCGATGCAATCCGAAATTCGGAAATGAATTTTGCATATGATGCTATGTATGGAGCGGGGAAGGATGTTGTTAGAAAGCTACTTCCCGATTTAACGTTTATGCATACAGACGACAATCCTGGTTTTGAGGGTGTTGCTCCTGAACCGATTTTAAGAAATTTGGGAGAGATGTCGGAAGTGATAAAGTTGAGTGAAAACATCGATTGTGCTGTTGCTACTGATGGTGACGCAGACCGAATAGGACTTTTTGATTCATCGGGTAATTTTGTAGATGCTCATCACATTATTTTACTGTTGATTAAATATTTAAAAGAGGAAAAGAATTTTGACGGTGAAGTAATTACTGCGTTCAGTTGTTCAGAAAAGGTAAGTAAGCTCTGTAAACATTACGGTTTAGAGCAAACAACGACAAAAATAGGTTTCAAATACGTTTGTGAATTGATGTTAAAGGGTGGTTTCCTTCTTGGTGGAGAAGAGTCTGGAGGAATGGCAATTCAAGGTCATATTCCTGAGAGAGATGGCGTTTGGATAGGTTTAACGATTTGGGAGTATATGGCGAAAAGTGGAAAAACGCTGGAAGAATTAATTGACGAAGTGTATGAAATTGTTGGTCCATTTGCATTTGAAAGAATTGATTTGCATTTATCAGAAGTTCAAAAGCAATCGGTAATGGAGGATTGTGCTTCTGGGGCAATAAAAGAGTTGGTTGGACGACCAATTCAGCGTGTGGATGATACCGATGGATATAAGTTTTTCTTTAACGATGATGAGTGGATTATGATTCGTCCTTCTGGAACAGAGCCTGTGTTGAGAACATATTGTGAGTCCACATCCAGTGAATCAGCTATAAATTTATTAAAAGAGACCCACAAGCAACTTTTAAATTAGTATTGGATATTTCGAGTAGATATTATAAAAGTCCGATTGTGCTCATAATCGGATTTTTTTTTATTCAACAATTTTGTTCTGCCCAAAAAGTTCCCAAGCTTTTTCAGAATTCAGACTCACTCTCAGAGGTAAGGGTATGGTCTGTTTCGGGCGTTTCATCGTTGGGTACTGGTCTTACTTTAAGTATGCTTTCTAAAGAATGGTATGGGAATTATCAATCGGTTCCATTCCATTTTTTTAATGATAACAATGAGTGGTTGCAAATGGATAAAATGGGTCACGGACTAAGCTCTTTTTACGGTGGGTATTATGGTTATAATGTTCTCAAATGGGCGGGCGTTAAGAATAAAAAGTCTATATATTTTGGTGGAATGTATGGGTTTTTATTTTTACTCGCTACTGAAATTATGGATGGATTCTCCTCTGAGTGGGGCGCTTCTCCAGGTGATTTGTTATCGAATGGGGTGGGTACAAGTTTGTTTATGACTCAGCAGTTGCTTTTTCATAAGCAAATCATTTCACCAAAATTTTCATACTGGCCCTCCAGGTATGCTAAATACAGACCAGCCTTACTGGGGGATAATCATTGGAACCGATGGTTGAAAGATTATAATGGTCAAGTTTATTGGTTGTCCTTTTCATTGTCCGATATGAAGGTCAATGCAAAATTTTTTCCAAAATGGTTGTCTTTGGCAGTAGGATACAGTGGAGATGGAATGCTTGGTGGTTCGTTTAACCCGGTAATTAATGAGGAGGGGGGTATTCTACCGGCTTTTGAGCGTAAAAGAGAAGTGTATTTATCCTTGGATTTAAATTTTCAAAACATTAAAACAAAATCATTTTTTTTTAATGCTTTCCTGAAGGGAGTTTCTTTTATTAAATTTCCTGCTCCAGCGTTGAGATTTGGACGGGAAGGGGTAAGATTTATTCCGCTTCAATATTAATGTTTTCACCTCAAAAGAACCAACTTCTGAATGGCGTTATCTGTTTCTCCTTTACTGTTTTTAACTGTGATTTGATAAACGTAAACACCCTTTCCAATTTTATCTCCATATTCGTCCAGTCCGTCCCAATTTATAGGACCTATTCTTTTTGATGTTGCGCTATAAATTCCCTCTAGAGATTTAATAATTTTTCCAGAAATTGTAAAAATATGTATTTGTATTTCAAGGTCTTCACTGGTTTGGTTGTGTTCAAAATAGAATCCTGTGTTTGTAGTAAAAGGGTTGGGGTAATTGAGTAAATAATTTAAAGCGAGCTTTGGATTGTTTTCAATTATAAACTCAGTGTATGCTTTTGATGAATTATTTTGATTGTCGAATGCTTTAAATTCAAGAGAATGTCTTCCTTCCTCCAATTCATCAATTGGAAAAATAACCTCACCTTTTTGAAAGCTCGATGAAGATGGGGTGTAGAAGTTGTTTAAAACAAAACTTAAATCTGAACGCTCATCAATGGTTAAAACAAGATCTTTTCCTATGTCGTTTGGTATAATGTTTATTCCACTGGAGTCGGTTAAACTAGCTATGAATATTGGTGAAGGAGAAACGTTATTACCAAAAACAAATGTTGTATCGTCCAGGTACAAAGAAATATTTGGACCTGAGTTATCAAGGGTATAATTTTCGGCAATTCCACCAATAGAAATAGTTTTATCGTATCCTGATGCATCTCCAAGAATTGTATCTAGGGCGTAAAAGCTCAAGCGTGCGAAATCAAAATTTTGTCGAATGTCCTTTGGGATAAATATTTTTGAACTGAATTTGCCATTTGTTACGACTCCTTTCCCAACGAAAAGTAAATCCTCTTGTGAGCTGTAGGAAAAAGGAACAGAATTATTATCGTTCGCAAGAGTTTCAAAATTTTGTTTTTTATCGTAAAGCAATATATCTATCCATCCATTGAAATTTATAGGAGTCAAACCGTCTGAGCCCATTATTTTTCCGTGTAATGTAGGAGTGGATAGAGATTTTATAGTGTCTGTTTTTATATTGTTATGCGTTACGCTGTCCAGAATAATTTTGTTTTTAGGTATAGTGAGTTTAACGGCCGGATCACCAAGTAGTGTGAAATTTCTATCGTTTAGTCCTCCATTATTGGTGACTTTTGTATTTTTAAAAATATCACCAATTGCAGTTTTATTTTTCTTAATAGAAGATTCTAAAACTGAGTAAAAGGTCTCGTTTAGGTTAAAGTTGGGAATTGAAAAAACTAATCTTACTGTTGTAAATAGCGCAATAGCTCCTCCTTGATGTTGAAGAATTAAGTGTTCACCTGCACTTACTTCCTCTGGACTATCAAACCGACTGAATTCACAGGTTGCGGTAACAAAAAGAGGAAGCCGATTTCTGTTGCTCATGTTATGAATGTCTTGAACTAATAAAATGCGCTCTTCTGCCCACCCTAATTCTCCACCGTGTCCCGTGTAATTGACGATAAGTGTTCCTTCTTCGAGGCTTTTATTTAATTTTCTATTTGTCTCAGGTGATACATCTCCTGTTGTTGTACTTTCTTGTGGAAAGGCATCGATGAATATTTTTTTTTGATTCAAAACGCCTAAAATCGTGTCTGCTTTTTGAGCCAAGGCGTCGGATTGTTTCATGTGCTCATTAAAATCCTCATCATCACCGATAAAAACGATATTATTTTTCCAGTTTCCTTTTGATGTAAGTGATTTTTTTTCATAGTCGGAAACTTGAGAATTTATGTTGTATTCATCATAGTATTCATATATTTTATTTATTGTGATTTCAGCCTCTTTTTGATTTTTAACTGGTAATCTTCCAACACTCAAGTCAAGCATGTCTCCATTTAAATATGTTCCTTCATGATCATCCATTAATCCGAAAAAATCATCCGTTACATAAGAACTCGTGAGTTTAACCGAATTTATAGATTGAAAAGTAGGAATGAAATTTATATTGTTGCTGATTCGGTTTTTAGAATCGTAGCTCCCTTCGCCTAGAAGTAATACATAATTCAGGGAATCAGAAGATCCTTTTCCTTTTTCGTAAATAAGTTTAATAAAATCTCGAATTGCTGTAGCTTCTGGTCTTCCACATGAAAATTCGTTATAAATATCATCTACAACAACTGCTTGACCACTTAGACTATCCCGTCGATTGTGTAAGTTGACCAGTCGGTTGGCCTCGTTTAAAAATTCTTGTTTAGTAATAATAAGGTAATTTGTGGAGGAAAGTCCATGTAAGTTCTGATTATTAATTTTATTTACAAAAGTAGGAGAGAGCAATTCTTGTTCATTACATATTATAAATTTTCTATTTGCATCAAGAAGAGCGTTGTAGGAAAAACCAGAATCGTTTTTATCCAGCTCATGTTCATATACATCATTTAGATTGGAGACGTCCCAAACCAAAGGAGATTCAATACTTGAAGAAATATTTATACAACTTGTAGTGTTGTTTTTGGAGAGATGGACAGTAGTTTCATTTTGTTCCGTAATAATTCGTTCGGTAGTATTGAGTGTGAAGTAATCGAGCCATGCTTTAGGATTGTCAGTTTGATGATAAAAAAACTGAATGTTTATGCTGTCTTCATTTGAATTGTCGTAACTGGTAGTTTCGTATTTTTGATTTGAAAATTTCACATAATCTGTGTAATAAACAGAGCTTACTTTATTCATTTGTCCGGACGATACTGTATCGTTATTAAGAATAAGAGAAATTTTGTTGTTTAATGTAGTGTTACTCCTGGCGCAGACTCTGTACTCTATTTTTAAACCAGATTCTTCTACAAGTGGTTTATTGTAGGGATACTTAAATATTAATGGATTTTGATTAAAACTTTCACCAAACCATTGCCTTCCGCTTTTAATAAAATTTACCCATTCCTTCTCATGATGATTAAGTTTTACATAATCATATATAGTGTCGGAAGGACTGGTGAGAATTTGTTTAGGTATGGTTTTTCTTGAAAGGGCAGTTGTAGTGATGTATATAAAGTTTGTGTCGGAGTATAAATTAACTTCTTTTTTTAGTATACTATCATCTGAATCGTAGTATTCATTTCCGTCTGCTTCAGCATAAAACAAAATAGATGAGCCGGATGTGAAAAATGAGTTGTCTTCTTCAATAATTTTTGAAGGTATTTCAGATAAATCTACTGGTCTCGAGTTTCCTACGGTGAAGTCAAGCATTCGGGAAGGGTTTCCAAAAACTGCAATTTGATTAGATGGTATAGGGCCACTAATAATATTTTTCTCAATTAGATTTTCGTAGGATATTTGATATATGCCTGATTTATGAATTTTAAATTTAAACCAACTTCCAGAGGATAATACGGATTCTGTAATTTCTTCATTTGATCTGAAATTTGAAACAATTTCGTTTTGGGATTTTTCTAAATTCAATTTTATCTTCTTGATTTTATGTTTTAAACCATTTTTTAAAAAGTATGGGTATACAATTACCGAGGAGTAAAAATCATCATTGGAAATTCCCCTTTTGATTTCTATTCTGGGTTCTTGTGACCACACCCAATTTTTAAGTGCTTTTTCTTCGCTACTGGTGCATGGTTCTGAATCAATAGATAGGATTACATGATTTTTACTCAATTTACATTTAAAATTTAATTGGGCATAGGCATGAAAAAGTTCGTCGATAAAATTATCCTCGAAGGATAATACTTCATGTGACCCAACTTTCGAAACGTTATAGTTTTTGAAATTAAAATCTGCAGATTGCCCACACAATGTAACCTGTACTGCTAATAGTATGTATATAAAAACGCCGCGCATGGGTAGGTAAAAGAAGTCTTACTTTTTAAAAATACGAGATTATTGATGAAGAATTGTATTACATGTTACTTTTTTAACACTTATATGTTATAACATTTGTTGTGTATGAGAATTGTTGATTATAGTTTTCGACAAATATTCATTATAATTGTAAATTGTAAAGTTTTGAATATGAGTAAAAGAAACTTGCTTTTAGCGTGTGTAGTACTGTTCGTATCAGTCTTTTTTAATAATGGTGCTGTAGCCCAAGACCCTGAATTCACTCAGTTTTATGCAAATCCTTTGTATTTAAATCCTGCTTTTGCAGGAAGCTCAAGATGTCCAAGAATGGTTATGAATTACCGTAATCAATGGCCTGGAATAAACAAAACTTACATAACCTATTCTGCTTCATATGACCAACACGTTGATGCCCTCGCGGGAGGTTTTGGGATGATTGTTACGCAAGATGCTGCTGGTGATGGAACAATCAACACTACAAACGCAAGTGCTATCTATTCCTATTATTTACCGGTTACGAATTCTTTCTCGGTAAAAGCCGGGATTCAAGCTACTTATGCTCAAAAATCGGTTGACTGGAACAAATTAAATTTTGGAGATCAAATTGATCCACGATATGGTTTTATAGGTGTATCTGAAGAAATAGATCCTCAAAATACAGTTACCAATGTCGACTTTTCAGCAGGTATTCTGGGATATAGTTCGTCCTTCTTTATTGGTGCTGCTGCACATCACTTATTGGAACCAGATGAAGCATTTATGAACCCTGGGGTGAGTCCCTTACCTATGAAAATCACAGCCCATACTGGTGCTATAATTCCTGTTGGTCAGCAAAGTGCACGTTACAAAAGAAGGAGAAGAAGAAATTCAAATACTCTTCCCGAAAGTTCAATTTCACCAAACATATTATATCAAAAGCAAAAAGATTTTCAACAATTAAATCTTGGTTTATACGTTACAAAAGGACCAATGGTTGGGGGACTTTGGTACAGAAATCAAGATGCATTTATAGTACTGGTAGGAATGATGACTACCAATTTTAGATTTGGATACAGTTATGACGTAACGGTATCGAAATTAAGTAATGCAAGTGCAGGTTCTCATGAATTGTCAATGACAGTTCAGTTTAACTGTAGACCTAAAAGGAAGAAATTTACTCCGGTAAGCTGTCCTTCGTTTTAGGTGTTTAATAAGTTGTGTGTGTTAATTGTTACGTTTTAAAAAAAAGACGTTATTTGTTGTAAGTAAACTAGTGTAAAGATGAAAAAGTTGGCTACAAATTATTTTAAGTTAGGTTTGTTTATGGTTTTAGGAGTTGTTTTTTTAAGCTCTTGCCGTAAAGAAGTTTCTAGTACTACCGGTTGGACGGTAAATAACCCTAAAAATGGTGGTTTTGAAGTAGTTCCGTTCTTTGAGCAGGAAACAGGTCCAGGTTTAATACTAATCGAAGGTGGTAGGTTCACAATGGGATCTATTGAGCAGGATGTTGTTCATCAGTGGAATAATGTTCCCAGAACACAATCTGTTTCATCTTTTTACATGGACGAAACTGAAATAAGAAATGTTGACTGGAGAGAATACGTTTTCTGGCTAAGTCGTGTTTATGGTTCGGATTATCCCCAAGTTAGAGTAAATGCCTTACCCGATACTTTGGCATGGAGAGACGAGCTGTCTTTTACAAAGCCCTATGTTGAGCTTTATTATAGACATCCTGCTTACAGTGAATATCCTGTTGTTGGTGTAACTTGGTTACAAGCTACGGATTACTGTGTTTGGCGTACAGACAGAGTAAATGAATGGATATTGATTCGAGAAGGAATTTTAAAAGTAAACCCAAATCAGGTTAACGAGGACAACTTCAATTTAGATACTTATCTAAAAGGACAGTATGAAGGGTTAGTCAAAGATGAAATGATTGATCTTAATCCTAATAATGAGTTTAGAAAAGTTCGTGTAGAAGATGGTATTTTACTTCCTCGTTATCGTTTGCCAACTGAATCTGAATGGGAATTTGCTGCAATTGGGTTAATTGGCAATACCATTGACGAACGTATTTTAGACAGAAGAATTTATCCTTGGAATGGACATTGGGTAAGAAATAAGGACGACAACTGGCAGGGAGAAATGATGGCAAACATTACTAGAGCAAAAGGTGATTACATGGGGGTTGCATCGCGATTGAATGATGCGGCTGACATAACAGCTCCTGTCCGTTCATATTGGCCAAATGATTATGGTTTGTATCAAATGGCTGGAAACGTATCGGAATGGGTAATGGATGTTTACCGACCACTATCTCTTGAAGATGCAAATGAATTTAGGTCATTTAGAGGTAATGTTTATGAAACATATGCAAAAGACGCTGACGGTTATTATTTTGACAAGGATTCATTAGGTAGAATGCAAATGCGTCCTGTTGATATAAAGAACCCTGAGGATGAATTGGAAAAGAGAAGGAACTATAAAAAGTCTCAAAATATTGACTTCTTAGACGGTGAATTTTCATCTTCTGTTTATTACGATGATCCTGGTATGGCTGAGCCAGCCAAGGCTAATCGACTTATGTATGAAACAGCTACTCACTCTCTTCAATCAAATAGAACAAGAGTCTATAAAGGTGGTAACTGGAAAGATAGAGTATACTGGATGGCTCCAGGAACCCGAAGGTTTTTAGATGAAGATCAAGATCAGGATAACCTAGGATTCCGTTGTGCTATGCATAGAGTTGGAAAGCCAACAAGTTGGGAATAATAAAAACTGAAATTTTACAAAAAGCCTTCTGATTATTTCAGAAGGCTTTTTATTTTTATGTCTATGGAATTGAGTAAAATCTACAAAATATATAAAGAGTGTGGTTTTAGGGTTTGTACCGACACTAGAAGAGTTGTTGTTAATTCTTTATTTTTTTCTTTAAGTGGTGAAAATTTTAACGGCAATAAATTTGCCTCCGAAGCTCTGAATAAAGGTTGTTCATACGCTGTTTGTGATGATGTTCATATAAAAGGTGATCGTATAATTCACGTTGAAGACGTTTTAAAAACTTTACAGAATCTTGCAAATTATCATCGGTCTCAATTTGATATTCCTATTTTGGCGATTACAGGAAGCAATGGAAAAACGACCACAAAAGAGCTTTTAGCTTCAGTTCTTAGTAAAAAATTCAACTTATTATATACTAAGGGTAATTTAAATAATCATATTGGGGTTCCTTTAACTCTTTTGGAGTTGCGAAATAATCATGATTTTGCTCTTATTGAAATGGGAGCAAACAAAAAGGGGGATATTAATGAGCTTTGTGAAATAGCTGATCCAACTCATGGAGTAATTACAAACATTGGTTTGGCGCATATAGAAGGATTTGGTAGCAGAGAAGGTGTGACACAAACAAAATCAGAGTTGTATCGATACATTATCTCTAGAGAGGGTTTGTTATTTGTGAATAATAATGAATCTTATTTATTGCCCTTAACTGAAAACTACCCTCATTCTGTTGAATATGGTCAGGGGACTAAAAACAACTTCGAATTACTAAAAAATGATTCAAAACTTGAATTGAGAATTAAGGATAAAATTATCCAAACTAATTTATTTGGGAAATATAACGCTAATAATGCTTTAACAGCTTTTGTTGTTGGTGAAAATTTTGGTGTTGATGTCGATAAAATTGTAAACGCTATTGGAGAGTATACGCCTACTAATAATCGGAGTCAAATAAAAAACTCTGATAAAGGAAATTATTTGGTTCTAGATGCATACAATGCTAATCCTTCAAGTATGAACCTGGCAATTGATGAGTTGCTTTTAAAAAAAGGAGAGAAAGTATTTATTCTGGGGGATATGAAAGAACTGGGAAGCGTTTCGAAGAAAGAACATCAAAAAGTAATTGAAAAAATTAAATTTTCCGATTGTAAGGCCATTTTTGTAGGGCCTGAATTTAAGAAGTTTAATCATTCAGAATTTTGTGTTTTTGAAAATGTTGAACTTTTAATTCAAAGTGGGGAACTTGACGGAATAACAAATTCTTATGTTCTAATCAAAGGATCCAGAAGTGTTCAGCTGGAGAAAATTGAAGCGCATTTATAAGCTTTTGAATACTGTATGATTTCATAGGACTTTTTTTGTTGAGTTTTTACCGTCAGTAAAGGGTGCGGTTGCCTGGTGCTTTTTTATTTGAGAAACTGTTTAAGTTGCTTGTTTTCAGTTTTTTATGTTTTATTGTTGTCTTTTTTAAGTTTTTTTAAAACCTCTACGAGTTTCTGTTTTTTATTTAATTTTTTTGAGGAAAAGTCTGTTTATATATCGTATTATTAGAAGGACTTTCTTACTTTTGCGTTGAATAAAAGATTCATTGTATGGCTAAAGGTTCAAATGCAGTTGTAGCGAAAGATAATAAAGCTTTAAAATACTCCAAGAAACAATATTTAAAGTGGTACGAGGAAATGTTGCTGTACCGTAAATTTGAAGAGAAAGCTTCTGCTTGTTACATTCAACAAAAAATCAGAGGTTTTTGTCACTTGTACATAGGTCAAGAAGCAATCATAGCAGGTTATGAAACTTCATTGGGAAAAGGAGATAGTGTTATTACTACCTATCGTGATCACTGTCAGCCTATAGGAAGAGGAGCAGATCCTAAAGTCATTATGGCTGAATTATTCGGTAAAACCTCCGGTATTTCTAAAGGTAGAGGAGGGTCTATGCACATGTTCGATAAAGAAAAAGGTTTTTTTGGAGGGCATGGAATAGTTGGAGGGCATATTCCCTTAGGTGCAGGTATTGCTTTTGCAGAAAAATATAAGGGGACTAAAAATGTCAATATTTGTTTAATGGGAGACGGAGCAGTTCGTCAGGGTGCATTTCACGAAGCTCTTAATATGGCTATGACCTGGAAACTTCCTGTTGTGTTTGTCATTGAGAATAACATGTACGCTATGGGTACATCAGTGGAAAGAACATCTAACGTAACCGATTTATACAAATTAGGACACGCTTATGAAATGCCCTCGTTTGCTGTTAATGGAATGAAAGTTGAAGATTGTGCTGATGCTTTTGAAGAGGCTGTAGAAAGAGCAAGAAAGGGAGACGGTCCAACTTTATTGGAGATCAGAACCTACCGATACAAGGGACATTCAATGTCCGATCCTGCTAAATATAGAACAAAAGAAGAGTTAAATAATTACAAAGATAGAGACCCAATTGCCGACGTATTGAATACGATTCATGAGAATAAGTTTGCTTCTGAAAAAGAGCTCAAAGCGATTGAGGATAGAGTTAAAAATATAGTTGCTGAAGCTGAAAAGTTTGCAGAGGAAGGAGAGTTCCCGAAAGATGATGATATCTATGAAGGAGTATATGCAGATAATGATTATCCGTTCATAAAAGAATTTTAAAAACAAGAAAATAAATAAGCTATGGCTGAAGTAGTTTTAATGCCAAAATTAAGTGATACAATGACTGAAGGAGTTGTAGCAGAGTGGCATAAAAAAGTTGGTGACAAGGTTGAAAGTGGAGATTTATTGGCTGAAATTGAATCCGATAAAGCGACAATGGAATTCGAATCTTTTCAAGAGGGTGTTTTATTGCATATTGGAGTTGATGCAGGGCAAAATGCCCCAGTTGATTCCATTTTAGCCATTTTAGGAGAAGAGGGTGAGGACATTGAAGGCATTCTTAAGGATGCTGAGGATAAATCTAAAAGTAACTCTTCAGAAGAAGCTCCAAAAGAAGTTCTAAAAGAAACTCCTTCGGAGCCAGTACCTGCACCAAAAACTGAATCTGCACCAAAGGTTGCTCCTGCACCAAAAGCTGCTCCTGCACCTGTAGCATCGGCTCCTTCGGCTGCTCCTTTGGTACTTAATGATAAAGTTGTAGCATCGCCTTTGGCTCGAAAACTGGCTCAGGAAAAAAATATTCCTTTGTCTCAAGTTCCAGGTTCGGGAGATGGTGGTAGGATTGTGAAAAGAGATGTTGAGAATTTTATACCTGGTGGAGTTGTTAACGCTCGAGAAAGTTTTACTGATGTTGGCTTGAACTCTATGAGAAAGGTAATTGGCCAAAGACTGTCGGAGTCTAAATTTTCCGCGCCTCACTTTTACCTTACTTTGGATATTGACATGGATAATGCAATAGCAGCCCGAAAATCAATTATTGAAGGTAAAGGAACCAAGGTGTCATTTAACGATATGGTGGTTAAAGCTACGGCTAAGGCTTTGAAGCAGCATCCAGGTGTGAATTGTTCCTTTTTAGGAGATAGAGTGAGATATAATGATCATGTCAATATTGGAGTTGCCATGGCTGTTGAAAATGGTTTGTTGGTTCCTGTTGTTCGATTTGCTGATCAACTTACCTTACAAGAGATTTCAGCTCAAGTAAAAGACTACTCGATAAAAGCTAAAGAAAATAAACTAACACCAGACGATTGGGCTGGTTCAACGTTTACAGTTTCAAATTTAGGAATGTTTGGAATAGAACAGTTTACTTCGATTATTAATTCTCCGGATGGCGCAATTATGGCTGTTGGTGGAATTAAACAGGTCCCCGTTGTTAAAAACAATGAAATTGTTCCTGGAAATGTGATGAAAGTTACACTTTCTTGTGACCATAGAGCAATAGATGGAGCCATTGGTGCTGCCTTTTTGCAAACGTTCAAACTCATTCTGGAAAATCCGGTTTTAATGTATGAGTTATAAAAAAACATGAAATAATCCTGGGCTACCAAATGGTAGCCTTTTTTATTTTTACTTCATGAAACAATTTACTCATTTCGATTTTAAGAGTGAAAATCATGATTTGGATATTGTTGTGGTTTGCGATGGACTGAATTCTCCTGCTAATATTGGTGGTGTTTTGAGAGTAGCGGATGCTTTTGGTGTTTCTGAGGTTGTTTTTTTAAGTGAAAAAAAGAAAATGACTCCGAGAGCTAAATCCGTTTCAAGAGGAACAGAAAAATTTGTACCTCATTCATTCGTTGAAAAATTTGATTTTGATAATAGAGATTGGTTTTGTTTGGAATTTTCTTCAATAAGTAAGTCGATAGGGCATTTAAAATTGAATTCTAAAAAAATAGGCTTGATTGTAGGTAATGAAAATGAGGGCGTTCAAGAAAAATTTCTTGCAGATTTCCCGAATTTTCACATTGATATGTATGGGAAAAATAGCTCTATGAATGTAACAAATGCTTTAAGTATAGCCTTGTTTAAGGTTACATGTAAATAGCTATTGATTCAGTATGTCTTTCAAAGAGTTTGGTCTTTCGTCGTTTTTCCAAATAAATCCTTTTAGAAGTTCTTCTGATTTTGGAAAGTCCTTGAGGGGATAAAAGGTGGCTTCAGGCATGGTAATAAATTTAATTCGGTCAATTTTACCTTTTTTAAATTTAATTTCAATATCACTGCAAATAGCCTTGTTGACTCCTGTGTATTTACCGTCTTCTTCTTTAGCATAATATATGGTTTGTCCATTTCCCAAAACATCCATTACGGCAAGTTTTCCTTTTTTAAAGTGACCTATTAAATTTCTTCCTTTGACTTGATCGTACCTAAGCGGTATGGAGTCGGTTAAAGAGACTATGAATCCATTGTTTTTTACAAAAAGTTTTTGGAGTTTATTATCGTAATGGAGCAGTTCAATCGAATCACCAGTTAGTTGGCTTTCTCCATTCCATATAACGGGGTCGTAAAAAAGCTTAATCAGAGAGTCCTTCATGTTGTAGGCCAGAGAGTCGCATTTACCTTGCATCTCTGCCTGAAATAGTCGAACATTCCAATAGGCATAAAAGCTTTTGTTGGTATCGTTTTCTTCTTTTAAAAGCAATGTGTCACAAACTAAATAAAGTGTATCATCATCATCTGAGCCCTGAGCAAACAAAACGTCTTGAGTGATAAAGGAAAGATTGTTTGTTCTGTCAAAGTGCCCGTATTCGCCTTTGACTTTTAAATTTTCCTCCTCATCAAGTAATACAACGTCTCTGAAGGCTTGAGAAAAGTTTGTTCTTTTTTCAAAATAGATACTATCGGCCATTAAGGATTGTTGATCTTGTTTTAGAATTGCATTTTTTTCAAATTGTCCCAATTCTAAGGTGCGATTGTAAAATCCAGATTCACAATAGATCTTCTCTTCTGTAAGTTCTATATAAGTTGGCCCCAAGAAGTATGATGTTTTAGAATTTGTAGAGTATTCAAGAGTGTCTGCTTTTATGGAATACTCTGGGTTTATGATTTGTACAGAGTCTTTTAATTTCAAGTATTTGGTGGTGGTGTTGTAGAATCCTTTTTTTGAAAAAATTTTTGATTCGTCTTGATTTGTGTGTCCGCCTGATAGATAATAAACAAGGTTACGCTTGGTGTCAAAAAACAGTAAAGAGGTCTTTAAAAGGGAGTTCTCACTTTTCATTTTTACATCGCCGTAAAGTTTTCCAAGGCCACTGGTTCCATCGTAAATTAAGGAATCGCCCCATGCTTTTACTTCTCCTTTTTGATTAATAAAAACCTTCCCCCATGCTTTAAAATCATTAGTAATTGAGTTTACTTCTGCAATATTACAGAAGAGTTTTGCATCACTGTATTGAAGTGCAACGTTACCAACTAGTTTTTGATGGTTTTCAGTTGCTCCTGGTTTAAGTTCGTTGGCGCTTAAAATTTGAACAACCTCCTTTTGTGCAAAAAGGAGGTTGTTAGTAAATAAGGTAATGAGTAAAATGTTTTTAAGCATTGACCGCTTCTCGCATTAGTGTTTGAGTTCTATCAGGTCCGACAGAAACAACAGTAATTGGAACCTCTAATTCTTTTTCTAAATAAGTTATGTAGGCGTTTAACTCGGAAGGTAATTCAGAAATATCGGTTAATCCGGTTAAGTCCTTATCCCACCCTGGAAGTGACGTGTAATTTGCGGAAAGGTTGTCTTCGTCAATGTTGTATGGAAAATGTTCCACATCTTTTCCATTGTAGTTATAGGAGGTACAAACTTTCAACTCACCAAATGCAGATAAAACATCGGCTTTTGTCATAATAAGATCTGTTACTCCATTTAACATTATAGAATATTTTAACGCTGGTAAATCGAGCCACCCGCATCTTCTTGGTCTTCCGGTTGTAGCACCAAATTCGTGACCTGCTTTTCTCAAGTCTTCTCCCGATTGATCATGAAGTTCAGTAGGAAAAGGCCCGCTTCCTACTCGAGTACAGTAGGCCTTAAATATTCCGTAAACTTTTCCGATTTTATTTGGAGCAACTCCTAACCCTGTACAGGCCCCGGCACAAACTGTATTGGATGAGGTTACAAAAGGATAAGAGCCAAAATCAATATCGAGTAATGAACCTTGAGCACCCTCTGCTAAAATTGATTTTCCAGCTTTCATTGCTTGTCCAATGTAATGTTCGCTATCAATAAAAGTCAATTCTTTCAATGTATCAAGCGATTTCATCCATTTTTCTTCTTCTTCCTTAAAGTCGTAATCAAAATCAAATTGTTTGAGTAATTCGATGTGTTTATCCACCAATGCGTTATAACGTTGCTTAAAGTCTTGAAGTTCCAAGTCACCAACCCTTAAGCCATTTCTTCCGGTTTTATCCATGTAAGTGGGTCCAATCCCTTTAAGTGTTGAGCCTATTTTATTTTTTCCTTTAGCGGCTTCGGAGGCGGCATCTAAAACTCTATGGGTAGGAAGAATTAAATGTGTTTTTCTGGAAACAAGAAGTTTATCCTTGACGTTTACATTAAGAGCTTTCAGTTCTTTGATTTCTTTTTCAAATATAATGGGATCCATTACAACACCATTTCCAATAATGTTCACTGTGTTTTCATGGAATATTCCTGACGGAATGGTGTGAAGCACATGTTTTATACCGTCAAACTCTAAAGTGTGACCAGCATTTGGTCCGCCCTGAAAGCGAGCGATAATATCATATTTCGGAGTAAAAACATCTACGATTTTACCTTTTCCTTCGTCACCCCATTGTAATCCTAATAATACGTCTACTTTCATTTTAAATTTTGGTACAGCCAAAACGGCTAATTATTTTAATACGTTTTATTTATTTTTTTTCGTTGCAATTGCCCTTGTTACAAATTCCGTATACTGTTAAGGAATGCGATTTTATTTCGAATTCCGTAAATTTTTTAAGGTTTTCCATAACGGCTCCAAGCCTTGGATCACAAAACTCAATCACTTTACCGCATTTTTGACAAATTAAGTGGTCATGATTTGCGTAACCAAATGCTTTTTCAAACTGTGCGTGGTTAGAGCCAAATTGATGTTTTACAACCAGATTGCAATCCATTAGTAAGTCAAGTGTATTGTACAAAGTTGCTCTGCTTACACGGTAATTTTTGGCTTTCATATTTTCATACAAGGTTTCTATGTCGAAATGGTTCTTGTACGAATATATTTCATCGAGTATAGCAAAGCGTTCAGGAGTTTTCCTATGGCTGTGTTCTTCTAGAAATTCGGTAAATATTTCGTTTACCTTTTTTTGAATTTCAATACTCACTTTTTCAAATCGTTTGTAAAGGCGCTAAATTAACAAAAAAAGAGATGTTTACAGCAATTCAAAGGGATTGATTGGGCGATAAATTATTAACATCAGTGGAAAACATAACTTCTTTCTCAATATTGCTTGTAAATTGAATTAATCGCGATTAATTATGTCTCCATTTCCAAGGTATGAAGTGATATTTACGATGGAAGGGTTGCCCCAGTAGTTGATGTCGCTGTCTCCGTTTTGTTCGATGTGAAGCCAGGATTTTACATTAATTTCAGTAACCCCCTTTGAACGGCTATGGCATCTAAAACTATCTACTTCAAAAGACTTGGCGTAAAAATGATTTATTCCTGAATTGTAGTAGTTGCAATATCGCGTAGAGCCATTGATCTTGATTTCATTGCTGCCGCTTTCAAGGTAAAATTTTGTGTAGTTGTTCTTGATTTTTAAATTCATGGAGCCTTGATTTGCTATACAGTTTATCCATAAATTGTTTTGGATTGTGTCCTGGAAGTTTATTTCCCCACTACCTCTTACGCTTAAAGTATCGAAAGAAGGGCAATATACTGTGACTGAGATGTTTTTTACATTTCTTCTTAAAAATTTACATCCGTTATTGTTTTCGAGAGTGAGTTTGCCGTTATTGACTTCATGAGAAATTTCGGGGATGAAATTTTCTCCGCCTTGTATTTCTACTTTATACTCGGAACTTTTTTTCCAGGAGACATCCATAAAATCATTGATTTCAATACTGGAAAACATATCCAAATCTGTTGTTTGAGAATCTGATTTTCCCGATGAAATAAAACAATTGTTTTCTTTTTTACAGGCAAGTGCAAAAAGTACAATTATATATATGGTAAGTTGTTTCTTCATTTCAATTTATATGCTATTCCGAATTCAGCGTTATCGGCTGCATCAAGGTGAGTTCTTACGGATACTTGAGCACATATTTTTTCGGTGATGTAGTATTTTATTCCAATTCTATTGTATAAAAAACCACCCTTGTTTGCAAATGATCTATATGAACCAACAAGAGCTTCGTATGGAGAGTGTAGGTAAACTCCAAGACCAATCAGGGTTCCGATTTGACCGAATTTTTTTTCGTAGGATGAAAAAATTCCCAGAATCACATTGTCAAAAGATTTGAATTCATAGTTGTACCCTTTTAAATAGGGTAGGCTTTTATCAAAAATAATATCTGTTTGAATATGTATGAAATCCCCTCTTGTAAAGCCCAGAGAATAACCTCCGGAAATTTGAAAAACATCGTAGCGATCAGCGGGAGAAAAGGTTAACGTTTTTGTTCCGTAAAAGGAGCTCAAAAAGAACGCGTTATTTTCTTCGGTTACTTTTGGTTTTTTAACTTGTATTTTATTGTCTTTTTTTTGCGCTTTTAAACAAACAGAAAGGTAGGGAAGATTGATTCCTAGGTTCGGTCGAATAAAAGCACCATTTGAAAAATGTTGCAGTCCAACTCCCAATTTGGTAACTAAACCTTGAGTAATTCGTTTTTTGTATTGAAATGCAAAATCGGTTATGTTATTTATGTAAGACCCAATGACCATATTTTTGGGGTTGGTAATATTATTGAAAGGCTTTTCTATATAGCCAATGCCAGATGCCAGTCTGAATGTCCAGTTAGATTCTTTATTTTTCAATAAATTGATATTGAGATACGGCAGTATGCCAACGCCAAAGCCTAAGTTTTCATTTTTGGTTAAAGGTGAAAAGTTGAACATTACTCCCCAACTGTTTAAAGGGAAGTTGTTGTGGAATTTATCATTTCCAAGGTTTGGGAATTCTGCTCCAATTTCATATATCGGAAAGGTTCCGTTCATTAATGATTTAACTGCTCCTGAATGAGGCATTAAAAAGGCTCCCTTATAATTAAATTCGAAATGATACAGGAATTTTTTTTCTTCCTGAGCGAAAGTAAGGAAACTTAGGGCGACAAAAAATATGTACAAAGTCGATTTCACAGATGCAAATATAATGATTCTTAGAGGGGGGAATTATTCTTTTGTTGTTTGATCGGTATCTTCGAACAGTCTCTAAAATCAAGCTTATATTCTGTAACTTTGTACTATGAATTTTTTATCGGTATCAGAGCTGTCCAAATCGTTTGGCGAATTTAAACTGTTTAAAGAGGTTTCTTTTGGTTTAGAAAAAGGACAGAAAGTAGGTTTGGTGGCCAAAAATGGGTCAGGTAAATCAACTTTGTTTAAAATTTTGATGGGAAAAGAAATTCAGGACGAAGGTAGTGTTGTTTACAGAGATGGTATTCGAATCGGATGGTTGGAGCAAGAACCTGATTTTTCAGGTGCAAAAACGATTGGAGAATATATAGAGAATTCCGAAAACCCTAAAATTCAACTTATTAATCGCTATGAGGAATTTCTTAGAAAAGGAGACACTGAAACGGATGAGTTTAATAAGTTGATGAATCAAATCGATGAACAAGATGCTTGGAGTGTTGAGGTAAAGATTAACGAGGTTCTCACAAGTTTAAAATTTACCGATAAAAGTTTATCAATAGAAAATTTAAGTGGAGGGCAAGGGAGAAGGTTGGCATTGGCGAAGTCGTTGATTGACGAGCCGGATGTTTTGTATATGGATGAACCTACAAATCACCTTGATTTTGATATGGTAGAGTGGCTCGAGAAATTCATTTCAGAGAGTAGCTTAACACTTTTACTTATTACGCATGATCGATATTTTTTAGACAATGTTTGTAATGAGATTATTGAATTGACTCCAAATGGTATTTATCAGTACAAAGGGGATTATGAGTATTATTTGGATAAGAAGTCTGAGCGAGAGCATAACCAGCAAGTGGTTGCAGGTAAGGCGAAAAATCTTTTTAAAACAGAGCTTGAGTGGTTGCGAAGACAACCAAAGGCAAGAGGTACAAAGAGTAAAAGTAGGATAGAGGCTGCTTATGCATTAGAGAAAGTTTCAAAGAGCGTAAAGGCCAAGAGAGAGCTTGAGATTTCCTCAGTTATGACTCGAATGGGAAAAAAAATACTAGAAATAGAGTATTTGACTAAGGCTTACGGAGATTTAAAAATTCTTGAAGACTTTACTTATTTTTTTAAAAGAGGTGAAAAAATTGGGATTATAGGAAAAAATGGAACGGGTAAATCAACATTTTTGAATCTCATAACTGGGAAGGATAAAGAGTATAAGGGATCAATATCAAAAGGGAGTACAGTTAAATTTGGTTATTACAATCAAAAAGGGCTAAACTTCCGAGAGGATATGAAAGTAATTGATGTGGTGAGAGATATTGCGGAAGTTGTTCAGACCAAAGATGGTTCTCGAATTACAGCGAGTCAAATGCTTACACATTTTCAGTTCGATCCTAAAAAACAACATACTCCAGTGGAGTTGTTATCAGGTGGTGAGAAAAAAAGATTGTATTTGGTAACTGTTCTTATGCAGAATCCAAACTTTTTGATTTTGGATGAGCCGACAAACGATCTTGATTTGGAAACGTTAACTGCTTTGGAGAATTATTTGTTGGATTTTACGGGTTGCGTCATAATTGTCTCTCACGATCGGTTTTTCTTGGATAGAATTTGTGATCATCTTTTTGTTTTTAAAGGAAAAGGTCAAGTAAAAGATTTCCCTGGGAATTATACAGAATACAGAGAGTACATAAAGGTAGATAAAGAAGAGGCTGGTAGTAAAAAGAATAACAAATCAAAAGAAGAACAAAAAGAACAAGAGTTAAAACCAACACTCAAAAAATTGACTTACAAAGAGAGGTTGGAAATGGATAAACTGGCTCAGGAACTTGAAGAGCTTGAGGGGTTAAAATATGAAATAGAAAAAAAGCTTTCAAGTGGAAATATTGATGGATTGGAAATTAATGAGTTATCGGTTCAGTTGGGAGATTTGATAGTGAAAATTGATTTGGTAACTTCGTCTTGGATGGAATTGGCCGAAAAAGAAAGTTAGTGTTTTGAAAATACACAAAAAAATACTGTCTGTTGATTTTGATTATTTTGATCAAGCCGAGATGTATTCTCAAATGCCAAAAAACATAAAGGCTGTTCTGGGGGATAAAAGTTCACCTAAACGAATGTTGAGTTTGTTGGGTTGGCAACTTTTGGCTGAGAACCTGCCCGATAGCAGAATGCTCTCTGGTGTTGAGTTTGGAGATAAAGGAAAACCTTTTATTCCGAATTCGAATATTTGGTTTAATATTTCCAACACCAGAGGAATTGTTGTTTTAGCTATTCATAATCAGCCTGTTGGTATTGATGTTGAGAGGTTGCGTAAGCCTAGGGAAGTTCTTTATAAGAGAGTTTTTTGTTCGGAAGAAATCAATTCAATTTGCTCCCCTGAGGATTTTACTAATCTTTGGACACGAAAAGAAGCGGTTGTTAAATTATTTGGGGGTGGTATTTCAATGGGTTTGAATTCTTTTTCAGTTATACATGATGAGGTTAAGGCATTCGGAAAGCAAATTAAAATTGAGCCGGTTTTAATCGATGGATTTTTTAGTCATACGGCAGTTTATTTATAATTCAGATAAAAAAATGTCCCGCCTACCAAAACGGGACATACTACCTATTACTAAAATAATTTAAAAATCTACCGACCCATTTACGCAGTATATTTAAAATAGTTTTACTTTTTTAAAAAAAATTAAAATTCTTTAAAATCAATATGGTAATGTTCGTCGTGCAGAGCATTAATAGTAGGGCTTAGGGACTTTACGATGTATATTCCGCTTTCTTTTAATTTTTTTCCGTATTCGCCTTGAAAAAGCTCGTCTTTTAGTTCGGTTTTTATAATGACTTTTTGAATTTTCAAACGGTGTTTTTTTGCTTCTTTTTGGAGGAGAAGAATATGTTGGGCTATTGACTCAAAATCGATGGTAATTGAGGTGTCTTTACTGTATTGACCTTTGTTGTTAAAATTCAACCAGTAATGATTTACACCTATGGTGTCTAATCCGTAATACGGTTTTTGATTTTTAAGCTTAGGCATCATAAAATCTGCACTTAACCCATTTTGATGTGTTCTATGCGGCCAGAGTTTACCTCCGTGCTTATGCGCACATTCCATAATTTTAAATTTACGGTTGGGCTGGGCGGTTTCCAAAACCTTATATGTATCCAAAATTGTGTTTAATACTTTGGAGTTTAAAAATGCTCTTCCACTCAAATAACTTGTTTCGTCAAAGTAGGAAAAATTGTTGCCGAAAAAGGGTACCAGTTTCCCGTTTTTTAAACTTCCATTTGAAACAGAACCCAATGATTGGCTGATGGTGGTGTCGTTTTGATTCTGTTTAATATAATTTGAAAGTTTTGTATTTGGCTTTTTAGGGTTTAAAGGGTTGACGATTTCATTTTGTGAACAGCTTACAAAAGACAGTGTTATAAAGAAAAGTGTTAATCTCATTGCTTTTGAACGAGCAAATTGGGACTATATTTTTATATGAAATGTTAAATAGTGTGAATTACTATTTCATTAATATCGTATACTCTTTTCCAGATCTTCCTTTTCCATGATAAAAAGTATATAAGTAGTTGTTGTAATTAACCTCTTGAAAAGCTCCTCCTATGTGATCATTTTCAAAGCTAAAAGTGGGATTCCCTCCAAAAACAGGATTCCCATCTTCTTCGATGAAGTTTTGAGAGGTAAGTTGAGAGCTGAATTTTCCTATACAAATGTCCATAGCATTTCCTTTGTTTGGGTTGTTATAGTTTCCTACATCTTTAGTTCCAGTTGCCCATAGGGTTATTTTTTTATCAATTAATTTTACTTGTGCACAAAGCATGTTTTTCATTCCTGAGTTCCAGCCCTTATTTCTTGGTAAAATATTTTCTTTAATTACTTTCCATTCAAATAAATTATTGGATTCAGCTATGCACAAAAATTCGTCGTTTTGTTTGTTTTTTGAAGTGTAATACATCAGCCAGGTTGAATCTGTTTTTATAACTTTTGGGAAATAAACGTCATGATTTGAAAATTCACTTTTTGGATTTGGTTGAATAAGAGGTTTTTTATGAATGCGATATGTTCCCTCTAATGAGTCGGAAGTTAAAAGGCCTATGTATGTTTTTTGATCTGAATCGTCTCCATATGCAAACGAGTAGTATTTTTTATTGTGGTAAATTATGTCCGAAATTAATGGGGTAACTTTCATTACATTATTTTCATCGGGAGCATTCCATGGGGTTCCTTTGAAATAATCAGGAGTTATTAATTGTTTTATCTGCCATTTAATTAAGTTTTTACTTTTGGCAATATAAAGGTGAACAATGTTTGTATCGCATTCATAAAGGTGTGTTTTAAACAAGCTGTCTTTTTCATCTAAAACAATTTTTGAAAAGCCCCAGCTCCCCCTTAGTGAATCAGAAATTTTTACAGGGTAAGTACTTAATTTCCAAAATACAACTGGCTTTTTTACATTGAAGTAATTGTTAACAGTTTTTGTTATGATTGCATTGTATTTGGGTAAAACTTTCAAGATTGGCCAATAGTATTCTTTACCAGTGTCGAAATAGGGTTTTCCGGATCCTTGACCTAAAACCCATGATCGACTGAGGTCTTGTATTATTTTCGATGATGATTCTTTAAAAAATAAAGTGTCACCATTTTTATTATTAATATATATATGAGTTCCTTCTATAGTATTGTTTCCCTCTGTATTTGAATAAAAACAGTTTTGTTTTTGAAATTCCACGATGGATGCTTGTTTTTTACAACTTGTGAAAACAAAAGTCAAAATAAGAAAAGTTAAAGAATTCAGAAGGATTTTCATATTTCAAATTTACGTTCAATATTTCAAAAAAAATTATGAGTGGGATTCTATAATCTAGAAATTTTATTTGAAGTTATTAACAATATGAAAAGTTCAATTTCGTCACGAAATCAGTTAGTTATGAATTAAATAAAACTGGATTGTTAATAAAATTATACGTATCTTGGGCGCCCACCGCGAAGTAAACAGGATAAGATGCAGGTTGTAAGGTATGGTATTTTAGCAATATTATGTATATTCTTTTTAGGGACTATACTAGGGGGTGAAGGTTCTGTAAAGAGTAATCCTTCTAAGAAAATAGTGCCTGAAAATTACGTAGATACTTTAAGGAGTAAGATTGAAGTAGGGCTTGATAAGAATAGTCTTATATTATTGATAGACAGTCTTTTGAGTAATGAGTATATTGACCCTGATTTAGTGGTTTTGTTGAATAAAAAAATTAATGAGGAATATGGTGCTGATTGGCCTGTAGATACAAATCCATATCCTGCTCATAATTTGTACAAATCTTGGAACACGTTACTTCCGCATCCTTACAAAAATGATATTTGCAAATCAGACTCTGAAGTGACATATTGTTTAACGGATCATTACATGGGTTGCGGTTATGTGCATCCTTTTGAAGGAGTAGTAACCTCTAGGTTTGGTTGGAGAGACGGAAAACATCATAATGGAATAGATATCGACTTAATTAGAGGAGATACAGTTGTTAGTGCCTTTAGAGGTGTTGTAAGATTGGCTAAGTGGACAGGAGGATACGGTAGAACTATTGTAATAAGGCACCACAATGGTTTAGAGACTATTTACGCTCATCTCTATAAGTTCTTGGTTAAGCCTGGGGATTTTGTTGATCCAGGACAACCCATTGCAAGAGGTGGAAATTCAGGAGCGTCCAGAGGAAGCCACCTTCATTTTGAAACAAGATTTAAGGGAAAAGCCATTAATCCAGAAGCTTTAATTGATTTTAAAAAGTTTCAACTTCAATCAGATTCTATAGTTTTGAGAAAAACCAGATCAGGTTTTGTGGCTTTTCAGCCGGGAACACTTTTTCACAAAATTAAAGGTGGCGATTATTTGTATAAAATAGCCAATCAGTACGGGGTGTCTGTGAATGATATTTGTAAGTGGAACGGCATTAAAAGAAATACGATATTGATTGCTGGTAAAGAGCTAAAGGTCAGCAGGTAATTGTTTTTAATGTAAATCTTTGCTTTAAATTATTATTTTACAATAAGGAAGTAATATTTTAAGTATTTCAACATCCGAAACAGGTATTTTATTTCCTGTTAAATCCAATAATTCCAACCCTTTTAGTTTTGCAACTTTTTCTGGTAGTGAAATTAAATTATTATCCCTTAGGCTTAATTCTTTTAATGTTTTTAAATCAAGAATCTCTTCGGGAAATGTTTCGAAATTATTCTTATCGAGTATTAAGGTTTCAATTTTTTTCATCCCGGAAAAGGAAGAGTCAAGGGCGTTAAGATTAGAGTTGACAATTAGTATTTTTTCCAGTTTAAGATTTTTGTCAAGGCCTATGGGAAATGATTTTAAATTGCTTTTATAAATCATTAATGTTTTTAGGTTATAAAGTCCCGACAGTCGATCACCAACATCAAACGTATCAGCATTATTAATTTGTATTTCAAGTTCCATTAAGCTTCCTAATTTATTAAAGGAATTGGGCAAGCTGTCGATACTGACATGGTGAAGAATTAAGGATTTAATGGTAGGTGTAAAACCCAATGATTGAGGGAGTTTCTTTAAAGAATTACCGGATGATTTTATGTACATGAGGTTTCTGAAGCTTGATATTTCCTCAGGAAACGAATCGATGTTGTTGTTTTTCAGTTCAATTACATAAAGTTTTTTAAGTTTTTTCAGCCTTTTAAGGTTCTTGCTCAAGTCCTGGTTGTGACACTTTAATCGATAACAGTTTTCAATATTTAAAAGCGCTTGACTGAAGTTCTCGTATGTTTTTGAACCATAAGGCCCATATATTTGAAACGGGTCTAGTTTATCTTGACAATGCGAATTAAAAGGAAGAAAAACCAAAACTAATAATATAGGAAGTAAACGCATGAAATTTTTATCTAAAAATCAAAATGAAGTTTTTGTAAAATTTTATGTTATTTTAAGGAGGTTTTGATTAGTTTGAGCTGATCTTTAAGGCTTGATATTTGCTCTTTCAAATCATCCATTTTTTGATAAACATCTTTCATTAGCTCATTTGATCCTTTAGAATTACCAAAAAAACTTAAATTATTTTCATATTGGGTAATGTCTTTTTGTAAAGATGATATTTTATCCTTTATGGCCTTACTCTCCTTAAACAGCATTTCTCCATCATCATTAAAGTCTTTGTAAATTCCAATTTTGGCTTGTATGTTTTCGTTTTCAAATTCTCGTACAGTTTTGTTTTCAAGTTTACTTTCAAGGACTTCTTGAAATTTAATTTCAAGCTGGTTGGATTTTCTCGTATGATTTCTATTTGTTTTCCACCATCTTGAAAGGTGATCGAGAAGTTGTTTTTCCGATTCAATCGAGGTTTCTTTCAATTGATTGATTATGTTTTCTTTTTCAATGTTCAAAGAATCCCTTTCTGCGTCAAGTTGTTTTTTAGAATCTTTTCTTTTTTGAAAAAAGGCATTACACGTTTTATGGAATTTATGCCATAAGTATTGTTCATCTCTTTGATGAACAGGACCTATTTTTTTCCATTGAGATTGCAAATCGATAAATTCTTTGGTAAGCTCATAGTTGTTTTCGGAATTCAGTAACTGTTCTGCTTTTTTACAAAGTTCATTTTTTAAAACCTTATTCGCTTTGTATATTTTTTTTTGTTCATCAAAAAAAACTTTTTTGGCTCCAAAGAATGTATCACATGCTAATCTATAGGATTTCCACAGTTCATCCTTAGATTCTTTTGGAACAAAACCTATTGACCTCCATTCCTCTTGTTTTGACAAAACCTTTTTTACTTTAATGTTCCAGTCCTTAACTGAAATTAAGTCGGAAACATTAATCTCTTTAATACATCGAATTATATCAAGTTTCTTGTTTAAATTAACGAGTTGTTCTTCTTTTTCGGAGGCTTTAAAATCTTTAAAGTTTAAATATAGAATATCAAGTAAACTTCGATATTTTGACCAAAAATCATCTTGTAAATCTCTGGTTACGGGACCAATACTTTCCCATTCTGTTCTCAGTTGTTTTATTTCAAGGATTAGGTTTTTTGAAGCGGTTTCAGAAGAGTGCTTTTTTAATTTTTCCAAAATAACTTCCTTAAGTTGTTGATTTCTTTTTAAATCATGCTCCTGGATAGCTTTGTAAATATTAATGTTATAATAAAAATCTTCCAGTTTTTTTGAAAACTTTCTATCTATCTCTTTTTGTTCAAGAGGTGATTTTTCAGTGAGTTTTGTCCAATTATCTCTTATTGATTTTAAATCGGCAAATGCTTTACCAATATTCTGTTCATTTTCAATCAACTCTTCGAGTTGATGAATAATTTCCATTTTTTGCTCTTTTATGATTTCATTCTGTTTTTTTTGAGCTTCCCTTTCTGTTTTGAGTTTTTGCTTCAATTCGTTTATCAAATCTTTAGCAAGAAGTTCATTGACGTCCTCGCTTTCATTAATAGATTGATTCTTCATTTGATTGTACTGTTGAATCAATTCATCTAATTTTTTACTTTCATTTAAAACGGAATTTGAAGAAAGCAGCCCTTTTAAATCTTGGACAATAGAAGTGAACATAACATAACTGGTTTTCAATAGTTAACAGCACTAATATAAAAGTAAAGGAGTCACAATTCAACAAATGTTTGTAAAAAAGCAGGTAAATTTTTTTATTAGTAAAATACTAATTTCATTTTCTCTCTTAAAACAAACCGCTTTTGCATAAATTTGCTTTGTGTGTAAGAGGATTATAGTTTCTGTAATTAATGATTTAAGTAGCGATCAAAGAGTCGATAGAACCTGTGCCACATTGCATGAAATGGGGTATAATGTTTTGTTGGTGGGAAGGAAAATGAAAAATAGTATTCCCTTAAGAGGTAGGGTATATAAAACAACTCGTATGAAACTATTTTTCCAAAATGGTGCCTTATTTTATGCAGAGTTTAATTTTAGGTTGTTTTTGTTTCTTCTTTTTAAAAAATTCGATGCCTTGCATTCAAACGATTTGGATACACTTTTGGCAAACCGAATGGCTCAAAAGTTCAAAGGAGGGGAGCTTATATACGATTCACACGAATATTTTACAGAGGTTCCCGAGTTGATTGATGGATCTTTTGCAAAAAGGGCCTGGTTAAAAATTGAACGCAGTATACTTCCCGGTTTAAAACATGTTTTAACCGTAAATCAATCCATTGCAAACATTTATAAAAGTTTATACGGCTTAAACTTTAAGGTTATGAGGAATTTGCCAATTTCCGGAAAGTTTAATTCGGAGTTTAAAGTAAAAACACGTTTTGACTTGGGCTTACCTTCAAATAAAAAGATAATTTTGCTTCAGGGTGCTGGAATAAACGTTGATCGCGGAGCTGAAGAAATGGTTGAAGCTATGAAATGGATCGACGCTGTATTTTTAATCGTAGGTTCAGGAGATGTAATAGGTGTTTTAAAAAATCAAGTTCAAGAGTCAAATTTGTCCTCTAAAGTTATTTTTACGGGAAAAGTCCCTTTTGAAGAGTTGATTTCTTACACAAAAATTGCGGATGTAGGCGTGACCTTGGACAAGGATACTAACCTTAATTATAAGTACAGTTTGCCAAATAAGATTTTTGATTATTTACAGGCTGATTTACCGGTTGTTGCCTCAAACTTAATTGAGGTAAGAAAAATTGTTGATTCCTATGAAGTTGGTATAATACTATCTTCTCATGAGCCTTTAAAGATGGCGGAAGAAATAAACAACTACCTAAACAACAGTGATTTTTTTAATAAAACCAAAGAAAATGTTCAGAAAGCAAAATCTGAATTGATTTGGGAAAATGAAAAAGATGTATTAATTAAGTGTTATGAGTCGGTCTTTTAGAAATCTTCATGTTGTATCTTTTTCAATTCCTTTTCCAGCAAATTATGGAGGAGTAATTGACGTGTTTTACAAGCTTAAATCTCTTAGTGAAGCGGGAGTTAAAATCACTCTTCATTGTTTTCAGTACGATAGAATGCCGGCTCCTGAATTGGATGAGTTTTGTGAAAAAGTTTTTTATTACCCCAGAAAAATGAAAGGAGCGCATCTGTTGGGCTTTTATCCTTTTATAGTAGGCTCCAGAAGTAGTGAGCAGTTGATTGAAAACCTTATGAAAGATGACGCTCCAATATTGTTTGAAGGACTACATACCTGTATTTCAATTACCGATAATCGGCTGAAAAATAGAAAAAAGTTAATACGATCCCACAATATTGAACACGATTATTATTCTGCTTTAGCTAAACTCGAACGCAATCCGATGAAAAGGTTGTACTATAAAACAGAGGCGAGGAAACTAGAAAGGTTTGAACCTTTAGCTTATAATAAAGCTGATGCTGTTTTGGGTATATCCCAAAAGGATACTGATTACTTAAAGAAGAATTACGAAAACGCCATTCATGTTTCTGCTTTTCACGCGTTCAATAAAGTAAATATCCCGGAAAAAACAGAGGATTTCTGCCTGTATCATGGTAATTTAAGTGTTGGTGAAAACAATCAAGCTGCACTTTTTCTTGTCGGGGAAGTTTTTGAAGATTTGGAAGAGCAATTAATTATAGTTGGAAATAACCCATCTGTTCAGCTTCAAAAAATAGTTAAGCAACAACCAAATGTCGAGTTAAAAGATAATCTTTCTTCCAATCAAATAAACGATTTAATTCATCAGGCAAAAGTCAATATTCTGCCAACTTTTCAAAATACAGGAATAAAACTTAAGCTTTTGGCTGCGCTTTTTAATGGTGCGCATTGTTTGGTAAATGATCCAATGGTTGAAGGTACAGGGTTAGAAAAATTAGTAGATAGAGCAAATACACCTCAGGATTTTAAGTCAAAGATTAAATACTTGATGAATAGTTCTCATTCAAAATCTATGACTCAACAAAGACAGGCGTTACTAAAACCTTTTACGAATCAAGAAAATTCAGCATTAATTTTAAATTTAATTTAGCGTTATCTGGTAGGGACTAATTGCTTTTTTCTTTGTTGAATCTTACGTCTTTTATGAGCTGTTTTGATTCTTTCCTCTCTTGCTAAAATTTTGTTGTTTGTTACAGTAACCATTCCAAATAATAAAATTGGTAATAAAGCTCTTATCCAGAAAAAAGAACTTATTATAATTACGTGCTTAATTTGAAATTGAGGATGCTTCGAAATTGACTCGGTAATGAAAATGGCAAGAAAAATCAACCAAAAAGTAAAAATTAAAGAAACAATACCTGATATTTTTTGAAGCCTAGTAAGTGGTTTTGATATTTGTAAATTAGATTTAGAATCTATATTATCTCTTTCTTTTGGTTTTGAATTTTTATATTTCAGTGTTAGTGTTGAAAAGGAATAGTAGCAGAGTGAGAAACCGCCTAAAAAGTTTATAAATATAATGGACCCGATTCCTGTAAAGTTTTGAACTTTAAAAAGAAATCCAGAAATGTCTATAGTTATAGATGAGTATACCGTTAGTAATTTGAGAAAACCACATAAAACAAATACTAAACCAATAATTCCGCAAGATATTTTTAAAACAAAAGACATATTTTTTTTTTAAGGGCTAAATTATGTTTTTTTGATTTTTAAAACAAAAAAAACGCCCCAAAATTGGAGCGCCCTTTTCAAAATCTATATTACTAGATTTTACAAACCTTTTTCTAATTTTTCCATTTCTTTATCGAAAGTTTCTTTAAACTTTTCGTAGTCGTAATCGATTCTTAACGTCTCTTCTTTTGTAATTCGATCATTTATAGCTTCAATTAAATCGTCTGCTTTCATTTCAACCGCGATGTATGCGACGTAACCTCCCGTTTCTTTTACTGTGATTTTTTCACAAATTGTTGCAACATTTGAGAGTTTTTGATCGATTACTTCTCTTGACAAGCCTTCAAATCTTTCTTCAACTTGTTCGCGATTGTTCATTTCTCTACTGTTAACGTAGTTGTCGATTGTTGCTTTAATTCGAGTTTCTACAGTTCCTGCCAGGGCAGTTTTTGCTTCGTTTCTACTTTTCTTTAGCGCAGTCATTCTATCCATACTTTCACCAATTCCAGATGCTCTCAGTTTCTTTTTAGTTGAAAAGAAATCTGATCCAAAGCAGTGCATTGTGATTTCTGTTTCTCCTTTAATTTTTGGTGCATCTTCTTTTTTTGATTTACATCCCACCAATGCTATTGATCCAACAATTAAAAATGCTCCTAGTAATGATTTTGAAATAGTTTTCATTTTTTACGTGTTTTTAAATTCTGATTAGGCTAAAGCAAAGCCTGTGCCAAAAAAATATTTTTACAAAGTTAAAAATAGACAAAAAATTATTTTATCAAACTGTAACAAATTAATTTTTGAATTGTTTTGACTTATGCTTTTATACGTTCTTTATTCTCGAATTACCTATACTCAGAACAATACATAAACCTCTCGGTGATTGATTGTTCTGAGTTTTTTATGATTTCTATTAATGATTTTAAGCGAATTTTAGATGTTTTACCGAAAGACGGTTGTATTTAATTTCTTTCAAAGCATCAATTCCGATTTTTATATGTGTTTCAACAAAGTTGTCCGAGACTTTTTTATCCGATTTAGATGTTTTAACTCCATCAGGTACCATGGGTTGGTCACTTACTAGTAGTAGAGCGCCTGTTGGGATTTCATTGAAAAACCCGGTTGAAAAAACAGTTGCTGTTTCCATATCAATTGCCATTGCACGTGTTTCTCGTAAATAATTTTTAAATTTTTCATCGTGTTCCCAAACTCTACGGTTTGTTGTATAGCAAGTTCCTGTCCAGTAGTCTAAATCATATGCTCTTATTGTTGATGATACAGCTCTTTGAAGACTAAATGCTGGCATAGCGGGAACTTCAGGGGGGAGGTAATCGTTTGATGTACCTTCACCTCTTATGGCTGCAATAGGAAGTATTAAGTCTCCAATATTGTTTTTTCGTTTTAAACCACCACACTTACCTAAAAATAAGACAGCATCAGGATCAATAGCGGTTAGTAAATCCACTATTGTTGCAGCGTTTGGACTTCCCATTCCAAAATTAATCATTGTAATTCCGTCGTGGGAGGCTGCTGTCATTCCTTTTGTTTTGTCTTTGACTTCAGCTCCTGTGATTTTACAAAAATGGTTCATGTACTCTTTAAAGTTGGTTAACAGTATGTGTTTTCCAAATTCATTTAAAGGCATTCCTGTATATCTGGGTAACCAGTTTTTTACTATGTTATCTTTACTTTCCAAATTTTATGTTTTCATTGATTTTACAAGCATTAACTTAAAAAGGTTCGCTGATAATTTTTAAAATAAGTTAATTTGTTCAAAACAAATTCTTAAATCTGTTTTTTTGCTAAAAGCTCCTTTGTATTTTTCAACGACAAAAATCATTACATGGATAAGGCCTCTGCAAAAATTAAGATTGAAAAATTGAGTAAAGAACTGCATGAGCATAATTACAATTATTATGTTTTGTCTCGACCAGCGATTTCTGATTATCAGTTTGACATAATGCTAAAAGAGTTGATGGATTTGGAAGAAAAATTCCCTGAATTATCTCTTGAGACTTCTCCCTCTAAACGAGTAGGTGGATCCATAACTAAAGAGTTTGATACAGTAACTCATAAATATAGAATGCTTTCCCTGAGCAATTCATATTCGAAGGACGATTTGATTGATTTTGAAAAAAGAATTCAAAAATTAATTGAGGAAAAGGTAGAGTATGTATGTGAATTAAAATACGATGGAGTAGCCATTGGTCTTAGATACATTGACGGAAATTTGGTTCAAGCGGTAACCAGAGGAGACGGAACTCAAGGTGATGATGTTACGAATAATGTTAAAACAATTCGGTCGATACCATTGAAGCTCAAAGGAGATTATCCTGATGATTTTGAAATTAGGGGGGAGATTTTTTTACCTCTGGAAGCCTTTCAAAAGCTTAATGAAGAAAAGAAAAGAGCCGGTGAGCAATTAATGGCTAACCCAAGGAATACTGCTTCAGGAACATTGAAAATGCAATCCAGTAAAATAGTAGCTGATAGAGGTCTTGATTGTTATTTGTACTATCTTTTAGGAGAAAATCTACCTGAAACAACTCATTTGGGTAACCTGAAAAAAGCTGGAAAATGGGGCTTTAAGGTTCCTTTGGAAAGGGACAGGATGATTGAAAAAACAAATTCAATTGAGGGGATATTAAGCTTTATAAATTATTGGGACAATAAACGAAAAAGCTTACCCTTTGAAATCGACGGAATTGTTATAAAAGTGAACAGTTATGAGAAGCAGGAGCTTTTAGGCTTTACTTCAAAATCACCGAGATGGGCAATAGCGTATAAGTTTGAAACAGAACAGGCCGTCACGATTTTGAACTCTATTTCTTATCAGGTAGGTAGGACTGGAGCGGTTACACCTGTGGCGAATTTAAAACCCGTTTCATTATTGGGAACGGTGGTAAAAAGAGCTTCTCTTCATAATAAGGATCAAATTGAGAAACTTGATTTACACATTGGCGATGAAGTTTTTGTTGAAAAAGGAGGGGAGATTATTCCTAAAGTAGTAGGCGTAAACTTTGCCTCAAGACCCAAAAATGCAGTTCCTGTTAAATACATTTCAAACTGTCCTGAATGTTCTTCTACTTTGCTAAGAAAAGATGGTGAAGCAAATCATTATTGCACCAACGAAAACGGCTGCCCTCCTCAAATTACGGGGAAGATTCAGCATTATATATCCAGAAAAGCTATGAATATTGATGGTTTGGGCGGAGAAACGGTTGAGCAATTTTTTAAAGCAGGGTTAATAAAGGATATTGCAGACTTATATTCTTTGGACCCAACCAAAATGTTGAGTTTGGAAAGGATGGCAGATAAATCCGTGAACAACATAATTAAAGGAGTAAAGGATTCTTTAAAAATTCCTTATGAACAGGTTTTATTTGCTATTGGTATTCGTTTTGTTGGGTCAACTGTTGCTAAAATTTTGGCCAGGCATTTTAAAAACATCGAAAATTTAAAAAATGCAACTTTGGAAGATTTAATTTCTGTAGATGAAATTGGAGATAAAATAGCAGAAAGTGTGCAAGATTTTTTTAGAGATTCAAATAACCTCAATGTTATTAGTCGATTGAAGGAAGCAGGAGTTAAATTTGCAATTGATGAATCCGGGGAAGATGCTGGATTGGAAAAAATTCTTGTTGGAAAATCCATTGTTGTTTCGGGAGTTTTTCAAAAGTTTACTCGAGATGAATTAAAAAAAACCATCGAAAAACTAGGTGGTAAAAACGTAGGTAGTATTTCAAAGAAAACTTCTTTTGTTGTTGCGGGAGAAAAAATGGGACCGAGTAAGTTAGAGAAGGCTGAAAAACTAGGTGTTCAATTGATTTCTGAGGAAGAGTTTATTCAAATGATTTCCTAGAACAAAAAGAATCCTTGAAGGTGTGTTGATAATCTCATAATAATCCGATTTATTCCTTAGTTTATATCGAAAACTAATACTATTTTTGAGTTTCGATTTCATGGGGGTGTTGAACAATATAAAACGTAAGCTTTCGGACTTCTCATATAAGCGAAAAGGTTCGCCCAAAAGAGAGGTGAAAGCAATTAATATAAAAAACGCCCAAACCGTTGGTATTGTTTATCGTGCCGATAATGATGAAACGAAAGAGTTGGTTGAGCGATATGTTAAGTTCTTAAAGGAATATAAAATAAGGTGCAAGGCCTTGGGCTATTACGATAGGGATGAGCTTCCCAGATACGTTACACCCAAGTTGGAATTTGATTATTTTCTTAAAAAGGATTTGAATTGGAAGTTGGAGACTCAGGCATCTGATGTCCTTAATTTTGTTCAAGACAAATTTGATGTTTTAATCGACACTACTGTTGACGAAGACGAGATAATCAGATTTATTGTCAAACAATCTGTTGCTTGTTTTAAAGTTGGGGCGGCAAAGAAGGGTGTAAACGAGTTGGATTTTACAATTAATTTACAACCTGAAGAAGGTGTTCGTCAATTAATGAAAGGATTAGATAATTATTTGCACTTAATTAATAAAGATTAGTATGGTTGTGAGTAAAGTTAAAGGAACGGGGGTAGCATTGGTTACTCCATTTACTTCAAATGGAGAAGTAGATTTTTCTGCTTTAGAAAAATTAGTAAACCATGTCATTGATGGCGGAGTAAACTATTTAGTTGTTCTTGGAACAACAGGAGAAAGTGCGACACTGACCAAATCAGAAAAAATCTCAGTTTTAAATAAAGTTAAAGAAGTTGCTGGTGATCGCGTTCCAATTGTATTGGGACATGGGGGTAACAATACCAAAATTTTAATTGAATCACTGAAGGAATATGATTTAGAAGGAATCAGTGCTGTTTTATCCGTCACTCCATCATACAATAAGCCATCTCAGTCTGGTTTGTACGAGCATTATAAAGCATTTATTGAGTCGTGTCCTTTGCCTGTTATTTTGTACAATGTCCCAGGAAGAACAGGGGTTAATATGCTTCCTGGAACAACACTGAAATTAGCTGAAGCATTTCCTGAAAAAGTATATGCCATAAAAGAGGCTTCCGGTGACTTGGCGCAAATGATGGAAATTATTAATAATGCTCCTGATGGCTTTGATGTTATTTCGGGGGATGATGGAATAACTTTACCTTTAATAGCTTCAGGAGGAAAAGGATTAATAAGTGTAATAGCAAATGCATTTCCTCATGAAATGAGTAGTGTGGTTAACTTTTCTTTGGAAGACGATTATACAGAAGCAAGGAAAGCGCATTATGAACTCTTGAATCTGATTGGTTTGACTTTTGCCAATGGTAATCCAGGCGGGGTAAAAGCTATGTTGAATAAAATTGGTCTAATTGAAAATGTTTTACGTTTGCCTCTTGTTCCTGTTGTTAAAGAAACTGAGGAAAAAATTCTTGCGGCAATCGACGATTTGGCAAATTCATAGGCTCATATTGAGTTTAAAATAGACTCATGTCCTTCTTTACTTCTAATTAACCATACAAACAGATATTAGACCTTCTGATGATAAACTTTTTAATTAGTTAACTTTTTGTTTAACTTTAAATTAAATAAGTTAAACAAAATGTTTTGAAAACAGCTATCACCCGTAAAATGCATTTTAATGCGGCCCATCGTCTTCACAACAATCAATGGCCAAATATAAAAAATGCGGAAGTTTTTGGTAAGTGTAACAACGCACTGTATCATGGTCACAATTACGAATTGGAAATAAAAGTAATAGGCTTTACAAATCCTGAAACTGGTTTTGTTGTAGATGTAAAAGATTTGAAAAGAATTGTTAACGAGAAGGTCATCGAGCCGTTTGATCATAAAAACTTAAATTTGGAAGTTCCTGATTTTGAAGAAACAATTCCTACAGTAGAAAATATAGCAAGAATTATTTACAACAAAATCCGTGAAGAAATTAGTGAAGAACTTGATTTAAAAATTACGCTTTATGAAACTCCAAGAAACTTTGCAGAATATCCAGCCTGAGTCTCAAGTCGATTTACTGGACGAGATAGGGGATAACCATCTGTCTTCGAGTGTTGAAACTCCAATGGTAAAAGGAGCATTCGATATTAGTGATGAAGAAAAAAAAGAAATTATTTCTTTTCATTTTGCCGAGATTATGAAAACAATGGGCTTGGATTTAAAAGATGATTCTTTGAGCGGTACACCGAATAGGGTCGCTAAGATGTTTATCGATGAAATTTTTTCTGGCCTCAATCCTGATAACAAACCACAAATATCATTGTTCGAAAATAAATATGAATACAATGAAATGATACTTGAAAAAGATATTTCTTTTTATTCAAATTGTGAACATCATTTTGTACCCATTATAGGAAGAGCCCATGTTGCATACAAATCAAGTGGAAAAGTAATTGGTCTCTCCAAAATAAATAGGATTGTTCAATATTTTTCGAAAAGACCACAAGTCCAGGAAAGACTTACCAATCAAATTGCCAATGAACTTAAAAATGTTCTAAAAACGGATGATGTTGCTGTAATAATATATGCCAAACATCTTTGTGTTGCCTCAAGAGGAGTTAAAGACGATACCTCTGAAACTTTCACAGCCTATTATGGCGGTGATTTTCAAAGTAAGAGTACAAAAAACGAGCTGTTTTCAGCTATAAAAGATTGTTAAACACCTGATTTGCTTTTATGGAATATCCAATAAAGTTTAACAAAAAAGGGAAGGTTTTTCGTTTAGAAGCCAAACAAGACCTTCCCATTTCTCTAAAAGAAGCCTGGGAATTCTTTTCGAATCCTGAAAACTTAACAAAAATTACTCCAAGCAGCCTTGGATTTAAGATTATAAGTGAATTGGACTCTGCGATTTACCCATCTCAAATCATACAATATAAAGTATCTCCTCTTCCTTTTTTTAAAACAACATGGGTTTCTGAAATAACGCACTTAGAGAATCAAAGTTTTTTCGCCGACAAACAAATTTATGGCCCCTATGACTTATGGCATCACAAACATTTTTTTAAAGAAATAGAAGGGGGGGTTCAAATCATTGATGTAGTAGATTATGTTCCTCCGTTTGGTATATTTGGGCGGCTTATGAACCCTATAATTATCAAACCAAGGATTTTAAAAATTTTTGAGTATAGAAGAATCAAGGTTGAGGAATTGTTTGCAGGCAACAAAAACTAACTACTTTTAACATTCTGGTAATGTAACTGAAATATTAAAAGCTAAGCCTCCTTCAGCAGTCTCCTTGTATCGGCTGTCCATTGATTTTGCGGTGTCCCACATTGTTTTAATTACAGTATCTAAATCTACTTTTGAATTTGCAGGATCAAAAGAAAGTGCCAGGTTTGATGCTGTAATAGCTTTCATTGCACCCATTGTATTGCGCTCAATGCAAGGTATTTGTACCAATCCACCAATCGGGTCACAAGTTAACCCTAAATGATGTTCCATAGCTATTTCGGAGGCCATAAGAACTTGTTCATAGCTTCCGCCCAGTACATTGGTTAATGCACCTGCAGCCATTGCTGAAGAAACTCCAATTTCAGCTTGGCAACCGCCCATAGCGGCAGATAATGTAGCTCCTTTTTTGAACAATGAAGCAATTTCTCCAGCAACTAAGAAAAATTGTTCTATATCGTTTTCAAACTGATGTTTACAAAAGAAATAATAATATAAAAGTACTGAGGGAATAACTCCAGCGGCTCCATTCGTTGGAGCGGTAACAATTCTTCCCATTGCAGCATTCTCCTCATTAACGGCCATAGCAAAACAGGAAATCCATTGATTGATTTCGCTAAAATTCCATGTTTTCTTATAAATAGCAATTTCTAAATCTTCCCAAGTTTCTACTGTTGTTTTGCTTAAGCTTTCAAAAAGAACTTTAGACCTCCTCACAACGTTTAAACCACCAGGCAATGTGCCCTCGGTAGTTACACCGTTTAGAATCGTGTGCTTCATGGTTGAAAAGAGGAGTTCTATTTTTTCTTTAACCTCTTTTTCAGGTCTTAGCGCAGTTTCATTTGCCCAAATGACTTCCGATATGGATAATGATGATTTCTCAATATGTTTTTTCAATTGTGAGCCATTTTGGATGGGATAGGGTATTTTTTTTGAAAGATTTGAACGATTTTCTCCTTTCTTATTGATAAAACCACCGCCCACTGAATAATATGTGGTTTCTTTGATTAACTTTTCTTTTAAATAAATTTTGAATTTTATCGTGTTAGGGTGTCCCTTTTTGCTTTTATCAGTGAAAACAATATGTTTTTGGGCATCAAAAAGAAGAGTGTTCTTTTGAATAGTGATTTTCTTTTTCGAATGTAATTGTTTTAAAATTTCAGTTATTTGATGAGTTGGAATAGTTTCAGGGTCATATCCCAGTAAGCCAAGTTGAATAGCTTCGTTCGTCGCATGGCCTTTTCCTGTTTTTGAAAGCGATCCGTAAAGTCGAATTTCAATTTTATCGAAAATTAGATTTGAAATAGAAGCTGTGAAGTTTAGCGCAGCTTTCCAAGGCCCAAGTGTATGTGAGCTTGAGGGTCCAACACCTATTTTAAAGATGTCAAAAATACTAATTACCTCCATATAATTATTTTACTAGTTGAGTTTCAATGAAGTTACATCTATCAATAACACTGTGTTTGTTTATTTTTTTATTGGGTGTTTTTTTTATTTTAAATGTTTGTTTTTTGTGCAAAAAAAACAATGTTTTTTTTTATTTTTTAAAAATTTAATTTAAATTTGAATTGATAAAAAAATAAATTATGAAGAAAATATTATTTACTTTGGCTCTATCAGCGATGCTTTTAACTGGATGTGAAAAAGATGAGCCAGAAACTACGTCTGCAACTACATCCAATTCCAATTCCAATTCCAATTCCAATTCCAATTCCAATTCCAATTCTGATTCTGATTCTGATTTATTGGATTCTGAAGATGAAATAGTAGAAACTTTTACTTGTAAAATAGA
>MDTD01061664.1_pt1 | contig 39318 bp, 35 predicted proteins | sample 811221 | NCBI WGS metagenome assembly MDTD01 (sample SAMN05326646, study PRJNA326480) | marine metagenome | isolation source: seawater | place: Pacific Ocean: South West | collected 2011
CACCAGCAGTAGGTGAAGCATCAACCAGATAATCCGATGAGATGCCGGTCTGTCTCACTCTCATGCAAAGGTAAGATCAACCATTTAATCCGCTTACCCCATGAAAAAAAGGGAGCCAGATGGCTCCCTTTTTTTCGTTTGTGTCACATTGCGGCGTATCCGGTCCGCCGGTGTCGTCATTTGCCATGCCGGTGTCGCGATTCAGCAATCTGTTCTTCATCTGTCTGTACTAGTTTCTAGCTCCCCCCTCCTGGAGCGAAAGGACACAGACACATGAAACGACTGACACGCAGGGATTTTCTGAGGGCGTCGGCCCTGAGCATGGGGGCGGTCGCCGTCTCCACCGGATTGTCCGGCTGCCTGCTGGATTCGGATCACCGCTCCGTGGCGTTCAGCCACGGCGTTGCCAGCGGCGACCCGCTCCAGGATGGTGTCATCCTCTGGACGCGGGCCGAGCCCGATCATGACCGGGATCGGCCGGTGAGTGTGGCCTGGGAAGTGGCCACGGACGACGCCTTCGAGAATCTCGTTCACTCCGGTACCACCCAGGCGTCCCGGGAGCACGACTTTACGGTCAAGGTCGATGTCCGGGGCCTGATGCCCGGTACCCTGTACTATTACCGCTTCCGAACCTCCCGCCGCACCTCGCGGGTCGGTGTGACCCGGACCCTGCCGGAAGGGGACGTGTCCCAAGTGAAGCTGGCGGTGGTTTCCTGCGCCCATTACCCGGCCGGCTATTTCAACGTCTACCGGGAGATCGGACAGCGGGACGACCTTGATGCCGTGGTGCACCTGGGAGACTACATCTACGAGTACAGCAGCGACGCCACCAGCTATGGTGCGGAGGATGCCGAGGCCATGGGCCGGACCTTCCCCGCCGACAACAATCTGGAGCTGCTGACCCTGGCACAGTACCGCCGGCGGTATGCCATCTATCGCGCCGACGAGGACTTGCAGGCCCTGCACGCGCGCCTGCCCTTCATCGCGGTCTGGGACGACCACGAGGTGGCGAACGATACCTGGCGGGACGGTGCCGAGAACCACAATGACGGTGAAGGTGAGTTTGCCTCCCGCAAGCTCCAGGCCCTCAAGGCCTACTTCGAGTGGATGCCGATTCGTCCGGTGACCGAGGGCAACGAAACCGAGATCTACCGCACCTTCCGATTCGGCAACCTGGTGGACTTGCACATGCTGGACACCCGCATCATCGGTCGTGATCAGCAACTCGACTACCTGGACTACCTGGGCCAGAGTGGCCTCGACACCGAGCGTTTCATGGCGGATCTGTCCGATCCGAACCGGACCCTGCTCGGTGCCGAGCAGCTGCTCTGGTTGCAGTCCGCCCTGGGCGGCGCCACCGGCACCTGGCAGGTGCTTGGTCAGCAGGTGCTGATGGGGCGCATGAACCTGCCGGCGGAAATGCTGCTGGCCATTGCCACCGGCGAGCTGGATGGGTTGCCGGAAACCATGGCTCAGCTGGCGGAACTGAAGGCGCGGCAGTTGCAGGGCGATCCGACCCTGACCGAGGCGGAGCTGGCCAGAATCAACACGGTCGCGCCTTACAACCTGGATGCCTGGGACGGCTATCCGTACGAACGGGAGGTTCTGTTGGCCGTGGCGCGGCAGCTGGACCGAAACCTCGTGGTGCTGGCCGGCGACACCCACAACGCCTGGGCCAGCAATCTCAGGGACCTGGAGGGGAACCCGGTGGGTGTTGAGTTTGCCACGGCTTCGGTCAGCTCGCCGGGCCTCGAGGCGTACCTCGGGCTGCCACCGGAGATGGTTGCCGCCGCCGAGCAGGCCATTGGCCTGCTGGTGGACGACCTGGACTACCTCAACATCAACCAGCGCGGCTACCTGGTGGTGACGTTCGAGCCGGAGCAGGCCCGTGCCGACTGGCATTTCGTCGATACCGTCAAGTCGCGGGACTACAGTGAAGATGCGAGCCGGGCGGTGTCGCGGCGCGTCCCGGTGGGTGGCCGGCAGCTGGAAACGCCGGCGTGAAGCCGACCTGCCCGCGGCTCAGGCGGCGGGCAGGCCCCGGGTGATGGTGGTGGGGTCGCCATGGCCGCCCACCGCCTCCCGTTCCGGAGCGGACAGCCAGACTTCGGGGGCAGTCTCCAGCGCGGCTGCACAGGCCAGCAGGATATGCCCCCAGGAACAGCCGTTGGCGAACAGCAGGCCGGCCTCGTTCAGCGTGCCGCCCCGGTTGCCGTAGCCCAGTACCCGGCTGTGCGCCGGATCGGGAAACAGGGGGTGAAGGTGGCCCCGGAAGACTTCCGGCCGCAGGTGCGTTACCGCCACCCGGCGCTGCATACGATGCGGGAACAGGCGCTCACGCTCGAATTCGGTGGCGCAGAAGGGCGCTTCCCAGGCGTCCCGCGCCTGACGGAAGCGGCCGGGGTCCTGCAGGTAGACCAGCCGGAACGGTGTGCCGGTTTCCCGCAGCCGTTCGCAGGCGCGGATGCTCTCCGACAACTGGTAGGCGCCGCTGGCGATCAGCAACAGGGGCTCGCCGGGGCCTCCCACATCTTCGTCCACCACCAGCGCGCCCTGACGGGCCAGCACGTCGGCCTCGGACGCGTCGAACACTGTCGGCCGTTGCCGTTCCGGCACCACCAAGCCGGTGATCCGGCCCCGTTCCCGGTAGATCTCGGGCAGCACCGCGAGGGTACTGTTGTAGTCGGCGGGGAACAGCACCCGGGCCACGTCCTGGCCTTCGGTCAGCAGACCTTCGGCAAGACTGGTGTCCTGATGGGCCTGGCCTTGGCGGCTGCTTTCCCAGGTATGGGCGCAGGCCACCACCGCCAGTCCCAGCCAGCGGGCCGGGCGCCCGGCTTCCCGCCGCTGGCGGGTAAAGCGCAGGGCCTGGTGCAGCAGGCCGAACATCCGTGGGCCAGCGGCTTCGTAGCTCAATACCAGGTTCAGGCCGGCCTGGTTGGCCAGACAGGCGGCCAGCGCCGCCTCGGCATGGCCGGTGGTGATGATGCGGCCGGTAGGGCTCTCCCGGGGTGGGTCCGGGTCCGGTGCCCGGTATTGCAGCGCGGCCACCATCTGCGGGAGCCGGCGACCGGCCACATCCTCCAGGTTGGCCACCCGGGGCCGGAGCCCGGGGTTGGCCGCCGTCAAGGCCGTGAAGAAATGATCGACCGCGGCCAGAGGCGGGGCGAGCGGGTCCCGGCAGGGGGGCAGGACAGGCAACACCGGCCTGGCCGGGTCGCGGTGGGCCAGAGGGTGGTCCCGTTCCGGTCGGCCGGTTTCGGCCAGCCGGCGCACCGCCACGTCCAGTTCGCTGGGCGATACCCAGAGTGGTGCCACCTGGCGTTGGAACAGTTCCCGGGCCCGGGCGTCGATGCTCGGGTTACCGGGCAGCGGCAGGTCAGGGTCCTCGCCGTCCGGGAAAAAGCCGAAGCCCTTGCGGGTCTCGGCGATGCCGAACGGCAGGCGCACCTGGGCGCTGGCCTGTCGGCTCCGCTCCGCCAGGGTGCGCTCCATCCACTCCAGTGTGCAGACGTAGGCGGCGGGGTCGCGGCCGTCGAAACGGATGGGCTCGAAGCCACGGTGGACCAAGTGCCGTTCGAACCGTTCCAGTCCGCCCCGGGTGCCCAGGTCGACCCGCCGGTCTAGGCGCTGGCCGTTGGCCACCACCACCGGCATCACCAGGCCACAATCCTCCGGATGCCACCAGCGGGGGGCCTGATCGTAGCCGGGTTGGGCTTCGAGGGCTCCGTCCGACAGGAAGGCCACGAGGGCCTCGCCGGGCAGGGGCATATGCACGTACTGAAGCTCGGCACTGCCGGGATAGGCGCCGTCGAGGACGGCACCGGCGGTATGGGCGGTGATATGGGAACCCAGCGGTGCCGCCGGCCGGCCGTGGGCGTCCTGCTGCTGGCTGTGGAAGTCGCTCACCAACTGTGACCAGCCCCGCGGCCCCCGGTAGCGGGCCCGTTGTTCCGGATGCAGGTTGTCGGTCAGGACGTTCAGGGCCTCTACCGCCGCGGCGCAATGGCCCTGCCCCATCAACCAGCTTCGGGTGGTGCCGGTCAGGCGGTTCAGGGCGAGGTAGGCGGCGTAGGCGGGTACCATGTTCAGAGCTCCGCCGGTGTGCCCTTCCGGGTGGGCCTTGAAGTCGGCTCGCTCCAGGGGATCGCCGCCAGCGTGCACGCGACGGGCGTAGGTCATGTGCGCCACCAGCCACAGGCCGGCACTGGTCAGCCGGTCGAGGGCGGCCAGGGCCCGGTACACGCTGGCTTCGTCCGGTTGCAGGCCCCGGCGTACCAGTCGGGCCGCCAGTGACCGGACTTGGGCACAGGTCAGGTCGGAGTGGCGGATGACGCCATAGCCCCGGCGCCAGCGCTCGTACTCGGGAGTATCAACACCGGCGGATGGCGCCGGCTTGGACCGCGTGGGCGATGGCATGGCATGGCTCCGTGGCGTCAGCAATCTGTGAAACGATTGTAAAAGCTGCCAGCGGCGCCGTGCTTGATGCAGGTCAGTCGGGTGGGGTTCTCTGTCCGCCGTCGGGGGGCAGCGGGCTCGGCCGTCCCCAGTAGTAGCCCTGGCCGTGGAGTCCCGGGAACTGGGACAGCCAGCCGGCCACGGCGGCGTCCTCGACACCTTCGACCACCACCGTTACTCCCAGGGCCTCGCCCAGGCCCAGGGCCATGCGCAGGATACGCTCCCGTTTCGGGTTGTCGAGAATGTCTTTGAGGAAGCTGCGGTCGATCTTCAGTTCGTCCAGGTCGAAGGTGGCCAGGGCGCTGAGGGACGAGTGGCCGATGCCGAAGTCGTCCAGAGCGATGCCGAAGCCGGCCTGACCGAGCTGGCGGAGGGTCGAACGGGCCGACTCCGGGTCGTTCATCACGGCCGTTTCCGTGATTTCCAGAATGATGCGGTCCGGCGCCAGCCGGTGCCGGCGGGTGATGTCGAGCAGTTCCCCGGGGAACTGAGGCAGGGCCAGATCCTTGGCGGAAATGTTCACCGACACCCGCAGTTCCGGACCATGCTGTTGCTGCAGCCTCGGATAGTCATGGCAGGCCCGCGCCAGCACCCACAAGGTGACCGGGTGAATCAGTCCGACCTCCTCGGCCAGGGGGATCCACTGTTCCGGCGAAAGGGTACCGAATTCGCGGTGACGCCACCGTATCAGGGCTTCTACCGACATTACGCGCCGGTCCTCGATCCGGACTTTGGGCTGGTAGGCGAGGCTCATGTCACCGGACGCCAGGGCCTGCTCCAGTCCCAGCATGAGGGTCTGCTGGCGGGTCTGCCATTCGGCGATGGCTGGGTCGTACACCGTGATCGGCCCCTGCCGGTCGAGTGCGGCGAAGCCGGCGGAGGCCAGGATGCTGGCAGCATCCCGACCGTGTTCCGGGGCGTGGGCAACCCCCAGCGTGGGGCCCCAGGAAAAGGCGAAGCGCCCTTCCTGGTAACGTTGTCCCAGCCACCCGGCCACCGTTTCCAGCAGCGCCGGGTCGTCATCGCCATGGCGATAAAAGGCAAAGGCATGATGGCTGGTGTCGATGGTAGCCAGAGCGTAGCCGTTGATCATCACCAGGCGGTCGCCGAGGGCCCGTTTCAGGAAACCGTTCATCTTGCTCAGGTACTGCCGCAGCACCTGCTCCGAGGTGCGGTAGCCCAGTGTCTGCTCCAGTTCCGCGAAGCGGGTCAGACGAACGATGCAGAGGGTGTAGGGCGTGGCCTGGCTGTCGAGGTTGTCGAGGGCTTCCTCGAGCATTGGCCGGTTGGGTTTGCCGGTGACCCGGTGCGTTTTCAGCAGGCGATCGTATTCCCGCTCGATCCGTGCCCGCAGTTGCTGTTCCTGGCGCACCTGGCGGTCGGAGACCAGGCGCCGCTTGCGCTCCTGTAGCAACAGCCGGCCCACGCCACTGGTAAGCACCAGGGAGCCGGAAGCGGCGCCCAGGAAAAAGGCGGAATCGGTCAGCCCGTTGACCGGCAGGAGGCCGATGGTGCGCAGGGCGGTGAGGGTGGCACCGGCGAGGATGGCCAGCACGGAAAGAATGAGATAGGGACCGTACAGATGGTGCCGGTGGCGCAGGACCAGGGCCAGGATGAACAGGCCCCCGAGCGCGGAGGTCACCAGGAACGCGTCCTGTCCCGGCAGGAATCCGGCAAAGGGCGCGGCCAGCAGATGCAGGCCGGCCACCAGGCTCAGGGTGCGCAGGACCCGGAAGGCCCGGCGGGTGACCGGCAAGAAAAAGCGGATCGATTCCAGCAGTGCGATCAGGGCCAGGGGCAGGGCCACCCCCAGCAGTGCGTTCAGCTCTGGGAACCGGGGCCAGAGCAGCCACAGACCAAGCCCGTCGAGGACCAGCTGGCTGTAGATAACGCAGGCCATGAAGACGCTCAGCCAGATCAGGCCCGGGTGGCCCAGCTTGTTGACGATGCTCAGGTTGAGCAGCAGCGCGAACACCAGAAGCCCGGTCAGGAAGGCTTTCCAGGTCAGGCTGAGAGCGCCGTCGCTGACCACTTCGTCGGCTTCTTCCAGCCGGATCGGCAGCAGCGTCGGGCCGGCATTCCGGACTTCGATCAGCACCAGACTGCGTCCGGGCTGGAGCGTGACCGGCCAGATCCATTGCGGCAGCGCCGCGTAGCGGTCCTCGAACGGGTAGCGGTCGCCGAGGGCCGCCAGTAGCTCCACGGTGCCTTCCGGTTGGATCAGCGCCGGCGCCAGGTGATCCAGGCTCGGGGCCGGCACCACCAAGTGCTTGCGGACCAGATGGCCGGAGCGATTCTCGATGTCCAGGCGATAGGTGACCGGCTGGTAGGGATAGCCAAGGCCGGAGTGGCTGGGATCGAGGACGGTCCAGCCGGCGTCATCCCGCCAGGCCCGGCGTGACAACACCGACTGCAGCGGCGCGGTCTGGTAGCTGAGACGGGTCAGCTGCACCGACGGGCTGCCGCCCCCGGCAAAGATCGGCGGGCCGTCGGCCAGCCGGGGCATGGGAGCCAGGAAGGTCACCGCCAGCAGGCCGTAGGAGGCGACGGCCAGCAGAAGCAGGAACGGCCACCAACGGATTGCCCCGACAGGCAGGTGCCAGTGGCCGGTCAGGTCGGCACGGGCGTCGGAGCTGGGCGGCAATTCCATGCGGGGCATCCATGCTGGGGCGGCGGAGCGCGGTTACCGTTCGGTTACATCTTGAAATACAATGTAACCTTTTGAATTTTGGTAAATTTTACAGTTTTTTAATGGACTTTGCATGGATTGTTTCCAGGCCCTGTGAAACGCCCGGATGGCGCGGCGGCCGGCCGGACGGCGTCAGCCGATTCCCCGGATTTCCGGTTCGGTCAGGGGGCGGTACTGGCCCGGTGCCAGGTCCGGGTCCAGATGGATCGGGCCGATACGGGTGCGGTGCAGGGCCACCACCCGGTTGCCCACCGCCGCCAGCATGCGTTTGACTTGGTGGTAGCGGCCCTCGGAGATGGTCAGCTCGATCCGGTGGTCCCCGGTGATCCGAACCTGGGCCGGCCGGGTTGGGGTGTCCTCGTTCCGGAGCCGGACGCCCCGGGCCAGTTGCTCCGCCGCCTCGGCCGACAGCGGCTCGGCCAGGGTCACCTGGTAGGTCTTGGGGCAGTCCCGGCGGGGCGAGGTGACCCGGTGCGACCAGTCGCCGTCACTGGTCAGCAACAGCAGCCCGGTGGTGTCCCGGTCCAGCCGGCCGGCGATGTGCAGGTCCCGGGCCAGGGCCGAGGGCAGCAGGTCCAGAGCGGTCGGGTGATCACTGTCGGTGGTGGCACTGACCACGCCGGCTGGCTTGTTCATCATCAGGTAGCGGGGGCCGGGCAGCGACAGTCGCTCCCCGTCCAAGCGAACCTCGGCGTCTTCCGTCACCTTGTGACGGGCGTCCCGGCAGGGGCGCCCCTGAACCGAGACGGCACCGCGGGCGATCGCCCGCTTAGCGTCCTTGCGCGACAGGCCGGTGGCGTTGGCAATGAACTGGTCCAGGCGCAGGGGCATCAGGACGTCTCCCTGGGCCGGGTCACTGGCCGCCCGGGTCCGGCGTGAGGGCCAGCCGTGCCAATACCGAGCGCCCGGGGTAGCCGTCGGCCACCAAGCCGGCGGCAGCCTGGAAGTGGCGGATGGCCGAGCGGGTGGCCGGCCCGAGGATGCCGTCCGGAGTGCCGGTGTCGAAACCGCGGTCGTTGAGCGCCTGCTGCAAGGCCATGACCTGCTGCCGGGACAGTGCCGGGGCGTCCTCGGGCGGTGGTCGTTGGAGCCGGCCGGCGCCGGCGACGCGATCGGCCAGGTAACCCACGGCCAGGGCGTAGAACTCGGAACGGTTCCAGCCCAGGATGACATCAAAGTTGTCGTACACCAGGAACGCCGGGCCCCGGTGCCCGGCGGGCACGATCAGTCGGGCGTCGATGGGCTCATGGGCCAGGGGCTGGCCGAAGGCGTCGTGGATGCCGAGCCGGCGCCATTCCGCCAGTGGCAGACGGCGGCCGTCGGCCAGGGCGTAGTCGAATCCGGCCGGCAGCAGGACTTCCCGGCCCCAGCGGTAGTCGCCGTTCCAGCCCATGGACTGCAGGAAGCGGCCGGCGGACATCATGGCGTCGGGCAGGCTGTGCCAGAGGTCGCGGCGACCGTCGCCGTCGGCGTCCACCGCGTGCTTGAGGAAAACCGTTGGCATGAACTGCACATGCCCCATGGCCCCGGCCCAAGACCCTTCCATGTCGGCCGCGGCGATGGCGCCTTCGTCGATGATGCGCAGCGCCGCAATCAGCTGCTGGGTGAACAGGGTGGTCCGGCGGTCATCGCAGGCCAGGGTGGCCAGGGCGCTGGGCACCGACATCTTGCCGAAATAGCTGCCAAAGTTGGTTTCCAGCCCCCAGAAGGCCACGAGGTAGGGGGCGGGCACTCCGGTTTCCCGGGTGACCCGGTCGAGCAGGGCCCGGTGTTCCCGCAGCAGCTCCCGGCCCCGGCGGACCCGGTCGTCGTTGACCCTGCGGTTGAGGTAGTCGGCGAAGGGGGTGGTGAACTCCGGCTGCTGCCGGTCCAGCTCGATGACCCGGTCCAGATGACGGGCATCGGCCAGTACCTCCCGGGCGGTCCGTTCACTGACCCCGGCTTCGATGGCCAGTTGCCGGAGCTTGGTCTTGCACTGTTCGAAATCACTCGGGCCGGTGTCGGCCGGAGCTTCCGGCCCGGCCCAAAGGCTGGGGGCCACGGCCAGCAGGCCGGTGGCAAACAACAGGGCCAGGGGACGGCCCGGCCTTTTTCTCGGTGTACGCACTCGGTACCTCGAACAACGGATTGCGATGAACATCCCTGCTTTCATGGTAGCGTGTTTTCCTGATCTGAAAATACCGTGACCGCCACTCCCGGAGTGACAATTGTTTAATCTGCCGGTTCCGTTGTGTCACGGTTGTCATCTTTTTGTAGCCGGTGGCTTCCCCTGGCCGGGGTTTGTTTTATAGTGGGGCGAACCCCTGTCTTTGCGGCATGTCGGAAGGCTCCTGTCCATGGCAACACTGAAAGCGCTGGTGGTTGACGATGCCAGCTTTGTTCGAGATCTAGTGAAACGGACCGTGCGGCAACGTTTTCCGGTCATTGAGACGGCCGAGGCCCCCAATGGCCGGCGGGCGCAGTCCCTGATGTCCCGAACCGCCTTTGATCTGATCCTCTGCGACTGGGAAATGCCGGAAATGTCCGGCTTGGAGCTGCTGCAGTGGATGCGTCAGCAACCTCAGTATCAGTCGACGCCCTTCATTATGATCACCAGCCGTGGTGACAAGGACCACGTGATCGAGGCGATCAAGGAAGGGGTGTCGGAGTATCTGGGCAAGCCGTTCAGTCCCGAGGGGCTGAGCCGGAAAATCATCAAGGTGATGGGGCGGCGCCTCAAGGATGCCATGGAGCGCAAGGGGCGGTCGCTGGAAGGGCCGGCGGACGCCTTCAAGGAGTCGGCCACGTTGCTGACCCAGAAACGTCCGCCGCCGGAGGACCCCGGCAGGGCCGCACCGGCGCGCGTTGCGACCGCCTCCGGTCGGCCCCCGGTGGCGCTGGCCTCAATCCGGTTCGCCGAGAGCGTGCTCAAGTCGGTGATCAAGGATATCAACCTCACGGAAGTGAGCCTGGTGGCGAAGCGGGATCAGGATTTTCCGGGCATCCTGGAGCCGGCCGTGGTGGATATCGATCTCGGCGAGGGCCAGGTTGCCCGGCTCAACGGCTATGTGCATCAGCTGCAGGCGGTGGATAAGCGGCAGGACACGGATTTTGTCGGTGTCATCGTTCGCTTCGTGGACGAGGATCCCCAGAAGCTGGAGGACCTGTCGCGTTTTGTTGCCAGGTTCCGGGCCGGGCCGCGCTGACCCGGCGCTACTTGACCGGAGCTTCCGGCACCCGCTCGACCAGCCGCTCTCTCGGGAAGTGGCAGGTGAATTCGCTGCCCTCGCCAATCCGGCTGCGGATTTCCAGGTTCCCGTCGTGGTTGAGTAACACGTGCTTGACGATGGCCAGGCCCAGGCCGGTGCCGCCGGTGTCCTTGTGCCGGCTGGGGTCGGCCCGGTAGAAGCGTTCGGTCAGACGGGGAATGTGGATTGGATCGATGCCGATGCCGGTGTCCTTCACCGACAGGTGGGCGCCGTCCCGGTCGGTGCGCCAGGTTACCGTGATGCGGCCGCCGGCGGGTGTGTATTTGACGGCGTTGAAGACCAGGTTGGAGAAGGCGCTGCGCAGCTGGCTTTCGTCACCCCTCAGCAGGCGGTTGTCGAGAATGTTGACGTCGATGGTGTGCCCCTTGTCGCCACTGAGCGCACGGGCATCGTGGCAGATCTGGTGCAGCATCTCGTCAACGTCGGTGAGACTGTCGTCGACGGTATGTTCGCCGGTCTCGATCCGGGACAGCAGGATCAGGTCGGTAATCAGGGCTTCCATGCGCGAGGCTTGCGCTGCCATGGTTTCGATGGCTCTGCGCCACTTGGGCGGCAGCTCGTCGGCGTGATCCACCAGGGTTTCCAGATAGCCGCTGATCACCGTCAGCGGTGTCCGCATCTCATGGGAGACGTTGCCCACGAAGTCCCGACGCATCTGCTCCAGCTGGTACAGGCGGGTCACGTCCTTGGCGACGATCAGCCGGTCGTCGTCCCCGAACAGGCTGATTTGGATCTGCAAGCGAATGTGGGGCTTGGCCGGCGAATGGATTTCCAGCGGCTCCCGGTAGTCGCGGGAGTCGAAATAGGCCTTGAACGCCGGCGTCCGGATCAGATTATGGATGTACTGGCCGCGATCGGTGTTGCGGCGAAAGCCCAGCAGGTGTTCGGCCGAGCCGTTCCACCACTCCATGGCACCCTGGGCATCGGTCATGATGACGCCATCGCGCATGGCATTGGTGGACTCCTGGACGCGGTTGACCTGGGCCCGCAGCCGGTCCTGGGTGCGCAGGTGGCTCTGGTGCAGCTTGTGCAGTCCGTCGAAGATGTCACCCCAAAGCCCCAGGCTCTGGGGGGCTTCGTCGGTGCCGTTCGGGTTGGCGAGCCACTGGTGCAGGCGCCGGGCCTGGACCAGTGTCCACCAGACGTAGGCCAGCAGTCCGGCCAGCAGGCCATACAGCGGGTAGCCGAAAATTGCGCCGATCAGCGTGGTGGCGATCAGGCCCCCGATGACCGTGCGCAGATAGCGTGACCATTTGCGTTGCATCGAATACTGCCCTGTGAGGGAAACCGCCGGATACCGCAACGCCACGCAATTCAGGCGGCTTTGGTGGAAAAACGGTAGCCGGTGCCCCGGACGGTTTGGATCAAGTGGTCATACTTTTCACCCAGTGCCTTGCGCAGGCGCCGGATGTGCACATCCACGGTCCGTTCCTCGACGTAGACGTTGCCGCCCCAGACCTGGTCGAGCAGCTGCGAGCGAGTATACACCCGTTCCTGGTGCGTCATGAAAAACTGCAGGAGCCGGTATTCGGTGGGGCCCATGCTCAGGGGGCCGTCCTCGGTGGTGACCCGGTGGCCGACCGGGTCCAGGGTCAGGCCGTCCACCTCGATCGGGGTGTCCACGCCCGGTGGCGTTGCCCGGCGCAACACCGCCTTGAGGCGGGCCACCAGCTCCCGGGGGCTGAACGGCTTGGTGATGTAATCGTCGGCACCCACCTCCAGCCCTTGGATCTTGTTGTCTTCCTCGACCTTGGCGGTCAGCATGATGATGGGGATGTCGGCGGTGGCCTCTTCCTTCTTCAGACGGCGGGCCAGCTCGACGCCACTGGTGCCCGGCAGCATCCAGTCGAGCAGGACCAAGTCGGGTTTCTTGTCAACGATCAGGGCATGGGCTTCCCGGGCATCCGCTGCCTCCAGATAGTTGTAGTCTGCCATTTCGAGGGCCACGGCGATCATCTCGCGGATGGGGGCCTCGTCATCGACAATCAGGACGGTTTTTCCATTCATGGTGTGCAAACCCGTGTCGGACCTTGATTTGTTGCTGCCCCATTACAGCGTCCGAGTATGACAAGTATATGACAGTCTCAGCGGGTCAGCTGATCGAGCAACAGCCCGGCGAAGACGGCAAAGCCCGCCCAGTTGTTGTTCAGAAAGGCCTGAAAGCAGCCCTGCCGGCTCCGCTCCCGGGCCAGATAGTGCTGGTAGACGAACAGGGTCGCCATGGCGACTACGCCCAGGTAGTAGAAGGTGCCCCGCTCGGCCTGGCTGCCCACCAGAACCAGGATCAGCACCACCATGGCCTGAAGCAGGCCGATGATGGTCCGGTCGGCGTCGCCGAACAGAATGGCCGTGGACTTGATGCCCACCTTCAGGTCGTCATCCCGGTCGACCATGGCATAAAAGGTGTCGTAGGCCACGGTCCAGAGCACGTTAGCGGTGAACAGCAGCCAAGTCAGCGGGCTCAGCTCATTGGCCTGGGCAGCCCAGGCCATGGGAATGGCCCAGGAGAACGCGGCCCCCAGGAACAGCTGGGGTAGGTGGGTGTAGCGTTTCATGAACGGGTAGATAAAGGCCAGAAGCACGCCGCCGAAGGAGAGGTACAGGGTCAGGGCATTGGTCAGCAGCACCACCATCAGGAAGGAGATCAGGCTGAGGCCGGCGAACAGGGCCACGGCCTCCCAGGACTGAATGCGGCCGGCGGTCAGCGGCCGGTCCTTGGTGCGTTCGACGTAGCGGTCCCACTCCCGGTCCGCGAAATCGTTGATGGCGCAGCCGGCGGCGCGCATGAAGAAGACTCCGAGCGTGAATACCACCAGGTTGATCAGATCCGGGTGACCGTCCGCCGCCAGCCAGAGCGCCCAGTAGGTTGGCCAGAGCAGGAGCAGGGAGCCGATGGGGCGATCCAGGCGCAGCAACCGGGCGTAGTCGGTCAGGCGGTTGCGAAGGGGCTCGGGCAGGGCGTTGGGGGTCATGGTTCGCATCCGGTGATTCCAGAGGGTGTCGGGATGCGGTGATTATAGCCAGCCGGCTCGGGCGGGTTAAAGGTCCGGGTTCGGTGACGACTGGTACAGGGTTGGCAGCAGGTACTCGCTGACCAACAGGGCGTCGGCCCCGTTGTGAAAGAGCGAACGGCGGGCCAGACGGGGGTGTGCCGGGCTCTCCAGCCGGCACACCCCGGTTTCCAGGGGACCCCGGTGCCAGTGCGGATCGCTGAACAGGTAGGCGCCAAGGGGGCGGCTGCCCAGGTTGAGCAGGACCCGGTTGGGGCCTTCCAGGCAGCCGAGGGGAATCACCGTCCGGGCCAGCACCCAGGGTTCGCCGTCGCCACACAGACGCACCTCCCGGATCCAGGCGTACCGGCGCGGCGGCTGGCGCAAGCGGCGCGCCTCCTCCGGGGTCGGGAAGTCGAAGCCCTGATAGCGGACATCGACGTGGAACCTGCGCCGGCACCGGCGCTGCAGGGCCCGGGTAAAGGAACCCTCCACCTGCAGCCAGTACCGGGCCGGGCCGTGGACCTCGGGGTTGTGGAGACCGGCCGCCGCCAGGGACCGGTACCAGTGCGCCGCAGGGATGGACAGGTGAGTGTCAGAGTCCCTTGACGGCATAGATTCCCGGGGCGTTGCGCCAGTAGCCCTTGTAGTCCATGCCATATCCGAACAGGAAGCGGTCTTCCACCTCCAGGCCAGTGAAGTCGGCCTTCAGCCCCGGCCGGGCTTTGCGTTCGTGCTGTTTGTCCACCAGTACGGCGGTCAGCACTTCCCGGGCGCCGTGGGCACGGCAGTAATCGGCGATGGCGCAGAGGGTGGTGCCTTCGTCGAGAATGTCGTCGACGATCAGGACGGTCCGGTCTTTCATGTCCGCTTCGGGCTGCAGTTTCCACTCCAGGATGCCACCGGTGGTTTCCTGGCGGTAGCGGGTGGCGTGGAGGTACTCGGCCTGAACCGGGAAGCGCAGCAGGGGCAGCAGCTGGCCGGTCAGGATCAGGCCGCCGTTCATTACACAGAACACCAACGGGTTGCTGTCTTTCAGGCGGGCGGTGATCTGGTCGGCCATGGTCCGGATGGCCGCCTGCACCTGCTGTTCATCCACCAGGCAATCGGCTTCTGCCATGACCTGGTTCATTTCGGCGACGGTATCGGTCATAACGGTCGGATCCTGTCTAAAACCGGCGATTATACCGGAGAGGATTCCGGTAAGGGAGGGGCAGGCCCGGTGCGTTGAGTCTGTATTTGTGTCTATTGGCAGCAACTCCCCCGGGCGGCCGTCGGCAACGGCATTGGTGCGGCTCCGGGGGAACGGTATGATGGTCGGGGCGTCGGCGTTGTGGCCTGAAAAGACAGTAATTGCGGCCGAAAAGCCCGGCAAACGCCTTGCGTGTATGATTGTCGGACAATTAATATGCGCCAAGTCCGAGACATCAGGAGAACAGCATGAAAAAGTGGCAGTGCGTCGTGTGTGGCTTCATTTATGACGAGGCGGAGGGTTGGCCGGAGGACGGCATTGCGCCGGGCACCAAGTGGGAAGACGTGCCGGATGACTGGGTCTGCCCTGATTGCGGGGTGGGCAAGGAAGACTTCGAAATGATCGAAATCGGCTGAGCGACGGAGGCGCGGGCGAATGACGGAACAGGCTCCCATCGTGATTGTCGGAACCGGGCTGGCGGGCTACTCGCTGGCACGGGAGTTCCGCAAGCTGGATCCGAACACGCCGGTGCTGATGGTCACCGCCGACGACGGAATCAGCTACTCCAAGCCGATGCTGTCGACCGGCTTTACCAAAAACAAGGACGCCGAGGGCCTGGCCCAGGCCTCCTCCGACGCCATGGCGGCACAGCTCGGCGTGCGTATCCGGACCTTCACCACGGTCACCGGTATCGATCCCGGGGCGCACCGGTTGCGCCTGGGAGACACCTGGCTGGACTACCGCAAGCTGGTGCTGGCCTGGGGTGCCGATGTCATCCGCCTGTCCCTGGAGGGGGATGGCCAGGACCGGGTATTCGCGATCAACGACCTGGTGGATTACCGGGCATTCCGTCAGGCCCTGGCGGGGGGGCGACGGGTGGCGATCATGGGGGCCGGGCTGATTGGCTGCGAGTTTGCCAATGACCTGCGCAACGGCGGCTACGAGGTGGAGGTGATCGCCCCGTCCGAGACGGTGATGCCCGGCTTGCTGCCGGAAGCGGCCGCCCGGGCGGTACAGACGTCGCTGGCGGATCTCGGCGTGCGCTTCCACCTGGGTACCCTGGTGCAGCGGATCGACCGGGCCGGGCGGGGCGTCAGCCTGAGTCTTGCCAATGGCGCGCGGCTGGAGGCGGACCTGGTCATCTCCGCCGTCGGCCTGCGGCCGCGCACCCAGCTTGCCCGGGATGCGGGTCTGGCGGTGGGGCGTGGTATCCGGGTGAACCGAGCACTGGAGACCTCGGCACCGGACGTTTACGCTCTGGGTGACTGCGCCGAGGTGGACGGCCATGTGTTGCTGTACGTGCTGCCGCTTATGGCCAGCGCCAAGGCCCTGGCGAAGACTCTGGCGGGGGAACGCACGGAAGTGCGTTATGGCGCCATGCCGGTGATGGTCAAGACACCCTGCTGTCCGACAGCCGTGTGCCCGCCGCCTGAGGGCGCCGAGGGGGAGTGGCAGGTGGAACAGGACGGCACCGACGTCCGGGCCCTGTTCCGCGGCCCCGGCGGGGAACTGCTGGGGTTTGCCCTGACTGGCCGGTTCGCGATGGAAAAACAGGCGCTGTCCCGGGAGGTGCCTCCCGTTCATTCCTGAGCCTAGTCGTTGCGAAACGGACCTGCTTAAGGTAGAAAACTCCTTCGCGAGCTAAGGATTTGACAGGAGTGGGCATGCTGGACGTTACACAAAGGTTGTTGGAGTTGCTGGACCTCTCGCCCATCGGCGACGATCACTTCCAGGGGGACAGCGAGGATCTCGGCTTTCCCAATGTGTTTGGCGGGCAGGTGCTGGGGCAGGCGTTGATGGCCGCCAGCCGTACCGTCGAGAACCGGCTCTGTCATTCCCTTCACGCTTACTTCCTGCGCCCGGGCAACCACCGCATGCCGATCGACTACGAGGTGCAGCGGGTGCGGGACGGCGGCAGTTTTTCGGTGCGCCGTGTGATTGCGCGCCAGGACGGCAAAGAGATCCTGACCGGCTCGATGTCGTTCCAGGTCCAGGAAGAGGGGCTGGAGCATCAGTTCGAGATGCCCCGGGTACCGGGGCCGGACGGTCTTCAGTCGGAACAGGAGCTGGGGCGCCTGCTGGCGCCTCACGTGCCGGAGCGGATGCGGGACATCCTGACCCGTGAGCGGCCGATTGAGATCCGTCCGGTGGACCCGATGAATCCGTTGCGGCCGGAGCCGCGCCCACCCTACAAGCAAAGCTGGTTCCGGGCCCTCGGGCCGTTGCCGGATGATCCGGTTCTGCACCGCTGCCTGCTGACCTACGCCTCGGACTTCCAGTTCCTGGGCACCTCCCTCAATCCCCACGGCATCACCTTCATGAGCCCGAACATGCAGGTGGCCAGTCTCGACCATGCCATCTGGTTCCATCGCGATTTCCGCATGGACGAATGGCTGCTGTACGACAAGGACAGCCCCAGCGCTTCCGGTGGCCGGGGCTTCAACCGGGGCAACTTCTACAACCGGGACGGGGTCCTGGTGGCCTCCACCACCCAGGAAGCCCTGATCCGCCGGCGCTCGTCCTAACCCAGCCCGAGCGCGGGTTGTCGGCGGGGCGTGGAGAGCCACGCCAGCAGCTCATCGAGGGGGCGTGGCGGTGTCAGCAGGTAGCCCTGGATCATGTCGCAGCCCATGGATCTGAGAATCTCCGCAGTGGCTTCGTCCTCCACGCCTTCGGCCACCACCTGATAGCCCAGGCTGTGGCACATGTCGATGGTGGTCTGCACGATCACCCGGTCCTCCGGCTGGGTTGCCAGGTCGGCGATCAGGGAGCGATCGATTTTGATCTCGCTGGCGGGCAACTGCTTGATGTAGGACAGCGACGAATACCCTGACCCGAAATCATCGATGGAAATCCGGATACCGGCCCGCTCCAGGGCGTTGAGCGCCCTCAGGGAATTGGTGGGGTCCTGCATCATGGAGGTTTCGGTGATCTCGAAGATTACCGCGCCCTTGTGGTCGGGATAGCTGGCCATCAGGCGCTGAACGTGGGGATGAAAATCCGGTTCCCGGAGGTTGTTGGGCGAGATATTGACCGACAGGTTGAGGTGCCAGCCCTCGGCCAGGAGCCGGGAGCGCAGGCTCAGGGCTTCTTCCAGTACCCAGCGGGTCAGCGGCTTGATCAGCCCGGTCTGTTCCGCCACCTGGATGATCTCGTCCGGCCGCGTGCCGTGTTGCCGTCGGGGCCAGCGGATCAGGGCCTCGACGCCGACAATCTGTCCGGAAACCATGGCCTGCTTGGGTTGCAGGTACAGCGCCAGTTCCCGGTTTTCCAGCGCGTTGCGCAGCTCCGTCACCAGAGTGAGGCGGTCGGCGCTGTAGGAATCTCGAGCCGGGGAGTAGTACGCCATGCCCCGTTCCCGGGCCCGTTCACTGCCCTCGGCGATGGTGGCGCGTCGGATCAGGGTATTGGCGTCGGCGCCGTGGTCCGGGAACAGGGCCACGCCCAGGCGGGCATCCAGGGGGATCTGCATGCCCAGATAGTCCACCGGCTGGCGCAGGGTGTCCAGATGCTGCACCGCGGCCTTCGGCGTGGCCTCGGCACGGTCGACGTCGACGATCAGGCCGAACGACTGCCGGTCCAGCGAGGCCAGGAAAAAGGTGCGTGATTTCGACTGTTCGATCGGCAGGGCGCCGGGCAGGTGGCGGGCCTCGCCGTTGAAACGCTGGGCCGTCAGCTCCAGAATGCGGTCGGTGTTGCGGTGGCCCAGGGTCTTGGTGACCGAGCCAAGATTGTTCAGGTTTAGGACCGCGACCCCCAGGCGCTTGTCGGGCTGCCTCATGATCAGGTCGTTGATCACCATTTCAAAACTGATGCGGTTGGGCAGTCCGGTCAGAGGGTTGTGCAGGGCCTGCTCCATCAGTTTCAGCTCGACCGAGCGGCGGGCCTCCAGTGCCCGCAGCTCCGCTTCCCGGGCGATGATCTTGTCCTGTCGTTCCTGGTAAATCCGACTGGCCAGGGCCATGGCCAGCAACACCGCCTGCAGCGCCGAGCCGATCTGCATGCCATAGACGGTGACGAACGACACCGGCAACAGGCCGTACTTGTTGGCGGCGGTGACGGCGCTGCCCAGGCTCAGAGCGCCCCAGGCCAGGGTGTAGTAAACGGCCTGGCGGTTGCCCCGCAGCCATTGCTGCGGGCCGAGGACCGTGAGCAGCAGGCAGCTGGGAATGGACAGGGCCACCACCAGGCGGATGGCGGTGTTGTAGTCGGTGGCGAAGGTGAGCAGGCCGGCCGCCAGGTTCAGCAGGATCACCCCGTCCACCAGGCGTTCCAGGGTGCGGCTCTGGCTGCGCAGGTTGAGAAAGGCCTGGGAGAACCAGAGGGTGAAGATCATCGCGAAGGGGATGGCGATCAGCATGGCCCGGTTCTGGATGTCCGGGGCACCGGGCCACAGGAACTGGTAGGCGATGCCGTTGAGACTGGCGATCAGCAGCAGGTAGCCCAGAGTTGACAGTACGTAGAGCAGGTAGATTTTTTCCCGGAGGGCCAGGAACACGAACAGATTGAAGAAAATGGCGGTGATCAGGATGCCGTAGTAGACCGCATGCACCAAGTCTTCAACGAAGGCCGCCTCGAAAAAGGCCTTGTCGTGCCACAGCCGCAGGGGGATCTGCATGGCGCCGTTGCTGCGGACCTCAAGCAGGATCTGGTAGTGGCGGTCGGGGCGGTGTTCGAACGGAAACAGGAAATTCCGGTGCCGGACCGGGCGCTGGGCGAAGGGTACCTGATCGCCGGTGCGCTCCTCCGCGATAGGCCGGCCGTCCGCCCACAGCTGGAACCGGATGTAGTCCAGGTGGGAGTAGCTGATTTCCAGCAGGTTGAGGGCCGGGTCGTCCGGGACGTTGAAACGGAGCCAGACGGTGTCCCGTATGTAGCCGAAGTTGGGGCTTCGGGGCCCCAGCGTCTGCCAGCCGTCGGCGGCCATGACCTGCTCCGGGGTCAGGTGCGGGTCCGGGGGCAGGCGCAGGTACTCGATCTCCGGTTGCACGCCCGGTTCCGCGCCCTGAACGGGCAAGGCCAGCACGGCCAGCAGAGCCAGGGTTGTCAGAAGGTGGTACCAGCGCTTTGGGGTCATGGGGCTACACGTTTTATTGTTGTGTCCTGCAGTATGACCCCTCGCTGCCAGCGGCTCAAGCGTGGGGGTGGCCGGATGTGACGGCGTCCGGGGGAGGTCAGAGCTGCGCCAGCCAGGTCCTGGCCCAGGGCACCGCTTCGGTTTCCGGCTCCAGGGTTTCCAGGGCGTCGATGCGCAGGGTGTCGCCCGATTGGCTCGCGCCGGCCTCCAGCAGCGCCTCCTCCATCAGGTTGCCGGCGCCACAGAAGGTGTCGCCGTAGGAGCTGTCCCCCAGCACGATCACCCCGAACGTCCGGCCAGCCAGCGAGGGCAGCCGCTCGCGCAGGTCCAGATAGAACGGCAGCAGGTTGGGCGGGATCTCGCCTTGGCCGGTGGTGGAGGTGCATACCAGCAGGGCGTCGTCGTTGTCGAGAAGGTCGTCGAGTTTGGGCGCTTCCAGCACGGTGACCTGGTGCCCGTCGGCCTCCAGGTCGGTCTTGATGGCTCGGGCGGTCAGCAGGGCGCCTCCGTAGACGCTGCCGACCAGAATGCGGAGGCGTGTCATAGTCTGTCCTGTCGATGGTTCCGGTGATGGCCGGTGGCCAGTGGTCGCGCCCGATCATAGCGGCCCCGGCCCGGCGACTCAAGGCGAGGTTCAGACCGGTGCGACGGAGCTGCGGACCCGGGGGTGAACCCGGTTACGGCCGGCGGCCTTGGCGTTGTAGAGGTGCTGGTCGGCTTGTCGCAACAGGTCTTCCAGAGTGTCCGTCTTGGCCATGGAACAGACCCCGGCACTGAGGGTGACCGGCAGCGTCCGGCCTTTGAACTCGAATCGGGCCGAGGCCACTCGGGCCCGCAGCCGTTCCGCCAGTGTCAGTGCCTGCAGCAGTGAGGTGTCGGGCAACAGCAGTAGGAATTCCTCGCCCCCCCAACGGGCGGCATGATCGCTCTGGCGGGTCAAGCTGGTCAGCTGTTGGGCGAACTGGCACAGCACCGCATCACCCGCGTCATGGCCAAAGCGGTCATTGATGTCCTTGAACAGGTCCAGGTCGATCAGGGCGATGGAAAAGTGGCGGCCGGTGCGCTGATAGCGGGAGAATTCGCTGGCCAGCCGCTGCTGCATGTCCCGGCGGTTGGCCAGACCGGTCAGCTCGTCGGTCCGGGCGGCCTGTTCGTGAGCCTCGGCGAGTGCCAGCAGCTGGTTGCGTGCCTTCAGACGGCCGGCTTCCAGTACGAAGCAGAACACCGCCTCGAATGCCTGGGTGGCGAAGAAGCGGAGCTTGAAGTCGGTGCTGTAGTGGGCGGATACGAACGGCAGGTCCGGAAACTGGAACACCACGACCACCCCCAGGTAGCACAGCAGCAGGATGGCGGTGCCGGTCTTCAGGTTGGTCAGGAAAAACAGCAGCGGCGGAAAGACGTAGAACCAGAGCGGGCCGGTGTTGCTTTCACCACCGGACGCAATCAGGTAACCCAGCAGCAGGCCGACGATCAGGATCAGGTGGGCCTTCTGGCGGGCCCGGTTGCCGGACCGGGCGAAGTACAGCATGTTCAGAAGCACCAGGCCGGCAAAACACCAGAGGATGCCACCATGGAGGGTATGGCCGGCATACCAGGCCTTGCCGCCGATGCCCAGCAGCAGGACGATGGCGGCCACTGAGAGCCAAGTCAGCAGGCGCGAGATCTGGGCATCCTCGAGGGCGCCGGCGGTCTGGTGGCTGACGGATCGCGGTCGGGTCTTCGGTGCCATGGCGGTATTCTTATCGTTGTTCTGGCGACGGATTCATTATGCGCCAACCGGCACCGGGTTCGCGGTGCCCCGTCACACTTGCGGAAGCCCCGTATTCCCGGGCCGGTTGAGTTTCAATTTCATGACAAACTCTTTATAGTGGCGCCGCGGCCCCAGGCCCTGACGATATCTTGACCAACACGAGATCTGATCTGCTATGGCCCGTTCGACCGGATTCCTGGATTCCCTGCTTACCAGCCCCTCCACGGAACGCTTCAGGGTTGGTATCGGCCTGCTGTTCCTGCTTGGCGTCTGGCTGGCCGTTGGTTCGTTCAGCAAGGGCATGCCCGACAGCTTACTGCTTGTCGCTGCGGCTGTCATTGGCGGCTATATGGCCATCAACATTGGCGCCAACGACGTTGCCAACAACGTCGGCCCGGCGGTGGGCTCCGGAGCCCTGTCGCTGGGAGCCGCGGTTCTGATCGCGGCGGTGTTCGAAGCCGGCGGCGCCCTGATCGCCGGGGGGGATGTGGTCTCCACCATTAAGGGCGACATCATTGATCCGACCATTCTTAACGACGGCCGCGCCTTTGTCTGGCTGATGACGGCGGCGTTGCTGGCCGGAGCCCTGTGGTTGAACCTGGCGACCTGGATGGGCGCGCCCGTGTCCACCACCCATTCCATCGTGGGCGGGGTGCTGGGTGCCGGCATCGCCGCCGGCGGCTGGGGCATTGCCGACTGGTCGGTGATGGGTAAGATCGCCGCCAGCTGGGTGATTTCACCGGTCCTCGGCGGCGCCCTGGCGGCCCTGTTCCTGTTCCTGATCAAGAAGACGGTGCTGTACCGCCAGGACGTGGTTCCGGCCGCCCGGCGGTTCGTACCCTGGCTGGTGGCGGTCATGGCCTGGGCCTTCGGCACCTATCTGATGATCAAGGGCGTGAAAAAGATCATCAAAGTGGACTTCGTCGACGCCTCCCTGGTGGGGCTGGCGGCTGCGGTGGTGGTGTTTTTCCTGGTGCGGGCTTTGGTCAGCCGGAAGGCGGCCACCATGGAAAACAGCGCCTCCGGGGTCAACGGCCTGTTTACCTGGCCGCTGATTTTCGCCGCGGCCCTGCTGAGTTTTGCCCACGGCGCCAACGACGTCGCCAATGCCATCGGCCCGCTGGCGGCGATCAATGATGCCCTGGCCGGCGGCGCGGTCGTGACCAAGGCGGGCATTCCGCTATGGGTGATGATGATCGGGGCGCTGGGCATTGCCGTGGGCCTGATGCTGTTCGGGCCGCGGCTGATCAAGACGGTGGGCAGCGAGATCACCGAGCTGGATAAGACCCGGGCCTTCTGCATTGCGCTGTCGGCGGCGCTGACGGTCATTCTGGCGTCCCAGCTCGGCCTGCCGGTGAGTTCCACCCACATAGCCATCGGCGGCGTGTTCGGGGTCGGTTTCCTGCGCGAATACCTCAAGCGTAACTACGCCACCCAGTTGCACAAGATTCTGGAGCAGCACGATCCGGACGAGCAGCGTCGGCTACAGCCGTTCCTGGATGATTTCCGCAGTGCGTCGGTGGAGGAGATGGAGCGGCTGCTGAAACAGGCCAAGAAGAACAAGCGGCAGGTGCCGCTGTCCAAGTCCGAGCGCAAGCGGCTGAAGAAGATCTACCGGGAAGAAATGGTGAAACGCTCGCACCTGGTCCGGATCGCTGCTGCCTGGGTGATCACCGTTCCGGCATCGGCGGTGATGGCGGCACTGGTGTTCTTTACCCTGCGCGGCTTGCTGATCTGAGGCGGTCGGTTGTATAACGCCGGTTTGGTCATACAATGAAACAACAAGGGGGTGGTTCACCCCCGAGCCACCTGTCTCCGGGGAGTGATCTATGAGTACATCCGTTGAGAGCCGTCAGGCCAAGATGATTGAGGAGCTGAGGATCTTCATCAAGAAGGTGCTGAGCGATCCCACCATCGCCGTGAAGTCGATGGAAGTTGCCCGAAAGTACCGGGGGCAGCCCAACGCCGACGAGCTGATCGCCCGGGAAATCAGTGCCACCACGACGATCCGGATCCCGGAAAACTGGAGCGAGGCAGACCGCATGTTCCTGGACATTCTGCACGACGTCCTGGACGACGAGGAAGCCCTCTACTGACCCTCCTCCAGGGCCGCCGGGCGCGCCGTTCGCCCGGCTCAGGCCTGACGCGCCCCCGGCTGGCGCTGTTTCAGCACCGCTTCCGCCATCTGATGCAGGATCGACATTTCGTCGGCGATGCCCTCCTCCTGGGCGAGCATCCGCTGTTCCTTCAAAATGTCTGCGAGAATGTCCCGTGTGGTCAGCGGGTTGGCCAGAACCACCCGGAACACGATGCAGGGGAAATGGTAGTAGCGGGCCGGCTCCAGCCGGGTACGTGACACGAACGCCTTGCCCCGTTCCCGCTGGGTTTTCTGGATGAACTTGGTGATCCGGTTCAGGCAGGTGTTCATTTTCTCCGCCTGGAACTCATCGGCCAGGGCCAGGGCCCGCTGCACCGGTTCCGGGCAGTAGCGGTAGGTGAGGATGTTGAGTTCCGGTCGGGTGACCAGCTCGAAGTCGGGCTCGGCATCGATCATTCCGGCGAAGGTCCGGGCCTTCTCGATGCCCTGGTCGATCAGGATTTCGTAGCCTTCCCGGCCCAGGATGCGCAGGCCGGAGTGGATCAGCATGGACATGCCGGGGCGCGAGCCTTCCAGGGTGGTGCTGCCCAAGTCCCGGGAGCCCTTGCGGATGATGTACTGGGCGTGGTGTTCCACCGAGGATGCCAGCGCCGGGTCCTTGAACACCACCAAGCCGGCGCCCATGGGCACGTACAGTTGTTTGTGGGCGTCGAAGGTGACCGAGTCGGCCTTTTCGATGCCCCGCAGCAAGTGCTTGTGGCTGCGGGAGAACAGGGTCGGGCCGCCCCAGGCTGCGTCCACGTGGTAGTGGGCGCCGAACTCACGGGCGATGTCCGCCACGGCGTCCAGGGGGTCGACGTTGCCGGTTTCGGTGGTGCCAGCGACACCGCAGATGGCCAGGACCTTGATCTTCTGCTTCTGCAACTCCAGGCATTTCTCCCGCAGCGCGTCCGGCAGGATCCGGTTGTCATCGTCGGTCTCCACCGACACCAGCGCGTCGCGGCCGAAGCCCAGGACATCGGCCGCCTTGCGCAGCGAGTAGTGCCCGCGCTTGGAGACCAGTATGGCGGCTCCCTCGTAACCGTAGTACTTGAGGGCCCGGTACAGCCCTTCCTGATGCAGGCCGCGGAAGCTGCCCTCGGCGGGGAATGCGTGGTTGCGGGCGACCCAGAGGGCGGTCAGATTGGCGATGGTGCCGCCGGAACACATCACGCCCAGGGTGTGCCGGGGGTCGTGCATCCATTTTCGGTAAAAGGCGCCATCCTCCTGGTACACCAGCCGGTGGATCATGCCCAGCACCTGGCGCTCCATGGGTGTGAACGCCTTGGAGGTTTCCGTCTTCACCAGATTCTGGTTCAGGGCGATCATGATCTTGGACAACGGCAGCATGAAATAGGGCAGTGCCGAGGTCATGTGACCGATGAAGGCGGGCGAGGCGGTGTGTACGGAATTGGCCACCAGCTTGTCGAGCAGGAACTGCGCTTGTTCCGAGACGAAAATCGGTTTCTCGGGAATGTTGTAGTCGGCGAAGTCCTTCTCCACCTCGGCCAAGTCCCGCTCGACCGCCACGATGTGTTCCTGCAGGAAGCCGGCGAGGTTGCGGGAAATGTCCTGATCAATGCGACTGAGCGTGGAGTCCGGTGCCTCGGGCACGGTGAACACGCGATACATCGCCTCGATCGAGGCCTGGGCGGTTTTTTTCTTTCCGGTCATAGGCACCACACACAAACAGTGGTCATTCGACGGGCCGGTTCCGGATGCCCCTCGAACGCGCCGGCGCGGCGGCCGGCTCTGGCACACGGGTCGCCCGCGTCCGGCGGGTACCACGGGTATCCCTGAGGAGGCGTAGTATACGGCGTGGGACCGTTGGGCGCCACACGGCGGTGATCCGGTGGCGGTTCAGAGGATTTCCCGGTGCACGTCCAGGATGGCGGCGTCGATGCGCTCCTCGATCGCCTTTTCCACCGCGTCCAGGCGCTGCTGGATCTGCATGGCCGAGGCGCCGAGCGCGGCGACCGTCCAGGTGGCGCAGTCCAGGGCGTCCTGGTCGGCGGTTTCAGCCACGGCCAAGTCCGGCTCCCGGCCCCAGACCGCGCGCATGGCGGCGAAGGCCTTGCGCTTGGTTTTCAGGTCCGGGCAGCCGTAGAGCTGAAAGTGCAGTGTCATCACGCCGACATGCGGCGTGATCACCGGATGCGTTCCAGCGGCCTGGTTCAACAGTTTTCTCAGGGCGTCAGACATAGGGCTCCGTCGGGTGACCGCGCCGGTCGGCGCGGTGGAGGGGTGTCGTTGCCCGTCAGCCTACTACAGGCGTGGCCCGTTTGATAATGCTGGCGGCATCCGTTCCCGAGGGCAGGTTGCCGTAGTTCATGGCCGTCCGCGGTTCCAGCCGTGAGGCACAGAAGGCGTCGGCGACCGCCGTCGGGGCATGCCGGATCAGCAGGGACGCCTGCAGCGCCAGGGCCATGCGGTCGACCAGATTGCGGGCCCGGTACTGGAAGTCGCTGATGTCGGCAAAGTCGTCCTTCAGGCGGCCGAGGAAACGGTCGAACCGGGTGTCGGCGCCAGTCGCCAATGCCGCTTCGGCAAAGAAGGCATGCAGGGTGTCGGGTTCTTTCTGCAGTGCCCGCAGGGTGTCCAGGCACTGAACGTTGCCGCTGCCTTCCCAGATGGCGTTTACCGGCGATTCCCGGAACAGCCGGGGCATGATGCAGTCCTCCATGACACCGCTGCCGCCGATGCATTCCATGGCCTCATAGGCGTGGTTTGGTGTGCGCTTGCAGATCCAATACTTGCCCACCGGCGTCGCCAGGCGCGCCAGCAGGCGTTCGTGCTCCTGATCCTGTTGGTCCAGGGCGCGGGCGATGCGCAGGGTGTAGGCCAGGGCGGCCTCGCTTTCCAGAGCCAGGTCGGCGAGCACGTTCTGCATCAGCGGCTGATCACTGAGTCGGGCTCCGAAGGCGCTGCGATGGCGGCAATGGTGGCTGGCCTGGGCCACGGCTTGGCGCATGCCCGCCGCGCTGCCGATCATGCAGTCGAACCGGGTCATGGCCACCATCTCAATGATGGTCCGCACGCCCCGGCCTTCCTCGCCCACCATCCAGGCCAGGGCACCGCGCAGTTCCACCTCGCTGGAGGCGTTGGCGACGTTGCCCATCTTGTTTTTCAGGCGCTGGATCTGCCAGGGATTCTTGCTGCCGTCGGGGCGCCAGCGTGGCATCAGGAAACAGGACAGGCCGCCGGGTGCCTGTGCCAGGACCAGGAAGGCATCGCACATGGGCGCCGAGACAAACCACTTGTGGCCTACCAGCTCGTACGGCTGGCCGGGCCCCTCGGTGCCGACCGGGTAGGCTCGGGTGGTGTTGGCGCGGACGTCGCTGCCCCCTTGTTTCTCGGTCATCGCCATGCCGATGGTCACCGACGTCTTGTCGCCGTCGGGCACGTTCCTGGGGTCGTAGTGGTTGGCCAGGATCTTCGGCTCCCAGATCCGGGCCAGGTCCGGCTGCTGGCGGATCGAGGGTATGGCGGCGAAGGTCATGGTCACCGGGCAGCAGTGGGCGGCCTCCACCTGGGAGTGCATGTAGTACTTGGCGGCGCGAATGACATGGGCGCCGGGGCCCGGTTGGGTCCAGGGGCTGCTGTGCAGGCCGTGCTCCAGAGCGATCCGCATCAGCTCGTGGTAAGCCGGATGGAAATCCACCTCGTCGATGCGGTGACCGAAGCGGTCGTGGGTATGGAACACCGGTTTATTGGCGTTGGCGCGAAATCCGAGGTCGATGGTTTCCGCCTTGCCGGCCAGTTCCCCGAAGGCGTTCAGCTCATCGGTGGCGGCCCGGCCACTTTCCCGGGCGACGGCTTCCCTGAGGGCCGTGTCCTGCTGGTAGAGGTTGTAATTTTCCAGCGCCGGTGGCTGGTTGAACACGTCATGGGTGACCGCCAGATAGCGGTCCTCGGTCTGGGGCATGTGACATTCGGGTTTGGACTGGTGCGCGGTCATGGCTACCTCCTGGTGCCGGTCAATCCCTGCAGGCAGAAGGCCAGAAGGGTGTCGACCAGGCGTTTTTTGTCGATATTGGCGAGTGTCGCCTGCCCCGACAGCGTCGGTGACAGGGGCCCAACCAGGCTTTCCGCGATGGCGCCGACCAGACACGTACTGCTCAGGCGGGCGTCCTGGTCCGGAAAACTGCCGTCTTCGATACCTTCCCGGATCGCTGTTTCAAAGAGCTCGGCATAGGCCCGGCGATAGAGCAGCCGCTCCTCCTCCAGCTGCGGGTCGACCGGCTCGGCGATCAGGGCCCACGCCATGGTGGGCGCGCGCAGGGCCCGTTCGGCGAAGCGTCGCAGCGCCGCCTCCAGGCGCGCGGCGGCGTCCGCCGGGCCGTGCAAGGCCTCCGCCACCTTGTCCACCTCCCGCTGGGTGGCGGTGCGGAAGATCTCCGCGAACAGATCCTCCCGCGATTCGAAGTGGCGGTAGATGGTGCCGGTGGCGACCCCGGCCAAGCCGGCAATCCGGGTGATGCGCGCGTTCCGGAAGCCGCCGCTGGCCACGCACGCCCAGGCGCTGTCGATGATGCGTTGGCGCGCCTGGGCCTTGCGCTGGCGCATTTTTTCCGTTTCACGATAGGCCATGCGAGCTCCTTTGAAGTAGTGAATCATTATTCATTTTTTGTGTCAACGAACTCTGGCTGTGAGTTATTCTATTATCATCATGAAAATCAATCACTTATTTTTATTTACAAAAAATTACAAAAAAAGCGTTGTCAGTAAATAGCGTCGTCACAAAAACGGGATTATAAAGACGCCAAGACGAGGCCGCAGGCGGTTTCTTCGGCGGTGTATTCGTCGAGGCGCAGTGTCTTTGCCGAGCGCGTGAACGGCGCTTACCAGACCAGTTTCACAGTCCTGTTTTCGTTGATGGAGAGAAGACCATGAGTGAATTCGACGAAAGCAATCTGGAGCAGTCCGGCGGCTGGGGGAGCGACAGCGAGGATACGCACTCCATCGCCAGTCGGGCCCGGGTGCGGGCCCAGCTCGAGGCTGACATCCAGGCTTTCCTGGAACGGGGGGGCAAAATCCAGCAGGTGGATACCCACTTCCGTTCCGATTCGCCCCGCAAGGTGGAAGTCGGTTTCAACAACCGTTCCATCTGAGTCAGGCTGACCGCGAGGACAGGGCCGGCCCTGCCCTCCGGTTTCTCTGTTGGTTCGTTTCCCCATTCGCTGTCCCTTCGTCCACGCTTTCGTGTTTCCAACCTCCGCGACTGCCTGCCGGCCTGGAAGAGCCGTGCCGGGCACGGGCGACTGTCATGAAACCGACACGCGCGGTCGCTAGGGTTGCCCGGGTCACTGCAACCCGGGGCGCCAGGGGTGTATCATGGCACGGTCAGTGCCCGCCGGCCGATCCGGCCCGCTGATGGTTTCCATCGTCAATCGTGTCAGGAGGTTACCCGTGCCCAGTCTTACTCCCCGCGTCTTTCCCGCCACCCGACTGCGTCGCAACCGGGCCAGTGCGTTTTCCCGCCGGTTGGTCCGGGAGCACCAGCTGACGCCGGACAACCTGATCTACCCGGTGTTTGTGCTCGAGGGCGAGGGCCAGCGCGAGCCGGTGGCATCCATGCCGGGCGTGGAACGTCTGAGCATCGATCTGCTGGTGGAGGCCGCCGCCGAGTGGGTGGCCCTGGGGATTCCGGCGGTGGCCCTGTTCCCGGTGGTGCCGGCGGAGAAAAAGAATCTCTCCGGTTCCGGTGCCTGGGACTCCGACGGTTTGGCGCAGCGGGCGGTCCGGGCCCTGAAACAGGCCCATCCGGCGTTGGGGGTGATCACCGACGTGGCGCTCGATCCGTTCACCACCCACGGTCAGGACGGCATCATCGACAATGACGGCTATGTACTGAACGATGTGACGGTGGAAGCCCTGGTCAACCAGGCGCTGTCCCACGCGGACGCCGGTGCCGATGTGGTGGCGCCGTCCGACATGATGGACGGCCGGGTGGCGGCGATTCGGGAAGCGCTGGAGTCGGCCGGCCATGTGAATACCCGCATCCTGGCCTATTCCGCCAAGTACGCCTCCAGCTACTATGGCCCGTTCCGGGACGCGGTGGGGTCGGCGGCGAATCTGGGTAAGGCCGACAAGGCCACGTATCAGATGGACCCGGCCAACAGCGACGAGGCCCTGCACGAAGCAGCGATGGATCTGGCCGAGGGCGCGGACATGGTGATGATCAAACCGGGCATGCCCTATCTCGACATTGTGCGGCGGGTCAAGACCGAGCTGCAAGTGCCGACGTTCGTGTACCAGGTCAGCGGCGAGTACGCCATGCACATGGCGGCGGCCGAGAACGGCTGGCTGGACGGCGACGCGGTGATGATGGAAAGCCTGATGGCGATGCGCCGGGCCGGCGCCGATGGCATCCTGACCTATTTCGCGGTTCGCGCCGCGCGGCTGATGCGGGCTCGGGGCTACTGACACGCCACCGGCGCTTCCCGGCCGGAGGAACACAACACCAGTACGGAACAGGACAGCATGACAACGGAAAACACGGGACGGATAGCCGAAGGCAGCCAGAGCGTACCGGCGCCGGTGGAGGCGCCACCGGTCAGCCAGGAGCTGGACCTCGATGCCAGCGAAAACTACTTCAACCGGGAACTGAGTCAGCTCCAGTTCAACTACCGGGTGCTGAAACAGGCGCTGGATCCCGCCCATCCGCTGATCAACCGCCTGATCTTCTGCTGCATCTTCAGCAGCAACATGGACGAGTTCTTTGAAATCCGCGTGGCCGGCCTGCGGCAGCAGATGAAATACGGCCGCGAGACCGTGGGGCCGGACGGCATGTTGCCGGAGCAGGTGCTTGGCGAGATCAGCCGTGTCGCCCATGAGTACATCACCGAGCAGTACGACATCCTCAACAATGTCCTGATTCCGGAGATGGAGAGGGAGAACATTCACTTCGTGCGCCGGCGGGAGTGGACACCGGCGCAGGCGGAGTGGGTGCGCCAATACTTCGAGGAGGAAATTCTGCCGGTGGTCAGCCCGATCGGGCTGGACCCGTCGCACCCGTTTCCCCGACTGGTGAACAAAAGCCTCAACTTCATCGTTGAGCTGGACGGCAAGGATGCCTTCGGCCGGGAAACCGGCATGGCCATCGTGCCGGCGCCACGTTCCCTGCCGCGCCTGGTCCGGTTGCCGGACGAGGTGTGCGACGGCGGCGACAACCTGGTGTTCCTGTCGTCCATGATCCACGCCCACGCCGACGAGCTCTTCCCCGGCATGGAAGTGAAGGGCTGTTACCAGTTCCGGGTGACCCGGAATGCCGACCTGGAACTTGAGGACGACCTGGAAGACCTGGCTTCGGCCCTGCGCGGCGAGCTGCTGAGCCGCCGCTTCGGCGATGGCGTGCGGCTGGAGGTGGCGGACAACTGCCCCGAGGAACTGGTGCAGTTCCTGCTGACGGAGTTTGGCCTGGCCGAGCGGGATCTGTACAAGGTCCACGGTCCGGTGAACCTGACCCGGCTGATGGCGGTGGGCAGCCTAGTGGACCGTCCGGATCTGACCTATTCCGGCTTTTCGCCGGCCATCCCGCGGCAGATCCGCAGCAAGGAATCCATGTTCGACGCCATCCGCAAGCAGCCGATCCTGCTGCTGCACCCCTACGAGAACTTCAGCCCGGTGGTGGACCTGTTGCGCCAAGCCGCCAAGGATCCCCAAGTGCTGGCGATCCGCCAGACCCTGTATCGCACCGGCGCCGATTCCGAGATCGTCGAGGCGTTGGCCGACGCCGCCCGGCGGGGCAAGGAGGTGACGGCGGTCATCGAACTGCGGGCCCGGTTCAGCGAGGCGGAGAACCTTGAGCTGGCCAGCCGGCTGCAGGAAGCCGGCGTCATCGTGGTGTACGGCGTGGTCGGATACAAAACTCACGCCAAAATGATCCTGATCGTCCGTCGCGAGGAGGGCCGGCTGCGACGCTACGTGCACCTGGGCACGGGCAACTACCATGCCGGCAATGCCCGCCTGTACACCGACTACAGCTTCATGACCTGCGACGAGTCCATCGGCGATGACGTCAACAAACTCTTCCAGCAGCTGACCGGCATGGGCAAGGCGCTGAAAATCAAGAAACTGTTCCATGCCCCGTTCACCCTGCATTCCCGACTGATCAGCCTGATCGAGCGGGAAGCGGGCCATGGGGAGCAGGGGCGCATCATCTTCAAGTTCAACGCCCTCACCGAGACCCAGCTGATCAAGGCGCTGTACCGTGCCTCCCGGGCCGGTGTGAAGATCGACCTGATCGTGCGGGGCATCTGCTGCCTCCGGCCCGGGGTGCCCGGGTTGTCGGAGAATATCCGGGTTCGCTCGATCATTGGCCGTTTTCTGGAGCACACGCGGGTGTACTACTTTGGCAACAACGGCCACCCCGAGTTCTACTGTTCCAGCGCCGACGGCATGGAGCGCAATCTGCTGAGTCGGGTGGAAACGGCGTTTCCCATCGAGGCCCCGGCATTGCAGGCGCGCCTGCACGACGATCTGGAAACCTACCTCGCCGACAACTGCCAATCCTGGTCTTTGCAGCCCGATGGCAGTTATATTCAGAACCAGCCCGCGGACGGCGAGGAGCGGTTCGCTGCCCAGCTGGTGTTGCTGGAACGTCTGACGGGCAAACCCTGACACCAATACGACAACCAATAAGGAGCCTTCCTTGAAGCGCAAATGGATCATTGCCGGAGCCGTGGTGCTGGCCGCTGCCGGTGCCCTGCCGTGGGGCGTGGGTTACCTGACCGAAACCCAGTGGCGCCAGGCCGTCACCGAAGTGAACGATGCCCAGCCGTTTCTGCAGCTGGAAACCGAACAGTATGACCGGGGTATTCTCGGTGCCCGGGTGCGCCTGACGGCGATCGTAACGCTACCGGAAACTCACGAGCAGCGCCGGCTGGAATTCCTGGGGGATGTGAGTCATGGCATGACCGGTAGCCTGATGGTGCTTGAACCGGCGACCGGATGGGCGCCGGAGGGCGCCGACTGGTTTCCGGAGGAACCCCCCCGGCTGACGCTGGAATCCCGGGTCTGGGGAACCGCCCGGCTGGCGCTGGCGATCCCCGAAACCCGGATCCGGGACGACAACTCCGGTGAGGTTCTAACCACCAGCGCCGGGGAAGCCTGGCTCGAGGCGCGGGACGCCGGTTCTCAGCTGGACATGTTCATGGCATTGCCGCGGCTGGCGCTGACGGGCCCGGATGCCGAGGTGACCGTGGCCGGGATTGAAATGGATCAGTCCATGGAGCACCTGTTGGGTGACCTTTGGTTGGGGGGCGGCGCCTTTCGTATCGAGAATGTGTCGGTCCGGCCCGGGGCCGGAGCCCCGGTGGTTCTGTCCGGCCTGGCGATTCTGAGTGACAGCGAGGCTCACGACGATCGCAGCCGTCTGGACTCCAGCCTGACCGTGACCCTGTCAGAGCTGACCCTGCCCCAGGGCAGCTACGGTCCGCATCATGTGGAGTTTGTCCTGCATGATCTTGAGGTCCACAGCTGGAATCGTTTCTCCAATGCCCTCACCGGATTGCAGAACTTGGCGCTGACCGATGGCGACCCGGATGTCGAGGCCCAGGCGCGGGTCATGCAGGAACTGATGGCGTCGTTTCAGGATGTCGCCGCCGCTGGCTTCAGCCTGGGATTCCCCCGGGTCAGCCTGGCGACACCGGAGGGGGAGGTTCGTGCCGAGGCGGAGGTTCACCACCCGGAACTGACGCCGGATGAGCGTGCCGCCATGCTGCTGGTGATGCAGCGGTTGTCCGGCAACCTCGACCTGAGCCTGCCGCTGGCGCTGGCGGAGGAGTATCCCGCGCTGCGCATGCAGCTGGCCCCGTTGATCAAGCAGGGGCTGCTGGTGCAGGAGGGCGACCGCCTGACGCTGGCTGCCACCCTGGCGGACCTGGTGGTCACCGTTAACGGCGAGGAGTTTCCTCTGCCGCCGGTGCTGTAACGCCCGGAGATGGCACGCATGAAAAAGCCCCGGCACGGAACCGCGCCGGGGCTTTTGCGTTTCGGGGGGCGACGCGGGCTCAGCTGCCGGTCAGGCGATGGTATTTTTCCATCAGCTGCTCGTGGGTTTCCTGGTGCTCCGGGTCGTGCGGAATGCAGTCCACCGGGCACACCTGTTGGCACTGGGGCTCGTCGTAGTGACCAACGCACTCGGTGCACTTGTTGGGGTCGATGACGTAGATTTCGTCGCCCGGCGAGATGGCCTCGTTGGGGCATTCCGGCTCACACACGTCGCAGTTGATGCATTCGTCGGTAATCATCAGGGCCATGTTCCGTTACCTCTCAGGCTGAGTTGAACTTCTGTTTCAGAGCGGCCGCTACGGCGGGATCGACGAATTCCGACACATCTCCGCCCAGGGCGGCGATTTCCCGAATCAGGGTGGAGGAGATGTACGACAAATGGTTCGCGGGCGTCAGGAAGACGCTTTCCACGTCCGGGGCCAGGCGGCGGTTCATGTCCGCCAGCTGGAACTCGTATTCGAAGTCGGAGACGGCGCGCAGACCACGCAGAATGACGGACGCCTGTTGTTCTCGGACGAAATCGGCCAGCAGGTTGCTGAAGCCGGTAACGGTCACATTGGGCAGATGCGCGGTGGCCTTGCGGACCAGTTCGCACCGGGTGTCCAGGTCGAGCAGCGGCTGCTTCTTCGGGTTATGGGCCACGGCGACTACAATTTCGTCGAACATGCGGCCGGCCCGTTCGATCAGATCGGTGTGGCCGTTGGTGATCGGGTCGAATGTGCCTGGGTAGACGACTTTGGTCATGCACAGCTCCTTCCTTCGCTGGCAGCCATGATACCAGCATTCCCAGGGCATCTGTAGGTGCCGGCGGCGCGGGTACCGGCACGGGAAAACCGAGACTGGCCGGCCAGGTGATGGCTGTTCCGGGCCGACCGGGCGTAGACGGACAGCTGGGGATTGGCTCCGATACGGGTGGGGAACCGGGATGCGTCGTGCACGCTCAGGTTGCTCACAGGGTAGTGTTCGCCGAAACCGTTGACCACCGATGTTTCCGGGTTCGGGCCCATGGCGCAGCCGCCCATCTGGTGCGCGGTGAACAGGCGCACCCGGTGGGGTGCCATGGCCGGGTGCAGGGGCGGGACCTCCAGTTTGAAGCCGGCCGGTCCCGATGACCACGACATCGGCTTCCAGAGTCTTGGGGCCGGACAGTGGCCCGGCGCCGGCCAGCACAAGGGCGCCGCCAAGGCCGGTTTTCAGAAAGCCCCGGCGATCCAGACCGCCCAGGGCCGGACCGCTGGCCGGCAGGTCTGGGTGGTCGTTCATGATGGACTCGCGTTCTTGTTGTTGTCGAGTCTCAGTTGAGGGTATCGGCCGTTTGTCAGCGGATGAAGAAACGGTACACCAGCCGGTGCATGGCCGTGCCGTGGGGGGCGTAGACGAACTTGCCGCTGTTGAACTTCTGCTTGGTGAAAATGGCCCGGTGGTGGGAGAAGGTCAGGAAGCCTTCCTTGCCGTGGTAGTGGCCCATGCCGGAGTCGCCGATGCCACCAAACGGCAGGTCGTCCTGGGCCACGTGCATCAGGGCGTCGTTGATGCACATGCCACCGGAGTGGGTGTTGTCCACCACGTGCTGCTGCTGTTGCCGGTCGTAGCCGAAGAAGTACAGCGCCAGAGGCCGGGGCCGGTCGTTGATGTAGTGGACGGCCTCGTCCAAGCTGCCGTAGGGCACGATGGGCAGGATCGGTCCGAAAATCTCGTCCTGCATCACCTTCATATCCGGCGTGGTGCGCAGTACCAGGGTTAGCGGCAGCTTGCGGGTGCCCGCGCCCAGATTTTCCCGGGCAGGGTTCAGTTCCACCAGCTCGGCCCCCTTGTCGCGGGCGTCCGCCAGATAACCTTGCAGGCGTTCGTACTGGCGCTCATTGATGATGGCGGTGTAGTCGTCGTTGTCCCGCAGGCTCGGGTACATCGCGGCGAACTGGCGCCGGAACTCGTCGACAAAGCCCTTGACCCGGTCCGCCGGGCACAGCACATAGTCGGGAGCCACGCAGGTCTGGCCGGCATTGAACGCCTTGCCGAACGCGATGCGCTGGGCCGCGTCGGCCAGGGGCACGTCCGGCGAGACGATGGCCGGGGACTTGCCGCCCAGTTCCAGGGTGACCGGCGTCAGGTTCTCCGCCGCTGCACGCATCACCAGCTTGCCCACCGATGTCGAGCCAGTGAACAACAGGTGGTCAAACGGGCGGGCGGAGAAATCGGCGGCCACGTCGGCTTCGCCGTTGATCACCGACACCAGGTCCTCCGGAAAGGTGGCTTCCATGATGTCCCGGAACAGGGCGGAGGTGTGAGGGGTATACTCGGACATCTTGATCATGGTCCGGTTGCCGGCTGCCAGCGAGGCCACCAGCGGGCCCACCGCGAGGTACAGCGGGTAGTTCCAGGGGACGATCACGCCCACCACGCCCTTGGGCTGGTAGTACACTTTGTTGCTGGCCGGCTGGAACAGAATGGATACGTGCCGCCGCGACGGTGCCATCCACTCGCGCAGGTGCCGAAGGGTATAGTTGATGCCCTGGATCGACGGCATCACCTCGGCGATCAGGGACTCGTCCCGGGAGCGGCAGCCGAAATCCCGGTCGATGGCGTCCACCAGCCGGTCCTTGTGGTCCAGCAGGGCCTGCTTGAGCCGTCGCAGGTTGTCCTGGCGCTCGGTCAGCGACGGCATGGGGTTGTTGCGGAAGGCCCGTTTCTGCGCCTCGAAGACACGGTGGGTGTGCTGGATGTGCTTCTTGCTTTCGGTGAGCTGGACGACGGTGGCTGCCATGGCGTTCTCCCCTGCGCAGCCGACCGGCTGCGATTGCCTGTTGTTGTCGGCTGTCCAAAAAATGGGCAATTTGCGTTCAGGGGTATTATTAGAGTATATACTCTAGGGAGTCAAGCCAGGGGTGATGGCCGATCGGGCCAGACACCGGGTCAACAACAATAAGTGTCCCAGGTATCATGAAAACCAGAGACAAGATCCTGCTCGCCAGCCTCGAACTGTTCAACGAACGGGGCGAACGCAACGTCACCACCAATCACATCGCCGCGCACCTGGCGATTTCCCCGGGCAACCTGTACTACCACTTCCGCAACAAGTCCGACATCATTTATGAGATCTTCCAAGCCTACGAGAAGCTCGTCGACTATTATCTGGACATCCCCGAGGATCGCGCGCTGACGCTGGATGACCTTACCTTTTATCTGGAGTCGGTGTTCGACGGGCTCTGGAGCTACCGCTTTTTCCACCGTGACTTGGAGTACCTGCTGGACAGCGATCCCCGCCTGCGCCGGGATTACCGCGAATTCACCGAACGCTGTCTGGCGGCCATCACACTGATTTTCGAGAAAATGGCGGAAGCGGGCATCATCGAGCCCCAGCCCGAGGAGCTGCGCCGGGCCATGTCCCTGAATGTATGGCTGGTGATCACCAACTGGATGGCCTACCTGAAGACCGCCCATGCCGCGGACGGTCCCTCGGGGCTCAGCTTGGCGGAGCTGAAGCAGGGGATCTACCAGGTCCTGACCCTGGAGATTCCCTATCTCACGCCGGCCTACCGGGAGCGCGTGTTGGCGTTGCGGGAAAAGTATCGGCCCCGACGGGTGGCCGTTGAACCGGTCGCCGGCTGATCGTTAGGTAGGTAAAAGTCGAAATTTTGATCAAAAAAGCGGCGTTTCGGGGAACTTCCCCTGACCTGGCGGCTCTAACCAAGTGACGTTGGAAACTCGGACTTTCCTGCGTCTTCTGAGCGAAAGCTCAGGTTTAGCACGTCGCAAACCCTGACGTTTTGCCGGTCTGCCGCAAGGCAGGCTGGTTTTTTCGTTCAGGCTTCCGGAGATTCCAGCCACTGACTCAGTGCCTCCCGGCAGGTGTCGACGCCCCGCTTGGTGGTGGCCGAGAACATGATCTGGTGCTGGACACAGCGATAAGCCTGAAGCTTCCGGGCAATGGTCAGCATGGCCGTCTTGGCCTGTCCGAATTTCAGCTTGTCCGCTTTGGTGGCCAGCACCATCAGGGGCAGCTGGTTGTGTTCGCACCAGTCCACCATCATCTGGTCGAAGTCGGTCAGCGGATGGCGAATGTCCATCACCAGCACCAGGCCCCGCAGGCAGCGCCGTTCGTTGAGGTAGTGGCCCAGGTGCTGCTGCCAGTCATCCTTCATGTCCCGGGAGACCTTGGCATAGCCATAGCCGGGCAGGTCCACCAGCCGGCAGCCCTCGCGGTTCAGGGAAAAGAAGTTGATCAGGCGGGTGCGTCCCGGGGTCTTGGACGTCCGGGCCAGTTTGCCGTTGGCGGTGATGGCGTTCAGAGCGCTGGACTTGCCGGCGTTGGAGCGGCCGGCAAAGGCCACCTCGGCGCCGACATCGGGCGGACATTCGTCGAGGCGGGAGGCGCTGAGCAGGAACCGGGCACTGTTGAAAGAGAGGGATTTTTGAGTCAGATCAGGGTCCACAACGGTTGGCTTTCCTTTGGATTTCAGTTGTTGGCGATTAATGTATAATGCTACACCAATTCCGGGCGGCGCGCTGCGCGCGGCCGCTGTCAGCCCCGGTTTTGAGCCTGCCTGGTCAGCGCCTGCCGGCTGCATATGAAGAACACCTTTATTAAAAGATGAGAGAAGCGGAGCGAGCATGAAAAAACTGATCGCAGGAGTGGTTCTTGGTGTAAGCCTGACGACCTTGGCGCACGGAGCCGGAAACCCTCAGGCAGGTGAGCAGAAGGCCGCTGTATGTACCAGCTGTCACGGACCTGGTGGTCAGAAACCGATCATGGCCACTTATCCGAAGCTGGCTGGCCTGGGTGAGAAGTACCTGTACCGTCAGATGTCAGCCATCAAGGCCGGAGACCGGGCCATACCGGAGATGACCGGTCTGCTGGACAGCCTGTCGGACCAGGATCTGCAGGACCTTGCGGCCTATTTCAATGCGCAGGAGCGTATCGTCAGTCAGGCCAACCCGGATCTGATCGAGCAGGGGGCAGCCCTGTACCGTGGTGGTAACCTGGCCACCGGCGTTCCGGCCTGTGCCGCCTGCCACAATCCGCAGGGCAAGGGTAACGAGCCCGGCGGTTATCCGGCTCTGGGCGGCCAGAACGCCGAGTACGTGATGAAGCAACTGAAAGCCTACCGTGACGGCACTCGGGCCACCGATGCCAACTCGTCCATCATGATGGACGTGGCCTCCCGGCTCACCGACGCTGAGATCGAGGCTGTGGCCAACTACGTATCCGGCCTGCACTGACCGGGTCCGGCCGATGGAAAAACCCCGCGATGCGGGGTTTTTTGGTGCGCCCGGCACGGGCGCACTCCTGGAGGTGCGAGTCCTCCCGTGAGCTGGCCACAGCGAACGAAGTGAAGCGCAACTGCGGAAGGGCGAGCAACTGTTGAGAGGAAGCGTGGAGCGTAAACCGTGAGCCGATGAACAAGAATCGGATATGAGGCACTGCCGAGCAGGGCGAGCGGGCCAGAAGCCGCGAAGCTCTTGTGGCCAAGGCGATGCGGCGTAAATCCGGCGGTTGTGCGGTGAAGGAGTGTGTTCTTACCCGGGGATATCTCGCCTTATGCCTGAAAGGGCAACGTGGCAACACGGAGCGGAAAGGTGAAGCCTTGCCAGATGTGACCAGCGATGAAACAGGACTCCCGCGACGAGAATCGGAGGGCGCAGGGCGAGGCCTGCTTGAGCAGGTATTCGCACGAGAGAATATGCAACGGGCATGGAAGCGCGTGAAGGCCAACAAGGGAGCGGCGGGTAGGCATCCCGAAACCGGACGGAAGTGAACGGGAA
>MDTD01091313.1_pt1 | contig 39318 bp, 40 predicted proteins | sample 811221 | NCBI WGS metagenome assembly MDTD01 (sample SAMN05326646, study PRJNA326480) | marine metagenome | isolation source: seawater | place: Pacific Ocean: South West | collected 2011
AAGATCGGCTGCACGTTCCGCATGATCGTCTTCTTGCCCGAGGTGGCGTAGCGGACATGGCCGATCGCCGAGTCGCCGGGCAAGGCGTCGATCACCGCCTGCGAGCCGAAATTGTCGCTGACATGGCCGAGGCCGCGCTGGCTGTGGAACAGCCGGCCGTCGCAGCTGACGATGCCCGCTGCCTCCTGGCCCCGATGCTGAAGAGCGTGCAGGCCCAGCGCGGTATGCGCTGCGGAATCGCCGTGGCCGACGATACCGAAAATGCCGCACTCCTCGTGCAGCTTGTCATCGTCGAGGGGATTGGTCGTCATCATGGGGAGGGCCTCTCGGGTCACTGGCGGCGATCCTGCTGGACGCTCTCAAGCAGGCGGTTCAATTGCTGGCGGTCGCGGTCGCCATAAACGGTGTCGCTGTCTTCGTCGGCAGGCTCCTGAACTTCGACCTGGGGCTCGGACAGGCGACGCACCGTCGCCGCCGTCGTCTGCCCCGTGTCCAGCGCACCTCCCTCGGCCGGGCGCGTGGCAGGGATCAGTGTGTCGTCGACGCGGTTCAGCAATTCGGTCTGGACGAAGTCCGAGCCCAGCTCGATGAGCGGAATGACACGGGCCTGACGAACCCATCCCGGCTGTTCCTCCACCGGCACGAAGGCGCGGAACGGAATATAGATCGCGCAGAGCAGAAACGCAGCCGCTCCGGCTGCGGCAACGAAACCCAACGACCGATCGAGGGCATTCAGGCGGCTGCCACGGACCCATCCGCCGAAAACGGCGCTCAACAGGAACAGGACCGCCATTGACAGGATGAACAACCCGGCCGCACCGACCACGTCGGCGACGATCTCATTGCCGATATACTCCCGCGCCAACGGGCGGACGTGCGGGAAGCCGTAGATCGTCGCCACGGCGGCGCCGATCCAGCAGAGGACGTAAAGCACGCCGCGGACGAACCCGACTGCGAGGCCGAGGAGCGCGGCGATCAGCAGCAGCCCGAATACCACGAGGTCCAGGCCGTTGATTCCGATGCCCTCTGTCATCGGGAGTCCGTCTCCTTTACGCCGTGCCGTACATCGGAGGCATCGACAAGCATATCCACGAGGTCGGCCAGACGCACGACCTCGCTCAGCGCGATGCCGTCGTGTCGCCTGCCGCGTGTCGCCGGAACGAACGCGCGTTCGAATCCCAGCTTGGCCGCTTCGCGAAGACGGGCGTCCGAGTGACTGACCGGACGGACTTCGCCCGACAGGCCGACTTCACCGAACACCACCGCCATTTCGGGAACCGGCCGATCATGAAGCGACGACACCAGTGCCGCCGCGACCGCCAGATCGGCTGCGGGCTCCGCGATCCTCAGTCCGCCCGCGACGTTCAGGTAGATATCCTTGCCCGTCAGCGCAAGGCCGCAGCGCGTATCGAGAACGGCGAGAATCATCGCGAGACGCCCGGCATCCCACCCCACTACCGCGCGTCGTGGCGTGGCGAGGGGAGAGGGGGCGACGAGGGCCTGGATTTCCACGAGGACCGGGCGGCTTCCCTCGATCCCGGCGAACACGGCCGATCCGCTGATGCCGCCGCTCCGTTGGGACAGAAACAGGGCCGAGGGGTTGGCGACCTCGGCCAAGCCGCCATCGGTCATTTCGAACACGCCGATCTCGTTGCTCGGTCCGAAGCGGTTTTTCACCGATCGCAAGACGCGGAACTGATGCACGCGTTCGCCTTCGAAATAGAGGACAGCGTCGACCATGTGCTCCAGCAGGCGCGGCCCCGCGACCTGGCCTTCCTTGGTGACATGGCCGACCAGGACGAGGACGGTGCCGCGGCGCTTGGCGAACCGGATCAGCTCATGGGCGGCGGCGCGGACCTGGGTGACGGTGCCGGGCGCCGAATCGAGGCTGTCCAGATACATCGTCTGGATCGAATCGACGACCAGCAGGTCGGGTGCCGTCCCTTCGTCGAAGGTCGCCAGGATGTCGCGGACCGCCGTCGCGGCGCCGAGCTGGACCGGCGCATCGGCGAGACCGAGGCGCTTGGCGCGCATCTGCACCTGATCGGGCGATTCCTCCCCCGAGACATAGGCGACGGCGGCGCCGTTTCGCGCCATCACCGCCGCCGCCTGGAGAAGCAGCGTCGATTTGCCGATACCAGGGTCGCCGGCGACGAGCAGCGCCGAGCCGGGGACCAGCCCACCGCCCGTCACCCGGTCGAGCTCGGCGATGCCGGTTGGCCGACGCGGCGGCGGAGTCGCCGGGCTGTCGAGGCCGGTCAGCGTCACCCGACGCCCCTTGCCGCTGCCAAGGCCCTTCGGCACCGCTTCGGGAGCCGCTTCCTCGACGATGCTGTTCCATTCGCCGCAGGCGTCGCAGCGGCCGATCCATCGCGGGTAGACGGCTCCGCAGCTCTGGCAGACGAAGCGGTCGGCGGCGCGGGCCAAAGGGGCCTAGCGGTCGCAGCCGGCGTGGGCCGGCGCGGATCGGGTCATGGACGGCGGACTTCCATGTGGATCGGACCTTCGGCGCGGCCGTTGATGAACTGGTCGACGTAGGGATTGCCGCTGTCGTCGATCTCCGCGACCGGACCGGACCAGATGATGCGGCCCTGATGAATCATGGCGATGCGGTCGGCGATCTTGCGTGCGCTGGCGAGATCATGGGTGATCGATAGAGCCGTGGCGCCCAGGTCGCGGACGCACTGGACGATCAGGTCGTTGATGACGTCGCTCATGATCGGGTCGAGGCCGGTCGTGGGCTCGTCGAAGAAGATGATCTCGGGCTCGGTCGCGATCGCGCGGGCCAGGGCCACGCGCTTCTGCATGCCGCCGGAAAGCTCGGCCGGGCTGAGCTCGGCGACGGCTTCGCCAAGGCCGACCGCGGCGAGCTTCTCGAGTGCCACCCCCTTGGCGTCCCGCCGTTTCATGTGCTCGCCCTGGATCAGGCCGAAGGCGACGTTCTCCCAGACCCGCAGACTGTCGAACAGAGCGCCGCCCTGGAACAGCATGCCGAACTTGCGCATCAGCTTGGTGCGGCGCCGACCGCGGACGTCCCGCGTCTCCTCGCCGTCGACCTGGATGCTGCCTGCCTCGGCATGAATGAGGCCAAGGATGCATTTCAGCATCACCGATTTACCGGTGCCCGAACCGCCGATCACGACGAGGGATTCGCGCTCGGGCACGTCGAGATCGAGGCCGGAGAGAACGACCTTCGGGCCGAACTGCTTGGAGACACCTCGCAGCCTGATCTTGGGATCGCTCATCGCGAGAAGAACATCTCCGTCACGAAGTAGTTGGAGATCAGGATCAGGATCGACGCGGAAACAACGGCATTGGTCGTCGCGCCGCCCACACCCTGGGCCCCGCCCTTCGAATGGTAGCCGTGATAGCAGCCCATCAGGGTGATCACGAAACCGAACACCGCCGCCTTGACCAGGCCGGAGACGACGTCGAGCGTTTCCAGGTACTGCCAGCTGTTATGCAGGTAGACGCCGGGGTTGAAGCCCAGCTTGTGGGTGCCGACGAGGTATCCGCCCATGACGCCGATGATGTCGGCGGTCAGCACCAGCAGCGGCAGCATCAGGATGCCGGCAATGAGGCGCGGGGCCACCAGATACTTCATCGGGTGGGTAGAAAGCGTCGTCAGGGCGTCGATCTGCTCGGTCACGCGCATGGTGCCGATCTCGGCGGCGATGGCGGCGCCGACACGGCCGGCCACCATCAGGCCGGTCAGCACCGGTCCCAGCTCGCGGGTGATCGATACGACGACGATCGTCGCCACCGCGCTTTCCGCATTGAAGCGCTGGAAGCCGGTATAGCTCTGCAGGGCCAAAACCATGCCGGTGAAAGTCGCCGTGAGGCCGACCACCGGCAACGAGTAGTAGCCGATGTCGAGCATCTGGCGGAGGATCAGACGCGGGTATAGCGGCGGACGGATGCAGTGCGACAGGCCATCGCCCGCGAACATGATCAGTCGGCCGACCGCCTGGAGGAACGCCAGAAAGATCCGGCCGACGAGGGCCACCGGGTTCATTATGCGCCGGTCTCGATATAGCGCCGTGGCAGACGATGCCCGAGGCTCGTCAGGACCTCGTAGCCGATCGTTCCCGCCATCTCGGCGATACGGTCGACCGGTGTGACATCGCCGACGAGTTCAACGACCGTTCCGGGACGGACCTGCCCCGGCGGCACTTCGGTGACGTCGATCGTCGTCAAATCCATCGAAATCCGCCCCACCACCGGCACCCGCAAACCGGCGACCTTCGCCTCCAGCCGACCGCCCAGGGCGCGCCACAGGCCGTTCGCATAACCCACCGGAATCGTTGCGATTTGGCGGGGCCCTGCCACGCGATGCGCGGCACCATAGCCAACGGTAGTACCGGCGTCAACGTCACGCACCTGCAACACTTCGGCGCGGATGCTGACCGGCTGACGCATTGGGTTCGGCTGTCCCGGTAGCGGGTTGACGCCGTATAGAGCGACCCCCGGCCGCGTGAGATCGTAATGGAAGGCCGGCCCCAGGAAGATGCCCGAGGAATTGGCGAGACTTCGCGCCGGCCTGCCGATGGTCGGAGCGAGGCGGGCGAGGACTGCATCGAAGCGGGCGCGCTGCGCTTCGTTCATCGGATTGCCGGGATCGTCCGCGCAGGCGAGGTGGCTGATGACCAGGTCGAAGACGATTCCGTTTACGAGATCCGGGGCGTCTTCCAGGCGCTGGACTTCCGATTCAGCCAGGCCCAGCCGGTTCATGCCGGTGTCGACGTGGAGAGCAGCAGGGCTTGGGCCGCCGGCCTTTCCGGCCTCGGTTCGCCACAGGGCGATCTGGTCGAGGCTGTTCAGAACCGGCAGCAGACGGTGTTCGCGAAACAGCGCGAGGTCCTGCTGCCGCGGACCATTGAGGACGATGATTCGTGGTGCGGCGATCTGGGTCCGCAATACGGCGCCTTCCTCCGGCCGGGCCACGACGAAGGTCTCGCACCCGGCTGCGGACAGGGCCGTGGCGACCGCCGTCGCCCCGAGGCCGTAAGCGTCGTCCTTGACTACCGCGGCGGCAGGCACACCACCCTGAGCGTCGCCGATCAGACGGTAGTTGGAGACGACCGCTCCGAGATCGACGACGAGCGCCGCCTCGGGCTCAGGGGAAGGCATCGGGCAGATGGTCCGCCGACTGATAGTTCTCGAAGCGGGTGGTTTCGGCCTCGAAACGCAGGCGGACATTTCCGATCGGCCCATGACGCTGTTTGGCGATGAGCACATCGGCGAGCCCCTTGGAGGCTTCGTAGTTCTTCAGCCAGCGGTCATAGCGGGCGCTGAACTTGTCGTCGGCCTCGTCCGGCCGCTGATTGGGCTCGCTCCGTTCGGCGTAATACTCCTCGCGGTAGACGAACATGACGACATCGGCGTCCTGCTCGATCGAGCCCGACTCGCGGAGGTCGGAAAGCTGTGGCCGCTTGTCCTCGCGCTGCTCCACCTGACGGCTGAGCTGCGACAGCGCCAGCACCGGCAGGTCGAGTTCCTTGGCCAGCGCCTTCAGTCCCTGAGTGATCTCGGAAATCTCCTGGACCCGGTTCTCGGTGCGGCCGGAGGCGCGCAGAAGCTGCAGATAGTCGACGACGACCAGCGACAGATTCTCGGTACGCTTCAGCCGCCTCGCCCGGGTCCGCAGCGCGCCGATCGAAAGCGCCGGCGTATCGTCGATGAACAGCGGCACCTCGTAAAGCTCCTGGCTCGCCTTGACCAGCTTCACGAACTCGTCGTTCGAGAGCTTGCCTTTACGGATCTGGTCGGACGGGATGCCGGCGGTTTCCGCGAGGATACGGCCCGCAAGCTGCTCCGCCGACATTTCGAGCGAGAAGAAACCGACGACAGCGCCTTCGGCCTGGGGATCACGCGGATCGGCCTTGCCGCCCCGCGCCGCCATCCATTCGGCGCGCGCCCGCGCGGCATTGAAGGCGAGGGTGGTGGCGAGCGCCGTTTTGCCCATCGACGGCCGTCCGGCAAGGATCACGAGGTCGGATGAATGGAGCCCGCCAAGGAGCCGGTCCATGTCGATCAGGCCGGTCGAGACGCCTGCGAGCTGGCCAGCCCGGTTGAGGGCCCGCTCGGCGCTGGCGATCGCTTCGATCAGCGATTCCTTGATAGCCTTGAAGCCGCGCTCCGATTCGCCCGTTTCCGCAAGTTCGAACAGGCGGTGCTCGGCAACCTCGATCTGGTCAAGGGCGGCCGCGTCGATCCGAGGGTCGTAGGCGTCGTTGACGACGTCTTCGCCCAGCGAGATCAGGCCGCGCCTGAGGGCGAGATCGTGAATGATATGGCCGTAGTCGTCGGCATTGACGATCGAAACCACCGATCCGGCGAGGCGGGCGAGGTATTGCGCGCCGCCGATATCGGCGAGGCTCTCATCCCGGTCGAAGAAGGATTTCAACGTGACCGGGTTGGCGATCTGGCCGCGACCGATCAGGGTTTCCGCGGCAGTGAAGATGCGTCCGTGCACCGGCACGAAGAAATGGTCCGGGCGCAGATAGCCTGAGACCTTGTGGAAGGCGTCGTTGTTGACCAGGATCGCGCCGAGAAGGGCCTGTTCCGCCTCGATGTTATGCGGCGGCGTGCGGTATCCCGCGCTTTCGCGATCCTGGGTCCCTGCCGAGATATCGGCGATGCTGCTAGCCATGGCGGATAGATTAGCGACTCATGCCGCTCGACGTGGCGTTTCCCTGCACTTCCAAAAACGAGGATAACGGGGATAAGTCCATGACCGTCCGCTGCATGCCGCATTGCGGAGACCGATGCGGACCGGGATGGTCAGCTCCGCGCGAAAGACGGTGGATAACTTGCGGGGGCCGCGGGGCGCCGCCGATCGGTGGCCTCACAACGCCGAAGATAGGTCTCCGACCAGATTGCATGCAGACGGGCGATCCACCGCCCACCGCGTTCACCCAGAATGCCCCGGTCGCGCGCGGTGATGCTCAGTCGATAGGCCTGCCATGCCAGCCTCTCACGCAGTTCCGTCACCATCACAGCCTCCGCTTCGTATGTTCATGATTTGTTCTAATCGAGGGCGCGCCGGCTGTAAAGAGGGAACTGCGTCCGGAAACGTCCTCTGAGGCGGTGGCGCCGTCGCGGTATGCGACGGCGCTGTTCAACTGTGGGGATTACGCCGCGGCCGCGCGGCTCTTGCTCGGCGAGGCGCTGTGGGTGCGTTCCCAGTCGACGATATAGTCGCGGGTCAGCGGCACGGCATCTTGCTGCTTGGCGAGCTGAATCTGAAAGACGACCAGCCCCATGTTGCGGAACGCGACTTCCGACCCCGCCAAGTAGAATTCCCACATCCGGCAGAAACGCTCATCGTAGAGGCGCGCGACTTCATCCCATGCGGCCATGAAGCGAGCACGCCATGCCTTGAGGGTCTCCGCATAGTGGAGACGGAGGATTTCGATGTCGGTCGTGAACAGGCCCTGACGCTCGATCGCCGGCATGACCTCGGAGAGGGCGGGAACGTATCCGCCGGGGAAGATGTACTTCCGTACCCAAGGGTCGGTGACTCCGGGGCCGTCGGCCCGGCCGATGGTGTGGATCAGGCAGACGCCGTCTTCCTTCAGCAGATTGCGGACCTTGCCGAAGAACTGGTCATAGTGGCCGACCCCGACATGTTCGAACATGCCCACCGAAACGATGCGATCGAACTCGGTGTCGAGGGCACGGTAGTCGCGAAGCTCGAAACGGACCCGCTCGGACACGCCGTTCTCGACCGCGCGGCGCTGCGAGACCTGGTGCTGTTCGGTCGAAAGGGTGCAGCCGGTCACGTCGCCCTCGGTCATCGATGCGAGATAGAGGGCAAGCCCGCCCCATCCCGATCCGATGTCGAGAATCCGGTCGCCCGGCCGAATTAGCAGCTTGGCGGCGATATGTTGCTTCTTCTGTTCCTGCGCCGTGTCGATGTCGTCCTCCGGCGACCTGAAATAGGCGCAGGAATACTGCCGGTCCTTGTCGAGGAACAGATCGTAGAGCGTGTCGGAAAGATCGTAGTGGTGGGCGACGTTGCGGCGCGAGCGTGTTGCCGGGTTGTACTGCATGGCCCGGCGGAACAGCAGACCGATGGACCGCCGGATCCGCGCCCCCCAGACCTCGGCGCCTTGGCTCATATTGGCCGTTGCGAGATAGAGGAAGTCGTAGATCGTCCCTTCCTCAACGATCAGATCGCCATCCATGTAGGCTTCGCCGATCGTCAGTGACGGGCTGCGGAACAACAGGCTGCGCTCGACCTTTCGGTTGACCCTAATCTTGACCTGTGGCGCGGTGCCGTCGCCGACGCGGAAGGATTGGCCATTATCTCGGATGACGGTGAGCGTTCCGCTCTTGACCAACCGTCGCAGTATGAAAGCCAGCATCATTGGCTCGTACCCCTAGACCGACCCCTTCTCCCGTCGTTCTAGAAGGACTCTAACGCATGCGGTATCTGGTGCAAGCCGATTGCCGGCCGAAGTCGCCGGAACGCCCCGCTTTCGTCCCGCGACCGACGTGTCGATGGCGTCAAAAAACAAAAACGGCGGCCGTTTTTGCCGCCGCCGTTCTCGCAGAGTTTCGGTAGACCGGTACCGGTCGCGCGATCAATGTTCGGTTTCGGCAGCCTCTTCGGTCTCCTCAGCGGTCGAACCGGTCTCCTCGGCCAGTTCTTCCGGCTCAGCAGCCCCGAAATCCTGATCCTCGACCTCGTCCACCGGCTCGAAGCCGATGGTGCCACCCGCTGCCTGGATCTTGGCCTCTTCCTCCGAGCGGGCGATGTTGACCGTCACGTCGACGAAGACCTCAGGGTGAAGCGAAACCCGGACCGTATGCAGGCCCAGAGCCTTGAATTTGTCCTTGATCTCCACCTGACGGCGCTCGACCGACAGACCGGCAGCCGATACCGCTTCGGCGATATCCCGAGCGCTCACCGAGCCGTAAAGCTGGCCCGAATCACCCGCCTGCCGAATGATGACGACCGAAATGTCGGACGCGCGTTCGGCCACGGCCTGCGCCTCGGAGCGACGCTCCAGATTGATCGCCTCGAGCTGCGCGCGCTGCGTCTCGAAATGAGCGCGATTCTGCTTGGTGGCCCGAAGGGCCTTGCGGCGCGGCAGAAGGTAGTTCCGGGCATAACCGGGCTTCACCTTGACCACGTCGCCCATCTGGCCGAGCTTTTCGACGCGCTCGAGAAGGATGATTTCCATCGCTGACATTGGGGACTTCCGAACCTGGATCGCTGTTTGGGCGCCGTTTCTGCCGCTTACCTACTTGACGAGGTAGGGCAGCAGGGCGAGGTAACGCGCCCGCTTGATGGCCTGGGCGAGCTTGCGCTGCTTCGGCGCCGAAACGGCGGTGATGCGGCTGGGGACAATCTTGCCGCGCTCGGAAACGAAGCGCTGCAACAGCTTGATGTCCTTGTAGTCGATCTTCGGCGCGTTCGGATGCGAGAACGGACAGGTCTTCCGGCGACGGAAGAACGGCCGACGCATATTCACCGAAGGGACACTCGGCCGACCGCCACCCGCGCTGGTCTGCTCTGCCATGGCTTACTCTCCTCCCGCGCTCTGCTCGGCGCCTTCGGCGCCGCGGCTCTCGCGCGGCCGATCGTCGCGTGGACGGTCACGGTCGCCCCCTCTGTCACGATCGCGGCGGGGCCGGTCCTCGCGCGCCTGCCGGCTCTGCAGCATCGCCGAAGGGCCTTCCTCGACCTCGTCGACGCGCACCGTCATGTAGCGGAGGATGTCCTCACTGAGGCGCATGTTCCGCTCCATCTCCGATACGGTCGGAGCCGGAGCCTCGATGTTGAACATAACGTAATGGCCCTTCCGGTTCTTCTTGATCCGGTAGGACAGATTGCGCAAACCCCAATACTCACGCTTGGCGATTTCGCCACCACCGTCGGTGATGATCGCCGCGAAAGAATCCGCGAGGTTCTCGACCTCTTGCGCCGGAATATCCTGGCGCGCAATGAACACACTCTCATAGAGCGGCATTAAGTCGCAGCTCCCTTAAAGCTGGCTGTTTCAGGTCGGGTGAGCCCGCCTGGGCCGACACCCAAAAAAAGGCAATGCCCAAGCGTCTGGCGTTCACCCCGACGCCGAGAGGCTGGGCACTATAACGAAAACGATTGCGTGCGCAAGCGCCGCGGTCGAGTTCGGTTGACACGCCGCGGCGCGCCGCTATCTATACCGCCCTTCGCCGCCCCGGCGCAACCGGTGGCCTGCGCCGATGCCCGTTTTGGGCCTCGCCGAGCGGCCATTGCCCGGCAGCGGCGGAAAACCTCGCAAAGCAGCGGAGCATCGGCCGATGGCACGCGCACTCGTTTTTCCCGGTCAGGGTTCTCAGCAGGTCGGCATGGGCCGCGAGCTGGCGGCCGCGTTCGAGATGGCGCGGCTGGTCTATGAAGAAGTCGACGATGCCCTCGACCAGCATCTGTCGCACATTATTTTCGAAGGCCCCGAAAGCGATCTCGTCCTGACCGAGAACACGCAGCCGGCGCTGATGGCCACGTCCATAGCGGTCCTGAGGGTTCTCGAGGAAGGCGGCCTGAAGCTGGGGGAGCATGCGTCCGTGGTTGCCGGGCATTCCCTGGGTGAGTATTCGGCGCTCGCCGCGGCGCGGGCTCTGGCGCTGGCGGATACGGCGCGACTTCTGAAGACGCGCGGACAGGCGATGCAGCGGGCGGTTCCGGTGGGCAAGGGGGCGATGGCCGCGCTGCTTGGCCTCGACCTCGACGCGGCGCGGGCCGTTGCCGAGGAAGCGGCCGCAGGGCAGGTTTGCGACGTCGCCAACGACAACGCGCCCGGTCAGGTCGTGGTGAGTGGCCACGCGGAAGCCGTGGAGCGGGCGGTGGAGATCGCCAAGCGGGCCGGCGCCAAGCGGGCGATGATGCTTTCGGTCAGCGCTCCGTTTCATTGCAGCCTGATGGCTCCGGCGGCGGAGGTGATGGCGGAGGCCCTAGCGGCGGTCATGGTCTCCGAGCCGGCCGTCCCGCTGGTGAGCAACGTCGCCGCCGAGCCTGTGACCGATCCCGACACCATTCGGGCGCAACTCGTCGAGCAGGTGACCAGCATGGTGCGCTGGCGCGAGAGCGTCACCCAGATCAAGAAGGAGGGCGCGGACGGCTTGATCGAACTCGGCGCCGGCAAGGTGCTGATCGGACTGGCGAAGCGCATCGAGCCTGAGCTTTCGTTGGTCGCCCTGTTGGCGCCGAGCGATATAGAAGCGTTCCTGAAGGAACTCTGAGCAGCCCGGATGAAGCGGAGCGCAATCCGGGAAGTGCTCGGTTGATACACAGAGAAGAGGGGAATCGATGTTCGATCTGACCGGCAAGACGGCGTTGGTGACCGGCGCTTCGGGCGGGATCGGCGGTGCTATCGCCGAGGCGTTGCACGGGCAAGGGGCGGCGGTGGTTTTGGCCGGGCGCCGGGCCGACGCCCTCGAATCCCTGGCGAAGAAGCTGGGTGAGCGCGTCCATGTCGTCGTTGGCGGGCTCGACGATGCCGACGCGGTCGCCGCGGTCGCTGCCGAAGCGGAAAAGGCGACCGGTGCCATCGACATCCTGGTCAACAATGCCGGGCTGACCCGGGACGGTCTCGCCCTCCGCATGAAGGACGAAGACTGGCAGACGGTCCTGGACGTGAATTTGACCGCGTCTTTCCGCCTGTCGCGCGCCTGTCTCAAGGGCATGATGAAGCGGCGCTGGGGCCGGATCATCAACATCACCTCGATCGTCGGAGTGACCGGCAATCCCGGGCAGGCGAACTACGCGGCCTCGAAGGCAGGCCTGATCGGCATGAGCAAGTCGCTGGCCGCCGAAGTGGCGACGCGCGGAATCACCGTCAATTGCGTGGCGCCGGGCTTCATCGCGACGGCGATGACCGACGTCCTGGACGAGGGACAGCGCGACCGTCTGCTGTCGGCGATCCCCGCCGGACGCCTCGGTGGCGGTGAGGATATCGCCGCCGCCGCGGTCTATCTGGCGGCCGACGAAGCCGCCTATGTCACCGGCCAGACCCTCCATGTGAATGGCGGGATGGCTATGATCTGAGCCGGTGCCGGAGAGGGCGGGTGTTGCTAGCCAAGGGCGGAGAACTATGTTAGTAGCGCGATTTCCGGGGCTGGCGGCGTCCTCGCCGATCGGGTGGACTGCAGCCGGAACATATTGACGCAAAGCCGCCGGCCACGAGCCGGCTATTCATTTTCAGGGAAGGTCGGGAAAGAGCCATGAGCGATACCGCCGAGCGCGTAAAGAAGATCGTCGTCGAGCATCTGGGAGTCGAGGAGTCCAAGGTCACGGACAGCGCCAGCTTCATCGACGATCTTGGTGCCGACAGCCTCGACACCGTCGAGCTCGTCATGGCGTTCGAAGAGGAATTCGGGTGCGAGATTCCGGACGATGCGGCCGAGAAGATCGTCACCGTGAAGGACGCGGTCACCTATATCGACCAGCAGCAGCAGTGAGCGAGGCCGGCGGTCGATCCGCCGGTCCCGAGCTTTCATCATGATGATTTCCGACGAAAGGCGACTCTCCCGATGAGACGCGTCGTCGTTACTGGCCTCGGCATGGTCTCGCCGCTCGCCTGTGGCGTCGCCCCCACCTGGGAGCGGCTGTTGAAGGGCGAGTCGGGCATCAAGCCGATCGAGCATTTCGACGCCAGCGACCTGCCGGCGCGTATTGCCGGCACCGTTCCGCGGGGCGATGCACCGGATGCGTTCCGTCCCGACGAGTGGATGGAGCCCAAGGATCAGCGCAAGGTCGACACGTTCATCATCTATGCGATGGCGGCGGCGACCCAGGCCCTCCACGATGCCGACTGGCTGCCGGAGGCCGAAGAAGACCGTATCCGCTCCGGTGTGATGATCGGATCGGGAATCGGCGGTCTTCCGGGCATCGAGCAGACGGCGATCCTGCTTCATGAGAAGGGGCCGCGCCGTGTGAGCCCGTTCTTCATCCCGTCCTGTCTGATCAACCTCGCCTCCGGGCAGGTCTCGATCAAATACGGGCTCAAGGGACCGAACCACGCGGTCGTCACCGCCTGCTCCACAGGGGCGCACGCCATCGGCGATGCCACGCGCCTGATCCAGTGGGAAGATGCCGACGTGATGGTGGCGGGCGGCTCGGAGGCGGCGATCAGCCGTCTGGGCATGGCCGGGTTTGCTGCCGCGCGCGCCCTTTCCACCGGCTTCAACGATACGCCCCACCGGGCCTCGCGACCTTGGGACAAGCAGCGCGACGGCTTCGTCATGGGCGAGGGCGCGGGCTGCGTGGTGCTGGAAGAGCTTGAGCACGCCAAGCGCCGCGGCGCCAAAATCTATGCGGAAGTGTTGGGCTATGGCCTTTCGGGTGACGCCTACCACGTGACTGCGCCGACGCCCGATGGCGACGGCGGGTTCCGGGCGATGACGGCGGCGCTGAAGCGGGCTGGCTTCGAACCCGGCGATATCGATTATATCAATGCGCACGGGACCTCGACTCCGCTCGGTGACGAGATCGAGCTGGGGGCGGTGAAACGCCTGTTCGGCGATGCCGCCTATGACCTGTCGATGTCGTCGACCAAGTCATCGGTCGGCCATCTGCTCGGCGCGGCAGGTGCGGTGGAGGCGATCTTCTCGATCCTGGCCGTGCAGAACGACATCGTTCCGCCGACGATCAATCTCGACGATCCTTCCGACGGGTGTGGCGACATGGATCTCGTGCCCTATGAGGCCAAGAAGCGGACCGTGCGCCGCGCCCTGTCGAACTCCTTCGGCTTCGGCGGCACCAACGCCTCGCTGATCTTCGGCAAGGTCGAGTAGAAAGCGGACGCCCTTCGCGCGATGTGGCGCGTCTTTCTGCGGATCGTCGCCGCACTCGCCCTGCTGCTGGTCCTGGCGGCAGGGGCGGGCGCCTGGTTCACCTACCGGTTCATTTCCCCGGGGCCGCTTGAGGCCGAAGCCACCGTCGTGCTGCCGCACGGTACGGGGCTGCGCGGGATCGCCGACCGTCTGGCGGAAGCCGGGGTGATCGAGGATCCCAAGCTGTTCCTGATCGGCGTCCGGGCCTTCGGCCGCGACCAGACCCTCAAGGCAGGCGAGTACCGGTTCGAACCGGGGATGAGCGGACGCGCGGTGATGGACCACATCATCAGCGGTGCGACCGTGGTCCGAAAGCTCACGATTCCCGAAGGATTGACCGTCCAGGAAGTGCTGGCGCTGGTCGATGGCGCCGAGGCGCTGGACGGCGATATCGAGACCGTTCCCGAAGAGGGGCGGCTGCTGCCCGAGACCTACCACTACTCCTGGGGGGACAGCCGAGAGCAGCTTGTCGAGCGCATGCGGGCGGCCATGGACGAGACATTGTCGGCCCTGTGGGAGGGACGGGCCGCCGACCTGCCGCTGGAGACGCCGGAAGAGGCATTGACCCTCGCCTCCATCGTCGAAAAGGAGACCGCTCTGCCGGAGGAACGCCCGCGCGTCGCGGCGGTGTTCCTGAACCGGCTGAAGCGGGGCATGCGGCTTCAGTCGGACCCGACCGTCATCTACGGGCTGACCAATGGCGACGGTCCTCTCGACCGATCGCTCACCCGCACCGATCTCGAAACGGAGACGCCCTATAACACTTATGCCATTGCCGGCCTGCCGCCGCATCCGATCGCCAATCCTGGCAAGACGGCGATCAGCGCAGTGCTGAACCCGATCGAAAGCAACGAACTCTATTTCGTCGCCGACGGGACCGGCGGCCACGCTTTCGCCAGCAGCCTGAAGGAGCACAACCGCAACGTCGCGAAATGGCGGAAGGTCCAGCGGGAGCGGGCGAAAGCCGAATCGCAAGAGTAGCGGTTTGGAGGCGGGGTCGAGAGGGCATCCTCGATCGTCCGCTCTGGTGGTGGTCCGCTAGGTTGGATCATTCCGAGGGGAGCTCCGCGACGCGACGCCCCTGCAAGCCGTCATCAATCAGCTTCCCGAGAAAGCTGGCGAACGGCAGGATGTCCTGGCCAGCGCTGGCGTATTCCAGCGCCGCCATGTAGGCATCCCGTTGCCCGAGAGGCACAACGGTCCACGGATATCCGCTGGCGGCCAGCATGACGTTCATCAAGAAGCGGCCCATCCGGCCGTTCCCGTCCGTGTAGGGATGGATGTAGACGAAAATGAAGTGGCCAAGGACAACCCGCGCCGCCGTTTCTATTTCGTTCGTCAACATCTCGAAGAAGACCGGCATGGCGTCACGCACCGAATCCGGGCTCGGCGGTAAATGCATGGAGCGCCGAACGAAGACTGGGCCGTTGCGATAGCCGGCGAGGTCGGCCGGTCGGAGCAGGCCGGCCGTAACGCTCGGCGCGAACATCTCCCGATACCAATCTCCGTGATCATGATCGGCAACACGTCCGGGATTGTTGCCGTCCAGCACCTTGCGCAGGCTGTCCTTGACGGCCTGAAAGGCCTGCCAATAACCACGCGCCACGAGCGCATTGCGGTGCTCGCGATCATGCTCATTCGCATCGGGATCCCAGTTGCCACGGCGAACACGATCGATCAGCTCCGGACTGACCCTATATCCTTCGATCGAGAGTGAGTGGTAGGCGTCGGTGACGTACACGTCCTCCACCTGCCGAAGGTAGACGTCCATGTCATTGGGGTGCGCCGGCGGCGGGGGAATCATTTCGAGGACCGGCTCGCGCATCTGCTGCCACATGAGCCGGATGCGCCCCGCGAAGGGCGAAATCTCGCACTGTGGCAGTATGAGAGGAATTTGGCGGACGAACGGATCCCGTTCCCGGACCGTGTATCCCGCGGCGCGCATGGTTTTAAGAATGTCGTCGGCGATGCGCGTGCGTCCTATGTTGCGGAACGAGCCGGCCAGACGGCCGGCGATCACGCTATGACCACCTTCGAGAAGCAGCGTCAGGACTTCCGAGCCATCCCGGACCAGCGTGAGCGCCGTGCGGGCATCGATCGGCTGGTTTTCGAAGAAGGCTGGGCCGCTCGCGACAAGCGCAGCCGGCAGGGAGAACAGCCGCAGCCCGCCGATTTTGACGACATTGGTGGCCGTGGGCAGAGCGGCACGCACTTCGAGCAATGAGGTGTCGAAGGGAAGCGGCGTAGGTTTGTTTCTCGCCTTGGATGCGCGGACGAGGAGTTGCCGGGGAACGGTGTGGTTGCCGGCATGCAGGGAGAGCGATTGTTCCGGCGACAGACACCAAGCGTCGCTGAAGCGCGTATCCAGATAGGCGGCGCAGAAGGACCAGAAAGACGCATACCAAGCGGTGCTCTCGCCTGCAGGCTCGTCAGGACGGGCGGGGATGTACCAGCCCTTCATGACGTCTTGCAGGAATCCGTTCTTGAGCAGCCGCTCACGATGGACTCGCGGCAGATCGGCGGAACGAATGGCTATAATGCCTTTGTCCTGGAGGCGTTTCAGGATCTCGAGGGAGGCGGCGAGCTTTTCAGGCGGTCGGGCCATGGGCCGGTCCGTGCGTTAGCTCATCGCTCTGTTTTGTTGTTAGCTTATTATGCATGGCATATATTAGCTTTTCAGGGTGAATTAATTTTAGTTTATTCTGCTGATCAAGCATTAGCTTATTTTACGGATTTTTGGACCAACCCTTCGACGAGGCGCGGCGGCAGCAGGTCGAGGCCGCGTAGGGCGAGCGCCATCGGCCGCGGAAAGGCGACGAGCGGTGGCGATTTTCGCAGCCGGCGCTGGATGATAGCCGCGGCACGGTCGGCATCCATCAGGAAGGGCATCGGGAAGCCGGCATCGGCGGTCATGTCGGTGCGGATGAAGCCGGGACATACGACGGTTACGCCTACGCCCAGCGGCACCAGCTCGGCGCGGAGTGCCTGACCGTAGCGGTGAACGGCGGCCTTGCTCGCGCAATAGGCACCGACGCCGGCGAAGCCGCAGAGTCCTGCCAGCGAGCCGATGATGGCGATCTGCCCGCGCCGGCGCTCGCGCATGGCGTGGGCGGCGGGTTTCACCGTGTTGAGGACCCCGCCGACATTGATGGCGAAGATGACGTCGTCGGCATCCGCCCCGCTTCCAGCCGTTCCGTGGGAGACCCCGGCATTGGCGATAACGAGGTCCAGGGGCGATGCGGCATCCGCCGCTGCGATCCAGTCGGCCATGGCCGGAGCGTCGGTCACGTCAATGCGGGCGGTGGCGCAGACTGCACCTCGGTCGGTGCAGGCGCGGGCGACCGAGGCGAGTCTCTCGGCATTTCGTCCGCCGAGCGCCAGATGCCTGCCGGGCGCCGCATAGGCAAGGGCCAGGGCAGCGCCGAGTCCGCGACTCGCACCGGTGATCAGAATGTGGCGGGGATCGGTTACCGGCATGCGCCGGAAGCTTGTTGCCCCTGAGGCTCGCCGTCTATAGTGCGCCCGCCCAGCGCCCGTTCGTACCCTGTCACCACAGGGGCGGGCCGCACCGAAAAGCAGGACTTCATGGCCGTCGCAAGCATGACCGGCTTCGCCAGGGTAGAGGGTCACGATAGTGACGCCACCTGGACGTGGGAAATCAAGAGCGTCAACGCGCGCAACCTCGATGTCCGCTGTCGGGTCCCACCCGGCTACGACGCTCTCGACAGCGAGGTGCGGCGGCGGGCGCCCGAACATCTGAAGCGCGGCAATATCACCGCCAACCTGCAGGTCACCCGGCATGCCGGCGCGGCGATGCCGCGGGTGAACCGCGATGCGCTGGCGGCGATCATGGCGGCGATGAAGGAGCTGGACGGCGACTTCGCGCCGCCGCGTCTCGACGGCCTGCTGCGGTTGCCCGGCGTTCTGGAGACGCCGGAAGAGGATCCGGACGCAGCCCGCGAGCGCGAGAAGCTGCTGGCGGCCGATCTGAAGCGATGCCTCGAATCGCTGGTCGCGGCGCGTCTCGACGAGGGCGCGCGTCTGAAGCAGATCCTTGCCGGCGAGTTGGATCGGATCAGCGAACTGACGGCCGAGGCGGCGGCGTCTCCGGCGCTGCAACCGGAAGCGATGCGGGCGCGATTGACCCAGCAGCTCTCCCTGCTGCTTGGCGCCGATACGCCCCTGCCGGAGGAGCGCATCGCCCAGGAGGTCGCCTTGCTGCTGACCAAGGCCGATGTCCGCGAGGAGATCGACCGTCTGAACGCACATATTCAGGCGGCGCGGACGTTGCTCGACGAAGGCGGCCCGATCGGGCGCCGACTCGATTTCCTGTGCCAGGAGTTCAACCGGGAATCGAACACGCTGTGCTCGAAGTCGTCGGACGTCGCTCTGACCCGTATCGGCTTGGCATTGAAAGCAACCATCGAGCAGATGCGCGAACAGGTTCAGAATGTCGAGTGAGAGCGGATTGCCGCCGATGAGTCCTGCCGATATCCGCCGCCGTGGCGTCATGCTGGTGCTGTCGTCGCCTTCGGGTGCCGGCAAGAGCTCGATCGCCCGGCGCCTGTTAAAGGAAGACAACAACCTGTGGATGTCGGTGTCGGTGACGACCCGGCCGCCGCGACCCGGCGAGGTCGAGGGCAAGGACTATTTCTTCGTCGACGACGCGCGGTATACCGGCATGGTGGCGGAGAACGAGCTGCTCGAGCATGCGACCGTGTTCGGCTATAGCTATGGGACGCCTCGGAAACCTGTCGACGATTCCTTGAATGCCGGTCGGGACGTGCTGTTCGACGTCGACTGGCAGGGCGCGCAGCAGCTGTCCCAGAGCGCGCCCAACGCCCACCCGGTGACCGTCTTCCTGCTGCCGCCGTCGATGGCGGAACTGCATGAGCGGCTGAAACGCCGGGCGCAGGATTCGGCAGAGGTCGTGGCTCGGCGGATGGCCCGTGCCGCGAACGAGATCAGCCATTGGGCCGAATACGACTACGTCCTGGTGAACGACGATCTCGACGCTTGCGTCGACAAGGTCCGCGCCATTCTCCGGGTCGAACGGATGCGGCGCTTCTATCAGGTCGGTCTCAGCGAGTACGTGTCGCGTCTGCTGGCGGTGTAACCGACCGTGCGGCATAGGCGCGGGCCAGCCTGCAATATTGCGGGATCGTCAAGGTTTCCGCGCGGGCTGTGGGCTCGATCCCGGCATCGGCGATCAGGGCATCGGTGTCGATGCCGAGGCTGCGGAGACTGGCGCGGAGCATTTTGCGCCGCTGCCCGAAGGCGGCGGCCGTCACTCTTTCCAAAGCCTGCTGATCGACCGCCTCGGGCTCCGCTCGCGGCACCAGACGCACCACCGTCGATGTGATCTTCGGCGGCGGCACGAAGGCGCGCGGCGGAATGTCGAACAGGCAGTCGGTTTCGCAGGCCCATTGCGCGAGAACCGAAAGCCGCCCGTACTCGCCCGATCCGGGCGCTGCGGCGATACGCTGGGCGACTTCCTTCTGGAACATCAGTGTCATGCTGGCGAAGCGCCGGGCATGACCGAGCCATCCGACCAGCAGCGGCGTCGCGACGTTGTAGGGCAGGTTGGCGACGATCTTGATCGCGCCTTCGATATGGTCGGCGGGATCGACCTCTCGCGCATCGCCCTCGACGAGGGTCAGCTTCCCCGGCCATTGCACCGCGAGCTCGGCGAGGGCGGCGCAGCAGCGGGGATCGCGCTCGACCGCGACGACCGTCGCGCCCGCTTCCAGGAGCGCGCGGGTCAGGCCGCCCGGTCCCGGCCCGACCTCGAACACCGTGACGTTATCGAAGGGTGCCGCGGCGCGGGCGATGCGCCGGGTCAGGTTGAGGTCGAGAAGGAAATTCTGGCCGAGGCCTTTCTTCGCCCACAGGCCATGCCGGGCGATGACCGCGCGCAGCGGCTCGTTGACCGGCCCCGCGCCGGGCGGGTCATCCATCCCCGAGAACGGCATGACGGTGTGCGGCCATATCCGCCGCCATCGCCAGCGACGCGACGAAACTCGCCTCGTTGGCCTTGCCGGTGCCGGCGATGGCGAAACCGGTACCGTGATCGGGCGAGGTGCGGATGAAGGGGAGACCCAGCGTGACGTTGACGCCGCCCCAGAAATCCAGCGTCTTCAACGGGATCAACGCCTGGTCGTGATACATGCAGAGGACGACGTCGGCATCGGCGCGGGCCGCCGGGTGGAACAGGGAGTCGGCCGGATAGGGGCCTGATGCCGCGATCCCCTCCGCCTTCAGTTGCGCGACGGCGGGGGCGATGATGTCGATCTCCTCCCGTCCGATTGCCCCTTCTTCGCCGGCATGAGGGTTGAGCCCGGCAACGGCGAGGCGGGGCCTCTCAATGCCGAAATTGAGCCGCAGGTCACGGTCGGCGATGCGCCCGCAGGCGATGATCGTCTCCGTGCTCAGTGCATTGGCAACGGCGCGGAACGGCAGGTGGACCGTCACCGGGATCACTCGGAGCTCGGGGCAGGCAAGCATCATGACGGGCGGTTCCCCGGTCCCGGCGAGAGCCGCGAGGAACTCGGTATGGCCCGGATGGGTAAAGCCCGCCTCGTAGAGGACGCGCTTGTGGATCGGATTGGTGACGACGGCGGATGCCGCCCCGTCCCGCACCAGTTCGACCGCGCGCTCGATGGCGCCGATGACCGCGCGCCCGTTCTCGGTGCTCGGGTGGCCGGGTTCGGGATGAACGGGCACGCTGTGCGACAGGACCGGCAGAGCGTTGTCGAACCGGACCGTCGCGTCCGTCGGCCCCTCGATCGCAGCGACCGGAATGTCCCAGCCCAGACGGTCTGCGCATCGTCGGACCCGGTCGGGATCGTCGATGAGGAAGAAGGCCGGTGTTCCCGATTCTCTGTTCCGCCAAGCCTTCAGGGTGACTTCGGTACCGATGCCCGCCGGCTCGCCCATGGTGACGGCCAGGGGCGAACGCGATCGCCAGTCCTCCGGCTCAGACGCGGACATCGATGAAGGCGGCTTGCCGCAGGTCGCGGAGCAGCCGCCTAGCGAGCATTTCCAGGCGTTCGTCCTCGATCTGCCGCGCGATCTTGGCGCGCTCCTCCGCGACCGCATCGGGTTGATCGCGCTCGCAGACGATGAGGACATGTACGCCGCGTTCGGTGCGGATCGGTTGGCTCGGGGTACCTACGTCGAGCCCGTCGATCGCGGTGCGGAACTCGGACGGCAGGTCCTTGACCGCGATCTTTCCCAAGGGTCCGGACAGGGGAGATTCGAGGTCGTCGATGACCTGGTTGAACTGGTCGCAGCTCGTAACCGACCGGGAAATTTCGCTGGCGCGTTCGCGCTGCGCCGCCCATTCGCTGTCGGGAGCGTCGGGCGCGACTGCGAGCAGGATCTGAGTCAGGTCGACCGAGCCTTCATCGGCTTCCTCGACGATTCGACGCCGTTCGCGAAGCTGAACGATGCTGAACCCGTCCAGGGTTCTGATCGGATCGGAAACGGTGTCGACCTGCATGCCGGTCAAGGTCGAGCGAAAGACGGGACTGAGGTCGCCGCCCCTTACCCAACCGAGATTGCCGCCGTCCGCTGCCGTCGACCCTTCGGAGAACTGCCGTGCCACGGCGGCGAAATCGGCGCCGGAGCGAAGCTGGGTGACGATCCGTTCGGCGTTGGTGCGAACCGATGCTTCGTCCGACGGTCCGTCGACGCGCAGGGCGATCTCGGACACCAGGAACTCCGTTTCGCCGTCGCTGTTCTCCGACGCCGCCATCTTCTCGTCGATCTCTTCCTCGGTGACGTTGATGGACGGGCGCAACCGTTGGTTCAGTATCTTCGCCCAGGCGATTTCCCCCTGGATCTGGGACTCGAGCGCCGAGCGCTTGATGTTGCGGGCGGCAAGGAAGTCGTCGATCTGGCTGGGGGCGATGTTGTTCTGGTTGGCGATCGTCTCCATCGCCCTCTCGACCTCCGACTGAGTCGGCGGGACGCCTTGGCGCTGCGCTTCCTGGATCTTCAGCTTGTCGTCGATGAGGTTGCGCAGCACCTGAGGCGCCATGTTGCGGCGGACCTCCTGCGTGTCGTTCAGACCGCCGGCGGTGATCGCGAGATCGATCCGCGTGGCCAGGTCGTAGACGGAGATGACGTCGCTGTTAACGATCGCAGCGATTCGCTGGACGTCCTGGGCCTGGGCCTGGGCCTGGGCGGCCCCGGTCAATGCCAGGGCGATCACTAATGCGAGGAAACGTCTCATTTTCTCACCGGAGGGGGAGCATTCGTTCGAGAGATAGGGGCAACGGCGCAGCCGCGCAACGACCGCGTCTCAGCCAAGGTTGGCGAGCTGCAGTTGAAGGATGAAGGAGGTACTGGGCTCCAGGCCGACATCCCGAAAGAAATCGCGCTGGAAGCGGCCGATGATCTGAACGCATTCGTCGTGATAGATCACGCTGGCACCGGTCAGAAGCGTGCCGCCGCCGGAATTGAGGTCGCGCCGCAGCCGGCCGCTTACCGCCCAGTGATCGGTGACGTCGAACCGCCCGTAGACGAACACCTCTTCGATATTCTGCGGCGTGGCCGTGGTCGGCGTGTCGCTGATCGAGATGTAATCGGTCGAGAGTTGGAAGCGCCAGTAGTTCAGAGCTGCCCGCAAGGCGGTTCTCTGCACCGAGAAGTCGTCCGAATCGAGTCGGGTCCGGTAGGACAGATCGACAAACGGCAGCAGGTACAGGTCGATCCGCCCGACATAGTCCGAGAAGTGACCGGTGAGACCCGATCCGTTCTCGAAAATATTGTTGCTCTCTTCCCGGTAACTCTGGCCGAGGAGCACACTGGCCAAGGGGCCGTCGGCGCCGTAGATGCTGGTCTTCAGGCCATAGTTGACGCGGACTCCCGTTTCCACGCGGTCGAGGCCAGGAAAGCGGTTGGCGCTGAACAGGTTGGTGTCGTCGAGTTCCAGGTCGACGCTGTCCTCGTTCGGAATTTCGTCCGGATTCTTGTTGTTGGGCGATGCGATGAACTGAACGATCGGCTCGATGACTTCGCTGTAGCGGCCGTCGTGGCGCACCAGTGGATGTCGCCAGTCGAGAACGACTTGAGGCACGAACCGTCCCGTCGTGCCTTCCAGCCGCGGACCGTTGGGCAGGTTCGGGTCTATGACGTCGGCGACGTCATAGACGTCTCCACGGACGCTGGCGTTGATGGTGAGCCGGCTGCCCCATGTGCTCTCCAAGGTGCGAACCCAGCCGCCGGTAATCGACAGCCGCTTGCTGTCCGCACCGAAATCGCGGGTCAGAACCATCGCGTTGGCATCGAAGGTCAGCCGCCCACCCAGGGTTGTCGGCTCTCCGATCCAGTTATAGCTGGCGAAAGGCGTAACCAGCGGAATCGTGTCCGGGTTCTCCAGGGGGTCGAGGCTCTGGAAGGCGAACCCGCTGATCTCGGTGTAGCTTCCCTCATCGAAACGTTCGGCGAAGGCGTGCGAGGTCAGCGTGTTCTCGCCTCGGCGGAAGCCGTACTGGCTGAGATAGGTGGCGTCGCTCGCGCGTTCCGCGTCGGCCCCCAGCGTCCATTTTTCACTGAGGTCCTGGCGGGCATGAAGCTCGACATGGCCGCGGACCCGCGACGACACGTCCTGGTCGATCCGTTCGCGCGGCGAATGGGTCGCGCTGGCGCGGAAGGTGAGTTCGCCGCGCTGGGTCGCCTGGCGATATTCGCCGGTCAGGATGACCCCTTCCTCGGTCGAGAAGATCGGGGCGAAGGTCGCATCGCGGTTGGGGGCGATGTTGAAGAAGAACGGTACCTGCACCGAGCTGCCGAGAAAGCTCGACGATCCGAACACCGGGCCAAGGAAGCCGGTCTTGCGCTTGACCGACGGGTCGGGGTGACTGAAGTAGGGAAGCCAGGCGACCGGCACGCCGAACACCTCGAACAAGGCGTCGACATAAGCGATCTCCTTGTCGTTCTGGTCGTGGACGACCTTGACCGCCTTGATCTGCCATAACGGCGCTCGGCTGGGATCGTCCGCGCACAGATCGCAAGGTGAATAGACCGCCTTGCTGAGCTCGGTGATGCCGTTACCGTACCGGCGGGCGCCGTTGGCAGCGAGGCGCGAACGGTCGGCGAGCAGCATGCGGATGCTCTTGATCGCGCCGCGGCGGAGATCGCCGCTCAGCTCGACATAGTCGGCGAACAGAACGTTGCCGTCGTCCTCGACCAGCGAGACGTTGCCGCTGGCGGTGACGAAGTCCTGAGCCTGGTTGTAGGTCAGGGAGTCGGCGAGCAGGATGCGGTCACCGTAGGACAGCTCGACATGTCCCTTGGCGACGGCGATATCCAGCTGCTGGTCATAGGTCATCTCGTCCGCGGACAGAAGGACCGGCAGATCGCTGTCTTGAGCCGAGGCGACGCCCTTGACGCAGTAAAGCGCCAGAAGGGCGAGCATGAGAAGTCGAGCGAACGCCCTCATCCTTCCTCGAAGTGAAGCAGGGTGCCGAGGCCGAGCAGGATGGTGACCGCACTCGGCGACCAGGCGGCGAGTTCCACCGGAATGCGCCCGGAAAGGCCAAGCGCCACGACCACGTCGGAGAAGAAATAGAGGACGAATCCGGCCAGAAGTCCGCCGGTGAACAGGAGGCCGGTACCGCCGCGACGAGGAAGGCGCAGTGAAAAAGCCGCCGCGACCAACAGTGCCCCGCACAGAAGGAAGGGCGCCGCGAGCAGGTTGTAGAAATGGACCTCATGCTGGAGGGCGGAAAAGCCAGCCGCCTTGAGCGTGCGGATGAACCCCGGAAGCGCCCAGAAGGACAGCGTCGACGGCTCGGCGAAGCTCTCCTGAATGCGGCTGACGGTCAGGTCGGTGGTCAGGCGGTAGCTGTCGACGCGCTGGGCGGGATTGTCCGGCGCGGTGACCAGTGCGTCGTGAAGCAGCCAGTAGCCCTGTTCGAGCTGGGCGCTCTCGGCGTCGATGCGGCGAATGAACCGGTCCGACTGGTCGAACATGAAGATGATCACGTTCTCCAGCGCGAGCTCGGGCTGCGCGACCCGGGTTGCGTGGACCACGGACTCGCCGCCGTCGTCCACCTGCCGGAGCCATAGGCCGCTGGTGAGGATGGCGAGTTCGCCCGAAGTCTCGGTGATGTATTTGGCATCCATCTGCTCGTAGCGCGATAGCATCGCGGCGGCCAGCGGATTGAACACCGTTGTCGTGACCACGCCGATGCCGGCGGCGAGGAGAAGGCCCGGGAACAGGAATTGCCACACCGAAACGCCGGCCGAGCGCACCACGGCCAGTTCGCTGCTCCGTGTCAGCCGCGACAGAGCGAGCATCACGCCGACCAGCACCGCGAACGGCAGCACGCGCTGCATCAGGTAGGGCGCGTGCAGAAACAGCATCTGAATCAGCACGATCAGCCCCGCATGCTCTTTCCCGGCCGCGCGGCGGGCGAGTTCGACGAAGTCGACCACCATGGTCAGGGCGAGGAGGGCGAACATCACCAACCCCGTGGCCATCAGGAATTCACGACCGATGTAGACCGACAATGTGGTCGAGATACGCATCGCTCTTCGATCAGCCGGCTTCTGTGAGCGGCGGCGCGGGACGGGGAAGCAACGTTTTCCGCTCGCTCGTCAACACGTAGAATCCGCCGGCAATGACGGCCGCGATCAACAGGTAGAGCAGAATCGCTGCAGCCGGGACCCGAACCATCAGGCTGACCAACGCCAGGCCGACCGCCTGGACCAGCACGGCAATGCCGATCGCGACGAGGATTCGGGCGCTGTGCCCGCGGCGGTTGGTTTCTCCGAACAGCAGCGCCGCGCAGGCTATGGCGGTGAACACGATGGCGTTGAGCGGGCCGACGATCCGCTGGTGGAACTCGGCCAAGAGTTCTCTGTTCTGACGCTCCTGAAGACCTTCTTCCGGGAACAGAAGCTCGCTCGGGTAACGTTCTTTCGCTTCTCGGGTGCGTGTGCCGCCGGCGGTGCCCGGCGACGAGAAATCGAAGCTGTAGCGATCGAAATAGAGCATCGACAGATTGCCCGCCTGCTTGTCGATCTCTTGCCGGTTGCCATTGAACAGCACGAAGCGCGGTCCTTCCTCCGTGTTCACCAGGGCGCCGCGCTCGGCCATCATCGTCGCCGGCCGGCTCGGGTCGCGCTCATCATGGACGAGGATGCCCCGCAATTCGCCGGAACTGCCGCGCTCGCGCACATAGACGGTCAAGCCGTCGATCGGCGTATTGAACACGCCCTCCTGGATCAGCACCGATGCATAGCTGTGGCGGATTTCGAACTGGAGGTCCTTGAAAGCACGAAAGCCGGTCGGCATCAGGAAGAGCGTGTTGGCATACCCGATGACGGTTATCACGGCGGCCAATGCCAGGGCGGGCGCGGCGATCTGCAGATTGCCGAGACCCGCTGCCCGCAGGACCACCAGTTCGCTGTCCACCGCCAGCCGATGGTAGGCGTAGAGCACGCCCGCAAGCACCGCGACCGGAAGGATCACGGTCAGGAGCGACGGCAGAAGCAGCACCGTCAGATAGAGGAAAACCCCGACCGAAAGCCCCTTGTTGATGATCAGGTCGATGAAACGCAGCGATTGCGTCAGCCAGATGATGGCCGTGAAGCTGGCGCCGATCACGAGCGAGGGGCCAGCAACTTGCCGGAGGAGATATCGGAAATAATTCGGCATTGAGCCCCGCAGCGGCGTGCGGACCCTACGGCCCCGCCGCGCGCAGCTTAAACAAAATGTTTTCTTCGCCGCAACACGCGCTAAAGTCCCGGCGCCCCCGGCGCGGTGGCGACAGTGGGAAGACATTCGCCGCCATCGGTACCGAATACGGGACGAAGCCCCAAGAGGAGCACGATGAATATCACCTTCGCCAAGCTCAGCCTGCCTTCATCCGGAACGATCGTCGTCGGCGTGATGGAGGGGAGATCTCTCTCGCCAAGCGCTCAGGAAATCGACGCGAAAACCGGCGGCGCGCTGGCGCGGGCGATGGGGGCTGACCGGTTCAGGGGCAAACGCGGCGAGTTTCTGTCGGTGCTGGCGCCGTCGGGGATCGACGCCGGCCGGGTGCTTCTGGCGGGGCTGGGCAAGGCCAAGGAAATCGACATCGCAGGGCTTGAAGGGCTCGGCGGCGCGATCGTCGCCCAATTGAACGCGGCCGGCGAGACCCAGGCGTCGATCATGGTCGACGACATCAAGGGGGCCAAGCCGTCCGGCGCCAAGATGGCGGCCGCGGTCGCCTTCGGCGCGAGGCTCCGCGCCTATCGCTTCGACAAATACCGCACCAAGGAAAAGCCCGAGGAACGGCCGACGATGAAGAAGCTGGCCGTCCTCGTCGACGGTCCGAGCAAGGCCAAGGACAAGTACGCCGAATGCGAGAAAATCGCCGACGGCGTGTTCTTCACCCGCGACCTCGTCTCCGAGCCCGCCAACATTCTTTATCCGGAAACGCTGGCTGCCGAAGCCGAGACGCTTCGCGCACTCGGGGTCGAGGTCGAGGTGCTGGGCGTTCCTGAGATGAAGAAGCTCGGCATGGGTGCGCTGCTCGGTGTCGGGCAGGGCAGTGTCCGTGAGTCGCGCCTGATCGTCATGCGCTGGAACGGTGCGGCGAAGGCGGACGAGACCCCGGTGGCCTTCGTCGGCAAGGGGGTTACCTTCGATACCGGCGGCATCTCGATCAAGCCGTCCGCCGGCATGGAAGACATGAAGTGGGACATGGGCGGCTCGGGCGTTGTGCTGGGCCTGATGAAAGCCCTGGCCGGCCGCAAGGCGAAGGCCAACGTGGTCGGCGTGGTCGGCGCTGTCGAGAACATGCCGTCCGGTAGCGCCCAGCGCCCCGGCGACGTGGTGACGACGATGTCGGGCCAGACCATCGAGGTCATCAACACCGATGCCGAAGGGCGCCTCGTCCTCGCCGATGCGCTGTGGTACACGCAGGACCGCTTCAAGCCCAAATTCATGATCAACTTGGCGACCCTCACGGGTGCGATCATCGTTTCGCTCGGCAGCGAGCGGGCCGGCATGTTCTGCAACAACGACCAGCTTTCCGACCGGTTGATGAAAGCGGGCGACGAAGTGGGCGAAAAGCTGTGGCCGATGCCGATCGACGAGGCCTACGACGCCGATATCGCCAGTGACATCGCCGACATGAAGAACGTCGGCGCCGGCCGCGGCGCGGGCAGCATCGCCGGCGCCAAGCTTTTGGAGCGCTTCGTGAACAAGCTGCCCTGGGCGCATCTCGACATCGCCGGCGTCACCTGGTCGAAGAAGGACAAGAACACGGTGCCCAAGGGCGCGACGGCGTTTGGCGTGCGGCTGCTCGACCGGCTGGTCGCCACTCATTACGAAAGCTAAGGGGACCGGCAGGGGGCGCCGCGGCGGCGAACGGCGCACCTCCCGAAGGCAGACGCCGGCCGTCGATCCGCGGCCGCTCGTCGTCGATATCCGGTCGATCGGCGCCGGCGGTGACGGAGTAGCCGACGACGATGGCCGGCCCGTCTACGTACCCTACACGGTTCCCGGCGATCGGGTGGAAGTCCGCCCGGTCGCGTCGGTCGCCGGGGGCGTTCGTGCCGATATTCTGTCCTTCGAAGCGGAAGGGCCGCATCGCGTGCCGCCGCCCTGTCGGCATTTCGGCACCTGCGGGGGCTGCGCGCTCCAGCATCTCGATGACACTGTCTATGTGGACTGGAAACGCGGCCGTGTGGTCGAGGCTTTGGCGCGCCAGGGGCTGGGAGAGGTTCCGGTCGGTGCCGTGGTGCGGTCGCCGGCGTCGGCGCGACGGCGCGCCACCTTCGCGGCGAGGCGGATCGGCCGCGACGTGGTTCTGGGTTTCAACGCCGCGAAGTCCCATCTGATCCTCGACCTCGCCGAATGCCCGGTTCTTCGCCCGGCGCTGGTGGCGCTGCTTCCTTCTCTTCGCGATCTTCTCCGCACCATGCTGGAAGCCATGGCGGCCGCTGATGTCGTCGTGACCGAGACGGCGGCCGGTGTCGATCTGGTCTTTGTCATGGGGCGTGAGGCGGGGCTGGACGACCGCGAGCGGCTGGCTGGCTGGGCAGCGGAAAACGATGTCGCCCGGGTGTCCTGGCAAGGAGCAGAGGACGTTGTCGAACCGATCGCCGCGCGACGCCCGGTCACCCTGTCCTGGGGTGGTGCCGACGTGGCGATTCCGGCCGGTGCCTTTCTCCAGGCGACGGCCGAGGGCGAGGCGGCGATCGTCGAACGGGTTCTGGCCGCTACCAGCGAGGCGGCACGGGTCGCCGACCTCTATGCCGGGTGCGGGACGATCGCCTTTCCGCTGGCCGCGTCCGCAAAGACGGTCCATGCGGTCGAAGGCGAGGCTGGTCTCGTCGCCGCCATCGAGCGGTCCGCCGGGGCTTTCTCCGGCCGCGTCTCGGCGGAGCAGCGGGACCTGGTCGCGCGGCCGCTGACGGTTCCCGAACTCCGCCGCTTCGATGCCGTCGTCTTCGATCCGCCCCGGGCGGGCGCGGCCCCGCAAGCGCGGATGCTGGCCGAGGCCGGTGTTCCGACCGTCGTCGGCGTGTCCTGCAATCCGGCAACTTTCGCGCGTGATGCGCGGACGCTGGTCGACAGCGGCTATCGCCTACGGGAGGTCACGCCCATCGACCAGTTCCTGTGGTCGCCACATGTCGAGCTGGTCGGCGTGTTTTCCCGAGACGGGAGCTAGGCGGGGAAGTCCGAGCCGCCCCCTCACCGACCCTCCCCCTCGCGGGAGAGGGGGCGAAGCGTCGAAGCCGGGCGATAGATAGCGGTCTCCCTCTCGCGGAGGGGGCGGGAAGGGGGGAAGCGGCCGCTTGAACGGTCAATCCGCTTGACCGCTACCGTCTGCCCGACAATCCTCTGCCGACTAGGGGAGGGAGCCAGACGATGTCGATGATCCCGGCCGGTCAGTTCAAGACCGACTATCGGAAGGACACGACGATCTTTCCGACGCCGATGTCGCGCAATGTCTGCATCGCGTCGGTGATCGCGCTGCTGTTCGCGCCGCTGGTGCTGGATGCCTACTACCTGAACCTGCTGATCCAGATCGGCTATTACGGCATCGCGGCGCTGGGACTGAACCTGCTGACGGGCTTCACCGGGCAGATATCGCTGGGTCACAGCGCGTTCTTCGGTTTCGGCGCCTTCGCTTCCGCCTGGATCAACAGCACTACCGGGATTCCCGTCTTCTTCTCGATCCCGCTCGCCGGGCTGATGACGACGGCGGTGGGGCTGATCGTCGGGGTGCCGGCGGCGCGCATCAAGGGCCTCTATCTCGCGATCGCCACCTTCGCCGCGCAGTTCATCCTTCAGGACTTCTTTGCCCGGGCAAGCTGGTTCTCGGGCGGGTCGGCCGGTGCACTCGCTAACCCGTTCGAGATCTTCGGCTGGGTGGCCGACACCGACGAGCGCTATTTCTACGTCGTCCTGGCCTATCTGGTGGTGATGTACCTGTTCGCGACGAACCTGTTGCGAACGCGCGACGGGCGGGCGTTCGTGGCGGTGCGCGACCACTACCTCTCCGCCGAGATCATGGGGATCAACCTCACCAAATACCGGATCCTCTCCTTCGGCGTCTCGGCGTTCTACGCCGGGATCGGCGGTGCCCTCTATGGCCACTATCTGGGCTTCGTCTCGGTGGAGGAATTCACCATCCTGCTGTCGATCACCTTCATCGGCATGATCATCATCGGCGGCATGGGGTCGGTCATGGGAACGCTGATGGGCGTCGCGTTCATGGTCCTGCTGCCCGAGCTGATGGAGGGGCTGGGCGGGATTCTCGCGGAGACGAATTGGTTCGGGGGCCGGGCGCTGGTGAGCAGTATCGCCTACATCAAGGAGGCTGCGATTGGTCTGGCCATTGTGCTATTCCTGATCTTCGAGCCTGACGGCCTGGCCCATCGCTGGCGGCAGATCAAGGCGTACTGGAAGCTCTATCCGTTCTCCTACTGACGACGGACGGGACGGGAGAAGCTCCAGAACAAGAACAACGCAGGAGGAAGCTTCATGAGAGCGACTGGCATCGGCGCGGTTGTCATCGGCCTCGCCCTTTCGGCATCGCTGTCCGCATCCGCGAAGGATATCTTCGTCGGCCATATCGCCGACTATACCGGGGCGACCTCGACGGTCGGCACCGTCTACGGCCAGGGCGTGTCCGACGCGCTGACCTGGATCGACGCCCATGGCGGCATCAACGGCAAGCCGATCAAGTTCGAGACCGTCGACTATTCCTACAAGGCGCCGCAGGCGATCTCGACCTACAAGTCGTGGAAGCGCGAGGACCCTGCAGCGATCCAGGGCTGGGGCACGGCGGATACCGAAGCCCTGGTGCAGTTCGTCGCCCGTGACGAGATCCCCTATTTCTCGGCCTCCTATTCGGGCCATCTGACCGACCCCACCGGACAGAACCCGGAGACCAAGGCGCCGGCGCCATACAATTTCTTCTACGGCCCGTCCTATTCCGACGGTTGCCGGGCGCTGGTGAAGTGGGCCGCGGACGACTGGAAGAACAAGGGCGGCGAGGGGCAGGCCAAATATGTCCACATGGGCGACAACCATCCCTATCCGAACGCGCCGAAGGCAGCGTGCGAGGCCTACGCCAAGGAATTGGGGATGGAGGTCCTGTCGCCGATCGTGTTCTCGCTGGCGCCGGGCGACTTCAAGGCCCAATGCCTGACGCTGAAGGATTCGGGCGCGAACTATGCCTTCCTCGCCAACACCGGCGGATCGGTTATCTCGCTTCTGAAGTCCTGCGCGACGGTGGGCGTCGACGTTCAGTTCCTCGCCAATGTCTGGGGCTATGACGGGAACGTGATGGACGCGGCCGGCGACGCGGCCGACGGTGTCGTCTGGGTGGTCGGTGCCGCCCCCTGGGGGTCCGACGTGCCCGGAATGGCGACGATCCGCGACATCTCCAAGGTATCAGACCCGACTGGCGAGCAGCCCCGTCGGCTCCACTACATGCGTGGCGTCTGCTCGGTGTTCTTCATGCGCGACGCCATGGTCTGGGCGGACGAGAACGGCGGCATCACCGGCCCGAATATCAAGGCGGCGATGGAGCAGATGACGGACCATGTCCCGGCCGAGCTGGAAGGCGTCTGCCTGCCGTCGGGCTGGACCCCGACCGACCATCGCGGCACTACCACGGTGATGCTCTATCGCGGCCATGTCTCCGACGATCAGAAGGACATGGAGCACATCGCCACCGTCGAGATCGAACGGCGCCCCGAGTGGCTGGGGATGTAACCGCCGCCGCGGCGCCGACGGCCGAGACGGCCGCGGCGCCGCTGCTTTCCGTCAACAACATCGAGGTCGTCTACAACGACGTCATCCTGGTGTTGCGCGGCGTAAGCTTGGTGGTGCCGAAGGGCGAGATCGTCGCCTTGCTGGGCGCCAACGGTGCCGGGAAATCGACGACGCTCAAGGCGATCTCCGGCCTGCTGAAGACCGAGGACGGCGAGGTCACCCGTGGCGACGTCGTCTTCGACGGCGAGCGGGTGAACGGGATCGATCCGGAGAAGATCGTCCGCAAGGGGATCTTCCAGGTCATGGAAGGCCGGCGCATCGTCGCCGACATGACGGCGCACGAGAACCTGCGGCTCGGCGCCTTCACTCGCCGCGACCGAGGCGTCAACGACGACATCGACATGGTCTACGACTACTTCCCGCGCCTGAAGGAGCGGACGGGGCTAGCCGGCTATCTCTCGGGCGGCGAGCAGCAGATGCTGGCGATCGGCCGGGCGCTGATGGCCCGGCCCAAGCTGATCCTGATGGACGAGCCGTCGATGGGCCTGTCGCCGCTGCTGGTGAAGGAGGTCTTCTCGATCATCCGCCGCATCAACAAGGACCAGGGCATCACCATCCTGCTGGTCGAGCAGAACGCACGGCTGGCGCTGCAGGCGGCGAGCTACGGCTACATCATGGAGAATGGCAAGGTGGTGCTGGACGGCACCAGCGAGGCGCTGTCCTCGAACGAGGACGTGAAGGAGTTCTATCTCGGCCAGGGCGAGGGCGAGCGGAAGTCGTTCCGCAATCTCAAATCCTTCAAGCGCCGCAAACGCTGGCTCTAAGGCACTCTGCGGTCTCTCCCCGCGTCATTGCGAGCCGCAGGCGAAGCAATCCAGGGGGCGGGCGAAACGGTTCACCGAAGGAGCGCATTGCTGGATTGCAGCGCTCCCTTTGGTCGCTCGCAATGACGGTCGTGGTGTCGCCGTCGGCCCCCTAATGCCGTCGTTCCCGCGCAGGCGGGAACCCAGGATGACGGCCAGAGGCTTGGGCTGGAAAACCCCGCTCAGATCCGTTCCGACAGCCAGATCGCCAGCCGCGTTCCGGCCTTGACGGCTTCCGACATGGGGCGGAAGGCGGGGGCGCGCTCGGCGTCGTGGGCGAGGGCGGTGTCGTGGTGCTCGATCTCATCGGCGCGGAACTCGGCGATGGTCTCGCGTAGTTCTGTCTCGTCCTCGCCGAGCTTCGAGAGCTGCTTGGCGTAATGCTCGTCGATCACCGATTCGACGGCCGCGGTGCAGGCCATGGCGGCGCGACTGCCGAGTATGGCGCTCGCCGCCCCCAGGGCGAAGCCCGCGACATGCCAGACCGGTGACAGGGCGGTCGGGCGCACGCGGCGGTCGACGACCAAGCGGTCGAAGGTCTGAAGATGACGCTGCTCCTGCGCCGCCATATGCCGGATCACGGGGGCCGACTCGGCCTTCCCCAGAATGGCGAGCTGGCCGGCATAGATCCGGGCGGCACCGTATTCCCCGGCATGGTCGACCCGGATCATCCGCTCGACCAGCGCCTGCGGGCCGAGGTCGCCGGGCAAGCGCCCCTCGCCGGTACGCCGGGGACCTTGGGGGATGTCGTCTCTGTCGTCAGTCATGGTGATGAGCCGTCTTCTTGAGCCAGCTGACCACCGCCGTCACGGCGATGGTGAAGAGCGCCAGTGAGGCGATGAGATTGAGGCCGGCGATCGAGATGCCGAAGATGTGCCACGGCGCCTCGTCGCAGCGGACAATCGGGGCATTCATGATCGCGTCGCGCATTTCGTCGAGCGTCGTCGCCTGGCTGGCGGTGCCGACACAGGCCTCGGTTCCCTTCCACCAGCCCTGTTCGACGCCGATGTGGAAGCCCGCGAGGCCGGCGCCGATGGCGAAAGCGATGGCGCAGAGTCCGACCAGGGTGACGAAACCCCACTTGCCGACGCCCTGCGCCGTCGGCCGATGGAGCGCCACCGACAGGGCGACGAGAGAGAAAGCCAGGGTCGCGACATACGGGATGCGCTGATAGATGCAGAGCGCGCACGGCGGATAGCCGGCGTACTGGAAGATCAGCGCGCCACCCAAAGCGATGAGCGTGCCGGCCAGGAGAACCGCCGACACGTTGACCGGCGTCAGCAATGGGACGCCCCGTCCGTGATGTTGGCTCAGCACTGCCATGACCGGCACGTTATACGGAAGCGTGTGGCGCGAAAAGTGCTGTCACACCGTGGACTCACATGGGAGTCGTGCTCAAAACGCCTTGATCAGAAGGAAGCCGGCGAACAGCAGCACGAAGAAGACGATCGTCAGCATGCCGAGATTACGCTCGATGAAGCCGCGGATCGGCGGACCGAACCAGTAAAGCAGGCCGGCGATGACGAAGAAGCGGAGCGACCGGGCCACGACCGACGCGATGATGAAGGTGGCGAGGTTGAGGCCGGTGACCCCGCTGGCGATGGTGATGACCTTGTAGGGGAAAGGGGTGACCCCGGCGAACAGGACGATCCATGCGCCCCATTCGTTATACCCGGCCTGGAATCGGGCGAACTGTTCGGTGGCGTGGTAGAACTCGAGGATCGGCTGGCCGAGCGTTTCCCACAAGCCCCAGCCGATGGCATAGCCGGCGAGCCCGCCCAGCACCGAGGCGATGGTGCAGACGGTGGCGATCAGCCAAGCCCGTTCGCGGCGGGCCAGCACCATCGGGATCAGCATGATGTCCGGCGGAATCGGAAAAACCGAGCTTTCGACGAACGAGACACCGGCGAGGGCGGGAAGCGCGTGTCGGTGGCCGGCCAGCGCCATGACCCGGTCGTAGAGACGGTTCAGGAGGGACAAGGGAATCTACCTCGGAAGGCGACGGGTTAAGCCCGTTTACCCGAAGCGTGGCCGGGAGGATACCGCCAATTGGCCATCCGCTGGGACGCCGGACGGGCGCAACGACCTTCGCCGCCTAATCGGTGGTCAGGGATTCCAGGAAGGCGATGATGTCCATCCGCTCTCGAGTCCGGGGGACACCGAGGAAATTCATTGCCGTTCCCGGCAGGTAGTCCTCCGGCTCGCGGACGAAGTCAGAGAGCGTCTCCGGCGTCCACACCAGACCCTCGGCCGCGGCGTCGGCCATTGCGTCGGAATAGGTAAAGCTCTCCAGGGACGCTGCCGGCCTGCCGACGACGCCCCGCAGGTTGGGGCCGGGCAGGCCGTTCTTGCCCGGTTCGATGGTGTGGCAGGCCAAGCATTTGGCGAACGCCTTCTCGCCGCGTTCCGGGTCGCCGCGGTAGTCGGCTGCAATGGCGTCCCCTGCGGCGGCGGCCGCTGCCATCATCGCCAGCCCGGCTGAAATGTTTCGTTTCGGGCTGTCAGCCATCGGTCCCTCCGTTTTTCGCCCTCTCTGGGAAGATCGGCGTTTCGTCCCGAGTTGAAAAGGGTGGAACGATACCGCAGGAAGGCCCCGCGGCGTTGTTGACCGGCCTCCGCGCTCGTCTATGATGCCGCCGCGAGCCCCTGTGGCGGAATTGGTAGACGCGGCAGACTCAAAATCTGTTGCCCGCAAGGGCGTGCTGGTTCGAGTCCGGCCAGGGGCACCATTTCCGATAATCTGAGAAATGAAGGCAGCGCACTTGGGGCCAAGTGCGGGGGGCTGCGGCAGTGGCGGTTGGCGTTGACGCTTGCCGTGTCCGGGCCTGGGGCCACGGCCCGATTTTCGGCGCTCCGGCTGACCGGTTGAGCATGCTTCATCCCGCGATGAAGGGAATGCGTTTGCTTACCGACGCGCATTGGCGCTGATCTCGCGCCGCGTGGATGGGCCCTCTTGCGTGATTTCGAGTGACGCGACGGGGCCGCATCCTTGGAGGAGGTCAGGCCCGGTGAGCATCCCCACCGCCAAAGGTCAGCCGGTCGGCTTTTCCGTTCCGGTCATTCTCGTGGTCGTGACCGCATCGGCGATCCTGTCGATCAGCATGGGCATCCGGCAGAGTCTCGGTCTTTTTCTGCCACCGGTCAGCGCCGAGCTCGGCGTGTCCGCCGCCGCCTTCGGCTTCGCTCTCGCGATTCAAAGCCTCGTCTGGGGTATCAGCCAACCTATCGTCGGCGCTCTCGGCGATCGTTTCGGGCCGAGGCCGGTGGTGATCGGCTGCGCCGCGATTTACGCAGCCGGCCTTCTGTTGATGGCCTGGGGCCGGCCGGTCCTGGGGCTTAACGTCGGCGCCGGGCTGATGGTGGGGATCGGCATTGCCGGGACCGGCTTCGGGGTACTGTTCGGCGCCGTCGCACGGGTCGTGCCAGCCGAAAGACGCGTGCAGACGCTGGGCATCGTTTCGGCGGCAGGCTCGGTCGCGACCCTGCTGATAGCCCCTCTCGGGCAGTATCTCATCGTGAACAACGGCTGGCGCGCCGGCGCGGCGGTCTTCGCGCTGGTCGCGTTCACGATGGCGATCCTCGGAGCGCTGATGGGACCGAAGCCGGCCGAGGTGGAAGCGGACGCGGAAGGGCAAGGATCGAGCATCCGCGATTCCCTGGTTGCCGCCGCGCGGCATCCGGGCTTCGTCGCCATGACGCTGGCGTTCTTCGCCTGCGGTTTCCAGCTCATGTACATCACCGTTCACCTGCCCGCGTTTCTCGCTTATTGCGGCGTGGCGCCAACCGTCGGTGCGACGGCGCTGGGCGTCATCGGGCTCGGCAATGCGGCCGGTTCCCTGCTTGCCGGCTATCTCGGCTCGCGGTACAGCCAGAAGCGCCTGCTTGCGCTAGCCTATCTGCTGCGGACGATCGCGATCGTCTGCTTCGTCGCCAAGCCGGTGACGCCGGGGTCGACGATCGTGTTCGCCGCGGCGATGGGCGTTCTCTGGCTCGGCGTCGTACCTCTGGTGAGCGGCCTGATCGTCAGGCTGTTCGGGCTCAGACACTTCAACACACTGTTCGGATTCGCCTTCTTCAGCCACCAGATCGGCGCGTTCGTCGGATCGTGGCTCGGGGGCCTGAGCTTCGATCTGACCGGGTCCTACACGGTTGCCTGGGGCGCCATGATCGCGATCGGCCTGTCCGCCTTTCTTCTCCAGTGGTTCATGGATGACCGGCCGCGTTCTTCGAGCGACAGCGCGTGTAATCCGGCACCGGCGACCACGTAGAGGACGAACGACGACGCGGAACTTCCGACAAGCAGCGGCGTCTGGCGCTGCTTGTCGGCTCATGCGATCGTCCCGGCATGAACCAATCGACGATCACCCTCCGTGCACCGACCCCGCGGGATGAGGCCGCCTGGCGGCGGTTGTGGCGCGGGTATCTGGATTTCTACGAGGCCCAAGTTGCGGACACGGTGACCGACCGGACCTGGGTGCGCCTCCTCGATCCCGCCTCGCCGATGTTCGGGCGGCTGGCGGAACGCGACGGCGCGGTGATCGGCTTTTCGGTGAGCGTGCTGCACGAGGGAAGCTGGACGCTTTCGCCGATCTGCTATCTCGAAGACCTGTTCGTCGATCCGGCCCATCGCGGGGCCGGGGCGGGAAGGGCGCTGATCGAGGATCTGATCGCGCTCGCTCGCGAGAACGGCTGGTCGCGTCTCTACTGGCACACGCGGCGGGACAATCCGGCGCGAGGGCTCTATGACCAGTTCGTGCAAGCGGACGACTTCGTCCGCTATCGTCTCATGCTTGGAGACTGACCGGCGCGGCACTGTTCCGCACCCGCCCAACGATGTGGAGGAATGAGAACGACATGACCGACATCACCCTCGATCAGGCGCGCAAGATCATCACGGTGACGCTCGACAAGGCCGGCGAGCTGGGGCTCAAGCCGATGGCGGTGGCGGTGCTCGACAAGGGCGGGCACCTGAAGGCGTTCGAGAAGCAGGACGGCGCCAGCAACCTCCGCTTCGAACTGGCGTTCGGCAAGGCTAACGGCGCCCTGGCCATGGGAATCGGGTCGCGGGCCCTGTTTCAGCGTGCGGAGCAGCAGCCCTATTTCGTGAATGCGGTGAACGCCCTGGCCGACGGCGCTCTGGTGCCGGTACCGGGCGGTGTCCTGATCAAGGACGCCGGCGGCGCGATCATGGGTGCTGTCGGGGTGACGGGGGATACGTCCGACAACGACGAAACCTGCGCCATTGCCGGTATCGGAGCGGTAGGACTGGTCGCCGACCCCGGTTGAGGGCCGGCGACCAGCCTTGGGCGCTTCCTCTAGCGCTTTGACCTAAGCGGCGGCCATCAGCAGGGCGCCGCAGGCGGCGACGGCGGTACCGGCGTAGCGGACGGGAGCGACGCTCCCGCGACCGAGGAGCGATGCCGCCGCGAAGCCGGCCACCTGCAGCAGGGCGGTCGCGGCGACGAAGCCGAGGGCGAAGGTCGCCGGGTTGGCGGCGGCCGGAATGGCGGTGGCGTGGGCGTAGCCGTGGAAGACGGCGAACAGGCCGACCAGTGCCGCCGCAGCCACTGCCGGAACCCGCAGGCCGGTGGCGAGAACGACGCCGAGGGCGATCACCGAAAGGGCGAGGATGCTCGACAAAGCGGGGAGGGCGATACCGCCGGTCCACAGGGCGGCGCCCAGCAGCATGGCGGCCGGGAAGGCAGCCATCACCAGCCAGGAAGACCCGCGCTCCGCATTCCCATCGCGTCCGAGACGCCAGGCCCAGGCGCCCACTGCCAGCATCGTCAGCAGATGGCCGAGCCCGGTGAAGGGATGGAGGAAGCCGGCGACCAGGCCATTGCCGGTGACGTCGGCCGGCAGATGACCGGGATGGGCGAGGGCCGGTCCGGCGGCGGCGAGGCTCGCGGCGGCGGCGAGGGCGAGGGTCCGCAGAAAGGTGCGGTGGATCATGACTGTAACTCCTCCTGCTTGGCGGTCTTCGTGCCGGTTTCCGGCATGCCGCCCTGCTCGACGATGAAGTCGATGATGCGGGCGAGGCCTTCGCCGGCCTTGAGGTTGGTGAAATAGAACGGCCGCTCGCCGCGCATGCGGCGGGCGTCGCGGTCCATGACGTCGAGGCTGGCCCCGACCAGGGGCGCCAGATCGATCTTGTTGATCACCAGCAGGTCCGAGCGGGTGATGCCGGGGCCGCCCTTGCGCGGGATCTTGTCGCCGGCCGAGACGTCGATGACGTAGATCGTCAGGTCGGCGAGCTCCGGCGAGAACGTCGCGGCCAGATTGTCGCCGCCCGATTCGATGAAGACGAGGTCGAGGTCCGGGAAGCGGGCCGCCATGTCGGCCACCGCGGCGAGGTTCATCGATGCGTCCTCGCGAATGGCGGTGTGCGGGCAGCCG